>MDSW01113589.1_pt1 | contig 26702 bp, 23 predicted proteins | sample 811171 | NCBI WGS metagenome assembly MDSW01 (sample SAMN05326641, study PRJNA326480) | marine metagenome | isolation source: seawater | place: Atlantic Ocean: North West | collected 2012 | reverse complement strand
GTTCATTATATTCACTGAATTATTATAAATAATTTTTTCCTTTCTTTTATTAAGATTAACATCAGTATTTGGTACTTTTGTTATGCCAGCTAAATGATAAATTAAATCTACATTTTTAAAAATTTTTTTTGCAAATTTTTTATTATTTAAATTTCCGCCTATATACTTAATTTTTAATTTTTGAAATTTTTTTATGGTTTTTTTATTTCTTTTTATATCTACGACAATTAAGTTTTTTTTATTTTTAATTAAATTTAATAATTCATTTCCTATAAATCCGGCACCGCCAGTAATTAATATTCTATTTTTCATAATGTTTTACAGAGATTGAGTAGATTATGAAAAATAAAAAGATAATTAAAATTAGATTGTCACTAAATAAAATCATTAATAAATTTGATAAAGCTGAAAAGGTAATCAAATATAGTATTGTTTTATTATATCCTAAACTCTTTTCTATTATATGGTGAACATGATTTCTATCAGAGGAGAAAGGGTGTTTTTTATTTCTTAATCTTATTATAAATAATCTGATTAGGTCTAATCCTGGTAATAACATAATAATAAATATTTTATCAGCTGATAATAAATAATAGTTATCTATTTTAGCTGTATAAATGATTAAATAAGAAATAATGAAACCTAAGAGATATGTTCCACTATCACCAAGAAATATTATTGACTTATAGTTTAGATAAAGAAAAGTAATAAGTGACATAATTAATATTAATAAAATTAAATCCAAGTTTGAAAAATACATAAGAGTCAACAGTATTATTATACAATAACTTCCTACTTGAAGATTAATTCCATCATACATATTAAGTGCATTAATAAATATGATTATAGACAAAACTGTAAATATAAATGAATACTTGCCCAAATAAATTGTTTTATCGAAGGATTGGAAATAAATTTTTTCAATCAGTAAATTTTTATCTGCAATAATAAGTATAGAGACTATAAAAAATTCAATAATAAACTTTATGTTAGCATTTATATCTTTTTTATCATCTACCAATCCTAGGAGGTAAAATAATAATGAGCCCAAAAAAAAATAAAAATAAAACGTTTGAAAAAAATTTTGATGATTTTGTATAAGTTGGATGATTGTAAAAAAAATTATATTAATTAAAACAATTGAACCACCAAATAAAGAAGTTTTGCTTTCATGAAATTTTCTTTTTTTGTCTGGAAAATCATAAATATTAAATTTTTTTATTAATATTTTATGAAAATAAATAATTGCTGTATTTAATAATAAGATTGTAATTATTATATTTAAATTTTCTTGTATCATCTAATTTTTTTGTAACCTAAATAAGTTCCTACCAAAGTATATAAAACCATAGAAAAAAAATTATTGAAAAAGTACCCTGATGGCAACAAAGGAAATAGATAAACAAAAATAGAAATTAAAATTATGCTATTTATGATAGTTTTTTTTTTATTTTTAAAAATATTTTTAAAAATTTGTAAGTAAATTAAAATTATAAATAATAATCCAATAAATCCCAACTCAGACATGAATGATAATAATATACCATGAGAATGAGTACTGCACGATCGATCATTAATATAATATTTTTCCTCTGAACATTTGAATCTGAACATTTTAACCCCGTGTCCAAATAAAAATTTATCTTTAAACATTTCAATTGAAATAATTGCGTGATCATTGTGCTCTTTGCTAAAATATACTAACTTAAATGTGCTCTTGTTTAATTCCTTTTTTAAATTTTCAGTTATAGATAAATTTCTATCTATTTTTGTCTCATGTTTTTTTTGTAATAACAAATCAAATGTATGATAAATAATTCTTTCTTTTAATTTTGGCTGAGAGAATATTACAGAAAATATTCCTAATAATAGAATAATAAAAAAAATTATTTTTTTTTTAAACGTGTTTAAAAGTGTAGAAAAAAATATAACAAAAAAAATAAATAATAATAATTTTACTAATGAACTTCTCTCTCCTGTTATAATTATTGTAAAACAAAATAAAAAAATTAAAAAATAGGTTATTAGTTTTTTCTCCTTATTTTGGTTGTAATAAATTATTAAAAATGTTGGAAATAAAGATAAAATAAATCCACCCAATATGTACTCTTCATCAAATAATCCACTTATTCTGTTATTATCATTTTCTGGATATTCTGATTTATCAAATAACCAATGTGAATTTTTAAGATACTCTATAATTGCGTCAAAACTCAATACAATTAAGACAAATAAAAGAATTAAAGGAAATATTTTTCTAAAGTTTTTACTTTCAATTATCAAGTATTTTAAAACTAAAGCAAAAATTAAAAATCTAAAATAAAAAAAAGTATTTTTTAAACTATAAAAAACTTCATCTGAAAGTAAAGATGTTATCACTAAATAAAGATAAAATAGAAAAAATATTTTTGAAAAATCATTGTATAAATACAACAGGTTTTTTTTCTTATATAAATGCAAAATAAAAATTAAAGACATCAGAGATAAAATTAAATCAGGCAAAAAAGGTCCTGTTACCAGAGCAACTGGAAAAAATAACATTGGGATATAAATTATTTTTATTTCAGAAAATATTCTCATCAACTACAAACTTTACAATTTACTAATAGTATTTATTTTTTTTTAGGCCAACTTTGAAGTATTTATCAATGTTTTTGTTATCTTTATAGTAAAATTTTTTTATCAATTTAATATCATTTTCATTTAAATAAATTTTTTTTTCAGGTTTAAAATTAAATAGAATCTTGTAGTAAAATTTATCAATAATAAGAAATATTTTCTTTAAAAATCGTTTGATTACTAATGGTATTTTCTTATTAAAATTTATATAAAATTTATTATTAGTTAATATAAAACTTAATTGTGAATTTTTCCTTATATATATTTTTTTATTTATATTAGTAGCCTTATTAAGTTGATTGTTACTTATAATTTTTATTGTTTCTTTTCTATTTAAATTTAGAAGGTTTGAAATTTTTGTTGTATATTTTTTTTTATTATATTTCAAATCTTCATAAAGGAACAAACTTACATTATTTTTTTTAAAAATCTTAAATAAATCTTTACATATTTGAAAATAATTAAATTTATTTAGAAAAATCTTTTCTTCTTGATTTAACTTTTTTTTTTTAAATATTTTTTTAAAATTGTTAAAGTTTTTCCATTCAATATTATATTTCTCAAAATATTGAGGACTTTCAACATATCTAGATATAAAAAAATTACTTTGATTTCTTAATGTAAAAATAATTTTTATTTGAACAACTTTATCTAGTATTTTTTTTAAAATTTTTAATCTTTTCATGAAGTTTTTTTTGCTATTTAAAACAAAAAAAGGATCTGTTAAACCCTCAATTAAAAGTAGATTATTTTTTTTTTTTGATAAGGAAAGAATTATTTTTTTTTTTAGCGATAAAACTTTAGTTCTATATTTTTTTTCATTATCAAATATCAAACTATACCAAATTTCTTCGTAAGGTTTAATTAAGGGTCTTCCTAAAAAATTAATATTTTTTGAGTTTTCAAATATATAACTTAGTAATGTTACTCCAGTTTTTGGGAGACCGATGTGAATATATAATTTCAAAGACAATTTATATAATAAGTTATTATAATTATGGATTAACCATCAATACATTTTTTGCATTGTTCGACTTCATAATATTTTCCTTCTAGATGTTTTTCTCTCAGCTTTTGCATTTTTCTACTGTTCCATGCAGAAAGTAAATCCTCTGGTTTTTTCAAAGTTTGCAATTCCAATTCTTCACCCCAAAAAGTACAACAAGGTAATATTTTTTTTTCGTTATTAATTACAAGTTGTTTAAATGGAAAAGAACACTTAAAACTTTCCTTTCTTTTGCTTCTTGCAGCTAAACTTGGGTTTTCTACCTTGGTTGGAGTAACAAATTCCTGAACTCCAATCATATCAACTTTGTCGTTCCAAAAATCTAAAAATTTCTGTAATTCATGACGGTTAATAGAGGTTTTTACAAAATTTACTCGTACTAAAGGAAGTTGGACATTTAAATCTTTCTTAATTGATAAAAATTCTTCAATATTTTTAATAATTTTATCGTAATTTCCTCCTGGTCTAACTTTGTCATATGTGTCCTTAGTAATAGCATCGATAGATATTTGAATTCTAGTCAGCCCTGATTTTATTAATTCAGTAGAAGTTTTTTTATTTAGTAAGATGCCATTCGTACTAAAATAAATATCTAAAATTCCAATTTTTTTTGCATAATCAATAAATTTTATAAAATCATTTCTTATTAAAGGCTCATTAATATAATTTAATTTTATTGCCTTGGTCCCTTTTTTTACTGAAAAATTCAAAATTTCTTTGTAATATTCAAAATCAAACCAAGTTTTTTTTCCTTTACCTTTTGGAGACTCCGCGGAAATTGGACACATTGGACATCTTAGATTACAAGAAGAATTAAGTTCAAAATCTAGTTGAATTGGAAAATCCAAAATTTTCAAATTTGAGGCTAAATCATATTTTTCTCTATATATTTTCCACTTATCTTCACCTATTTCAAAGGAAAGTTTTTTCATCTCTCCTTTTCCCAAAATACCTGTTAATTCGGTTGTTTTTAAAACTAATTTATTTTCCATATTGTTTTTTTTATTTTATATAATTTATCTAAGTATTCTTTTTCTTTAAGATTGTCCATGCATCTCCAATAATTATAATGCAAGTATGCAATTAGTTGGTTATTTTTAGAAAGTTTACTCAAAGGTTCTCTCTCGAAAGTAACCTGATAATCTTTGATAAAATTAAATATATCATTTTTTAAAACAAAAAAACCTCCATTTATCCATCCTGAATTTAATTTTGGTTTTTCCATAAAAGAGTTGACTATTTTATTTTTACCAATTTTCATTTCACCAAATTTTACAGGAGGTCTAACAGCAGTTACAGTAGCAATTTTTTTATTTCTCAAATGAAAATTTAATAATTTTTTTAAATTAATATTACAAACACCATCACCATAAGTCATAAAGAAATTTTCATCATTATTTAAAATTTTTTTTAATTTCAAGATTCTTCCCCCAGTTTGAGTACTTATACCTGTATTAATTATTTTTAGGTTTTTAAACTCTTTTGAATTTTTATAATATTTGTCGATAACTGATTTTTTATAACCTGCAGCGATAATAAATTCATTAAAACCGTAGTATTTAAAATGTCTCATAATATGAGTTAGCATTGGCAATCCTCCAATTTTGATCATTGGTTTAGGGATTTTTTCGGTATAGTATGATATTCTAGAGCCTTTTCCTCCTGCTAAAATAACTACTTTCATTTAAATAATTTATTAAGAATTTCCAATTGTTTTATTAAAGTTCTTTCTTTAAATATTTGTTTATGTTGACTTTTTAATTTATTTTTAAAAAAAAAACTATTTTTTAATCTATTTATTTTTTGAGATAATTCTTTATGATTATTTTTAGTAAATAATAAATCTTTATCTTTAATAATTTCAGGAATTGCACCTACTCTTGATCCTATTACTAAACAACCGCATGCTACAGATTCCTGAATAACTCTGCCATACTGCTCTTCATATAATGATGGAACTACAACTAAATCAGATTTGCGCATAAAATTTGCAATTTTATTATGATCACACTTTATATATTTAATATTTGGTGGACGAATTATTTTTTCCAACTCTTTAATTATCATTTTAAAATATTGCATATTGTTAATGTGACTCACATCTAGATAAAATTTGAATTTAAAATCAATTAGTTTTAATGATTTTATAAGCACATGGATTCCTTTTTCACTAGATATTCTTCCAAAGTAAGAAATAACAAACGTCTTATTTATTTTTCTTTTTTTTTTATTAAAAATATCTTGATCAAAACCTAATGGTAATAATACAGTTTTTTTTTTATATCCTAGAAAATTGTAATTTTTTTTAATTTGGTTTGAAATACATAAAACATTTTTAATTTTAAATTTTAAAAAAAAGTTTATTAAAATTAATAAAATTGATCTTAAAATTTTTATAATTGTATATTTTTCATTAAAATTTACTACTCTATTTTCATTTGACATACAATAAATAGAAAATTTTTTAAAAAAAGAATAATAAATTAATAATAATACTTGAATTGATGCTGGGTCGTTATGAATAATTACTTTAGATGGTTTAAATTTTTCAATAATTTTAAATAGGTTTTTAAAATATATAAACCGGAGATTATTAAACATAATTTTTGTCTCGATAATTTTAACTTTTGAATTTTTAATTTTATAGTCAGTAGATATATTTTTTTTGTCTAAAACTAAATTTTGAGGCTTAACACATAATAATTCTATATTCTTTATCTGACTCAATTCCTCATAAATACGAATATTTACCTTTTTTACAAAATCGTGACTAATTACTAATATTTTTTTCATAGCTTAAAATAAATAAAAAAAATTTAACGATAATAAACATAAAAATAAGTTGAAAAAATACAGGTGAAAACATTAATGAAAAATTATAATCAGGAAAAGACATTGGAGCGAGTACTGCAACACCTATAAAATAATTTAAATTATTTAAATTATTATTTGTGAGAAAAACTGAGATTATGGATAGCAATAAACCTACAAAAAAAGAGATAAATATTGACCCTAAGTACTTATTGTTTAAGTAAAAATCTGTAGGCCAAAAGATATTAAAAGTTACACTATGTTCAGAACTGGGATTAACTTGATAGACATTAAAGAAATATTCCGTATACCATTTCGAAAAATTTTGAGTTGGTTTATCTTTATATATTTTTCTTGGTACAAAAGAATATTTTAAAATACTCAATGTATCTTTTTTAATTTCTTTTTTTTTTACTTTCTCAAATTCAAGAACTCTTATGATCGAGACTATTGGTTCACTCAATCTTAGTATAACTGGTCTAGAATCGTATTTGGTAATGTTATTCATAAAGAAATCAAGATTGTCACTTTGATCTTTTGAAATATTGGCTCTATCTGAGTATATGATGTCAAAATTATAAATATAAGATCTTATTTTGATTTTATAACTTTGACCCAATAAAACCCACGAAATCATTATAAAAATCAGCAAAAGTGAAATTTTATGTTTAAAATTATATAAGAGGACAAAACATACAATAATAATTATTGCATTTTTATACAAACTATTAGTTAACAAAAAATTTTCTAAAAAAATTAAAGATATTATTAGGAAAAAAAGAAACCTATGATTTTTAAAAAAAAGAATTAAATAAAAGTTAACTAAAACAATTAGCAAATTAATTGGATTTTGAATTTCCTGAAATCCTTTATCTAAAAAATAATTAAAAAAAAGAAAAATTAACTTAATAATTAATAAATAAAAATTAAATCTTATTAATTGAAGTTCATTTAAATTTGGAAAATAGTTTATTTTTTTTTTTTAAAAAATTCACAATTAAAAAGAAAGCAAAATTAAAAAAAAATATAGTCGTTATGAGTAAAATAATTGCATCATTAAATAAATTATGAAAGACAATTGTATCCAAATCATTAAAAAATGCTGGGTATGTATTAAATAAAATATAATTATAATTGAATATAAAGTATAAAAAAGTGATTAATAAATAAATATTAAATAAAATATTAATTGGAAAATAAAATATTAACTTATAAATTGTGAAGTAATAAATAAATAATAAAATAATTGTTACAAAAGATAAAGATAGAAAGAATGAATAAAAAGAATCAATATCATTTTTATAAAAACTAAAAAAAACAACAAATATTGAAAAAAAACATAATATTAAAAAATAAATTTTATTTTGAATAAGAAACTTGCTCATTTTTTAATATAAATCGAGATCTATTTAAATAATTATGTTTCACCATCGTAGTCTTATTTTTTATTCTACTTAATAATAATTTATTTTTTTTTTTTATAAATTTTTTATAAATATTATTTACCTGATTTATATTATTAAAATAAACAATACCACTAGATTTGAAAAAAAAAGAACTTTGCTCTCTTGACTTTTCAGAAAGTAAAGTACCACCATAACCTAAGACTTCAAATGATCTCATATTAATAAGATTTTTTGCCTGATATCTAAAAAGATTCAAACAAAATAATGATTTTGTAATTTCATTAGCAAGCTTTGCACCTACTAATTCGCCTTTAATATTGTATTTTTTTTTGAAAGCAGTCTTAGAATTTTCCCAGCCATTTCCAAATATATTTAAAATTTTATAATCAATATTTTTTAATATATTTTCTCTATTTTTATCCCACGAACCATAAAATAGTATTTTGTTATTTATTTTTTTTTTAAAATTTTTAATTATATTTTGATCAAAACCAAATGGTAAAAATATAATTTTGTTTTTATTGACTATTTTTTTTTTTATAATTTTATTTTTTATATGTTTAGACCAAACATAAACTCGATCAAAAAAATTTAAATTTTTTATGATGATGTTTTTTTTTTCAAAAATATTATCTGTTTGTATATTTATAAATGATTTACTAGCCTTTTTTTTTAATTTCGTTAAAGTACTGTAATCTATTTGATATCCATTAAAAATAATAACACAATCATATTTAAATTTATCTTTCTTAAGTTTTTTTTTCATTAAGTAATTCTGCAATAAACAAAATAATGTATAGAAATACTTTTCTTGAAAATTTAAAAACTTTTTAAAAAACTTTTTTTTTGGTTTCCAAAAAGAATAAATATTAACTATTTTACAACCTAATTTTAAAAAATTTTTCTTATATATAGTTTCTAAGGAATTAAAGTTATTTTCTCCTATAATAAGAATTTTCATATTAAAGTTGGATAAATATTATTTAACATTGAATTGAAATATCTTAATTACAAACCTTATCATTATGAGAAAATAGCTTGAAAAAAAGCCATTTAATTTTAATGCTTTTTTAATTTCAATTGTATTAATAACAAAACTTTGAAAACTTTTGTTGCTTTTTCCTCCATAAAGCATTTTTACTAGATAATCATCTATTTTTTTAAATTTTATTTTTTTCTTAAACAAAACTCTAACTAAAAACTCAAAATCTCCTGCATTATTAAAATTTTCAATAAAATATCCATAATTCTCATACACTTCTTTTTTTACAAATATACCAGTGTGTGCAGGCATATGTCCAAAGTAAAACATATAATTTTTAAAATTACTTGACTTATAAATTCTTTTTACTTTATTTTGTTTATTTATAATTTTTACATTACTCATTAATAAACTTAAATTTTCATCCTTTTGGAATTCATCTGAAATTATTTTTAAAGATTGTTTATCACTAAAAAAATCATCTGCGTTTAAAATAATAATTATTTCACCTATAGAAAGTTTAATTCCCTCATTGAAAGCTCCGTAAACTCCTTTACTAACTTGATTTTTAAATTTAATATTTTTAAAATTAAATTTTTTAGCGATTTCTAATGTATTGTCTTTAGAGCCACCATCAATAATAATAATTTCATAATTATTGTATGTTTGAGCTTCAATTGAGGTTAAGTTTCTCTCAATTGTTTCTTGATTGTTTAGTGTTGCTATTATAATTGAAATTTTCAATTTTATTTACTTCTGAAATCTTTAAAAAGAAATTTTTTCATTAAACTTGTTGATACTTTCGATTCATTAACATCTTTAAGTTTTCTTAAAAGATTATCTAATTCTGCGTTAGAATAAGTTGGGTCAGTAGAAATACTTATGTCTTGATTTGATGTTTTTATCAATTTTTTACTTATTGTTAATTGTTCATTCATTTTTTCTCCTTGCTGCAAACCAATTTGTTTAATTTCGTAAGTATAATTTGGATCAATTTTTTTCTTTAAAGAAATTAATTTATTTATAATTTTCAAAATCTTAACTGGCTTTCCCATGTTAAGTATAATTACATTATTTGGTTTACTAACTTTTAATGATGTCATTAATAAAAAACATGCTTCATTAGCTGTCATAAAAAATCTCTTAACATTTTTGTCAGTTATAGTAATAGGCAATCTATTATTGATTTGATTTATAAATGTAGGAACTGCCGATCCAACACTATTAAAAACATTTCCGAATCTTACAACTTTTGAGGAAAAGAATTTGTTATTATATTGTAAACACATAACTTCTGAAATTCTCTTAGTTAATCCTAAAATGCTTGTTGGTCTTACAGCTTTATCGGTAGAAATTGTGACTATTGGAATATTACAATTTTTAGCAACATTAAGTACTTTATGGGTTCCAAATATATTATTTCTTATTGCTGATTGAACATTATTTTGAAGTATAGTTACATGCTTATATGCAGCTGCATGAAAAATAATATTTATTTTTTCTTTTTTAACAACATATTCTAAAAGTTTATCATCAAGTATATCTCCAAGAAATAATTTTACACGAGAAAAAGAATTCAGTTCATTTTTTAAATTAAACAAGTCTATCTCTGAATTATCATATCCAACAATGTTTTTACAATTTGTATTCAATAATTGTCTTACTAATTGAGAACCTATAGATCCTGCTCCACCTGTAACTAAAATATTTTTATTTTTAAATTGTTTATCAAAATTTTTGTAATTTATTATATTTGTTTTTTTTTCTAGAATTTCATGAGTGCTTAAATTACTTAAATCCGTTAATGAAATTATTTCTGATTTTAAATTTGTCTTTAAAGGTATAAATGATATTTCATTTATATATTTTGAAAAAGTGTCATTAATTTTTTTTAATTTTTTTGATGTTAATGATGGAATTGCAATTATTAAACTTTTTATAATTTTTATTTTAGATAAATATTCTAAGTCTTTACTTGAAATGATTCTTTTACCGTAAAGACTTTTGTTATGTTTGCGGTAATCATCATCAACAAAACAATATATTCCTTGATTTTGACTTATAAGTCTTTGATAAACTTGTTTTCCAGCATTACCTGTACCATATATTATATTGCCTTCGACTATATCCTGAAGAATATTTTTATCTTGTTGTTTGTAATATGTTAATTTCCTTTTTTTTATATTTTTTTTATTTAAAAAAAACTCCTCTAAACTATTAAATTTAAATTTATTAAGATATTCGTTTGTAGCTATTGAAATATTTACTTCATCAATAGATTTACTTACATTTTTTATATTAAATTTATTTTTTCCAATGAATTCTAATATATCAATAAGCTTAATTCCCCTGCCAACCCCAATATCATAAACAGAATTATTTAATTTTTTTTTTTTAATAAAATATGAGTAAAGTTTAACTACATCTTTTACATCAATATAATCTCTGATATTTTGACCTCCATTGAAAACTTTAATTTGATTTTTTTTATTTATTGATTTCTTAAGTTTACTTACAATTGAAAACCTATCGTTTTTTTCAGAATACATATTAAATATTCTAAGTATTAAAAAAGGAATATTATTCTTAGAACAAAAATTATAAATTAAATTTTCTGCAGCAATCTTGGTTGATGAATATAAACTTTTATTATTTGTATCTACATATTGATAATCTTTTCTAATAGAATTATATACAGCAGAACTACTTGAATAAATTATTTTATTTATTTTTCTAACATCTATTTTCGAAAAAAGTTTTGCATTAAAAAAAATAGACTGTTCATAAAACTTAATGTAATCATTTTTACCTACCTTATTTATGTAAGCCGATGGATAAAAGTTATTCAATATTAAATTTATTTTTGATTTAGAATTTTGAATGAATTCAATTATTTTATTTACATCTTCATTCTTTCTGGATGAAAAAACTATACTTTTCCTGTTGTGTAAAACTAGATTTTTTGTTAGGAGACTTTCTTTTCCTATTATTAAATTGATCATTATAACTTGGCTTTATAAATTAATTTAAAATTTTTGAATACAATTTCATGTATTTTTTATTTATAAGAAAACTATCGTAATTTAAAGAATTCTGTTTACCTCTCTTAATATTCTTTAAGTAATAATCTTTATTTGATATCAATTTTTTAATATTTTTTTTAATTTCATTTGGTTTATTTGGATTTACTAATATACTCTGATCTCCAGCTACGGTTCTCATTGGTTCAATATTGCTAGTAATAACAGCCATTCCTGACGATTGAGCTTCTAAAACTGGCATTCCGAAACCCTCGTATTTTGAGACCATCAAAAGAATATCATTTTCTTTAAACAATTTTTTTATAAAATTGTCACTAACAGAAACATAATTTTTAAATAATATATCTTTCTTTAAACATAAAGATTTTATTTCTAGGCTTATTTCTCCAACTATAGTTAAATCAATATTCAAACCTTCAAGGGCTATCAGCATATTTTTTAAATTTTTGTGTTTTAAGGTTCCTATAATTAATATTTTTTTTTTCTTACGAAGATTTATTTTAAAATTAAATTTATCTACCAATGGAACTGGGATTACTTCAGAATTATATATTTTTTTTTTTAAATTTTTTTGTATTTGAAATAGTGTAAATTTAGAAATAAATGTATTATAAGCTGAGTTGCCTATTGGTAAATAAAACCAAAACCATTTATATATAAATTTTTTTAAACCACTAAATTCATTAATTAGTCTACAATCTAAAAAAGTATTAATTGTTTTTTTTTTATTCATTAATATAGATATAAAATTTATATCACCCAAAATATGATTTACATCACCTTGATTAAAAAATGACCATAAAACTAAATAAATTCTACTTAAAATTCCTTTACTAGTCACAGGACATTTAATGATTTTTACTTTAAATATCTGTTTTTTTTTAATTTTTTTTAACGACATAGCAAATCTTTCGATACTATGTTGATATGAATTTGATTTTTTTCTTATAAAAATTCTAACTTCTTTCATTAGCTTTTAAATTAAAATATAATTTTTAACTCTCTCTATCTGCTTTTCAAAATTAAATTCACCTATAAATGCAGACCTATTTTTTTTAATTTTTTTTCTATAATAATTTTTATCTTGTAATAGATAATTAATTTTTCGATTTAAATCACCCAAAGAATTTTGTACTATAATTGATGTCTCAAATTTATTATTAAATTTTATAAAATCATTATTATTATTTATGAAAGAAGGAATTCCAGCAAAAATATAATTGTTAAGTTTTTGTGAAGTACCACCCATCAAATTATGGCTTACATTGATTGCTTTGTATAGGGCAAATCCAGCGACCGCATTGTTTAGCAAAATAAACCATTTTTTGTAAGAAATATCTTTTAATAAAATTAACTTACTTAAATTATTTTTTTTTTTAAATTCTATCATCTCCTCAAAATATCCAGCGTATGATTTCCCGGCCATAACTAAATATTTATCATGTTTCCAAAATTTTGTTTTTAAAGCTAGTTCCTTAAGATAGTGATGTTTATAAAAACTTCCCAATCTAACAAGATAATTTTTGTATTTTAATTTTTTATCTATTTTTTTTAACTTATAATTTTGTATTTTAAAACTTTTTGAAAAACAATTATAAATGGGAAAAATTTTATTTTTTCTAAAAAATATTTTTTTATAAAATTTAACTCTTGATTTTGATGGAAGAAATATACAATCTACCTTTTTAATGATTTTTTTTTCAATGTAATTATTTAAAAGAAGTTTTTTTGAAATATCAAAATCAAAGTTGTAATAGATCCAATTAATATTTTTATTATACAAAAATCTACTAAAAAAAAGAGAGATAAAATTAATAGATATGACGGTCTTAGGCCTAGTTTTAAAGAAAGAAACTATTTTTGTTATTAAAAAATAAAAAAAACCTATTTTTCCATTTTGATTTAATTCAATAACTTTTAAATTTTTTGATTTTTTTATAAAATAAAAAAAATCCTCTTTGCGTTCAATAAACTTACAAATTAAGGTTATTTTTTGTTTTTTTTTTATTAGATAATTAATTAAAAATAATAGGTTAATATAATTAGTTGGATCCGCCCATATACTTATAATAATTCTATCTTTCACTAATCTTTAAAAAATTATCTTTTTAAAATATAATTCCCTATTACCAATAAATCCATTTTAGTTCTTAAAAAACAATTAATTGCTTCTTCTAATGTATTAACTATTGGCTCATTTTCATTAAATGATGTATTTAGAAGCATTGGTACACCAGTTAACTCTTTAAAAGAATTGATCAATTCATAATATAATTTATTAGTTTTTTTATCAACTGTCTGAAGTCTTCCTGTTCCATCAACGTGAGTTACAGCAGGTAATTTTTTTTGTTTATTTTGTTTTATTTTGAATACCATACCCATATACGGTACTTCTGCTTTAGTTTCAAACCAATCAGAAACGTCTTCCTTTAGTATTGAAGGAGCAAAAGGTCTAAAACTTTCTCTCCTTTTAATTTTTAAATTTATTATTTCTTTCATATTTGGACTGCAAGGGTTTGCCAAGATTGATCTATTTCCAAGCGCTCTAGGACCCCACTCCATTCTATCTTGATACCATCCAACTACCTTCTCTTTATAAATTTCTTTAGCAACTTCACCTACTAAATCTTGATCTTTTTCATAAAAATTTAAACTAATATTTTCTCTCTCTTTTGATGAATGTAAAATACTTTTGATTTTTTTTTCTATTTTTGAACCATCAGTAATACTTCCAATATACGGTGTAGAATAATAAATTTTAGAATTATTAAAAAATTTTTTATCACACAAAATTGCAGCTCCTATTGCTCCACCTGCATCTCCAGGAGCGGGAGGAATATAAATATCTTTAAACCCTAATTTGTCGTAAATTTTTCCATTTGCTAAAGAGTTCATTGCACACCCTCCAGCTAATGACAAATGATCTAGATCAAACTTTTTTTTATAAAAACTTATATAGTTAAGAATAATTTCTTCATATTTATCCTGAATACTTCTTGCTAAATCCATGTGTATTTCACTAATTTCTTTATTATCAAATTTAAAGTTAAATAATTTATTTAGGTTATTGTTATACAAATTATTAAATTTTGGAGCTTTATTTTCCCATTTCATAGTAATTACATCTCTGTGATGTTGAAAATAATTTAAATTTAATTTAAAGGATCCGTTCTCTAATATTAATATTTCATCCATTTCCTCCTTGAATTTATTTTTTCCATACGCAGATAATCCCATCACTTTGTATTCATCACCATAATTTTTAAATCCTAAAAATTGTGTAAATGCTTGATAGAAAATTCCTAGTGAATGAGGAAACAATACTTTATGCTTAATGTAGACTGAAGAATTACTAGCTACAGCCGCTACTGTACTGGCAAAATCTCCGAAACCATCTGCTGAAATAAGTAAAGAACTTTTTTTATTACTAGGAAAATATGCTGAAGCTATATGGCACAAATGATGATCAAAATTAACAATTTTTGGAATAATTGAAGAATTAAAATATTTACGTAATAAATTATCAATTGATTTTTTTTTTCTTCTTAAAACCAATTTGCTTAATATTAATTTGTAATTTTTGAAATTTGTTAAACCGTATTTGACTTTGCTTAAAAAATTTGAATAAAAATTAGAATTTATAGCAATATAATCAACTTGATCTAAGGAAATACATGCATAGTTTAGACAATACTTAATAGACTGTATTGGAAAACCTGCCCAGTGCTTTATTCTATTAATTCTCTCTTCTTCTATTGCAAAAATAATTTCACCGTTTTTCATAATGCATGCACTTGAATCTCCATGATAAATATTTAAACCTAATATATATTTATTTTGCATGCTTTTTTGAAATTTGAATTAAAAAACTATACGTTTTTTTTGCTATACTATTATTATTAAAGGCCTTTGATCTTTTGTAGACTTTATTTGATAGTTTTTTTTGAAATTTTTTTTCTGATAATATTTTTAATAACTTTTGTTGAAAACTATTTATAGATCCATTTTTATAAAATAATGCTGTATTGCCTAAAACTGATTTCATTGGTTGTAAATTTACACATAATATTGGATATCCTCTAGACATTCCCTCAATAAGAGAAACTGAAAAGTTTTCGCATGATGATGAAAATAAACATATGGTGTCACGTTGTTTGTAATCTTTATATATAAACTTACTTTTTTTTAATCCATGATAAATAAAATTTTTCTTATTTTTAATTTTATTTTTTAAATATTGATTAAATTCTTTTAAAGCAGGCTCGTAGTATGACCCAAAAAACTCAACAATTATTTTATTTTTAAAATAAGGATACCTTTCTAAAAAATCATCTATAGATTTTAGTAGAAAAATTTGATTTTTATAGAAATCTATATTTGAAACGTAAATTAGTCTGTATTTCTTGTTATTAAATTTTGCTTTTTTAGTTTTAGTGTCTAAGCCATGATTTATAATTCTTGTTAGACCCGATAACCCTCCTATTTTTTTAAGAATAAATTTTTTGGAATACTTATGTAAAAAAATTACACCTTCTGATAACTTAAATGATAAACTTTGAGTAAAACTTAATAATTTTAATTTTAAGTAAAAAGATGAAAAGAAATATTTTTTTATTTCATTTTTAGAAAATGGAAGTAGGTTTTGACTTATAGTAACAACTGGTTTTTTTAAAACTAAGTGTGAACTTCCAGTAATAAAAACACAAGAATAGTTGTTTTTTAACACAATTATATTTAGAAAAAATATTTGCCATAACATTCTCAAAATAAAGTTTTTTGATAAAACTTTAGGACAAATATAATTAATATTTTTATTTAACGGCATTAATTTTTTAGTATTTTCTGGCAAATAGACATCAACTTTTTCAAAATAATTTTGTTTTTTGAAATTTAACAATAAATTATTAAGATGTGAAATTGCACCACCAGAATTGGTGCTTATTGCATCAATTAGAAGTTTCTTCATTTTATATTAAAGAACTTATCCAGCAAAAATTTGGTTGCATTTTTTGAATTACAAACTGAGTTTAAAACTAATCGTCTATTAATAATTCCTTGTTTTTTAATCATTGATTTATTATTTAAGCATTTTTTTAGCGCCTTATATAACGCAGTTTCATTTGGCTCAATTAAAAAACCATTATTTTTATTTTTTAAAATTTCACTTATTCCTGATGTTTTGCTTATTATTAATGATAATGAATTTGACATTGCTTCCATTGGCACTACTCCCCACCCATCAAACTTTGAAGGGAACAAAAGTACATCTGATTTCTTATAAATTTTAGATAAATTTTTTCCAAACAAAAAACCGTGATATTTAGTATAAGTATTAATTTTTAGAAATTGTTTCAATTTTCCTCTTAAATTACCTTCACCAACAATATTTAAGTTTAATTTTTCTTTCTCTTTTTTGGAAAGTTTATTAAAAGCACTAAAGATATATCCAAGCCCTTTTCTTTCTATTAATTGTCCTACAAATAAAAAATTTATTTTTTTTTCATGAAAGAATTTTTTTTTTTCAATTTTTGGAACTTTAATAGAATACGGAAAATTAATTACATTTTTTGTATATTCTGAATAGATTGTTTTAGCATTATTTCCAACTGCTAAGACACCATTTGAGGCTTTAATTTTTTTCCCAATCAAGTATTTTACAAAATTATATTTCAAATAATTTTTACTATTCAAATTTTCTAACCAATAAAAAAATTTAATATTTTTTTTTTTCAAAAAATCAATAATTTTAGAATTATATTTTAATCTATAGCCTCCAATTAAAATTAAATCAGGTTGAAATTTATTTATTAAAATTTTTATAAATTTAACTGGATTTTTTTTTTGTTCTAAAAAAAATTGATAATTTTTTTCTTTATAATTAAAATTATAATTTTTATAATTTTTGTTGTGAAATATAACATTAAGTTTAACTCTACGTTTTAGTTCATCAAAAAAATCCAATTGATAAGGAGTAATTGTATTTATTATTAATAAAATTTTTTTTGTTCTCATTTGAATGCTAGAAAAGCTTACTATATATAATACTAAAGAATGATAAAAAAATATACTTTCTACACAATATACATACTTTTTTTATTTTCTATTTTAGAAATAGGTACACGATTAATTTTTCCTGTGTTTAAAGAAAATAATATATTTTATGACAAAAATGAATTTCACAGGGTTTCAAGGGGTATTGATACCTATTTTCAAATTGTTGGAAAAACAAAGTTTCGTGTAAGTAAATTAAATGAAAAAATTGAATTTAACAAAAAAAAATCTATTTGGTTTTTAGGAGATAGTGTAACTAATGGCTATGGCGTCGAATTTGAAAGCACCTATTACTCTGTATTTAACAAAAAGCTCACTTCAGAAATAAATATATATAATTCATCAAATTATAATTCTAGCTATATGAATACCTTCTCAAATTTAAATGGAACAATTGAAAAATATTTAAAACCACAAGATATCGTAATTTACCAATTTAACTTTAACGATATAATCGATATTGCACATCAAATTGCATATCTTGACAGAATAAAAAATAAAGAAAAAAATGAAGATATAAATAAAAATAAAATTAATATCTCTATCAAAGATGAGGATATACCTCATAGAAGAAAAATAATTTCTTTAATTACAAATACAAATGTATTTAGATACAAATATTTAAACCATTCAGCCTTTTTTAAACTTATTCAGCATCATGCGAGCATTTTTGTTAGAAAAACTAAGGGCTCATGCGAAGAGAGAAATCTAGATGCTTTAGGGCCTTACACTTATAGTTATTTTGGAAAAAATTATGAGGAAAAAAGTCTTAAGCTTTGGGATTTATTTTCTAAAAGTATTGTTCAAACAAATGAAGAATTAAAAAATAAGAATATAAATTTTTTTGTATTAATTATACCAATTTCACTACAAGTAAAAAATCATGAAAAAATAAATAAATTAAATTATGATTTAAATTGTTCGACAAAAAATGGACATGAATATTTATTAAATATTCTAAATCAAAATAAAATACAGTTTATTAATGTTTTGCCATATTTTAATAAATTTGCTGAAAATGAAAATAATAAATCAAAATATTTATTTCATGCCTATGATACAAATCATCCAAATAAATATGGACATGAATTAATTGCAGATGCAGTATTTCAAAAACTCAGATTTCTGAATTAATTAAATTATTATGATAAAAAAATTTATAATATTTATTAAAGATATTATTAATCAACAAAAAAATAAATATTACATTAATAGCAATAGTTCGTACCAAATATTCAGATTTTTAGATAGAATTTCAAGAGGATTATCAACAAAGATTATTGAGATTTTTGTAACAAAAAAAAATTTCAAAGAAACATATTCTAGTTATAAAATATTAAATAATGTTCCAATTCATGATCTATTAAATATAAAAAATGAGATAGATCAAATGAGAGTATTTAAGCATTCTGATATCAAAAAAATACATAATACAAATATTATTTTAAAAACTGAGGATTTTTCATATAGATTTAAAGATAGTGAAAAAGACAATGCTATAAGGTTAGATATATTAAAAGCTGATTTATTATCAAATCTTAAAATATCAAAGTTTGTAACTCAAAAAAAATGGTTAGATATAGTTGAAGAATACTTTAATTTTTCTCCAAAATTAGTTGATGTAAACGCTTGGTATACTTTACCAGAAAAAAAAAAGAATGATGATATTTATATTAATGAAGAAATCACAGGCTATGATGCTCAAATTTGGCACCGCGATGTTGATAAATTAAGAGATATAAAAATATTTACTTATTTAACAGATGTTGAAAATGAAGAAAATGGTCCATTCGAAATCCTTAATTATACTCACTTATTTAAACTAAATAAATTTAAATATTTAAATAAAAATAACTATCGCATTCTGGATCGAAACATCCCTTTGCATCTTAAAAAAAATAAGCATGCTTTTTTAGGAAAAAAAGGGACAAGTTTTGTAGTAAATACAAGATGTTTACATCGTGGGACAAAAGTTAAAAAAGAATTTAGATTGATATTAGAGCTTTACTTTTCCAGTTCTTTCTTTGGTAAACACATGAAGTTTAATGATTTTACAAGACCTAAATTAAATAAAAATTGGGAAAGTTTTAATTTTTGGAATGAAATAATTGAAAATAAACCGGAAAATTACAAATATTTATTTTTAAATAAAAACTAAATTAATTTCAGCTTGCCATCTGAAAGTTTATAAATTTTATTACAATAGTTTAAAGCTTTTATGTTATGAGAAACTTGTATAATTGTACTATTCGAAAATTCTTTAAAAATATTAGAAATTACTTTTTTTTCAGTTTCCTCATCTAATGCATTTGTAGACTCATCTAATATTAAAAAATTCCTTTTCAAATAAAATATTCTAGCTAATGCAATCCTTTGTTTTTCTCCACCCGATAATCTAACTGCGTTCTCACCAACTATAGTATTTTCTTTTAAAGGCATTGAATTTATTAATTCAGATATTTCAGCTTTTAAAATTGAGTTTTGAATTAAACTTTCATCTTCATTTGAACTTCCTAGTAAAATATTACTTTTCAATGTATCATTTAAAAAAACTGAGCTTTGTGATAAATAACTTATTTTTTTTCTCCAAGATTTAATCCCTTTATTTATATTCTTGCCATCAACTATTACTTCTCCTGAATAATCCTCTATTATACCAGTAATTATATCAAGTAATGTGCTTTTGCCTGAACCACTTTCACCAATTATACCAATTTTATCTCCCGCATTTATTTCTATACTTAAATCATTAATTACTTTTTTTTCGTTTTTTTCATATGCAAAGTTAACATTTTTAATATTTATTCTATCTTTAAATTTAATATCTTCATCTGAATTGACGTAGATCTCACGTTCATCATCATTAATTTCTGATAATTTTTTATATTCTTCAAGCACTGGAGCAACAAATCTAATTGCCTGAATTCCAACTACAATTCTATTAAATGATGGTATTAATTTAAATGAGGCTGCAACATAAAGCCCTAATATAGGTAAAATTGATTTTGGTAGAATTTGATAATCTTCTAAAAAAATTAAAATAAATAATAAAAATACGACTGTAATTATAGTCAACATCTCAATCCACAATCTAGGAACTTGAAGTACTAATTCATTTTTTTTATTTACATTTAAATAAAAGTTATTATCTCGTCTAAATTCATCAATAAACTTTCTTTCTACACCTAATAATTTTAAATCTCTAATTGAGTTAATTATTTGTTTCACTCCTGCTAGCCTTCTTTTTTCAAAAAAATTTCTCTCATTTGCCCAAACTTTTGTTTTTCTTTTTAAAAGATAAAGAAAAACAAAAGATCCAAGAAAAAATAAAATAACTGTCGAAACCATTGCCAATGGATGAGTTAGAAATAATAAAATTGATATTAATGAAATTGTAAACAATTCAGATATAATTGAGGCACAATACATTAAATTATGCCTTAAAACCACAGAGTCATTTGCAATAGTTTTAATAAAATTTGTAGAATTCTGCCCTGTAAAATACTTATATTTTTTTTGTAAAATATTATTTAAAACTTTAGTGGTTAATTTATTAGTAAAATTTTGTAAAAAAGAAACTTGAAACCATCCTACAGCAAGCAAGTAAAGATTTTTAAAAATATAAATTCCAAGAGTTAAAATAAGAATTATAGAAGTTAATTTTAAAATATCATAAGATTTTAGAAATTCTAAATATTGAAATTTATTTATAAATTCAAAAATATCATTAGGCTCTATTATTGATTTAATTATTGGAATAATCATTGCCAAGCCAAATAATTCCATTATCCCACCAAAAAAAAGTAGGGCGATCAAAGTATAAAATTTATACTTTAGATCTTGGTCCATAAGATTTATGTATTTTAATAGGACATTCATTTTTCTATAAAATCCGATAGAAATTTTTAATTTCTAGTTGGATAAATTAAATCAACACATGTTTTACATGTTTTATCTTTTTTATAATCACCACGTTTATGTATTTCTCTAAGTTCATTCATTTTTGGAGAATGCCAAGCGTCATGTATTTTAGTTTTGTTTATTGATCCTAAAACTAAATTTTTATTAAATGTAACACAGCAGGGATAAATCAACTGATTCTTAATTACAAGTCTTTGATATGGCTGAACACAATTAAATTTATCCTTTGGACTTTCAATATATTGATCATCTGTATAAAATTTTTCATATTTATTTACATTTGGAGTAGGAGGTACAAATTGTTGAATTGATATTATATCAACCTTGTTATACCAATATTCAATAAACTCATTTTCTTCTTCTTGATTCTGTTTAAGCCTACAAAAACTTACACCAACAATAGGTAACTTATATCCTCCTTTCTCTTTTAGATTTAAAAAAGTTTCAATATTCCTTTTTACTCTATCTATCGGTATACTTCCTACTCTAACTTTGGAATATGTTTCTTGAGACATTGCGTCCAAACTGAATCTTAATCTAGTCAAGCCACTGTCTAAAATCTGTTGAGATCTTTTAGGTGTCAGGGCCGACCCATTATTATTTAACATAATATCTATAAAACCTTTTTTACTCGCGTATAAAATATACTTATGAAGATCTTTGATTAAGAAAGGTTCGTTGTTGCCTTGTGGAGAAAGTGATGGACAATTATATTCTGATCCTTGATCAACTATATATTTAAAACTTTCAAAATCTAAATATTCTCCCTCATAAAATTCATCTACTTCAGATTTAGTACCAATTACACAATGTGGACACTTATAGTTGCATTCTTGATTCATATCCAAATGTAAGAATAACGGAAAGTCAGTTACTATTTTAAATTTATTTGCTGCATCCCATGTTTTTCTATAATCAATAAATTTTTTACCTATTATTTTACCTAACTTTAAATTTATATCTTCCTCAGTAGTTAAGTGTCTAACTTTTCCATCAGTGGTATATTCCTTAAAATTTTTTTGATGAATTATTTTTTGATTTTTAAAATTTTTGTTTAAAATTTTGTTATCCATTAGTAAAATATTTAAATTATTATCTACCTCTTATATTGGATAATTTCAATTTTCAAAACCATTATATAGTTGCTAAAATTTTTGAAGTTATTATAAAACACTTAAGTTTATGAATATTAAAACAAATAGTATTAAATTATATTCAGATGGTCCAAATCTTAATGAGATCAATGAGAACTTTGGAATAGAAATAGATGGATATACCTTTAATCCCTCACTTTTTAAAAAAAATGGAGCAAAAAACTACCTAGAATATAGTAAGGAAATTTTAAAACTTTGCTCGAACAAACCTGTATCACTTGAGGTTTTTGCTGATGATGAACTTTCTATGATAGAACAAGGAATATCTTTAAGTAAATTAGGAGAAAATGTTTTTGTTAAAATCCCAATTACATTTACTAATGGTAAGTCTACAAAAAAAGTAATAGAAGCTTTACAAGCAAAAAAAATCAAACTTAATATTACTGCTATATTTCTACTAGATCAAATACAAGACATAATTGATACTATTAAAGATACAAACACAATCCTTTCAGTATTTGCTGGAAGAATTTATGATTCTGGATTTGATGCAAAAAAAGATATGTTTAAAATTAATGAATTTATTAAAAATAATAGTTCATGCCAAAGTCTGTGGGCGAGTACAAGAATGGCATATGATTACAAAAATGCAATTGAGGTTAAAACAAATATCATAACAATGCAAACTGCACATATAAAAAAATTAAAAATGTTTGGAACAAACTTAAAAGAATATTCTTTAAAAACAGTTAAACAATTTTATGAAGATGCTAAATCTTCAGGCTTTAAAATTTAAAAAAGTGGATAAATTTGAGTCATTAAAAAATAAAGTTGTTTTAATAACAGGATCTAGCAGAGGTATTGGAAAAAAAATTTCTGAGGGTTTTATAGAAAATGGTGCTTTTGTAATAGGAATTTCAAAAAACAAAAATTATAAAAAAATAATAAAGCATAGAAATTATGTGCATTACAAATGTGACTTTGGGAAACATAAGGATCTTTTAAAAGTTGTTGAAATTATAAAAGATAATCACAAAAGAATTGATGTATTAATAAATAATGCTGGAGTTACAATAGAAAGTACAAAATCTATTAAAAAAAATTTAAATATTTTTGAACAAACAATAAATATAAATTTAAAATCTGCTTATATATTTTCAATGATGGTTGCAAATAAAATGAAAATATCTAAATCTGGTGGAACGATAATAAATATATCTAGTATAGGTGGAGAGCTTGGTTTTCCAAATAATCCCTCTTACCAATCATCTAAATCAGGGTTAAATGGGATAACTAAATCTTTTGCAAGGGATTATGGTAAATACAACATTAATTGTAATTCAGTTTTACCTGGTTATTTCAAAACTGAAATGAACAAAAAAAGTCTTTCAAATATTAAAAAGAGAAAACAAAGAGAAAATTTAACTATGCTTGGAAGATGGGGTGAATTAAATGAACTTGTGGGAACTGTACTATTTTTGTCTTCAGAGAATGCAAAATATATAACAGGCCAAAAAATTGTTATAGATGGTGGCATCTCCTCTAAGGGATTGTAATTAATCTATGAATTACGATCTTTTATTAAAACCAATATATAACTCTTTGCGTGAACTTAATAATCTTTATAAAAAAAAGATTAATGTTAATTATAAAACAAAAAAAGATTTTCAAATTGATCCTGTAACAAAAATTGACATTTTTTCAGAAAAAATTATTAGAAAAAATATAAAAAAATATTTTCCAAATCACAACATTATTGGTGAAGAAATAAAAAGTAAAAATAATAACTCAGATTACACTTGGTATATCGATCCAATAGATGGAACTAAAAGCATGATAATGGGTCTTCCTACTTGGAGCAATTTAATTGGTTTGTACAAAAATAATAAATGTTTAATTAGCTTTGCAAATTTTCCCCAATTGAACAAATTTTATTTGGCTTACGATAAAAATTGTTTTTTATTCAAAAACAATAAAAAAACAAAAATTTCTTCAAATAAAAATTCTACATTTACTAATGCAAAATTAGCGATAAACACACTTCACTCATTAAGAAATAAAAAAATATATGATTTTATTATGAATTTTAAAGGGTTTTTCAAAGTAACTGGAGTTGATGCTTTAAATTTCTGTTCTATCAGTGAAGGAAACTTCGATGTTCTTATAGAAACTGGACTTAAATTAGTTGATATTATGCCTATTGTTTTAATTGTAAAAAATTCAGGAGGGTACATTACTGATTGGCAAGGAAAGTCTAATTTTTCTAAGGGTCAAGTTTTAGTATGTGGAAATAAAAAAATTCAAAAATTTTATTTAAAACTTCTTAAACAATCTTAAATGTTTAAGATATGAGAACCTTTTTTCTCTATTTTAAGGTTTATGTAATTTAGATTATTTTCTCTTAAAAATTTTCCTAGTTTTTTTTTATTTTTTGTACAAACCAAAAAGAAACCACCACCACCTGCTCCAATTAATTTTCCTCCCAGAATATTATATTTTGTATGTAATTCATCATAAAAATTATTGATTTTTTTATCAGTAATTTTTTTTGATAAGTTTTTTTTTAATTCCCAATGTTTGTTGAATAAATTTCCGATTAAATTTAAATTAGCCTTCTTAATAGAATCTAAAATTGGTTTATTTAATAATTTCAATTTATCATAGTATTTTTTTATATCTCTCGAACTTTTTTTTTGTGACAAAATAACTTCTGAGGAATTTCTTTTTATATCAGTATAAACTAATAAAAAATTATTTTTAATTACATTATTTATTTTTTTATTTAATGGAATTTTTTTTACGTTGATTACTTCTTTTTTAGAAATTTTGATATCTAATAAATTTCCATATTGACTTATAATTTGATCTTGCCAACCTCCATAAGAATTACAAATTTTTCTCTCAATTTTATAAGCATCTTTTATAATTTCCATGTGAGACAAATTAAGTCCTTTATATTTATTAATACAATTAATTAAACCTACAACCATTGCACTAGAAGTTCCTAATCCTGTTCTAGTTGGTACAGTTGAATAAGTGCCTACATGAACTTTTTCATTCAAATTGTAGTATTTAAGTGTTTCTCTTATTAATGGATGTTTTATCTTTTCAAGTTCATTAGTGAATTGAGTGCTAGTTGTTTGAATTAAATAGTTTTTATCGACCTTTCTTGGCATCAATAAGACATAAACATATTGATTAATAGCCAAGGATATTAAATGGCCCTTAGATTTTTTGTAATAAAAATCTATATCAGTTCCACCTCCAGATATTGGTATTCTATAGGGTGTTTTTGAAATTATCATTTAATCTAAATTATTTTAAATCAGAAAATTTCAAAATATGCTCTGGTTTTAAACTTTTCTTTGATCGTTTTTTAATTATATCATAATATTTTTTTGGCAATATACCACCACTTGAATAGGTCAAAGCTGTTTTAATATTGTGTTTGGTCAATCTTTCATTTTTTTTGATTAATTTTTTCACAACAAATTTTCTACATAGAATTCCATGTAAAGTTTTTTCAGAAGTAAGAAATTTTTTATCTGCAGAACCTAAGCTAGTATAAACCTTTCTGGCTAATTCAGACATCTTTGAAAATGTATCAAAATTTAAGGATGCTGCGTGATCAGGTCCCAACATTTTTGTATTTAAAGTAACATGTTTTTCAATTACTTTAGCTCCAAGCGCTGTGGCTCCTGTAGCACCAGCTAGACCTGTTCCATGACCTGAAAAACCTACATCTTCATTTAATATTTTTCTAAGTTTTGG
>MDSW01114491.1_pt1 | contig 26747 bp, 12 predicted proteins | sample 811171 | NCBI WGS metagenome assembly MDSW01 (sample SAMN05326641, study PRJNA326480) | marine metagenome | isolation source: seawater | place: Atlantic Ocean: North West | collected 2012 | reverse complement strand
GGTTGGGCGGAGCGTGTCAAGGGGGGGGGCGTGAGACGAGAGAGGGCGGCGTGGGGGTCGGGGAAGGGGGGGGGTTGCGCGCCCGCCGACCCGAGTCGACGGGATCGCGACCGAGCGCGCGGCGAGGGCGATGGAAGATGAGAGGAAGAAATTGGCGCGCTCGAGAGGGCGCGCGGGGGGAGCCGTCTTCCGTACCGGCGCGAGGGCCTTGCTCATGCGCGCGTTCCACGCGTCCATCTTCAGCGTGCCCGCCTCCTTCTTCGCGACGTACTCCTTGAGTCGATCCTGCGCGCGCCGGCCGGGGGCGGGGGGAGGGCGGGGTCAGCGACGCCGCGTTCGGGGCGCTCCACTCGGGGCAATGGGGGGGGGGAAAGACGCGCGAGTCGCGGGTCCGGAGCCGCTTCGGTCCCGGGTGCCGCGACGCACCTCATCGAGCGTGACGTTCTCGTTCCAGTTCCCGACCTTGCACTTGCCGCCGTAGCGCGCGCCGCCCTGGAGCTCCTGCTTCGTGAAGTAGTTCATGCTCGCGACCCGGGGGGGGCGGTCGCGCGTGCGGCGCGATGTGCCGTGCGTCCAAAAGGGGGACGAGGTTTCTCCCGAGGGGCGACCGTTTGTGGAATCTCCCTCGGTCGGCGCTTCGAGGGTGTTCGCGAACATCGCGCGGGCGACGGTTCGCGCGCCGGTCAAATCTCGGTTCGCGCGCCGGTCAACCAGATTCAACGGCGCGGCGTCTTCTCGGACGGCACCTCGGCCGCGGCGTCTCAGTGGCCGAGGCGCTCCCGGGAGAGCGCGGCGCTCGTTCCCGGCGGCGGCGATGACGGATGAGGAGAAGAAATACATCAAGAAGAAGGTGCGCGTCCTCCTCGCTCGCCGCTCGCGCGAACGAACCCCGCGCGCCCGCGCGTCCTCCTCCCTTCCTCGCTCACGTCTCATCTTCCCCTCCGCCGCGTTTCTCCTCCCCCCCCCGCCTCCGCTCGTCCAGATCCGCCCCGGGGCGATCGTGCTCGCGGAGAACGAGACCGCGCTCCTGGTCGAGTACGAGCTCGAGGGCCAGCTCTACGCCCCCGACGGCGTGACGGTGATCACCGAGAAGAGCGACGGGTCGAAGAAGATCAAGGTCAAGACCCTCAACGCCTCCACCGACCTCGCCGCGCTCGCGGCGGAGATCGTGGACAAGTGCAAACTCATCCACCACTCCAAGACGCCCAAGGTGGAGGCGCTCCTGCGCGACCTCCGATCGCGCGAGGAGGCCCGCGAGCCCCCCGCGAACGACGACCCTCCCGCGAGCAGCCCCGGCGCGGCTTCGGCGTCCGCGCGGCGCCGGCTCGAGCGACTCGCCGCCGGCGGCGGAGGCGGCGGCGGCGCGGGGGCTCCGAGACGCGCCGCGGCGGTCGACGCCGACGCGTCGCCCCCGACCCCGCCGACGCCCCCCTCCGACGCCGCGCGGGTCTCCGTCTCCTCTCACAGGTCGCGCGCGGCGGAGCCCGGGTCGAACCCGCCGAGCGTATCGTCCAACGCCGGGGGCGCGTCGTCGTCGCGCTCGACGCGCCGCGGCTCGTCGTCAGCCTCCTTCGCTCAAAATCCGCCTCCTCGTCGGGTCGGGCGGTCCTCCTCCTCGAACAACTCGAACAACTCGAACAACTCCGCGTACGAGCGTCGCGTCGCGGCGTTTCGGAATGAGATCGCCGAGGAGATGGCGGCGCTCGCGGCGCGCGAGTCGGCGCGGGAGGCGCGGGAGGCTGAGGAGGAGGCGAGTTTGGGGCTGATGGACGCGCGCGCGGGCGCGGCGAATTTGCGCGCGCCGAATCCGCCTCGGGCGCGTTTGGACGATCTGGACGAATACCTCGAGCGTCTGTACGACGACGAGATGGCGTCGAAGGTGGACGCGACGTCTCGCGTCGCTGCGTTGGCTCGCGACGTCTCGAACCTCGAGCCCCTCGCGGCGCACCCGACGATGGCGCAGACGTTGGCGCGGGTGTTGCGGGAGGACGGTCGCAAATCCGTCGATTTGGCGACCAACTGCGCGTCGGTGTTTTTCGCGCTGTCCAACTTTTCGCGGTTCCACGAGCTCATCTCCGCGAACCAGATCGGGGACGCGGCGATGAAGATCGTCGACCTGGAGATTCAGAGGACGGACGACCGGGTGGCGTCCGCGAAGGCGATGATCGAAAACGCCGGGGGGTCCGACGACGGTTCCGACGACGGTTCCGACGACGAGGGACCGCTCGGGGCCCGCTCGTTCGCGCTCAGGCGGCTCGCCGTCGCCGAGCGGAAACAGGACCGCCTCCTGTACGTGTGCCTGTATACTTTACTGAACCTCAGCGAGGACCCGAGCGTGGAGCGCAAGATGAAGAAGCGCGGCGTCGGGGCGTACCTGTGCCGCGTCCTCGAGCGGCGCTCGGTGGACCTCCTCGTGCTCGCGACCACCTTCCTGAAGAAGCTCTCCGTGACCCGCGAGAACGTGGACCAGATGCTCGACGCGGGCGCCGTCGACGCGCTCGCGAGGTTCGTCCCCGGGGGCGCCGGCCAGGACGTCCTGCTCCTCGTCGCGCTCAGGGCGCTGTTCAACCTCTCCTTTGACCATACCGCGCGGCGGCGAATGGTCGAGCGGAACCTGATCCCGAAACTCGTCGACGTGCTCCCGAACCCGAACGTCCGCGACGTGACGATCGCGCTGCTGTACCACCTCAGCGCGGACGACAGGTGTAAGGCGATGCTCGCCGAGACCGACGCGCCGCGCTTCATCGCCCGACTCTTGCTCGAGACGGACGATCTGGAAGGCGCGCCCGAACTGATCGCGCTCGCCGTCAACCTCACGCACGACCCGGGCGCGTGCGACGCCATGTGCGACGTTGTCGTCGGTGACGACCTCGGGGCCGGGGCAAACGGGGGGCGAGCGTCTTTCACGACGACTTTAACTTTTTTCGACGCGTTCGTCGACCGCGCTTTGAAGCGCCGCGACGCGCTCGCGCTCAAGGCGCTTCGCAACGTCTCTACGCACGGCGCGTCGTCTCGCGCGCGGTTCGCGCCGCACCTCGACCGCGTCGTCGCGTGCTTGAAATCGGAGGAGCCCGGGAGCGACGCGTTCGTGGAGCTCCTCGGGACGCTCGGGAACTTGCACTGTCCGGAGGCGCCCGACGGGCTCGACCTCGGCGAATTCGTGATTTCTCGCGGCCTCCTCGAGTTCGCGGCGATCGTGCTCTCCCCGGGGGAGAGCGACGACGACGTCGCGCTCGAGGCGGTCGCGTTCGTCGGGAGCGTCGTGAGCGAGACCACCGCGGCGCACGTCGTGGACGCGGGCCTCGTCGAGGCGGCGTACGCGCTCCTGCGCGAGAAGAAGGACGACGACGAGTTCGTGCTCCAGATCGTCCGCGCGTTCCGAGCGATGCTCCGTCACCCCGAGACGCGCGACGCGCTCCTGGAAAACACGCAGGCGGCGTACTACCTCGTCGACCTGCTCGCGGACGAGTGCGAGAGCGTCGCGCGGGCGGCGGACGCCGCGCTGGATCAAGTCATGGACGTGAGCGAGGAGTGGGCGGTGACGATCCGGCGGCTGAAGTTCGAGGCGCACAATGCGGAGTGGCTCGACGCCGCCGCCGCGGAGGAGGAGCGAGGCGCACTCTTCGCCGAGGAGGCGCACGCGCGAAGGGAGGCGGCGCGCGCACGGGGGGGGCAGAGGGCGTACCGCCTCGACGACGCGAGGGGGCGCTCGGAGGCGTATTATCACTCAGAGGAGGAGGAGGAGGAGGAGGAGGAGGAGTGGGAGTGGGAGAGGGAGGGGCGCGGCGTGGCGAGCCCGGGGGTCGTCTACGACGTAGACCCGGACAGGTACTTCGCGAGGTGACGAGACGCCGAACATGGCGACGCGGAGAGAGCGCCCGACGCCGCGCGTTTCGTTTCGACGGACCAGACGACGAGACGATCAGACGACACCCGCGCCCTTGTTCCTACACCTACGCGATAGACTTTATCCCTTAGCCTCGAATCGCTCATGTATAACATGTTATACAAACGCCAATTTACATGTTTTCATGACTACTCTACATACAGGAAACGTCGAAAAACAGTGCAAAAAAAATGCCTTACGCCGGACGGACGAACTCTCCGTGGACGAACACGCGTCGCATCTCCACCCCCTTTTTCCTGTTGGTGTTTCGCACGCAGCAGTACCGCACGGCCTCGCTCCCCTCCGCCATCTCGAACCCGGCGTTTTCGAACATCTCGACCACCTCCTCCTTCGAGCGGAACGTCGCGAGCGTGCCGTCGCCTCTCGCGAACGTCGATTCCTCCTCGCGGCGCCTCGAGGCTCCTCCGGGGGCCGACGCATCGAGAAGGCCCGCGCGAAAGCGAAGCATCGGGAGGTCGTACCGGGCGTAGTCGCGGAAAAATACCCGCGCGCCCGGTCTGAGGGCGTCGCGAACGGCGCGTAGGAATCGCGCCGTCGCGGCGCCGGGCGGGACGGCGCTGAGGACGAAGATCATCATCGCCGCGTCGACGGGGAACGCGTCGCCTCCCGAACCCGGCGGCGCGGAGGAGGACCGCCACCACCCCGCGGACTCGGCGGCGCGCGCGATGCTCGCGGCGAGGTCGTCCACGCACGGGTCGCACGGGAACGCGGCGAAGCGCGACGCGAACGATCCCGGCGCGTCTTCGGCGGCGGCGGCGGCGACGCGTCGCGCGGCGCACGCCACCGCCTCCGGAGCGCAGTCGCACGCGAGGACGCGCGCGGTCGGGTTCGCGGCGAGCACGGGGACGCACGCGCTCCCGGAGCCGCACCCGAGCTCGAGGACGGTCGACGTCGCGCCGGCAGGAGCCGCCGCGAGCGCGGGGAACGCGGCGAGGAGGTACCGCCGCGGCTTGAAGAACGCGCCGCGGGCGTGCGCGGCGTGGAATCGATCCCACGCCGAGCGCTGCGCCTCGGGGGTGCGCGCGGAGGCGTCGTCGCCGGGGGCGGGCTCCGCGTCGCGCGCCTCGGAACCGGGGGCGGGGCGCGTCGCTAACACCTCCGCGACGTGCTCGTCGTAGTCGAAGTCGCGCTCGTGGTACGCCACCGCCGCCGCCATGGCCCCGCGCGCCCGCCCGAGTGGCTCCGGAGCCGAGTCGTCGGCGAAACCCACGAGAGCGCGCTCGGCGGTGCCGACCCGCCGGGCGGGTCGTCTCGGAAACGGAGAAAAAAGAGCCGTTTGAAATCCCGGCGGGTTCGCGTTTGTTTTTTGGACCGCGGGGATCCCGTCGTCTTCGCGTCCGCCCCCCACCCCCCCGCGGTTCCCCGACGCTCCACACGCACTCGCGCCCTCGCTCGCGCGCGCAGGTCACCGACCGCGCGTCGCCGCGACCGGCCCTCGCGCCCCCCCCTCGCGGACGCACTCCGGGCGCTCTCCCGTCGGATTCGAATTCGTTCGTCCCCGGGGACGACCGCCTGACGTTCGGCGCCCCGCGCGAGTGTTCTTTCCCCCTCCGTTCGTCCCCCCTCGTTCGCCGCGCGCCCCCTCGCCCGTCGCGATGGCGCCGACGTACAGCTTCCCGATCCTGGGCAACAACGAGATCATCGCCTGCTTGGGCGAGCTCGACGTCCCGCTCACGGAGCAGGACCTGCTGAAGCCCCACCCCGACACGCTGTATCGCGCGTACGAGGAGATCGTCACGCTGCTGTGCGGGGAGACGCGCGACGAGATGTACGCCCCCGACCTCGACGCCGCGGACGTGCTCGAGTTCCCGGAGCTCTACGAGGACGCCATCGGCAACCTGAAGTTCCAGCGCAACCTGTTCGAGCTCATGCGGCGCTGCGGCGTCCCGGACTTCACGCTGAAGGACCTCGTCAAGCCCGAGTACACGCGCACGCGAAGGAACATCTCCGCGGTGATCAACTTTGCGAAATTCCGCGAGGAGCGGGTGGCGGCGCGCGAGGAGACGCAGGCCGAGCACGAGGCCGCGGCGAGCGCCAGGCTCGCCCTGGAGGCCAAGAACGCCGAGCTCAAGGCGAAAATAAAGCGCCTGGAGTCCGCGCGCGACGCGGAGAAGCCCCTCGTGGACGAGACGGCGGCGGAGCTCGACGCGCTTCGCGCCGACGCGCGACGCGTCGAGGGCGAGCGCGACGACGCCGCGGCGCGGAAGCGTGCCGCGGACGAGGCGCTGGCCTCGGCCTCGGCCTCGGCGGACGCGGCGGAGCGCGAGGTGGAGGCGGCGCGGGGCGCCGTGGCGGACCTGGAGTCGAAGCTCGTGAGCCCGGAGGCGGTGGGCGAGCTCGAGCGCCTGACGCGGCGGTGCGCGGAGGAGCAGGCGAGCCTCGACGAGGAGACGGCGAACGCGCGCGCGCTCGAGGCCAAGGCCGAGGGCATGCGGGAGACGACGCGGGAGGCGGCGAAGCTGACGGAGTACATCGAGGAGGTGCTCGTGGACCACGGGAAGAAGAAGGAGGCGTCGAAGAAGCTGAAGGAGGCGAAGGCGAAGCTCGCAGCGATGGAGGAGCGGCAGTTTGAGGCGGAGGCGCGCGTGGAGACGCTCAAGCGCCAGGAGGCGAACTTCGAGGAGAAGATGGCGAGGCTCAAGAACCAGGGCGAGCTGAAGAAGCAGGCCGCGGAGGCGAGCCTGAAGGCGGCGAGGGAGGAGCTCGCGGCGGTGGAGGCGCGGCGCGCGGCGAACGGCGCGCGCGCGGCGGAGGAATCCAACCAGGCGGAGACGCTCCGACGCAAGATGGAGAAGCAGCGGGCGGAGCACGCGAAGGACATCGAGACGCTGCTCAAGAACTTCGGGAGCCTGCGCGAGCAGGTGAGCGCGTACCACGCCCAGCTCGCGGACGCGATGGACATCGCCGCGAAGGAGCGCGTCCCGCTCGCGCAGGTCAACGGCGGAGAGCCCGCCGCCCTCGGAGGCGCCAAAAACGCCAACGGAGACTTCACCAACACGTACCAGTGGACCAACTACGACACCGTGCACTTCGGAGGCATCGGGAAGGGGAAGCCCAGCATGCTGCCCCCGCACGTGGGCGCGGACGAGGAGTTTACCATGAGCGGGCCGTAGGAGAGACGAGCCGAGGAGGGGCGGGCCAGACGTGTGAGGAGCCGCCGCCGCCGCCGCCGCCGCCGCCGGGTGACGAGGCGCGCGAGTCTCTCTCGTAGACTGCGAAAGTACGTCGCGAATACATAAAGCGTCGAGCGCGATGAATCGTCCCTCCCGCGTGTCGCATCACCTCTCGTCGTCGCGTCATCACTTGCTCCTCTTGTAGATTTTCTTGAGCATGGCGCCGAAGAGCTCCGGGGGCAGGGTGTTGTCCTTGCTCTCGATGACGGCCCTGAGCTCGAGGTACGCCTCCTCCTCGTACTTTTTGTAGACTGCTTCCATGTCCAGCTCGACGTAGAGCGCCTTGACTCGCTTCTCGCACTCGGCGTCCTTCTTGCCGTAGTTCTCCTCGATGATCTTCTTCTGCTCCGGCGTGCACCGCTTCAGGGCCTGAACGACGAGCCAGCCGCACTTGTTGTCCATGATGTCCGTGCCGATCTTGCCGATCACCGCGGGGTCGCCGTAGCAGTCGAGGTAGTCGTCCTGGATCTGGAAAAACTGCCCCAGAAGCATGCAGATCTCGTTCGCCTTGGCGAACGCCGCCGGGTCGGTGATCCCGCTGAGGTGCATCGCGGAGGCGGCGGGGAGGTAGAAGGTGTAGAACGCGGTCTTGTACGTGACGATGCGCATGTACGCCTCCTCGGTGTACTTGCTCAGATCCACGACGCCGATGGGGGCGGTGATGAGGTCGATGAGCTGCCCCGAAGCCGTCTGGTACGTCACGTCGTGGAACATCTCCAGGAGCTCCGCGTAACACGGCAGGCCCTTGCAGTGCCTCTTGAGCATGCTGTAAATCTGGCACTCCAACACCAGGCCGTCGTTGATGGCGTTCATCTTGACGTCCCCCTGCTTGTACCAGCACGGCTGCCCGCGCCGGGTCACGGACTCGTCCATGATGTCGTCCCACACGAGAAATGCCGCCTGGAGCCACTCGATGCACCACCCCACGACCGTCGCCTTGTGCATGAGGTCGTCCGAGACCGGGGCGTCGGGCTTCGCCAGCGCGCGCATGCCCTCGACGACGGCGATGCCGCGGTTGAGCTTGCCGTGGGGGACGTTGTACTCGACCATGCGGTCGATCCAGTCGACCGCGATCTGCACCTGGTTGTCGTCCTTCTCCGCCTGCACCAGCTCCGCGCGGAGCTGGGCGAAGACCTCGAGGAACGCCTTCGGGGTGGGCGCGCGCGCGGCGACGCGGGGAAAAGGGCGGGAGAGGGGGTCGGGTCAGCGAGCGATCGAGCGGGGGCGCGCGCGCGCGGGGAGGCGCCGAGACCGACGCCGGGGTCGAACGGTTCGCGCGGGGAGGCGTCGCCCGGCGCGTCGCGGTGCCAACTGTCAGCACGCCGATCGCGCGGGATCGCGCGCGGATCGCGCCGCGGGCGGTCGCGCGCGCGCGCGGGAGCGAGCGGCGCGCACCTTCTTATCGTCGGCCATCGCGATCGTCCGAGCGGGCGCGGGAGCGAGCGAGCGTCGCGTTCGGCGGTGTGGGACCTCCGGGCGCGGAGCGACCGAACCGGACTGGATAGGAAAAGGAGTGCGCCCCGCAGCGAAAACGAGCAGCGCCGGAGTGACTTCGGCCGCGCGGTGATCCGCCGCCCGCGCTTGTTCACTCGAGCGTCCGCCACGACTCGGTCGATCGATCTCGCGCCCGCGATCGCTCACTCCCCCCGCGCGCGGCGCGGCCGAGCCCGGGACCCCGATCGCGATGTCTTCGGCGTCCGGGGACCTCCCGCCCGTCGCGGCGCTCGATCTGGGCGCGGACGCGACGGCGCTCCCGCGACCCGAGGACGCGGGCTCGGTCGGCGCGTCCGTCGCGGACGCCGCGCCCGCCGCCCCGTCGTCGTCCGCGCCCGCCGCTCCCGACCCCAAACCCCCCAAGCCGCTCACCCCGGAGCAGCGCCAGAAGATCGCGACGCAGGTGGAGTTCTACTTCAGCGACGCGAACCTCCCGACGGACGCGTTCCTGATGCGGCGCGTCCGCCAGAACCCCGAGGGGTGGGTCCCGCTCGCGGTCGTCTGCGGGTTCAACCGCATGAAACAGCTGTTGAAGAAGCACCCCGCCTCCGTCGTCGCCGACGTCCTCGCGGACCTCTCCGAGGGCGTCTTAGTCTGCGACGACGACAAGACGAGCGTGCGCCGAGTCGTGCCCCTCCCGGACTTCGACCTCGAGGACATCCAGGCCCGAACCGTCGTCGTGGAGAACCTCGCGAGTCTGTGCGGCGACGCGTCGAAGAAGGACCGAGACGACGACGCGGAGAATACCTCCTCCTCCTCCTCCGCGGCGACGCCTAGCATCGACGCCGTCCGCGCGAAATTTTCCTCCGCGGGGAACGTCCTCGTCGCGCGCGTCCGGCACCCGGGCATGTCCCCCGCGGCGGCGACCTCCGCGAAGACGGGACTCGACCTCGTCGTTCCCGCGAACTTCGGCGCCATCTCGTACGCGCTCGTGGAGTACGAGACGAGGGACGAGGCGGCGCGCGCCGTCGCCACGCTCAACGACGACAAGGATTGGAGGCGCGGGCTGCGCGTGAGGCTCCTGGTGAAGCATCTGAAGAAGAAGAAGAAGGCGACGAGGGAGGAGGCGTGCGAGGACGACGCGCCGGCGCGCGAGGGCGGCGATGATGACGGGGAGGCGAGTCGGTCCGGCGCGGCGGAGGGGGGCGACGGGGAAGGGCCCGGGGGGGACGACGCGCCCGCGGCGGAGGAGGCGGCGGGCGCGAGCGGGAAGAAGAAGAAGAAAAAATTCGGGCGACAGAAGAGGGATTACTCGCAGTGGGCCTCCGCGGCGGCGTTCAAGGAAAACAAGACGTCGTTTCTCGACGCGGAAGAACACGCGGCGGACGGGCACGCGGCCGCGCGAGGCGACGCGAAGGAGGCGCCGCACGAGGGAGGTGGACGCGGGGACGAGGGGGGCGACGGAGGGGGAGAGAGCGCCGCCGCCGCCGCCGCCGCCGCCGCCGCGGCGCAGCCGACGATGCCCGACGGCACGCGCGGCTTCGCGGCGCGCGGGAAGGTCGCGCGCGTACCCCCGCCGGGCGTGCCGACGGAACCGAGGGCCAAGACACCCGACGCCCCCCCGACCGAGGGCGCGACGGAGGCGGCCGCCGAGGAGTAGTCGTTTCGGGGTCGTTTACGTCGCGCGCGAGGAGCCCTAGACTACGCGCCTTCGTAGACTCGTTTTAATAAAACGCGTCGTCTCGCCTCCGTCAGGAGATCCCCCCCCCCTTCAAGCTCGCGCACGTCACCGCGCCCGCGACCGACACGAGCCTCGCCCCGCCCCCGAACGTCGCCTCGCGCGCGTCGTTCGTCCTCAGCTCCGGCTGCACCTTCTCCCATATTTTCTTCTTCGCCACCTTGTTCGCCCCGTGCGGCGGCGCGTTCTCGCTCCCCTCCCACGCCAGCCGCTCCCCGGGCGTCGCCTCCTCCGGCGCCGTCAGGAGCTCCACGCGCCTCCCCTCGCCGACCACTCCGCCGTCGTTCGCGCAGAGGAGCATCCCCGCGCTCGCGATCCCCGCCATCTTCCTCGGCTTGAGGTTCGCGAGCACGACGACGTTCTTCCCGACGAGGTCCGACTCGGCCATGTACGGCGCCAGGCCGCTGCAGATGGTCCTCGGGCCGTCGGGCTCGCCGCAATCCACCGACTCCACGAAGAGCTTCTCGGCGTCGGGGTGCTTGGAGCACTCGATCACCCTGCCGACCAAGAACTGCATGCCGAGGAGGTCCTCCGTGGGCGAGAGCGGCGTAGAGCCGGCGGCGGTGGCGGGGGGAGACGCGGAGGCGGGGGGAGATGCGGATGGGGAGGAGGCGGAGTCGGGGGAGGGGGCGGAGTCGGTTGTTGTTTCTTTCGCCTCGGCGGCGGCTTCCTTCTTGTCCACCTTGGGCACCTTGACGAAGGGCTTCTCCCAGGTCTTGCACTCGGCGAACATCGCCTCGCGGTTCGCGAAATCCACGGGCTCGTCCTCGCGCAGGGGCATGCGCCAGCTGTCGCGGTACAGCTCGACGTCCGTGCGGAGGGTGTCGAGGTCGACGTCGTTGAGCTTCGCCATCCAGCGCAGGACGCCGTGCACCTTGGGCGTCCACGCCTCCGCCTCCTCGGGGGTGATCTCGAGATTCGCCGTCTCCGCGAGGTCCATGAGGTCGGGCATCTCCGGCGGCGCGATCGGGTTCGGGTTCGGCGCCAGGGACGTGTCCTCCGCGAGCGCCGCCGCGAGCCTGGCCTCGAGCGATTCGCGCGCGGGCTCGTCGGGGTCCGAGGCGGAGGCCGAGGCGCGAGCGGCGCCGGGCCCGCGAATCCGGACGCGGGCCCGCGAAGCCGACCCGCGGTGGAAGCGCGAGGCCAGGGAGGGGCGCGGGGACGCGCGAGGCCCGCGGCGAGGCGCGGCGCGAGCCGCGGCGAGCCGCGCGGGGGGCGCGAGCGACACCGGCGCGGACATCGGGAAGTCGGCGCGGCGTCGAGTGGGACGCCCCGACGCCCTACTCGTGAAAACCCTGCGATCCGCACGACGGCACAGCTGACTGCTGACGCGGTACTGAGAGATCGACCGCCGGCGCGTCTCGGGTTTCGCCGACGAACCGCCGGTCTCTCACTGCGAGCTACACACCGCCGCGACCATGGGCGGCAACGACTCCAAGCCTGAAGAGGCCGCGGGCGCGCCTCCCGCACGCCCCGCCGCCGCGCCCCCCGCGGCGACGCCCCCCGCGGCGGCGCCCCCCGCGGCGGCGCCCCCCGCGCCCGCGCCGAAGAAGACGCCCGACGCGCCGAAGGCGACGCCCACTCCCGCGCCGGCCGCGTCCGCCTCCGGCCCCATCGGGAACCCGAAGGACATGCGCCTGACGGTCCCCCCCAACGACGCCGCCGCGCTCAAGTGCCTCGTCGCCGCCAGGGCGGGCGGCATCGCCGCGTACCAAGTCGCCGGCGAGGTGCGTCGCGATCCGCCCTTCCCCCCTCCTCCGCCCGCCGCCCTTTTCGCGATCGACCCGCGGTTTGTTATCTTTTGCCCCACCCGTCGCGCGCCCTCCGCTGACCTCCCGCCCCACCGCGAACGCGCAGACCTTCGCCGCCGAGATCGAGAAGGGCGTCTCCGTCGGCGCCAGCGGCGCGCTCCGATACCGTGCGTCTCCCACGCCCCCCTCGCTCTTCACCCCCCTCCGCCGCGACGGAAACGACCGCGAACGCCTCGCCCCCCGGATCGATCGTCCCCCGCCGACACCCGCCCCGAGAGAACTCAAGCCCTCGGACCCGTCGTCCACCGGACGACTCGCGGTGTTCGACGCGTCGCTCACCCACGGTCTCGCCCAAACCCCCTCTCTCCGAACGAACCCAAAACCATTTGTCTCCCTCTCGTCGCAGTCGCCTCGAAGGGCTCCGCCGCGGCTTCGCTCTACCCCGCCTCGACGGACCCCGCCCTCGCCGCGCGCATCGACGCGTGGGTGGAGTTCTCCGTCACGACCCTGGACGCCTCCGCCAAGCACTGGCTCCCCGGCGCCGCCTCGAGCGAGTCGCGGCGCGCCGAGGCGAGGGCGACGCTCGAAGCCGCCCTCGCCGGTCTCGACGTGCACCTCGCCGCGGCGGGCCCATTCCTCGTTAAGGGCACCGCCGCCCCGACGCTCGCGGACGTCGCCGTCGTCTCATCCCTCGCCGGCCTGTTCACCCACGTCATGGGCGCGGGCGCGCGCGCGAAGTTCGCCGCCGTGGCGAGGCACCGCGCCGAGTGCGCGGCGAAGGGCGGCGCCGCGTTCGCGGAGTTTTTCGGAGAAAGTTTGAGCGCCGACGCCTCCGACGGGTGGACCGTCCCGCCCGCGGACGCCGCGGTGTTCCCGATCCCCGGGAAGGACGACGCCGACACCGGCGGAGCGGACGCTGACCCGGACGCGGCGAAGGCGGCGGCGGAGAAGGCGGCGGCGAAGAAGGCGAAGAAGGCTGCCGAGAACGCCGCGAAGAAGGCGAAGCTGGAGGCGAAGAAGGCGAAGCTCGCGGAGATGGAAGCCGCGAAGAAGGCCAAGGCGGCGGCGGCCGGCGGCGACGAGGGTTCGTCCAAGAAGAAGAAGGAGAAGTCCGGCGGCGACGCGGACGACGCGGATAAGGCGTCCCTCGCCGCGGCGCTCGCGGTGCCCAAGGGCGAGTTCAAGAGCCCCGACGCGGTGCCGATGGCGAAGGCGTACAACCCCTCCAACGTCGAGGCGGCGTGGTACGAGTGGTGGGAGAAGGAGGGCTTCTTCAAGCCCGAGCTCGGCTCGAACAAGCCCAAGTTCGTCATCGTCATCCCCCCGCCCAACGTCACCGGCGCGCTGCACATCGGCCACGCGCTGACCAACTCGATCCAGGACACGATCGTGCGGTGGAGACGCATGGGCGGGTACGAGGCGCTCTGGGTGCCCGGCACGGACCACGCGGGCATCGCCACGCAAACCGTCGTCGAGAAGAAGATTCAGAGGGAGGAGGGAATCACCAGGCACGACCTCGGGCGGGAAAAGTTCCTCGAGAGGGTCATGGAGTGGAAGGTACGTCGCCCGCTTTTCCCGAAAAACGCGTCTCGGGTTTTCGCTCGGCGGGAGACGATCGAGACGGTCTCGTCGCGCCCCGTCCCCCCTCTCCGAACACCCCGCGCGCGTTCGCGTTCCGCTCGCGGCCAGTGACGACGAAATTAAGTTCCAGCTATCACTGAGGGTTTAGTCACCCGTAGCAGTGATTACGAAGCTTAACGCACTCAAACCCCCGAGGCCGCGGAGGGTTTCGCGCGCGTTTTGAGGGTTTCGCGCGCGTTTTTCGGTTCACCCGCGGAGGTACAGACCGCTCGTCGCTTCGCGCCGTTCCGCTCCGCGCCTCTCGCTGACGCGCCTCTCCTCTCGCGTTGGGAAAACGTCTCTCGCGGCGCTCTTCTTCTCTCCTCCCATCCCAGGACGCGTACGGCGGAAAGATTTTCAACCAGCTCCGCCGCTTGGGCTCCTCCCTGGACTGGTCTCGCGAGCGCTTCACGATGGACGACATGCTCTCCAAGGCTGTGAAGGAGGCTTTCGTTCGCATGCACGCGGACGGCCTGGTGTACCGCGACAACCGCCTGGTGAACTGGTGCTGCCGCCTCAAGACGGCCATCTCGGACATCGAGGTGGACTACGTCGACCTGGAGGGCTCCACGACGTTGTCGGTTCCCGGCCAGGACGGCGACGTCGAGTTCGGCTCCATCTGGAGCTTCGCGTACCCGTACGCCTCGGGCGACGGCGAGATCGTCGTCGCGACGACGCGCCCGGAGACGATGCTGGGCGACACCGCCGTCGCCGTGCACCCCGACGACCCGCGGTACGCGGCCGTGCAGGGCAAGACGCTGCGGCACCCGTTCAACGGGCGCGAGATTCCCGTGATTTGCGACGCCGAGCTGGTGGACATGAGCTTCGGCACGGGCGCGGTGAAGATCACCCCCGCGCACGACCCGAACGATTTCAACACCGGCAAGCGGCACGGCCTGGCGTTCATCTCCGTGTTCGACGAGGACGGGCTGGTGAACCACGAGGGCGGCGAGCGCTTCTCCGGGATGAAGCGCTTCGCGGCGAGGACGGCGGTGGTGGCCGCGCTGGACGAGCTCGGCCTGTACCGCGGCAAGGCGGATAACCCCATGCGCCTGGGTCTGTGCAGCCGCTCGAAGGACGTCATCGAACCCATGCTCAAGCCGCAGTGGTGGGTGAACTGCTCGCAGATGGCGAAGGAGGCGTGCGACGCCGCGCGGAGCAAGGAGTTGGAGATTTTGCCCGCCTTCATGGAGCCGACGTGGTTCCGCTGGCTCGAGAACATCCGCGACTGGTGCATCTCCAGGCAGCTCTGGTGGGGGCACAGGATCCCGGCCTACTACGTCACCCTCGAGGACGAGGAGGGCGGCGGCGCGAGCGGCGTCCCCGGCGGGAACAACGAGCGCCTCGACCGGTGGGTCATCGGCCGCGACGAGGGCGAGGCGCGCGCGGAGGCGGAGCGCCGCTACCCCGGGCGCGCGTTCCGCCTGTCGCAGGACGAGGACGTCTTGGACACGTGGTTCAGCTCGGGCCTCTTCCCGTTCAGCGTGTTCGGGTGGCCCGACGCGAGCCAAGAGCTCGAGGAGTTCTACCCCACCGCTCTGCTCGAGACGGGGCACGACATCCTGTTCTTCTGGGTCGCGCGCATGGTGATGATGGGCATGAAGCTCACGGGCAAGGTGCCGTTCAAGCAGGTGTACCTTCACGCGATGGTCCGCGACGCGCACGGGCGCAAGATGTCCAAGTCCCTCGGGAACGTCATCGACCCGATCAACGTCATCGAGGGCATCTCCCTCGAGGACCTGAACCAGACGCTGGTGGGCGGGAACCTCTCCGAGAAGGAGGTGAAGAAGGCACAGGCGGGGCAGGCGGCGGATTACCCCGAGGGCATCCCCGAGTGCGGCACGGACGCCATGCGCTTCGCGCTCGTCGCGTACACCGCGCAGGGCAGGGACATCAACCTCGACGTCCTCAGGGTCGTGGGGTACAGGCACTGGTGCAACAAGATGTGGAACGCCGTGCGGTTCGCGATGATGAACCTGGGCGAGGGGTACGAGCCTCCGCCCTCGGCGCTCACCGGCGCGGAGGCGGGGCTGAGCGACGAGTGCCGCTGGGCGCTGAGCCGGCTCGATCACGCCGCGGGGGCGACGAACGACGCGATGGAGAAGTACGACTTCAACGTCGCCACCACCTCGGTGTACGCCTTCTGGCAGTACGACCTGTGCGACGTGTTCATCGAGCTCGTCAAGCCCGTCGTGAACGGGTCGGACGAGGCGGCGAAGAAATCGACGAGGGACGTGCTCTGGACGGCGCTCGAGGAGGGCCTGCGGATGCTGCATCCCTTCATGCCCTTCGTCACGGAGGAGCTGTGGCAGAGGCTCCCCCGGCGCGCCGGGATGGCGAAGTCCGTCATGATCGCGCCGTACCCCACGCGCGTCGCGACGCGCGAGGCGGCGGGGTGCGAACGCACGATGGCGTTCACGCTCGAGGTGGTCAAGGCGGCGCGGAGCCTCCGGAGCTCCTACAACCTGCCCCCGCGGGCGAAGCCCGAGGCGTTTTTGAAGACGACCAAGGCGGTGCACCTCGACGCGGCGGCGACGCTCGCCGGCGCCGGCTCGATCGCGGTCCTCGGCGCGAACGACCAGGCGCCGAGCGGGTGCGGGGTGAGCGTCATCGACGAGACGACGACGCTGTACGTCGCGCTCAGGGGCCTCGTCGACCCGGCGACGGAGATCACGAAGCTCGAGAAGAAGGCCCAGGCGGGCGAGAAGCAGATCGCCGACCTCGTCAAGAAGACCCGCGCGCCGGGGTACGAGGAAAAAGTGCCGGAGAAGGTGAGAAACGAAAATAAAGAGAAGCTCGCGAAGCTCGAGGCGGAGGCGAAGATGACCGCCAAGGCCATCGAGGATTTCAGGAGCCTGCTCTGACGACGAGGCGAAGAACGCGCCAAGTCATGGGACGAGGGGAAGGGAGGCGCGAACGCGAACGCGAATGCGCGCGCCGAGGTTTTAACGGTGAAGTCCAAAAAAGAATGGTTCGCCAGCGTCCCAACTCTGTCGTCCCATCAGTTTGCACGTGGATGAGGTCTCTGACGAATGACGACGTCTGACGCGCTCTGTTGAGCGCGTGCGCGTCGATCGCGACTCGCCCGTTGCGTTTTCTCCTCGCCCGTCCTCACTCGCGGCGGCGCGCTCGGAACGACGCGGGATCCGGCGGCGCGCGCTGTTCGCGGTTTCGCGCGCGCGCGCGACGCGGGCGCGCGCTCGGGTGGCGTCGGCGCTTCGGGGCTCGAGGCGGGTTTCGGGGCGCGCGTCGCGATCGGTCGTGGGGGGTGCACACTAATCGTCGTCTTCCGTCATCGGGTCTCGCCGATAATCGTCCACCCTCGCGATGCCGATGCGTCGCGACGCGTCGAACGCGTCGCTGTCGCGCGCGTCCGACGCGTCCGACCCCGAGAAAGGCCGCGTCGGGAAACCCTCGGTCGGGTGGGCGGAGGATGACGGCGAGGACCCCGGCGTCGGCTCCGGCTCCGGCGTCGGGCGGGGCGGACGCGGGTCGAGAACCGGTCTGAGCTACGTCCTGGCGCGCGTGAATTACGTCGGCGATTCGTACCTCTCCCAGGCGGTGTACCAGACGTACGCCCTGGTCGTCCTGAGCGTCGTCCTCACCTGCGGCGGCGGCGTGGCGTACCACTACCTGGGCGACACGGACGTGAGCATGTTCGACGGGATGTGGGCGACGTTCACGTGGATCTCGACGGGCATCCTCGGATCGGGCCTGACCCCGACGTCCATCCAGGCCAAGTCCTGCGCTTCCGTCCTCGTCGTCCTCGGCATCCTCTACTTCTCCATCATCCTGGGTCTCGTCGTCGAGGGCGTCCAGGGTAAGATGAAGGCCCTGCGCGAGGGGAAGTCGACCGTGATCGAGCGCGAGCACACGGTCATGCTCGGGTGGACGGAGAAGTCCTTGCTCTTCATCCGCGAGATCATCAACGCGAACGAATCCGAGGGCGGCGGCGTCATCGTCGTCCTCTGTCACGAGGGGAAGGAGGCGATGGAGCGCGAGCTCGGCCTGTTCCTGAAGAAGCGCGACATGAAGGGCACGACGGTGGTGTTCAGGCAGGGCTCCCGGCTGATGATCGGCGATCTGGACAAGGTGGCGGTGAGCAGCGCGCGATCCGTCGTGGTTCTCAGCGACACCTCGCTCGTCGCCGACAAAGCCGACGCGGAGGTCCTTCAGGTGATCCTGAACCTCACCAACCTGGACCTGAGCGGCCACGTCGTCGCGGAGGTGCGTGATAAGGACAACGAGGCCCTGATCCACCTGATCGGGCGCGGGAACGTCGAGACGGTGGTGTCGCACGACATCATTGGCAGGCTCATGCTCATGAGCGTCCGCCAGCCCGGCCTCGCGGAGGTGTACGGCAGCGTCCTGGGGTTCGAGGGCGACGAGTTCTACGCCGAGCACTGGCCCGAGCTGATCGGGGTGAAGTACAAGGACGTGCAGCTGATGCTCCCGGACGCCATCCCGATCGGGGTGAAGAACACGGAGACGGGCGCGATCGTTCTGAACCCGCGGCACGACCACGTCATGTCCGCAGAGGACGAGTTGGTGGTCATCGCCGAGGACAACGACACGTACAAACCCAAGCAGAAGCACAAGTGCAACCCGGGCAAGGTGCCCCGGCTCAAGTCGGAGGACGACGAGAAGGAGTACATCCTGTTCGCGGGGTGGCGGCGGGACTTGCGCGACATCCTGTTGCTCCTGGACGCGATGTGCGCGAGCGGGTCGGAGATTCACATCATGGCGTCGGTGCCGCTGAGCGATCGCGACGCGCTGCTCGCCGAGGGCGGGCTTGAGGTGGCGAGCCTGAAGAACATCGAGCTCGTGCACCACGTGGGGAACACCGCGATGCGCAGACATCTCGAGGGCGTCGGGATCGAGCGGTTCACGTCGTGCATCGTGTTCGCGGACGAGGAGGAGGAGGGGGACATCATGCAGAGCGACAGTAAGTGCCTCGCGACGCTCCTGCTGATTCGCGACATCCAGCAGAACCGCCGCGAGATGCAGAAGCTGGGCCTGGGGAAGAAGAACCCCGACGGCACCGACAAGGCGCTGGCGAAGATCCCGATCGTGACGGAAATTCTGGACCCGCGGACGCAGCAGACGATCCAGGAGAACCCGGAGATGCGTTCCGTGAGCGACTTTTTGCAGTCCAACGACATGGTGAGCAAGATCTTGGCCATGGTCGGCGAGGACCGCAGCGTGAAGAGCATCCTGGACCAGCTCCTGGCGCCCCGGGGCGCGTCCATGGCGTGCATTCCCGCGTCGCGGTACGCGCTGCCCGGCGAGACGCTGAGTTTCTTCCAGATGGCGAGCCGGTGCCAGGAGTTCGGGGAGACGCTGTTGGGCTACCTGGAGCCCGAGTCGCCCGGTTCGCGCTCGAAGAGCGGGTTCAAGCCCCCCGTTGTGAACGACAAGGACAAGCTCAGGTCCTTCTGCTGGGACGGCTACGTGTGCTGCCTGCTCACCGGCGGCGCCGCCGTGGAGGCGCTCATGTCCAGCCGCAGCAAGTACATGGACGCCTCGTTCGCGAAGAAGTTCGGGCTCGGTCTGAGTTCTGTGCTGGACGTCTCCGACGCGGAGTTTGCCAAGCTCGTCCTGGACGCGTTTCGGCGATTCGACGACGACGGCTCGGGAACGCTCGAGCTGGACGAGATCATCGAGGCGTTCAAGACGCTCCCCCTGAACGCGGTCACCGAGGAGGACGTGGAGAAGAAGTTCCGCGAGTTCGACGACGACGACAGCGGCGCCTTAGACCTGGACGAGTTCTCGGCGATGATGCGGCAGCTGAGGGCGGAGAAGACCATGGCGAAGGTGATGGAGGTGCCCGAGGAAGAATTCGCCGCGATGCTCCGGGACACCTTCCAGCGGTTCGACGACGACGGCAGCGGAACCCTCGAGCTGGACGAGATCGTCCGCGCGTTCGAGATGTTGCCGCTCAAGGAGATCTCCGAGGACGAGGTCCGGGCGAAGTTCACGCGGTTCGACGAGGACAAGTCCGGGGCGCTGGATTTCGAGGAGTTCTCGGACCTCATGCGCGAGCTCCGCAAAGAATCCGCGGTGAAGTCGCACAAAAAACGCCCGAGGCTCGATAACGTCGAGCGCAAGTCCGTGAGGAACATCGTGAACATGGCGGAGGTGCAGCTCACGAGGCTGCCCGCGGAGGAACGCGAGGCCGCGATGGCGCAGATCCTCGCCTTCGCCAACTCGGGCGAGGTGGTCATCAAAACCGCACCGCGCGACGAGGGGGATCACGCCGCCGCCGCCGACGAAAAAGCGCGCGCGAACGCGGCGAGCGCGAAGACTGAGCCCCCCCCCTCCGTCGTCGCCCCCGACGCCGAGAAGCCTCCGTCTCCCGGGGGTCGGCTCCCGCGCGCGCGTCCGAGCGCGCCGGACTCGCCGCGCGACGAGTGGCACCGCGGCGACGACGCGGCGGCGCGGACGAGCGGCGCGTCGTCGTCGTCCCTCCCGCCGCTGGCGCCCCGGGGCGTCGCCGCCGGCATCGATTCCGCGCGCGAGGTGGCGCCGCCGCCGCCCTTCGACGACCGCGGCGCGGCGGTCTCGTCGCGTTCCTCCGCGATGCCCTCGGGGTCGAGCTCGGGCGGGATCGTCGTCGCCGGCGATCGCATCGCGCCGCGGTACCCGTCGGAGGATCGGTTGGCTCGCGAACGTCGCACCTTGGCGGAGACGGGGGAGTACGCCGAGTACCTCGCCGAGCGCCTGGGCGCCATGTCCGCGATGCGGCGGAACCAGGTGGTGCAGATCGTGGACATGCTCGCGGACGCGTTCGCGCTCGGGCAGAGCGTCCCCGCGACGAGGCTGTTGGGAGTCATCAGCTCGTTCCAGGCGTTCCCCGGGGGCGTCTCGGATCGCGCGCGCGGAGGAGGAGGAGGCGCGGAGCGTCATCGGAGGGGGGCGTCGGGGTCGGGGGACGCGGGGGAGGACGGGCGCGGCGGGGGTTTAGGCGGCGGGGGGGAGGGGATGCGGATGCTGCCGGGATCGATGCCGATGTGAAGCATCAGAGGCGCCGGGGGAGGGTGAGGCCGAGGCGCGAGCGAGCGAGGACGGGGGAAAGCTCGCGATCGATTCGATTTGATTGCTATCACACGTCGTCAGTAGGCGGATGTCGTCGAGGCGGATCGACCGGAGGTGGTGTCACCGGAAGTAGTCCGCGACGTGCCTGACCGGGACGACGGAGAAGGACGGCAGCGTGTGTCCTCCCGCGGGGAACGTCTCCTGCTTCCTCCGCTCCGGCTGCACCGTCGGATCGCACCCTTGCAGCGAGACGAGGGTGTCGTAGAAGCACTTCTCGAGCGCCATGCCGGCGAACGGGATGCACAGCAGGCCGGGGACGCCCGCGACGCGCACGGTGTGCTTCACGAGCGTCTCGAGCCTCGAGCGACCGCGGCTGAGGCCGTACCACAGCGTCGCGTTCGGGATGATCGTCAAGCACGCGCCGATGGCGCCGGGGGTGACGTAGGAGGACGACGGGGCCTCGGAGCCGTCCTCGCGCGCCGCCGCCCCCATGCGCGCCGACGTGTGTTTCGGCGCGCCACGAGAGCCGCGGAAAGGGCCACGAAGTAGGAAATCTGCACTGTTGATTCGTCTCGAGCGCAGTTCTAGCTAGCAGTGCAGTCGTCCAGGCGGTTTCCTCGGTCGGCCCGCCGCCCGGCCGCGCGCGAAAGCGTTCGTTTCAAGGCCCGGCCGCCGTCGGCGGTGGCCCTCCCGCTCCGCTCACAGCCCCGCGCGGGCGCGCGCGGCGGGCGCGTCGGCGATGCCCGATCCACCCGCCGCGACGCCGCGCCATGTTCGCGCGGTGGACTACGCCGCCGCGCGCGCGACGGAGGTGCGCGCTCTTTCGCGCTCGCGTCCATCCCCGCGGGATTGATTCCGCGTCGGGGGAGACCCCGTCCCGGAATCCCTAGCCGATCCCGGATCGCCTCGCGGTCCCCCCCACCCCCCGCCTGCCCGCGCGAACCCGCTCCCCGCCGCCGATGAGGACTACACAACGCACCCAGCCAAACCGAGAATTCACGCGATGGCGACAAGCGTACCCGCGGGGTGACACCCGCACGCTACGGCCCGAGGCGCGCGCAGAGACGCGACGCGACGTTCGCGACGGCACTTTTTACTTTTTCGAGCCTCCCGAGACGCCCACCCCCCTTCCTCCTCCTCCTCCACCCTCTCCCGTTCATCCTCTTCCCCTCCCCCCTCTCCACCCCTGACGCAGATCGGCGTCCTCGAGGACGCCCTGAGGTCGCGCGCGGGTGCTCGCGGCGACCCCTTCCTCGGCGCGGCGGCGCTTTTCCTCCCGCGCCATCTCCGCCGCCGAGCGACGAGCCACGTCCCGTACCACCGCGCGCGAATGCGCGTCGACCGCAAACGATTAAAAACCCTCGAGGACGCGGGGTTCGAACCCGCCGCCTCCGCCCCGCACCGCGGCGCCCTGGAGTTCGCCGTGCGCGTGGGCGCGAAGGTGCGCTGGTGCCGGCGCGCGAGGCGGAGGCCGGACAGGCTCCGAACCCGCGACGATGTAGACGCGGCGGCGGCGGACGAAAAAAAAGCGCCGCCCGCGAAGGAAAAAGAAAAACGTCGCGGCGCGGACGAAGACGAAAACGAAACGCGCGTCGCGAAGGAGGATGATGGTCCTAGGGGGTCCTCTCGCCGGCGCGCCACGCGCCTGGGGACGCACGTCTGGCACGCGAAGCGTTTCGAGATGCGCGAGCGGTGGGGCTGGACGCTCCCCGAGCGCCGCGTCGGCGCCGGGCGGGGGTGGCGGTGGACCCTCGCCGCCGCGAGGGACGCCGCCGTCGCGCACGACGCCTCCTACCACGTCGCGCACGTCCTCGAGGAGGTTGAGTACTCCGAGGAGTACGCTTCATCGCTAGTTCCCGGTGAGGAAGGGACGAACGCATCCGGTGAAAAAGCGACCGAACGGTCCCACTCGGGCGGCGTCGACGCGGCGCTCGCCGCGGCGTTTCCGGAGTACGCCGACTTTTTGGCGAGTACCACGAAGCGTCCGTTTGCTCCGAAGAAGAGGGGCTTTTTCGACGAATCCGAATCCGAATCCGAATCCGAATCCGAATCCGCGTCGCGTCGTCGCGCGTGGGCGTTCGACGCGTCGCTCGTTCGGCCCTCGGACGGCGCGTTCGTCGCCCCCGCGACGGTCGTTCGCGCGTCTCGGCGTCTCGCGGTCGTCTGGACGCACCCGGCGGCGGCGGAGGCGGCGCGGGGCGCGCTCGACGCGGCGGCGCGCGAGCGACGCGGCGGCGCGGCGACGGCGGTGCGCTCGGCGCGCGGCGACGTCGCGCGCCTGGAAATCGTCGGCGCGAAGAGCCGCGCCGTCGTCGACGCGCTCGTTCGAGGCGGCGAAGTGGGCGAAGAAGAAGGCGGCGGGGTTCTGGCGGATGGCGAACGTGACCGCTCGCTCCGCGCGCTCCGCTCGCCGTCGCTCGTCGGCGCGGCGTCGCGCGTTGCGCTGAGGCCCGCGCGGCGGCGATGGGTCGCGCAGTTCGGGGCGCGGGGCGAAGACGCGTCGGGAGCCGGCGCGGCGATCGCGGACGACCACCGAGAGGCCGCCTTAGAAGAAGGCGGGTTGGACTTTTTGGCTCGCGACGCCGCCGCGCGGGCGCGTTCGAAGCCTTTGTCCGCGGAGACGCTCGGGCGACGCAACGCCGCGGCGCGCTCGAACGCGCTGCTTCGTCGCGACGGCGGCGCGCTCGCGCTCGACCCTCCTCTCCCTCGGTGTCCGCTGACGATCGTTCGGCGAACCGGCGGCGCCGCTCCGAGCTCGCCCGCCTCGGAGGGGTTCACGCTCGTCGCCCCGCGCGAGTGGGCGGCGCCGCTGCTCCTCGCCCTCGCGCGGCTCGGCGCGCGCGTCGCGGGGGGGACCGAGTGGCGGTGGCTGGCGCTCCGAGCGGGCGCGCCCGCGTTCCCGTTCGACTTCCCGGACGCCGTCGGCGCGCCGAGCGGCGAGGACGACCGACGCGCGCTCGAGACGGACCCGGCGCCGTTCGCGCGAGCGCCGTGGGTGGATCGCGTCCTCGAAGCGGGCCGCCGCACTTCGAGCGCGCCGGACGAATACGAATACGAATCCGCTCGCCCCGCGCCGCCGCCGCGCGAGGAAATCCGCGAGCGCGCGCGGCGGCGTTCCTCGACGGGAAGCGCGCGGCGGCGCCCCGAGGTGGCGCGGTGGCGCCCGGTGGCCGCGAAGAAGAAGGCGGCGGCGGCGGGTTCGACGACGAGTACGTCGGATCGTTCGGAGCGTTCGACCGCCGACCAAACAACGAGTCTCGCGCTGACGCGCGTGCTCGTGCGGTGCCCCCGCGGCGGTCGACCGCGCGTGGGCGCGCCCGTGCTCGCCCCCGCCGCCGCGCTCGAGGACGGAGAAGTACACTCAGACACACGCAGACACTCTCAGACACAAACGCAGACACTCTGCAGACTCCGCTCGGCGGAATCCGTCGCGTCGCGCGAGGTGGTGGGCGTCGTGACGTCGGCGTCCGCGCCCGGCGCCGCCGTCGGCCTCGCCTCCGCGCTCGTGGACGCGGCGAGGCTCGCGGCGCTGCCGAGGCGAAGGGGGCGCGGCGCGTACCGAGGCGAAGGGGGCGCGTACCTCGCCGAACTCGGCGTGCCCGGGTCGACGCCGCCGGCGGTGGTCCCCGCGGAGATGGTCCCCGCGCGCCGCGACGGGTATTGCGACCCCGCGTGGTGGTGAAGAAGGAGAGACCCATATCGACCGGCGCCGATCGACCGGCGCCGATCGACCGGCACCGAGCGACTGGCACCTCTCGACGAGAGTCTCATAGGAAACAACTCTTTATGATACAGGTAGTATTAGGATCATCGGTCGTTTTACAAAAAAGGAAGAGGAGTGCTGATACGGGATGACACACCCTCGCCGAGTCATCCTCTTCCATCCTCCTCGTCGGGGTCCTCCTCGTCGGGGTCCGGGGCGTCGGTTCGGTTCGGTTCGCTCCGCTTCCTTCCCTCCTTTCGCGTCGTCACTCCTTGAACCCGGCCTTGACCTCCTCGGCGATGCTTCTCACGAACGCCTCCGCCTCCTCCTCCCCCCCCCCGGGTGTTCGAGCTGCCAGTCGACGAGCCTGTCCGTGAACGCCTTCATCGCGGGCCCGCCCTTGGTCAACCCGGCGGCGCGCATCACCGCCTTCCCGTCGAGCGCGGGCTTGGCGTCCCAACACCCCTCCAACCCCGCCGCCGCCACCGCGTCCTCGACGGCGCGAACGCGCCGCGCCAGCGCGTCCGCGGCCGCGCGAACCCGCGCGCCGGACCCGCGCGTGTCGTCGAACCGCGCCGGGCCCGCCTCGCCCAGGCTCGTCGCCGCGAACGCGTGCAGCGGCGACCCGCCGCCGGGGCTGCTCCCGCCCCCGGCGACGAGCGGCGACGCGCACGGAGGACCGCGCGCGAGCTCAACCGCCCAAGACTCGAGCTCGGCGCCGGTGCCGAGAACCACGACGCCGGGCATCTCGAGAACCGCGGCGGTGGTCAGGGCGAGCCGCCAGAGGTCCTTCGAGCGGCGAAGCAAACGCCCGAGGACGACCCGCGAGGGAAGGGGCGACGCGTACTCGCGCGCCTCCGATATATAGAGGCTTTCGGAAACGGAAGAAGCCTCCGAAGCCGCCTCGGAAGGCGGCTTCTCCGCGTGTTCGAAGAACGCCTCGCGCATGACCCCCGCGACGTCGAGGATGGTGCACACCGCGTCCGCGTCCTTCCCACGCAGCTTCAGCCCCTCCTTGATGATCTCGCGCACGATCGGGACGTGTTTGGTCCGCTTGGACCCCAGCCGCACGGGGCTCGACCCGCGCGCGGCGCCCCTCGGGTTGGCGACCCACCCGTCGTGAAGCGGCGATAAGAACGACGCCAGCACCAAACACTCGCGCTCCTCCGCCGTGAGCGTCTTGGTGTAGAAGCTCGGCTCGCTCCGGAGGTTGGCGTGCGCGCTGAGCACCGCGTCGAGGCACCTCGCGGCGTGCAGGCACCCCCACGGCGCCGCCGTCGGCAGGCTCGCCGCCAAATCGCCCGCCGCCGCCGGCGTCGACCCCGACGCGAAGACGACGTCGTACAGACCGAAGCGGCACAGGAGCGTCAGCGCGTCGCCGGGGCTCGGCCCGCGGAGCATGCTCTGCACCTCCTTCCCGACGCGCTCCCGGGAGACCTTGAGCCTGAGCTTCGTCTGCACCTCGGGGTTCGTCGCCGCGCGCGCGATGGCGTCGTCGAGGGAAAAGCCGAATCGCGACGCGAAGCGCACCGAGCGGAGAATCCTCAGGGGGTCGTCCGTGAACGTCTCCAGCGGAGGCAACGGCGTTCGAACGACGCCCGCCTGCAGGTCATCGAGGCCCTTCCCGGTGAAGTCCTCCACCTTGCGCTCGTTGATGTTGTAGAAGAGGCTGTTGATCGTGAGGTCGCGCCGGGCGGCGTCGTCCTCCGCGGTGCCGAACTCGGCGCGCGGGATGCGGCTCCCCTCGGTGTAACTCTCGCACCGGAGGTTGACGAGATCGAGCCACACGCCGTGCACGCGCATGGTCGCCGTCTCCAGGTGCTTGCTCTGGTCGGGGTTACTCTGGATGACCCCCACGCCGTGCGTCTCCTCGCCGCGAGCGGCCAGGTACTCGTTCACCTTCACCGCGAACTCCTCGCCCATCATGCAATCCAGCGCGACGTCGATGTCCGTCGAGTTCTTCCCGAGGAGCTTGTCGCGGACCCAACCGCCGGCGACCCTGAGGGTGACGGGGAGGTCGTACGTCTTGACGACGTCCAGGAGCGTCGCGAAGATGGCCTCCTCCTCGGGGGTGCACGTGACGACCGCGCCGGGCTCCATCGTGATGATCACGCGCGCGCGAAGATCTTCCTCCTCGCTCAGATCGCAAAACGCGCCCGAGTGCTGCGACGCGCTCGTCGCGCTGCTCGACGCGAACGGCGCCTTGTCCTGCGGGAATTCCCCGAGGGGGCGCGCCTCGCGCGGGCCGGGGGCGGTCTGGGGCTGGGACGCGACCGAGGAGACCGCGCGGGGGCTCGTCGGAGGCTTACCGCGACCGCCGAGCGCGTCCGCGACTGAGGGTGGGAACGAGGGCGGGGAGGGGGGGCGAGGGGTCAGGATGCGAGGC
>MDSW01013028.1_pt1 | contig 26755 bp, 19 predicted proteins | sample 811171 | NCBI WGS metagenome assembly MDSW01 (sample SAMN05326641, study PRJNA326480) | marine metagenome | isolation source: seawater | place: Atlantic Ocean: North West | collected 2012 | reverse complement strand
TTGCGGCCGCGTCGTCACCGTGGCCTCCCCGCCGCTCCTCACCCTCTCGCCGTCGTCCTCAGTGCCCGCGTCGTTTCCGTCGGGCTCCCCCTCGCCGCCCTTCGCCGCCGCGGCTTCCTCACCATTTTCCGCCGCCTTTTCTGCCTCTTCGTCTTCTCTCTTCCGCGCGAGTTCCTCCCCGACGTATTCGTACTCCAGAGCTCCCACCACATCCATGACGTTTTCGTCGCGCAGGAGCTCGTCGAAGAGATTGGCGTCGTTAAGAAGCACGAGGCCCTTCACGAGGCGATACATCATGTGCAGCCCCTCCCTGTCCTCCAGATCCTCGCACGTCTTGAATAAGTCGAGAAGCTGCCGGAGGTACCCTTTCTTCATCACCAAGCTCGCGATTTTTTCGCGCGCGAACGGCGAGCAGTCGGCCACCAAAGAGACGAGCTCCTCCAAATTGCCAAACTCCGCGGCGGGCAGTTCATTCGGGCCCTGCCTCCCGGATTCCTGATAGAATCCATCCCCAGGCGCGCTTCCGAACTCATACTCGTCCACCGCGCCGCGCCGTATGCGTCCGGGAAGCTCTCCGTGCTCGTCGTTCGTCGCGTACGTCATTTGCACGGACTTCACCTGTTCCCATATGTAGTTGCATCCGACCGCCTCTTGGAAAGACAGCGCGATGTCGGTGCAGATGTCTGGGTCGGTCCACGTGATGATTGTGTCCCCGCCTTGCCTCTGGTAAATGTCCTCGCGGGAGATGCGGTGCACGAGCAGCGGCTGCTGATCTTCCTCGGATACCACCACGAGACCCACGGAGTCAGATTGCTGCGATCATCGCGGTGAAGGGGACGAACGTCAGCCGGAGCGGGGGGAGAGGGGCGAGGACCAACCCTAAATCTAAGAGAAAATAAAATGGACACGAATGCGACCTCGACGCGTCGCGAGATCTCGACGCGGGAGCACCGGAGTCGCGCCGACGCGACCCGCGTTCATCGCCCCGGGATCGTGCGCACCTCCATGTACTCGCACGAGACGTTTCCGGTGCCCTTGTCGTCCCAGTGGCCGTTCTCGTTGAGGCGGTACACCTTCACTCGCTGTAAGTTGGTGTAGTCCTCGGACCGCTTCCCGTCAGCCTGCTCCGGCGCGGGGCCCTCCTGCTGGGGCTCGCCCTCATCCGACATCTCGCTCGACGCGCGCGCAATCGCGAGACGCAGCCACCGCCCGTGGAGACGAGGCGCGGAAGGTTTCTCGCGCTCCGGTCCTTGGCGTCAACAACGCGGATTCTTCGGGCACTGCCGCTCTTCTCACGATTCTTCACTACGAACCCAAACCCCGGACCCGTACACGAAAGAGTGTCGACGCTCGCGCCCTCGCGCCGACGTCCCTCACGATGGACGGGACGACGGTCGGTCACGCCGTGGGGCGCGCGCGCTCGCACTGGGAACCTCCGCGCCGGCGGCTCAGGGGGAGTATCCCTGCAAATTTGGGCGGGAACAAACCTCCCAGACTAATTGCTCAGTGGAAACGCATGCCGAGCTCAATCCGGGCACCCGCATATTGCTGTGAAAATGCATTTGATAAGGTGCCATGCCATCTTCGGAGCGAGAGGCCGGGCGCGAATATCGTGGCGCGGCGGGAAAAGGTACGGCGTTTGATTGAACGGAATACGCGTGTAATCATTTCATTTCGTAGCCGCGCGGTATACATTTGGGTGTACGATGGAACGGGGCGAGGCTCGTCACGGTTCGCCCACTCGCCTCGCAATCTAGAACCTGTCGGGATCACGTCAGACAGATCGCGTTCACGCGGTCGTCGGAGCTGGCAGCGCCGCAGGCTGGCAGAACTTCTCGCTGAGCTTCTTCAGCAGGTCATCGTACGAAAGCTTGGCCTTGGCGGAGTTGGAGAGGGACATCTTCAGCTGCTTGAAGCGGCGCTTGACGACGACGGCGTCGCGCCCAGGGACGCACTGGTCCCAGGGCGTGGTCGACTCCGACGCGGCTCCGAGCTTGATGATGTTCGAGATGAGGACGCTGTCCTCGCCCGCGCTCCACTGCCCCGCCGCCGTCGCGTCGGGAGCGATGCGGTACCACTTTTGCATGCACGTGTTCTCGCTGCGCGTCCCAAGCTTCTCGGAGATGGTCTTCCAGTTGATGTTGTCCAGCAACCCGAGGTGCTCGCTGCCCTCGGCGGGCCCGCAGCCCGGTTGCGCTCCCTGCGCGGCGAACCACTCGGTCACGTACTGCGTGAGTTTGCTAACCTCCTCCGGGGACCAGTCTCCCTGCTTCGGACTGTTCTTGAGCATCCTCCACTTGTCGCGGCACGACTGTCCCGATCGCTCAAGCTTCTCGCCGATTTTGTTCCACTTCTGCCCCATTTCCCCGACCAAGGTCAAGAGCGTCTTCTTCTCCTCTTCGCTCCACTTCCCCTTGTGGTTGTTCGAATTGTAGTGTCGCGAGATGAAGGCGTACACCTGCTTGGGATTGCGCGTGGCGAACCCGTGAGCGATCTCGAGGAAAGCCTTTCGCTCGCTCGCGGCCAGCCTCGCGCCGCGGCCGCCTTGCTTCGTCCTCCTGTTGAAGAGGTAATCGTGCTTCTGCGCCTCGAAATCCGTGCCGTGGCCGTGCGCGTTCGCCCAGTCCTTGACGCGCGTGTTCACCTCATCCTTTTCCTCCGCGCTCCACTCGCCGAACTTCTGCCCCTCGAACTTCCTGTCCCACCTATCGTCGTTTCGCTCAGCCTTGACGAGATCTCCTCCCCCATCGCCAATCGCAGTCACGGCCAATTCTTTGCTCACCTTCTGCCTCTTCGCCGGCTTCGACGGGCCCGCGTCGTCGTCTACCGGAACGAAATCATCCTTCATGACGGAGGCAGCGGCGATGACCTCCTCCTGCAGGTTGCCCCGCACCGCGCCGATCGGGTTCCCGTCATCCCCGCCGTTCTCTTGCGCGGAATCGGGCGCAGCATTTCCCGCCGCGGTCTTTTGCCTCACCATCGCGCCGGTCAGAGATGTTCGGACGCGCGCGCCGCGTCTGTCGGAAGCTCTCCAGTCGACGATGAGCGGAAGCGAGTCGATACGCGCCGCTCCCGGTTGATGCGCGTCGAGCTCCCTGCGCGGGAGAATAGCGCCCCCCTTCTTTCGACGCGCAATTTCGACAGGTTTCCCCGGGGAAGAAAGAAAGGTCGTTCCAAAACCTGACACACGCGGGTGTCGTCTCGCGTGCGTGGCGATTGGATAGACCGCATAGAACGCTTTTCAGCGAACACGTCGAAGCCGCTGAGCCGTACGCCGGCATACCTCGTCGCACGCACGTCGTCGAGTCCCACATAGCACAATGGCGACCACCATTGCTTCGACCTCTCTCAGTGCGCGTCAGGGCTACGCGCCCGCGCGCGTTTCAGCTCGCGCCGGCGCTAAGCCCGCCGTTGCCACCCGCGCGCCTCTGCGTGTCGTGGCCGGGGAATCCCGCATCGGCAAGCACCCTGTGCCTGTGCCGAAGGGCGTCACTTACACCCTCAAGGACAACCACCTCGCCGTGAAGGTGCGCAATGCTCTACGACGAGCACTACGACGACTATCCCGACTCGTTTCTAGTGCGAATGAACCGTCGCGAGGGGCAACACCTTCGTGCGCGCGTCCCGGCCCGATGCCCGCTATCGATAGGGTTTTAGGGTTCTGGCTCGAGAACATAATCTCACCTCGTTACCCCCACCTCTTTATCCTGCAGGGCCCCAAGGGTGAGCTCGAGTTCACGTTCCCTCCCACCATGGTCATGACGGAGGTACGTCTTCGAGCGTCGTCTTCCCCTCGCATGTCGACGCCCGCGCGTCTTTCTGGTCGACAACGTCCCTCTTTCCCTCCCTCAGAGCCTGACCTGCCCCCCCTCGTTTCTCGCTGAACAGGTTGAGGGTGCGATCCAGCTGAAAAAGGCTGACGAGTCCAGGAAGGCTCGTGAGGGTCACGGTCTGTACAGGACCCTCGCGAACAACATGATGGTGGGTGTTTCGACCGGGTTCGAGAAGAAGCTGAAGCTCGTCGGCGTCGGCTACAAGGCGGCGATGCAGGGCACGGCCCTCAACCTGGCTCTCGGCTACGCGCACCCGGTGATCCTCGACGTCCCCGAGGGGCTCAAGGTGGAGTGCCCCAGCAACACGGATATCGTCGTGTCCGGGTACGACAAGGTGGAGGTCGGCAACTTCGCCGCCATTATTCGCTCCAAGCGTAAGCCGGAGCCGTACAAGGGCAAGGGTGTGCGTTACGCCGACGAGGTCGTGCTCATCAAGGAGGGCAAGCGCAAGTAAGTGCGGCGGCGCGGAACGGGCTAGCGCGTCCATATTCTTTGCTAAAGCTATCGCGGCTAAACGATGTAATTACCTCTTCGGATCGGGCGACTCTCCATCACATATCGCTCTTTAGAGGCGGAGGCTGGTACAGATAGTCCCCGCCGCGTCGTCAGAGGCACTCTCAATCTCGGCTCGAGAAAGCTAGAGAACGCGAACCATCAGCCGGGGCCGGGTCTTCTCTTTAGCCCCATCCCCTCCAAGTCCTGCGTCGCGTTGTTTGACCTTCCGCGAAGTTGAGGAGGAAGCAACGTGCTTGTCGTCTTGGCGTGTGCGTGTGTTTGCTGCCCAGAGCGACCACTTTTACTCTTAACGTCCGGTATGGGAAACGATCCGCTGGCCGGGCGCTTCGTCCCCGCGCCAGTCCCGACCTGGCTGAAGGACGACCCCGCGCTACCGACGCCCTTCCCTGATGATTCTAACATAGCCGCCGCGCTGGGAAGCCTCGAATGGGTAGCTGCGGCGCTCGTGGAGGGCGCTCCAGCCTCCTGCTCAGACCGAGGCGCGTCCGCGGTCGCGGCGGTGCCGTTCGAGTTGGGGGCGTTTGATGACGGTGACGTACCCAAGGCAGTCGGGGCGGCCACGACGCGCTCATTCTCGGACTCTTCCTCGTCCGAGGAGCTCCCGTACCCGTCAAGACCCAACATGACCGCGTCAAAAGCCGGACACCCTTCCTTCCCCAAGCGCAAGGGTTCTATGTACGCCGTGGGCGACCTATCTCGAAAGGTGAGAGAAAATTGATGATTCTTTCGCGAAACTTCGTGGCGGCAATAAAAACTAGCCGAACACTTTTGAAACGGTCTGGAGCGTCGAGGTCCCTGCCACATCTTCGCGACACGCACCCTCTGCGTACGCAAACGGGACTGTCATCATGGCTGCCCAAGGACAAGCGATGGCGTCGCAAAACGACGAGCTGGTGAAGTGTGCGTGCGCCCGCGCGTTCGCGCGCGCTCGCGCCGCGTCTCGATTTTTGCCAACGGGCCTGTTTTCTTTGGAATGTCCCTCGGGGTGTCGAGCCTGTTGCGACTCCCGCAGGCGACGTCACCACTCGAGCGAAAGCACGACACGTCGCGCCGCCCTTCACTTCATCGAGGCGGCTGTCTCGTCACGGTCATGCGGCGGTGTGCACGCACGTTCAACCGCTGAGCTCGACGGTGCGCACGACGAATCACGTAATCTAACTCGTGTCTCCCCTCCCGCGGCCCGAACACCTCAGGCATCGAGGACCTGCGCGAGAAGCGTGAAGAGATCAACCAGCAGATTGTTGACGAGAATGACGAAAAATCTAAGGTCGAGAGTGATCTGACCGTGCTCTCCAAGCGCCTCACCACGCTGAAGGACTCCATCGCTCGCAAGGTGCGACAGTTCACCGCGTCGTCGCTCTTCCCCAGCATCTGTCCTCCTGCCTAACGTGTTGTTTAGGGTGTTTCTGACACTGACCTGTGTTGTTCGACTGGCTGACCCGATTCGCCCTCCACACCGTAACCACAGACCGCCGCGAGGAACGATTACGATAAGACGATTCAGGAGACGGAAGCGGCGTACCTGAAGATTCTCGAGAGCTCTCAGACGCTGCTCACTGTTCTGAAGCGGGAGTCCGTCGGGTTGGAGAAGAAAGGCAGTGCGCCCTAATGCGGTTCGTCTTCGCTGCGGGGCGCGAGGCGAGTGAAAGTTAGGAAGGCTGTTCTGTGCATACCATGATCGCTCGCGCAGCTTATAACTCCCCGGCCGACGGTTCCGTCCCGCCCGCACGCGCGCTCGACCCGGCGAGGAGCGCCTTGACCTCCTCAGAGGGCATCACCTTGGCGAGTCCCTTTGCCGTCATGCCTTTGGCGTTCTTCGCAAGCGCGTCACCCCCGTGCTCGAGCACGGTCGATACGACATCAGCGCGTCGTGTTTTCACCGCGACGTGCAGGAGCGTGTCACCCCCGGCGTTTTTAGAGTTGGCGTCCGCGCCCATCTCGAGGAGTGCGCGGAGCATCTCGACCCAACCTTTCTCCGCCGCGCGATGCGACGGGGGGAAACCGTCGCCATCCACCTTGTCGGGGTCCGCGCCTCCCTCTCTCACCAGAACCTCGGCACACGCAATATGATTCGCACGACCTCCCCATATCGTTCGATGCAACGGCGTGTACCCGTCGCGGTGCGCCTCGTCTATGGGGACGCCGTGCTTCACGAGCGCACGCGCCGCCTCCGGTCTTCCTTGAAACGCCACCCCGTGGGGGGGGTTGTATCCATCCTTCTCTCCCAGGCTGTGGTCTGCGCCCAGAGAAAGGAGCCTGTCCACAGCGAGATGCGCGCCGGCAAGAGACGCCGCCATCAGAGGCGTCTGTCCCGAACCGGGCTCGCGCTGGTTGAGCGCTTCGGGAGACAAGTCGTCGGTGAAGAAGCCGGCGTCGTTTTCTCGTGCGGCCCTGTGCAGGTTCGCGTGGGCGCACGATAGCACGGACGCCATCGCAAGCACGAAGAGAGCGTTCGCCCGAATCATCTCACCAGCATGCGATGCCCTCAACACGTATACGAGCGGCGCGCGCGAGGTTCTGTGTCGCTCCACCCCGAGTCAGTGAGTCAGTGAGTCAGTAAGGCAGCAGGCAGCGAAACTTCAATCGGAACATATGTCTACAGTATAATCGGTTGTGACCGGGCGACGGGTACTCGTCAGTGTGGTCGGCGGGGCACATATCTCAGCGCCCCTCGTTGAAGGATATATATCAGCACACGGGGATGGGTGCTCGACTGCTGACCCTAGGTGCGTTCCCGAGATGCCTGGTCGTTTGTTCCGCGTCCCGCGGCTGCCGTCGCCACGTGCTAACTCTCGCCTCCAAACGTTCGTTCTCCTGCAGGGTCCATCGTAGCGGCCTTCCTCGCGGTTTGGGTGCGATCTCCCACGACGCCACAACGACCACCATCCCTCGAAGTAGTGTCGTCTCTCACACTCGTCGTCCCATTTTAGCTGCTGCCTGACGTTCGTTTCTCATCACCGACTATTCCCTCGCCGTCCTTCAGGCATGCGCGATGATGCAAACCGAGTGGCCCGAAGAATATCAAGTCGCCATCCAACTGGTAAGTGCCTCTGCCGGCCGTCGCGAGGTTAGCTTTCGAACCTCACGCGAGGTGTGCGTGACTAATTCTCCCCCTCCTCCATTCTCCTACAGCTTCCTCTCTGGGCCCTGGTGACCTTCGGATGTTATTCTTTGTGTGTGATCGGTTGGAGCTTGGCGCATTTTCCCACGTGCGGAGACGAAGCCGCGTCGCTTCAGGTGGAGATGGCGGAGGCGCAGAAGGAGCTTCGAGCGAGGGGAATACTGACCAAGGAGGAAGTAGATGGTATTGACGATTGATACCTGGACGTGAAACCGCGCGCGCCGCCGTGACACATTAGCACTAGCTAGATATTATGCGATGAAGACAAGAAGCTGTCGTCACTCGGATCCTTGTTCGTGCGATGCCTCGGCATCGTTTCCCGTGTGCCGATCGGCAATGCTCGCAAGAATCGAATGCACCCTGAGCAGAATCGGCCCCACCTCCGGATCGTTCATGTAATCATGTGCCGATGACGGATCCTCGATCATGGACTGGAACGCTTGCAGCACGCGTTCGGACTGCATCCCCTGCTGGACCGTCGGATGGCTGAGGATGTTGCCGAGAAGCATGTGCATACTCTCCGGATTCCCCTGCGCACTCGCGCCTTCGCCCGCACTCTCGCGGGCCGCCTGCGGCCGGGTCGCACCACCGACCCCCCGATCGCCTAGGAGCCAAGCGCAAGCGGCGTCGTGGTCGTTGTTCGTCGCCGCGAGAGCCTCCAGTACCTCCCCTCGAGGGAAACCCATTTCGCACAACGAGCGAATCATGGCCTCGTCCGGCACACCTGGCGGCTCTCTCTGCCGTCGAAGCACCGGCTGCCGCATCCCGAGCGAGGTCATAACATGATGCACCTGACCTTCCGTCAGCTCAGCGTCCGCCTCAGGGCCGTCGCCAACCTCCAAAAGCCATTCCATGGCCGCGCCTGGGTGGTTGCGATGAAGGAGTAATGCCTTCCTCGCGCGCGCTTCCGGGAAACCCATCTCGAGAAGCTGAGCAAGCGCTTCCGCGTCCGGCTCGGGCAGGGTCATTCCCGCACCACCTTGAGGCGCGTTCCCGACGGCAGTGTATGAGCTCCCACCCTCTGCATATCGCCCGGTGCTCGCGTCCGTGTCGCGCAACCCCGGACCTCGTTCCAGATCCTCATCCCCCCTTTCTCCCTCTTCTGGCCCAAGACTCGCCTTTGACATGGCCTCGGCAACAGTCGCAGCATCAGGCGAGGGTTTGTTCATTTCGCGCTGTTTCCATGCGTTCTCGTCTCCACTCCCTCTGCGCTTCACCACGACGATCACGTCGCCCTCGGCAACGCCCGCATCAGACAGTCGCTCGGACCCTACCGCCAGAGTCTTTCCTGAGTGAATGAGACGCAGTCCGGTCGGTTGCGCGTCCACCAAACGTTCCTCAGAGAGCTTCGCCTTGAGTCCATCCACGGTATCATGGATGGAAACGTCCGCAAGCTCCCTTGAGCCCGTCTGTAAGCTAAGGATATTGAGCCTCATCGCTGCGCGCCCCGTGGACGAGAGTGAAACGAGCCACGAGGAGGTCTAATTTCTTCTCCCGTGTCATCCTTACCTGGCTTGTTCAACGCGGCCGTGTCGAAAACGGAATTCGGGTTTTGGGTGCCCAAGAAAAAAAAAAAAATTTAATCAAAGGCGGAGCACGACACGCCTCACTCCACGTAGAGCGAGCACGCACGACACGCGCGGGTCTTCACGTGGGCATGCACGTCGTGTCCCGAGGCTTCTCGTGGCACGCAAGAAAACGACGCCGCGAAACGTACTTTCTGGGCCACCATCGGCTGCCTCCCGTGGGCACGGAAATCGCGAAGTTGTTGTTAAGGGCAAGCGAGGTTTGTGTGTGAGCAGGAGATGGCCTAGCTAGGTGTGCACGGGTTCCTGCTCTTCGGCAAATGACGAAGAGCTTGGATAATGAGATGCACACTACGTCGTCTGCGCTAACTGCATACCAGGCCTGTGTAACGGCAGTCACGCCCCTCCTGGCAGGTCAGTCCCCCGTCAGCGCTCTGCATGCGAAAGAGTGCCAACTTATGCGCGACGGCGCGGCTAGGCTCTGAAGCTCACCTGATTTCCTTTCCACCTACCAGCACACCTCCTGATTCGCCGAGCAATCGGAAAAGAGTCACCTACTCGTCTAAAAGAGAGATGGGGGCAGCCAACGCAAGCTAGACCAATAGGTACGTCTTGACCAGACAGTCCGATGTTGACGCGAGCACCCTTTGACCTGGTCACTCACTTATGAACTATATCGGCAACGCCTCCAGGGAAGCTGATATGGATCCATGCAGTCTCTGTGGGCGAGGGGGCCGCAGCATTGCCCCTCATTCACAGAATTCAACGAGAACATCCCTCAACGACAATACTTGTTACTGGTGGAACGCTTGTGGCAGATAAATGGAGGAGACACCAATATCCCGACAATATTATTCTTCAGGTGCGACGAGGAACATGCAAGCGCGATAATGACCCAACAAAGCTGACGGACGACGTCAAATTACGCGCAGTTTGTTCCCATCGACACCAAGCGTTCAGTAAATCGTTTCCTGAATCACTGGAAGCCCGATATCGGTAAGGAGCATCATCCCCGAAAAAAGAAAGTTTCATGACGGAAAGCGTATCACGCGTGTTGCTCCCGTTATTTCGTCACGAGTATGTTTCTGAATGTTTGCGGAATGCACGTTGCGCAGGAATCTTTCTTGAATCTGAATTTTGGCCGATGCTTGTAACTCTATCAAGCGCAAGAGGTAATGAAACAGAATTGTTCATGTTTTCAAACTCCTGCCTGACAAATTCTTTTCGCAACCAGGTGTCAAACTTCTGCTCGTCAACGCGCGCTTATCGGCAAGGTCAGCGACGCTTTGGTCCTTGCCTTTCAGTCGGCGCTTGTTTACCGACATCATTGGTAGCTTCAAATCAATATCGCCGCAGGTTCGTGACTTTTTTTTTTAAATTTTGGAATTTTTCGTGAGTTTGTTTTTAACGTTTGAATCTTTACAACGCAGAATCTAGAGCAGCGCGAACGTCTTTTGACGTTGGGAGTCGACAAACGAATGATAAAAAGGGCAGCCGATCTTAAGGTGGCCACGGCTGCAACTCAGCTGTCACGTTTGTCGATTGATGTTACCCACAAAGCTTCCTTTCTCAAATGCGTTATGACTTTAGTCCGGAAGGTACCGAAATATTGGATTGCTGCTAGCACCCATCATCCCGAAGAGCTCTCTTGCGGGCGTATTCACATTGATTTACGGCAACGATTCCCAGGACTGTTGACTCTTATCGCGCCGAGGCATCCACAGCGCTCAGTTGAGATTGCTTCCACACTTCGCGCACTTTCTCTCAATGTTCGCTCTTTATCACGAGGCGAATTTCCTCTGCCCGATACCGACATCCTTTTGATAGATACCGTCGGTGATTTACCTCTTGTATATGCAATATCTGCTGGCATTCCGACCTTTATCGGTGGATCGCTCTTTCATGGCCGCGGGCATAATGTCGCTGAGGCGACTCTTGCTGGATGTTCCGTCATCACGGGAGCGCACCATTTAACATTCGAACCATTTTTGCATCGTTTAAATGCTGACAACATACTGTGCAGAGTTGTCAAGTCCGAGGAAGAACTCTTGCATCTAGTGTTGCAACAGTTCAGTGATCCGGACCAAACCTGTCGGATTGGTGTCCTCGCCGCTGAACGAACTCGTACTCTTTCTGCTGATACGATTGACTTGCTGTGGAATGATCTTTCATCTGCTTTCAGTGAGGTTCGTTCTGCTTAGTCGATAGATATCGTTTGTCGACCACTCTCCTTTATTGCTTTCGTCGTCATTTGTGCCTACCTTGGTTGGTCCCGTTCTTTCGTTTCCGCGTAAGGTTGCGGCTGCCGTTGTTATCTCTCGTTGTCCTCGTCCTCTTTACAGAATCCGCTCTGGCCGGTCTTTTCCGTCGCGATTCACGCTCCCATCTCAGTTCGCCTACTTTTTTTTGTGCACGCGCGTTTTGCCTTCCTCTCGCACTTGATCTCTGTCCTCGTACCGCGTCTTTTTGTGCGTGCCGCTTTGAATTTTTTCGCATGGTGCAGTACAATATTCCGTAGGCCCTGGCTTTGAAAAACTTGAAATTTTCCCCTCGGAATTTTTTTTCCCAGCCAGTCGATTTCCAAATCACCTTCCCAGCGACAGCTTTTTCGTTTCTCTCCTCAACGTCTCGGAACAGCCGAGGTCCACAACGCACCGCCCCTCCGAGCCCAGAGTCAGGGTGGGGGCTCTGCAGTGGGCCACAAAGGGGGCATGGTGTCAAGAGTGGATCCCGCGAACATGGCGGAGGTTCTCACGGCGCGGGTACGGCATCACGACGAGCGCTGTCCCGCACAGCGAGTCAACTCGGCACTTGAGGATTTTCCAGCCCCCCCGCCATCGTCCGTGCTGACGCCCGGCCGCCGATCTCTCCCTATTCAGGTGGACAAATTCGCGGAGGAGTTGAAGAGTGCAAGGGAGTACAACGACACCATCAATCGGCTGCTACAGGTGCGCACCAGTTGGGGCTTCAAGCGTCGACTCCCTCTTCTTCAACACAACAACCAGCGCTCGGGAAAACCCGACCGTCCAACCCCCTAATGCGTTGCTCATGCCACTTCCATTCGCTTCGCAGGACCAGCTCGGGACCGTCGCTGATGATGACACGTTACCGTCGACATCATACTCCCGCCGAAGCAAGAAAAAGTCTCACAAGGCGCGGGAGAGGGAGCGACCACGCGGTGACACAGATTCGGTCCGAGTGGAGAAAGCCCGCCGTCAGGCACTCGAGTCACCGAAACTGAGAGTCCGCACCCCATCGGACATTAACGCCGCGAGAATCGGAGCTTCTGCGCAGAAGGCTGCCGCTTTAGAGGACGAAATTCGTCGCTTGCAGCGAGACGTGAAGCACCATCGCGAGGCTGAGGCTAATTTGCAGGCTGCGATGGACGCCGCCGCAGAATCGTGGAAGTGTGAGAGGGCCGGTGCGGGAGCAAGCAGCGAGGAGGAGGAGCGCCTCGAAGACGTGAGGCTCACGGCTGCTGTGGCCGAAAACGCTCGTCTCGAGGATGAACTCATTCGAGAGGTGCGAGCTCGAAGGACCGTCGAGGAGGAGCGCTTCGCTGCGAGGGAAGAAATACGGAGGATTGAGCGTGACTCAACTTCCAAGTTGGAATCTTTGGTGCGCGAGCGTGATGAGCTCAAAGAGAGAGCCTCTGCGCTGGAGGAGCAGCTGACTAACGCGCTCAAGGCAGCTCCTGCGGATTTGTCATCGGTCAGAGAACGGGAAGATGCTTTAAAGGCCGAGCTCAACTCCGCAAGACTCGAGGCAACCAACGCCCGGTCTCGCGTTGAAGAGACGCTTCGGGAACTTTCTCTGGTGAGGGAAGCTGAGAGTAAGAAAGCAGAGAAGGTGGGCAAGAAACTCCAGGCGAGTCCCAGAGCTTCGACTGCGAGTCCCAGAGCCTCGACGGCGAGTCCCAGAGCTTCGACTGCGAGTCCCAAAGCCTCGACTTCGAGTCCCAGAGCTTCGACTGTGAGTCCCAGAGCTTCGACGGCGAGTCCCAGGGCTTCGACTGCTAAGGAAATGGACAAGCTAAAAGGGAAACTCGCTGACGAATCTCGACTTCGACAAGCGGCGGAGGCTGAGGCGCAGCGATTAGCAAAAGAGGTCAATTCGCTTCGAGCGGACACGGCTTCCGCACAGAGGCTCACAACGGTTCAAGCTGCAACTCAGGCGAGTCCGGCGCCCATGAGTGCCGATGCGGACTTGTCAAGACAGCTCGCGGATGCCTTGCAATCGAAGGAGATGGCTGACGCGCAGGCATCCATGTTGCGCTCGTGTCTTGACGATGCGGAGGAACTTTTGGAGGAGTCTAAGTCCTCACGAAACGAATTGGAACGCAAGCTCAAAACGATGACTGAGGCGCAACTTCAGGCCAACAATCTTGCGCCTGAACTCCTCGCGCGAGCAGAAACTGCGGAAAAGAACACGGATATCGCGATGAAGAAAGCTAATGCTGCGGAAGAAGCGATGAAACTTGCGAAAGAGGAAGCCATAAAAGATCGGGCCGCGTTGCAAGCTGAACATAATGCTGCTGTTTCTGCTCTCGAGATGCGTCTGAGGACGTCGGAGGAATCTGTGTCCGAGTCGTCTCTACGTCCTGTTGAGGTTCATCTGCAGATCGGAGACCAGCTTCATGCTGTCCAAATGGAAGATGCAGTGACGCAAGCTGAGACGGCCGCCATCGAGTTGGAAGATGCGGTGATTCAAACTGATCCTCAAACTGTTTTGACCGAGGATGCTCAGGCGGATGTCTCGCTGCCAGAGGAATCGTCCCAACCGTCCACTGTCTCAGCAGAGTTGACCGCTGCAGAATCAGCAGCCGAATCTGCACGCTCAACGGCCAGGGAAGCCCTTGAACAGGCGTCGACAGCAGTGGCACAAATGAAAGAAGCCGAACATCGCGCCCATCAGCTGGAGCAAGATCTTGCTGTCGCCTTATCTGACTCCCGCACGGCAATGGAGGAGCTGTCTCGTTTGCGGTCAGAGCTCAAAAGCGCACATTCTGAGCTGCCTTCAGCACCGAGTCCAGATTCTGAAAAGAAGCCTGGACCATTGGTTGCTGTCGAAGCAAGCGATAATGGCACGGCCTTGGGGACGCCGACGCCGCCTTCCGAGTCCTTACGTGCCTTGGAAGTACGTCTGGTCGAGGAGCGTGATGCAAGTGCCCGGCTGAAGCTGGATCTTAACGCGGCAGAAATCAAGATTGCCGAGAACGAAGCTGCATTGGCTGTTCTTCGCGCGTCACACGATGTTCAAGTGCAGACCATCAAGGAGCTCACCTCCCGGGTAGAGGCGTCGCGTCCCAGCTCTGATGCGAACGATACGAGCAGCACGGACGATAAACACGCCGAGTTGATCGCTATGGTTGAGGACAAAGACAAGCAAATTGCAGCGGCGCTTGCACGTTCAGAGGTGGCGGAGAAGAAGTCTCTCGAGGCTGAACGTGAGGTTGCCTCTCTGACTCTGTCCCTGCAAGTTGAGCGCGATGGCGTTAAAGTTCTGTTGGAAGACGCTAAGCGAGCCTCCCAGCAGGCGGACACCGAGCTGAAGACCGCTACAGAGCGTTTCGCGAGCGAGCTGAAGGCCACCACAGATCGTGCTGCAGCTGAGCTGAAAGCCACACAAGAGAGGTTCGAAAAAGAGCTGGAAGAAGCTCGAAAGGTTGTCTCCGACCTCGCCGCATCGGAGCAACGCTTCGTCAGCCGCATCCAAACAGACGCAGAGACCGCGGCCAAATCAGCATCCGAACTTGAATCCAAATACGAGGAAGCCAAACACCGCGCGGAGCAGGCCGAGACCGCCCTCGCAGTGTTTCGAGAGGAAGCAACCGCCGCTTTGGAAAGAAAGACTGAGGAGTTCATTGCCGCGACTCGCTCTGCTTCAGAGTCGGAAAGTGCCAAAAGTGCCGCCGAGGCGGAAATTTTGAGACTGAACCATGCGCTCGCTGTGCATGAGCCGCCTGCACCTCATGCAAAGGTATCGGCCGAGATGGATCAACTTCGTCTCTCCCTTGCCGAGACCGAACGCGCTTTACAGAGTCATCAATTCGTTCAAAGTCAACTCGAGTCAAAACTCCGAGTTGCTGAGGGAGCTTTGGCGGATCGAGCAAGCGAGCTCTCTGCGAAGCGCGAGGATACGGGTGCGAAGCTTGATGCCATCAGGGACGAGCTCAAGGCGTCGCGCGCTGAGACTGCGAAGGCGGAGTGGACGATTTCCGAGCTCAATTCACGCCTTGAGGTTGAGCAGTCGCGCGCAAACGGCAAGCGTCTCGAGAATGAAAGGTTGAAGTTGTCGCTCGCCGATCTGCAGACGGAGTTCTCAGCCGAGCGCCTGAGGCTCACAGAAGAGATGCGTGCTCGGCAGTCTGCCGCAGAAGTCAAAGTGCTTGACACAGAACAAAAACTTGCCGTCGCTCTTCGAGAACTTGCAGATGCTGTCCATGTCGCAGAGATGCACGCGGCTGAATCGCAGACGAGTAAGGAACGTTTGGTGACTTTGACCGCAGAGTTGGACTCCGCGACGCACTCCGTCGAGGAGCTTGAGTTGAAGTGTTCCAACGCGGAGCACCGCGCGACTGAGGCTGAACGCGCACTTGGAACGTTCAAGACTGAAGCAAACGCGACGCTCCGCCTGAAGACAGAGGAGCTTAGCGTCGTCTCAATTTCCGCTTCGCAAGCAGAGGAGGCGAAGATGGCTGCTGAAGCTGAGATAAGAAAGTTGCAGAACCTGGTCGAGGATGGGAAGTCTCCGTCCACTGTCGACGAAACACTGAAAGCTGAAGTGGCTGAGCTTCGGGCGGCTCTCACAGAAGCTCTCAATGCTCAGTCCAATCACGATTCCACGCATACTGAGTTACGACTCATGCTCGAGGCTGCAGAGACCGCTTATGAAGAGCGGGAGGCTGCATTTCAGTCGCAACGGGAATCTCTCGAGGCTCGTCTCAATGCCGCCGAGGAACGCGCGGAAGCGAAGGGTGCAGAGAACACGAAACTGGAGTGGTCCGTATCTGTGTTGCACTCACGCATGCAAACAGAAGAATCACGCACCGTGGGCCTACAAAGTGAGATCGATCGCTTATCGACTGTGGCTTCCCAACTCGAGGAGAAACTCAAAACGACAAGTCTCCATGCAGAGACCGAGCTGGCCACTCGCGAGGAGCTCGCGATTGAAACGAGAGACAAGCTCGCAGAGACACGCCGTGAACTCGAAGCCGCAAAGGATTCCGAGAAAAGTCTGATCGCTAAACTCGCCGCTGCTGACGAGGCACGCGCAGAAGCGGCGTCGACAGCCGCTCGTCTTGTTTCTGAGTCTGCATCCCAGAGTGCCGCGAATGACCGGATTGCTCGAGAGGCAGAATCAGCACTGGCAGCTTTCCGAGAGGAGGCGCAACGCACCCTCGAGGCAAAGACTTCAGAGATTCTGGCCGTGACGCGCGCCGTGGCCGAGATCGAGACCGCAAAGAGAGCTGCCGACGAGGAGATAATCAGGCTGAAAAGTTCGCTCGAGAAATACGAGGAAGAATCCACCGCTGACGCGGCGGTCAAGGCGGTGGTTGTTGATCTTCGTGCTGCCCTCGCAGAAGCCTTGGACGTGCAGCAGGGTCAGCAGTCGTCACTCACCGAGTTGACAATCAGACTTGAGGCCGCAGAGACAGCCTCTGTGGAACAGCAGAAAGATTTCCTGTCTCGCCACGAGGAGCTGGTCGCTAAGCTGGAGAAGTCTGAGGAGACCCTAAAAGCTTCGCGCACGGAAGCTGCAAAGACTGAGTGGACCCTGTCGGAACTCAAATCCCGCCTTCAAGTCGACGAGTTAAAATTGACAGATGCTGCCGAGCAAAGGTCGATCATCGAGACAAAGCTTTCAGAGGCGGAACGCGCGCTTGAAATCACCCGCGCTGGCCTCGAAGATACTCGTCGTGAAGCAGAGCGCTACACCATTGATCTCGGACACGCTCGTCGCAGGCTGGAGAAGCAATCAGACGCGATCGGCGAACTTGAATCACGATGTACTGCCGCTGAACTTCGCGCATCGAAGGCCGAGGCAGGGCTGGCGACGTTCAAGCGAGAGACTCTTCTCAGTTTGGAGAGGGTCGAAGAGAGGACTGCCACGTCGGGAACAACTGATCTCGATGCCTTCAGAAAGGCCGCGACTGCTTCCTTGGAAACAAAGACATCAGAGGTGATACAAGCCACTCGCGCCGCGGCGCAGGCGATGGCGGCGAACGACGCGACGCAAGCAGATATCGAAACGATGCGGCGAACGCTAGCCAGGGTGGAGGAAAAGGCATCGCTCGAGGTGAAGGCCCGAGTGTCAGCCGTCGAGCGTGCTGCGAGGGAAGAGGTCACGCGCCTGCACGCACATCTTGAGAAGTCCGCGGCTGACTCAGAACGGGCGCGCTATCTGGAAGGAGAGGTATCGAGCCTCCGATCGGAACTGAAGCTCGCTCGAGAGGCACACGCCGAGCAGAATGCTCTGCACGACGAACTCCGCGCGCAACTCGACACCGTGCAGGGATTATACCAGAAACACCAGTCGGCAACCGTGGAACAGCTTGCGGGTCTCCGAGCGGAGTTGGAGGTGGAGCAAGGGAATGCCATGGAGGCAAACCGCAAGGAGGTTGCCGCAAACACCGCGCTGTCAGCCAAAACTCGTGAGATGGAAACCTCCGTGAGCGAACACACGCAAAGAACGGTCGACTTGATGGCGCGCGTCGCGGAGCTCGAAGCATCGAAAGTGTCGTCCGACGAAGAGGTTGCCCGCCTCGAAAACCTCTGCTCAGAGCTCAAACAGCGCCACGCGAAGGAGCTCGGAGACGTCGTGCACGCCGAGACGACGCAACTCACCGACGCTCTGCGCGCCCTTCAGGAAGAGCATGAGGAGACTCTTGACCTGTGTGCTACTTTGCGAGAACAACTGGAGTGCGTCTCAGAGGCGGCGGAACGGTCCGCTGTGCAGAATGAGCGACGGGTGGAGGAAGCAGAAGCTGCTGTTTCGGCAGCTGAGGCGCGGCTTCGAGAGACGCGAGAAAGAGACGCCGAGCTCGGCGTTCAAGCTATGAACGCGAGGGTGGACGCTGCGTCCATGAATGCCATGCGAGCATCTTTGGAGGACGAAATTCTGGCGAAGGATGCTGTGATCGCCTCCGCGAACGAAGTGCGCGATCGAGCTTTGGACGACTGCCTCGCCCTGCAGAGAAGGCTGTCGGCAAGCAAAAGCCGAGCCATTGAGCTCGAGGCGGAGAAACAAGCCTCCGTCGCGGAGGTGGCGAGATTGTCTGAAGCTCTGCGCAGCGCGGGGACTAAGGACGCGCTTTCCAGTGCTCTTCGCGCAGAGCTCATCGAGGAGCAATCCGAGTCTGCTCGTCTGAGACAAAAGCTCTCTACCTTTGAGGCTGCTCTAGACACGTCAGAGGGAGACTTTTCCCAAATTCTTCGCGCCTCTGTTGACCGAGAGTCGGCGCTGCAGTCGAGAGCGGAGAAGGCGGAGCAACGCGAACGGGCACTGCACACGCAGATAATCCAATCTCAGAGCGTGGCGCGCGACGCAGAATCCGCCAAGGCTGAAATCGAAGCGGAGCTCAAGGCCACCGCTCTCGAGCTCTCCATCGCGCTTGAGCGGTCCTCGCAAGCAGCAAAGGAGCTGAGTGCCGCGCGAGGTGCAGCAGCCGAGTCGGCGAAGAAGTACGGCGTCGCGGAAGGGACAGTTGAGGAGAAAGTTGCCGCAAGCAACGAGTCGGCGCGGAAGGCACACGCGACCGCGGCGGAGCTCCGTGAAAGGCTCGAGAGCGCCGAGGTGCAGATTCGCGAACATCGCGACGCGCGAGAATCTGCCGAGTCCAAAGTCCTGGAGCTCGAAAGCCAACTCGCCGCTGACGGAAAAGCGGCGCTCGAAAAGGCGAAAGAAGCGCTTCGCGAGGAGACGGAGCTGCTTCTTCAGGGTGCGCAGGCGGAGATCGAGAAGGCACTTTTGGAAGTGCAGGATACCGAGTGGAAACTGGAAGTGTCGCAGGCGCGAGTCTCGCAGCTCGAGCGCGAAGTCATCCGTCTTCAGAAGCATGAACACGCCCTGCACTCTCTCCTCGGGGAGCAATAGACAGATAGTACTTGTAGTAGATATCTTAGGTAGTTTTGATTAAAACTCGATCCCCTCGCTCGGCGGCACAAGAAGCGTTCCAGAGCTCCACCCCTCAGTGCTACACACCTGCGGTTCTCGCCTGGCGGCGACCCACATGTCCTCCATGCGCGGCCTGATGTCGCGCACGGCGAGCCACCTCGGGTCGAGCTGTTTTCCAACCAACCGTTTCGTCGTCTCCGATGCCTCCTGCGGGATTTGCTTCAAGCCCTCGAAGCGACGAGCATTTCGCGGCAACGAGATATCCATGTTCGCCGCGGCCATCGCGCGGACGTGTGTATCCGCGACCTTCGCGGCCTCCTCGCGCCCCGTGACGCCCAGAGGTTTCATGTGATGCTCCAGCTCCGTGTCCTTGTCGAACACCGCAAAAGGAATGAGCGCGTTCCGTTGCAGCAGTGGCCGTGACGACATCAGCGAAGGCCTCGCTAAATCCGTCTCCGTGCCACTCACACCTTCCAGCACATCGTTCACGTCTTCGTCCATCTCCTCGGGATCCTCCTCTTCGTCATTGTGCGCCCTAGACATGACCTCAACCGCCATTTTCGCGGCAATTCGCGTTGCGCGCTCCGACGGGGTCGTGTCGGGTTCCACGTGTACTTTCCCTGAACGGCTGAACGCCGGCCGTCTCACCCCGTCGGGCCCATTCGCGCCCGCGCGTCTGGAGCCTCGCGTCTCATCCTTGCCTTTCGCCGAGGGCGTGGGAGGAGGTTTCGCGCGGGGCTCGTGCTCGTCAGCGACCACCGCGGGCTCGCCATCTTCGGTGACGATGCGAATTCCGGACCCGTCCCGTCCTGTCTCCGCGGGCAGAGGCCCGTGTCCGAGCGGTGGCAGGGGAATGTCCGCCCCCATGCCTTTCTCGCGAAGCGCCGCCGTGACCGCTGGCGTCAGCCGCCCTTCCAGCAATTTCGGCGCGCCCGCCGCGCTGCACACCATCGCCAGGTCGATGAGTGTCGGATTTCGGCTGTACTCGCATCCGACGATGCCGCTCGAGTACGACGTGTTCGCCACCGACGTCCAGTGTTCCGTCTCGAAGAGGCGAACCTCGCCCTTCCCGGCGTGGTGGGGCTCTCCGCCTCCAACGACGAGCGCGGCGCCGTCGCTGCGAAACGATAAGTGCGTGATATCCAATCCCACCATGTCGTGCGACACCGCTGCGGCGCGCCACCCGAACTCTTGCATGTTCGACGCGGGCTCCGCGCTCCACGTGAACACGGTGCCGTCCTCGGACCCCGAGGCCAGGAGTTGGCCTTTCTCGCCGCTCCAGAAGGCGAGCGACGCGAGAGGGGCCGGGCCGGTGCTCATCTTATGAAGCATTCTCAGCCTCGGGTCTCCGCTCACCAGCCACACGCGCACGCACCCGTCGTTCCCCGAAGAGATGACACACGTGGGGCTGGCGATGGCGACTGCGCGCACGCCCCCCTCGTGCGCGGCGGAGATGCTCCCGATCTTCTCGCCGTCGGAGATGCGCCACACCGCGATGCTGCCGTCCTCCGCGCCAGACACGACGTTCGTTCCAGAGACGTCGACAGCGAGCGTAGACACGGCGGCGTTGTGCGATCCGAAAAGATAGACCATGCTGGCAGACTCGCCGCCGTCCTCGGGAAGGGTCGAGTACAGCAGGTTCGGGGAGCCCAGCTGCGCGATGACGACCGCGCCCGACTGCTGCTTCGGGATGAACTCGAACTGTCGCCACGGCCTGCTTACCGCCTGGAGCTCGCCGTCCTCCGTCTCGGCGTGAAGCTGGTATCGCTCGACGCCGCTACCGTTTCGGCCGCCGACGCGCATCGAGCGAAGCACGCCGCCGCGCTCGACCGCGGCGGAGTGCCTGCGGTCCTCGGGGTCGAGCCGCGCGCAATCCAAACGGCTGTCGCCGAGCGCCACGACGGGCTTCTCAGCCACGACGCCGCCGCGCAGACCCGCCGTGGCGGCGGCATCGTCCACGCGACTCCGGTCGTCGGTCCTAGGCGGAAGCCGCACGAGCCATGTGTGACTCATGGTGTCGCTCACACGGGCTGGCGACCGGCGGTCGCTTCGCGCGCAGGGCGTATGCGTCCGCGAGCAGTTCAAATTTCGACTCACACCTTTCGTACTACGAACGGCCGGATCCAAGAGAAAGCGCAATTTTGCCGAGGTCACCTCTTTTTCACACGTGGAGACGTCTCTTATCCGCGCGACGCGTCGCACTACTCAGGACGCGCGAGACACACGCAGCCCGGGCACGCTTCCGACGAGGATCTTCCCCGTCCGAGGCCCTCTCGCGTCTTGATCGACCCCATCTGAGTCTCTTCACGCGCGTCGGGACCGGCCTCGAGCGGACCGCGGCTCAAAAACTATAGGATAGCCTGCGACAAACAAGATGCTCACTCTGAACCGAGTGTGCGCGTCGCCCTCCGTCGCCTTCAGCTCCCGCGGCTCGAAGCGTGATCGCGTTGCCGTGAGGCTCCGCTCGCGTCCTTCTCGCATTGGCCTCGCTCGATCTCCCGCGTTCCGCGAGAGCGCGCGCGCTGTGGAGGTGCTAGACGCGCCTTCGCACTGCGTCGTCGAGACGGGTGGCTCGGACGCGTACCTCTACTCCTTCAGCGACGAGTCTCCGGGCGCCCTCGCGCGCGCCGATTTCGAGTCCGACGGCGTCAAGCTCTACGTCTCGAAGTCTGCCGTGAGCGCAAAGCGCGCCGAAGCCGATGCGCCGGCGATCGAGGAGCCCGTGGAGGAGGCTGCTCCCCCGTCGACCGACACGCCCATCGGAGATCGCGTCATCGGCATCGGGAACGCCGCGCTTCGCGTCGTGGAGACCATCTGGGGCGGCTCGTCCGACGAGGCGGATCCCGCTCCTTCCGAGGTCCCCGAGGAAGTCGTGACGCTCCCCCCTGCCGTGTTCGTCGCCGCCGCGTCCGCGATGAAGCACTGCGTGTTGCGTTCCGACGGCGTGAACGCGCTGTACTCCTTCACGGAAGATCCTCCGGCCAACGCCGGTCGCCCCGCGTTCGAAGCCGGCGGCGTGAAGGTGTACGCCGCCTCCGCGGACCTCAACGTGCAGTACGAGACACCCGTGTCGCCCGCCATCGTCGAGCAGGAGGTGGTGCCCGCGCCCGCGCCCGCACCTGCACCCGAGCCGGCGCGAGATCCGCCCGCGGCGTCGGCTATCGTCTCCAGTCCGGGCCACGGCGTCGGCGGCGAGTCCTGCGGAAAGAGCGGTGCGGCGGTGTTCGAGCGCGGCGTGGGCATCGCCGCGTGGCAGGGCCTGGAGATTGGCTACGAGATGGATGTCGTGATCGAGGTTCCGACTGTAGCGGGGGTTGAGAGTGCCGTGGCGGGGGCGGAGATGGCTGCTGAAACGGCGCCCCGGCGAGTGTGGATGGCGGAGCCGATCGTTTCGAAACCTCTCGAGGGAAGAAGGCAGATGCGAAGCGGCGCAGCGATTTTCGGCAACGGGGTGGGCGTCGCGAGCTTTGAGGCGGCGACCACGGACGTCCCATCCGATGCCGCGACCTTCGCGTCGTCGGAAGTGGTGCCTCTGAAGGACGCGCGCTCCGTGGGGAGTGGCGGCGTGGCGTTCACGGGCGCCGGGATGGGATCGGTGAGATTCAACCGCATCGCGCCCGCCGCGGGGGAGGCGAGCGCGGCGAGTGGATCCGACGGCGAAAAAGATTGGACGACGCTCGCGATTTGGGCGGCGTGCGGGGTGTTGTTCGCGTTCAAACTCCTGATCCAGCCTGCGTGAGCATTGGCGCAGACGCGGCAAGGAAGCGCCTTCGGTAACGAAAGTAATATTTCATCTCAAAGAGTGTTCCTTGTCCGAGACCTCCCCTCGCTTCACTTGGAGACGCGGAGCGTGGCGGCGAGGAGAATGTGATCTGAGGGCTCCTCCGGCGCCGGAAACGGACCCTTCACTTCGTCCCTGTTAGGCAACGGCAAGACGTCCACGACGTCGATCGCGGGCGACACGAATATGTAATCGAGGGTGTCGATGAACGGGTCGTCATCCTTGATGCGCGCGTGGTTGGTGAAATCCGGCTCAGCGCCGTTCTTCGTCTTGTACGCGGACTTCATCGGGTACGTCAGGGCAGTGAGCCACGATCCGCCCTCCGGAGGCACGGGCGCGGCTTCGTGCTTGTCGTCCAGTTCAGCCCGCGTGATGAGTTCGTAGCCGCCGTCACCGGGTTTAATGTTGAAGTCCCCCATGAGCACCGCCGGTTTATCGCCCGCCATCCTCTGCGCGTACATCGCCGCCAGCTGACAGTGAATCGTCATCACCTTCTGGTTCCGGAACATGCATGGCATGTGATAATTCGCCACGCCGAACTCCACCCCGGTTGTCTTGCACCGCAGCGTCGCGTACATGATCGTGTTGAAGCGGGCGCGCGCGAGCTGCCAATCACTCTGCGGGGCCCTCTTCCCCGAGATCTTGCGATAGAGTCCAACTGGGGCGTCCACAAAGTACTTGCGCAGGAAGCCCGGGTCGTACTGCTCCCGAGGCAGTTTCTTCGTGTCACTGCATCGAGAGATGTCCACCTTGCTCATCTCGTATTTCTCCAGAGGCACGGCGAGCGCGATCCCCATGTAACCGTTGAAGGGTCTACCGTACAGCGAACACACCATGTGGTAGCCGCGCTCGGCGAAGAAGACGTGCAGATCGCCGGCCCACTTCTGGCTCACCTCCTGCAGCCCGATCACCGCGCCCTTTGCCATCTCAGCCTCGAGCTTCTTCATCAGCTTCGGCAGGCGTTGGACGGGATCGAGGTCATCGGGCGCGCAGTGCGTGAAATACGTCGGATCGCACAGGGAGCTGGAGAGGACGTTGTACGTCACCACGCGAGCGTCGTGCGTCGACGCTGCCATAGTGGTCGAGGTGGCGAAAGATCGGCGGTGCTTACGGGGGTGCGTCGACAGCCGGGTCGTGGCGGGACCGAAGAACAGCTGATGAGACGAAGAGAGCGCCCCGGCAAATGCGGAGACGACGGCGGATCGCTGTGCGCTCGAGACGTGCGAGACGCTGGCGTGGTGGTTCACCGAGCGGAACTGGGCACCCGAGAACGATCTCTTGGATCCTCCGAGGAACGCCGAGGAAGCCGACGTAGAGCGAGGCGCGAGCGCGGGAGCCTGACGCTGAAGGAGACGAAAGGCGACCGGTTGCAGCGCAATTGCCATCTATCAGTGACAAGGCGGCGCGTGGACGCGCCGAATCAACTGCGGAGGATCCCGCGGTGTAACATCGAGTGGAGCTCCTCGTCGAGGCTGGGGGACTGCCACCAGACGTCGTGTCATCACAGAGGAAAGTTTGGTGGCGGGAAATCCCGTGTGCCGAACTCATCGGGCCGTCTCAACACACCTGCCGGGCACGTCTCACCAACGACCGCGAAGGACGAGGTCTCTCGGCTCGAGTCACGAGCGTGCATCGCGCTCTCTCGGCCGAATGAGCGAGTTACGTCGAAGGCACCCGCAGCCTCTCTCGCCCTCGCCCGCGCCTCCCGAACCGCAGAGCATGGAGAAACGCGGGGACCCGCGCGACGTCGGGTACGTCTCGCGCGACCCGTGGGGACAGAGAAACAGCGCCGAAGGCGAGGCCTTCGCCGCGGCACTGGTGAACACATCCATCGCCCTTCCCATGGTCGCCTGGTTCGTCACCCTGTTTGCGGGCGCAGCATTCCACGACGGCCCGACCCGCGCAGAGTCCGTGTACCTTCCCCTCCTCCAGTACGACCGCGCTCTGGTGAGATTTGGTCCGTTGCTCCCTCTGGGGCCCTTGTTCTTACGATTCTTCGCCGATCGCTCGGATGAGCTCGCGGTTCCCACCCCGAAACGCGCGCTTGTGGTGTACACTATGGCCGCCGGCGTGCGCCTGGCGGTGTATCTCATCGGCGTCGCGTTCGGGAGCGCGATGATGTCCGACCATTTATTTCTCGGGGCATCGGTTCTCGTCTCGGCGCAAGGCGAAGCGGTGGCCTCCGCCGCGTCTCTCCTCCGCCTCGCGGCGTCGAACGGATGGTTGAACGGTATGCGCGGTGTGAAGGGGACCATATTATCGGGCGCGAGTGGATCGCGAACGGCGTCTGTGAGGGCATCAGCGGCGGCAGCGGTGGCCTGCGCGAGCCTCGTTGCCGCGACCACCCTCGTCGGGCTTCAGTGTGGCGACGCTTACTACACGGCTCGGTACTTTCATCGCCCGAGGGAAACGGCGATCGGGGGGGCGCTCGGGTTGGTGCTTTGTCAGTCGATCGTGTTGATCGGGGTGGTCGTTCCCGCGGCGCGAAGTCTAGGGATTGCGGCGATGTCCGCGGCGTGAGCGGTTCCGGTTTCCGAGCCTCGTTTATTGAAATTCACAACCTGGAATGCGAATCGCAGTTGCATAGCACGAGTCTGGGCAAACGTCTCGAGGTCCAAGACTTGCGGTGTTCAAACGTGATGGTTGAGCCACGACGTTCCCGCGTGCCGCGTCTTCGCGACCACACGAACGCACGCCTATGGCACGGTGGGGGCGTGAGTTGATGTGGCTTTCGTGCGTAGATGATGGATGGGAGAGGGGTTTCATTAAAGCGCCCGACGGACGCGTGGAGAGGCTCGTTCGCTTTTTAGACGAGGAGGGGGGGGGGTGGAGAGACGCTGTCTCGGCGGACAGCACCACAGGTGGAACGTACTACACGTTGTGCGCCGGTCAGTTCGATTGCGTCCGGGACGCGGAAGCGCACCTACACGCCATGGAGTCGTGCGGGCGCAGCGTTCGTTCCTTTCGCTTCGATCTTCGCCTCGCGGAGGAGGAGGGCAGGGTGCTGTACGTGGACAATAAAGTGCACCCATCTTTGTATGATGTCCTCTTCCGCTCTGACGCGTTTGACGAGACCACGCGCCGCGTTCGCACGCGCGCGCTGCCCCACCTCCAGGTGCAGCTCGAAGAGAAGCGTCGGGAGCTGGTCGGCGCGGTCGTCGCGCGCGTGCTGTCGGGTCTCCTTCACTTCGACACGGCGGCCAGGCGAGCGCTCGTCCGGGCGTGCGACCGCGCGTCGCGCACGCTGATGTGGCGGCCGTTTCCGATTGTCACGATGGACGACGCGTTGGACGTCCCCGTCGAAGACATCTTCTCGCGACACTGCGCGTCCTGGGCGCTCGAGTCGATCCGATCGTTCGTCGACATCGGAAACGCGCACCGAGAGCACGAGAAGGACGTCGCGGTGTCTCTCGTCGAGATCGCGTTCGCGAAGTCGCGCGCCGCGGCGTTCGCCGAGGACGAGAGCGGCGCCGAGGAGGAAGCGCGCGAGAGGGCGCGCCGCGCGCTGACGCTGACGCGATTCGATCGCAAGCTCCAGGCGCGCGTGCGTGGATATCTGTGAGAGGCGAGCGTCGCTCGCGTTGTATTACATCGCCCGTGTGAAAGAATACCCGTCCCCCTACGCGTACCGGTGGTTGTGCCCCCACGTCCCCGTCGGGCGCCCCCACGTGTCCGTGATCCCCGCGCCGGCGCCCCCGCGCCCCCGCGCCGTCGTCGTCTGGGCGGCGGCCCTGCGCCGAGACGGCGCCGCCGTCTTGGCGCGCGACGCGCGCATCGCCTCGAGCGCCGACGCGCCGCCCTGCGCGACGCCGCCGTGGCGCGTCACCCTGGACCTCGGCGTCGCCGCGAGAGCCGCCGCCGC
>MDSW01077904.1_pt1 | contig 26756 bp, 8 predicted proteins | sample 811171 | NCBI WGS metagenome assembly MDSW01 (sample SAMN05326641, study PRJNA326480) | marine metagenome | isolation source: seawater | place: Atlantic Ocean: North West | collected 2012 | reverse complement strand
GGTATTACAACTTTCATTCCAGTTACTGACGTTGGTGGATTTGAAGTTAACGACATTATTGGTATTGGTACAGAGGTACTGAGAGTTACTTTTGTAGATAATGAGTATTCTAGATTAGGAGTTAATAGACAAGTAGGAGTTGCTGAAACTCATGAGAAGGGTTCTTCAGTTGAACTGAAACCCACTAGGTTCACTTATGATACTGGTAAAGGTTCTGATTACCTTGGATTTGATAATAAGGTATTATTCTTTGACCCAAGATATGCAGTTGGTGTAGGAAGCACAGGTTCTATTTTTGAACTAACAACAACTGGAATTGGAACGGTTGATACTCAAACTAAGTTCACTAGAGTAATTCCTGAGAAACAAATTTATATTAAAGACCATCCTTACACCACAGGTCAAAAAATCAAATATAATGTTGGTCTTGGTGGCACGTCTCTTACATGGTCTAAGACTTCTGCAGGTTCTACTAGTGGTATCGGTACTGAAAATCTCGTAGATGGTGGTGATGTATATGCTATTAACTTTGGTGTTGATTATTTGGGTATATCTACAGTTGGATTCCCAACAATGTCAGATGCAGTATATTGGTACAATATTGCAGAACCAGTTGGTTTAGCACATTCATTTACCACAACGAACCCAAGAATTACGGGTACAATTCAAAGTTTCAGAGGTAAAATTACTACTGGATCTCCTCATGGATTGACAACTGGTAATAGAGTCTCTCTTGAAGCAGTTCCTTTTGTAGTAGAGAATGCAAAAATTGTTTATGACCCTGTTTTAAGAAAAATTACTACCAATAGAGTATCTTGGTCTAGTACAACATTTGATGCTGCTGATAGTAGTTTCTTCTTCCCAGACTTATCATTTAAGAGTGGTGATAAAGTTGTTTATTATGGAAACGGAAATAATATTACTGAACTTGATAATAATGAAGTTTACTTTGTTCTTAGGGAAAGTTCTAACAGAATTAAACTTTGTAAGTTTGCTGCCGATGTTAAAAATGGTACTGGTATTGGTATTACTGCCATGCCTGCAGGTTCTTATGATTTAGCAAAAGTTAATCCACCTATCAGAGTCAGTAAAGGTAATATTCTTAAGATTGATGTTTCTGACGCTGGTCTTGCAGATATGCGTTTAGATATTTTTGAGGATTTACAGTTTAGAAAGAAACTCGATGTTAATGGATCTTCTGGTGCATTTAATTTAATTAGAGATGGCATTCCTGGCCAAGTTGGTGCAAATATTCAAATCAAAACTGTTGGTGATTTTCCTAGGAAATCATTCTATACTCTAACACCCATTGTTCCTACTGACCAAAGAAAAAATCAAGTTTCTACTGATCGTAGTGTTAGAGGATTCAATTCCATCACAGTAGAATCTAGTATTCTAGAAGATAATCATGAAGTTCTTGTTGCTGATGCAAATACTTTCTCATTCAATCTTGAGAAACAACCAACCAGTGCTGAGTTGTTTACAACAACTTCTGGATTAACAACAGTCTTTTATGAGACTAACTCTTTAGATGCATTAGGTCCTATTGCTAGAACTAAGATTAACTTCGAAGGTAAAGGATATAATAAACTTCCTAGAGTGATTGGTTTTGATACCTTACAAGGAAAGAATGCAGTAATTAAGATCAATTCAGATAAGATTGGTAAGATTGAGACTACTGAAAGAATTAAAGATGGATTTGATTATCCAACGGATCCTACATTATTACCATTCTTAAGTGTACCTACAGTTATTGATGTTAGTGGCATTGCTAGGATTCAAGATGTTCTAGTAACGGATGGTGGTGTGAACTATCATCAACCACCAAATTTAAAAGTTCTTGGAAACGATAAGATTGATCTTCAAGCTGTAGTTCAAGGTGGTTCTGTTGTTGGAGTTCAAGTTCTTACAAATGCTTTTGAATTTGATGCTCCTTTAACAATCGTCCCTACTCGAAATACTAATGGATACGATATTGACCAAATCACTCATAGCGGTGATAGTGTAACTGTAGAACTTTTATTAGATCAACAGTTCTATAGACCAATTACAACTGGTTATGGTTCAACTGATATAGAGTTTCCATTCAAAGTTGGCGATAAAGTTTATGTTGAGGGTTGTAGATTAACACCAGCTTCATTTGCAGCTGGAGAGTTAAACTTTAACTCCGAAAACTATGGTTATAGACAATTTGATGTTACCGCAATTGATGAAATAAACTTTAGAGTTACTTACAGTGTTGCTGGTATTGCAACTGGTACACTTGGTAGTTATGACGATGATTTTACTTTGGGATATATTTCCAATGCTAAGGATCTTGCCAAGTTCCAAATGAGATTGATTGATGATGCCAAGTTTTTCTCTGGTGAAAGAATTACTTCACCTAAATTTGAGGCAAGAGTTGTTGAAAATGGTTGGGATGTAGAACTTAATCAATTGAGACTAACCGATAGTCAAGGTGAACTTAGAATTGGAGATATTGTTTATGGGGAACAGTCTAAACTTGCTGGTAGAGTAGAAGATGTTAATAGATTCAATATTAGAACTTCTCTTGGTATTTCTAGAGAAAAGGTAGGAGAGGTTGATCAATCTGTAGGTATTCTCAATAACTATCTTCAAAGAGTTTCTGATAACTTCTATTACCAAAAATTCTCATACTCTATCAAGAGTAATATTTCATACTCGAAGTGGAGAGAGGCTGTAAGATCTATTGTTCATCCATCAGGATTCAGAGAATTCTCCGATTTGGAGATTGTGGGTGATCCTAAGAAAGATGCGATTACAAACAGTTATGTTTCTGTTGGACTTGCTAAGTCCACAAACATGAAAGTTCAAACTGTAGAACCAAAACTTGATTTAATTATCAACATTGATAATGAAACGTATCTTGGAACTAGAGGTAACTTTGCAATGGTTACCGAAGATGATCCGTTGCCAGATGGTGGAGTTCAAAGAGTATTCTTCCCCGAAGGAAGACCTCTTAAGAGTTATATCTTAAACAAGACTAATAAGGTTCTAAAAATTGATGATGTAAGTAATGACTTTGATGGTCAGTTAGATAGATCTGGTAATCTTTTTGGTAAAACTAATTTCCCACTTAGAACTGGTGGAGTTCCTTTATTTAAGAAACAATTTGATTCTTCAGATTCTTCAGTAGTTGATCTTACAAATAATACAATTTCTATTCAGAACCATAATTTTCAAAGTGGACAAAGACTACTTGTGGATAGGGGTGGCGGAACCGCTATTGGTGTTGCAACAACTTCTTATACAACTAATAACAGACACATCCTTATGGGAGTATCGGGTGCTGGTGGAAGTTCCATGTTTGAAAATGGAATCAACTTTGAAGTTGGTGGGCCAGTAACAGGTGTTTCTACAGTTGCTAATCCAATTGTGGGTGCTAAACAGTTTGGATTTGGAACTGGTTTCCCAGGCATTTCTACTAGGGGTACTGGTGCAACATTTACCGTAATGATTACATATGACACTGGAACAGGTCAACCAATTTCTACTAATGTAGTATTGAGAGAAGGTGGTTCTGGATATTATGTTGGTGATAATGTAAGTATTGCAGGTACTCATCTTGGTGGTGCAACTCCAGCAAATGATTTGACATTCCCCGTCACTAAGATTTCTGGTACAAGAGTTGGTATCCAAACAGTTTATACCAACTTAGAAGGAACTAATGATGGTGCTGGATCTGGTGCAATCTTTGAAGTAGAAAGAGATGTTAATCTCGATGTTAGTGCAGTTCGAGTTTTGAGTGGTGGTTCTGGATATGCAGCAACCAACACAATTTCTATTGCAGGAACTTATATTGGTGGATCTACACCTACGGATAACTTATTCCTTACTCCAACTGAGTTGGGATCTAACGTTATGCCAGATGAAGTGTTTGTTCAGAAAGTTGATGATGTTACTATCAGGTTTACTGGACTTTCGACTTCTATCATTTTTGATATGAAGACACTTGGAACTGGAATACATACATTGAGGTATGAGAATCCAAATGAGAATGCTTTGATTCTCGTTGATGGTATTGTACAAAGTCCTATTCGTAATAAGAAATTAAACGTTACGACGGGTAATGGAATTAATGCAACTTCTCAAACCCTTTCTATTACATCTGGTATTGGATCAGTTTCCATTGGAGATGTTCTTAGATTAGATGATGAATTTATTAAAGTAAACTTTATCGGTGACGGTACATTTGTATCTTCTAGAACCGCTGAAGTGAACAGTACAGTTGACAATAATTTCTATTATGATAGGAATAGGGCAAACTCTACAGTAACCAGAGTTTCTAACTCTACAGTTACGATGGATGATAACCCTCCATATTAACTATAAATAACAGAAAAGTTCATTTGAATAATGGCTAAACAGGGTATTAGTACGGGCGCAGCCCCGAATGATGGCACAGGAGATACATTACTAAATGCTACATTAAAGATCAATGCGAACTTTAATGACATTTACGATAAGTTCGGTGATGGTACGAATTTAGTAAGTTTCGTTTCCTTTGCATCTACCGCTGGATATTCTACCAATGCTGGTATTGCATCCACGTCGGTTTTGGCTGGAACTGCGTCTTCCGTTACTGGAGATATTAGTATTAATACTACTGGTGTTATTACCTCACAGTTTGCCAATTTTACTGAAGGAATGATTATTCAGGAGAGTGGAACTCCTGTAGATACAACGATTGCAGTTGGTTTTGCAAAAACTATTTTTAGAATCAAAGATGGTTTTGTTGGCATTGGCACATCTCTTCCAACGTCTCAACTCCAAGTAACTTCTTATTCTAACGAAAGACCAACAATTCATGCAGTTCCCAAGTCATCTGGGCATGGATTACAAGTTTCTGATGAGGTTGGAACTGATGATACTGCATTTGTTATTACTTCAAGTGGAAAAGTAGGCCTTGGTTCTACTGCTCCCACTTCCAAATTAGTTGTTTCTGGTGATGCGGAACTAATCGGTGTGACAACTCACACTGGTATGAGTCACTTAAATGGATCTATTACTGAGAAAGTAGTCAATAATTTCAATACAACATTAACTGCAATTGGTGGAACATTAACTGTTGATGTAAATCAAGGAACTGTTTTATTGGGTGGTTTAACGACATCTGTAAGTACATGGTCGTTTATTAATGTTCCCACTTTGAATAGTAAAGCAACAACGGTTACTTTTATTAATGATGCTGGTCAATCATCTACTTATGGAGATGCCTGTTCAGTAAATGGAAGTCCTATTGCTGGTGGTATTAGATGGGTTGGTGGTAATCCGCCTCCTGCAACGAATCAGGAAGATATTCTGTCATTCAGTATCGTTAGGGATGGAACAGGATTAACACGAGTCTATTGCAGCAGTTCTCTCAATATTTCTTAAGGAGGAATAAATGTCAACGAGACTTACTCCTGGCAGCGGTGCAATCCTTAAACCGTTTTTTAATTCTTCCTACGGTATCGAAAAGATTGATGTAGTTGTAGGAGGATCGGGATATGCCAGCACAGATCCGCCAAAGATTACTGTAGAAGGTACACAGACACCTAGTGTTGAAGGTGTATTTTATCCAGTTATTGATAATACTGGTATTGGTAGTATTACTGAGATTGTTATTTTTAAAGGTGGAGCTGGATATTTTCCAGTATTCTCTACAACCACCTCAGGATCAGTAAGTATTGAAAGAGGTGTGTTTGGAACGGTTGCTGCTGCTCATACTGCAGGACTTTCCTCAATTTTTACTGGTGATTTTAATATTATTGATGATGAGATTCATTTCTCTGCACCTCCATATGGAAAACAGGGCCCAGTAGGATTGAAAACTGGATCAACATTCTCTGGAAGAATGTTCTCTAGGAAACTCAATCCATATGAAACTAGTGACTATAACGTTGTTCTTGACGATATTTCTCTTGATTTTACAGGTGTTGCTGGAACACAATTTGCACTCAGTGAGAATCAGGGAATTGTTACTTCACTCTTCAATAGTGTCAACGCTGGTTCTGACATTGGTAATAATCCATTTATTCTAATCAATAACGTTATTCAAACTCCAGGTTTGGATTTTGAAATTGTTGATAAAGATTCAAACGATATTAACTTCTTAAGTGGTGTTCCTAGAGCTGGAAGAATCCAGAGAGTTGGACTACAGACAGGTTGTGGGTTCTATTATCCATTAAAGGGTTCTGGCAGGGTCGGTATTAACTCTAGTGGTAATGTTAGTATCATTGAACTAACTGGCGGTGGGCAGGGGTATAGAACCCCGCCAGATGTTCGTATAACATCTGCTGAGGGTGGTGGTGCAATTGCTACTGCATATCTCGGTGTCAATACTACTACAACAGTTGCTATTTCAACCGCAACTTATAATCATCAGTTGGGTATCATGACGTTTACTACGTCATCTGCTCATAATTTGGTTGAAGGTGATAGAGTTAGAGTTGTTGGTGCAGGAATTACAGTAGTACAAAGTTTACCTGCTAGAAATATTTCAACATTTGCATACACATTTACTACTGGTGTTACCACAGTTACTTGTGATGATGGTCACTACATTGGAACAGGTGCTAATGCAAACAGACATGTCCTTATAGAAGGTCTTACTGTAACCGATGGTGCAGGTATCACCACCCTCTTCAGAGAAGATGGTTATGAAATTGTTTCTATTGCAAGCACACAACAATTTGAAATTAACACTGGTATCGGAACTACAACGTATGATTATGCTAGTGGAGGTACTGTAAAATCTGGTATCGATACAAATATTCTTGAAGGTAGAAATCTTGTAGGATTTGATCTTTTAGATACAACTACTGATACATTCACTGCATTTGTAGGTATTAATAGTTTAGCACATAATTATGTAACTGGTGGTACTGTGACTAAGGCTCATGCTGGTATTATCACTGGATTTGAAATTTTAGATGCTGGTTCAAATTATTTTATTCCTAAAAAGATAGCATATGTTGATTATGATGCTTCAAGTGGTGTAACTACTATTACAGCACATGGAGACCCAGTTGGTGTTGTTACTACCATTGCAAACGTCTACTATACCGCATCTACAGGTATTGCAACTATTCAAAGTCAATATCTTCATGGGTTATCAACTGGAGATGTTGTTAAACTTGCTGGTATTGGATTTAGCACTCCTTATGGTGATAAAACATATCCTTTAAATGAAAAGGCGTTCTTTGAAGTTACTAGAAATAACAATATTGACTTTAGTGTTAATCTTGGTATTTCAACTCTTGGAATTCATACCCACCAATTCATTACGGGTACATATCAGGCATTTGGTCCTCATGGTGTAGATACTGATGAATTTGTTGTTGCAACTGGTGTTGCAATGACAACGAAACAACTTAAACCGTTAAAGTTCGCCAATATTACATATGATAATGTAACTGGTATTGCCACTGTTACAACAAGAAGAAATCATAACCTTTCCGAAAGAGATTTCATTGTTCTTAGTGGAATTGCATTTACTTGTGATTATTCTCCCTCTCATAATATCTCTACTGCCATCTATGATAATGTAAGTGGTATTATGACTATTACCACTGCAACTCCTCATGGATATACTGAAGGTGGTAAAGCAGGAAATGTAGTATTAACTGGACTCGGATTTACCTGTGATATTGATAATGGTGCATCTATTCATTATTATCCAAGACATAGAGATGATGCATACAATACTGCCGTAGGAATCGGAAGCACATCTGCAACTACTATTCAGTTGGATGTTGGTATTTCTCCTTACAACGAATCATATGCACATACTTTTGCATCTGCAACAACTGGTGCGATTGTTTCTGGTGGTGATTATCCTCATAGTTTTGTTAGTGCTGCTGCAACTGCAATTGTTAAAGGTGGTGAATACTCCCATACATTTGTAAGTGCAGGAGCGACCGCAGTCATCTTAGGTGGAGAATATCCACATACCTTTATAAGTGCAGGATCTACTGCTATTATTACTGGTGGTGATTATGCTCATACTTTTGTCAGTGCTGGTGCTACCGCAATTATCACTGGTGGTGGTTATGACCATACATTTGTGCCTGGTGCAGAAAACTCTGGTTGTGTTGTAACTGGCAACTCTTGGTATAGTGGACCGTTCATAACTCCCAACAGTGCAACTTATAATCCTAATACTGGAATTTTAGTTCTTGGATTTGCAAATCCCCACGGACTTACCACTGCAAGTACCATTGGTATCAAGACCTCTTCACTGATCTTTACTTGTACTCTTGATAATAATGCTACTGAACATGCATATCCAAGATCAACTGACCCGATTGGTCAGGGACAACTTGATGTTCCTGTAGCTGCCGTTCCTTCTTCAACGCAGATTGAAGTTCAAGTTGGTATCTCCACGATTGTTTATCTACAACCAACAAGTGCAACTTATAATGGTCAGACTGGTATTGTAAACATCACTTTCCCCAATCATGGATTGGAAGAAGGTCAACACATTAAGGTCACTAGAGATTCTTTAGTATTTACTTGTGAACTTGATGGACATAATAGTACGCACTCTTATCCTAGGGCAGGTGACCCTATTGATGGTGCTAGTGTTGCGATTGCTGGTACAAGTCAGAATGCATTTGAGATTAATGTAGGTGCTTCTCCATTAGTCTATAAGACAGCAACTAATGCGGTTTACAATCCTGTTGCAGGTATCATGACGATTACCTCGCCAGGACATGGACTATTCACGGGATCACATATCAGAATTACGGATAACTCTTTTGTATTCACATGTTCTCAAGATGATAATGCAACAGAACACACATATCCAAGATCAACAGATCCTATTTCTGGTGTAGGTGTTTCTATTGGAGCTACAACATTAGATACTTTTGAAATTGAAGTTGGTGTTACTACAACAACATACATCCAACCAACAAATGCAGTTTATAACCCAGTAACAGGTCAGTTGACAGTTATTGCTGCTGGTCATGGTTTAGATACTACTAGATCTGTTAGGTTCACCGATAACTCCTTCACATTCACTTGTGATATGGATAATCATGGATCTAATCACACTTATCCTAGATCAACAGATCCTATTTCCAATACCCGTATCGGTATTGCAGCAACCAGTGAAAATGAATTTATTGTAAACGTTGGAGTTTCTACTCACACGTTCTCACAAGCAATTGGTGCTGATTATAATGCAGCGACTGGAATTATGACAGTCACCACTGATAAACCTCATGGATTGAGAACTGGCACATCAATTAGACTTGCTGTTGATGGATTTGTCTTTACCTGTGGTATGGACGATCATCAAACAGAACATACTTATCCCAGACAAACAGATCCAGCTACAGTTGCAGGTCGTGTATCAATTGCTGCTACAACTACAAATACTTTTACAGTTAATGTTGGACCAACCACATCGGTTTCACATAACGTTACTGGAGCAGCATATTCTCCAACAACAGGTTTAATGGATCTGACTATTGGAGCTGGTCATGGATTGGTTGTAGAAAATCCTGTAAGGATTTTACCAGAGTCTCTTGTATTCACATGTACAAAAGATGGAAACGCTACACAACACAGATATCCTCAAGGTGGAGATCCATATTTCAATTCTGCTCAAATTTCTAAAGTAACCAGTAATACTGTAGTTGAGATTAATGTTGGTCCTTCTACCACACCTTCAAATTACATTGGTGGTGGAACTATTCAGGGTGCAATTTTAGCACCAAGAGAACAGAATAATTCTACTAGTGGACGTGATGTTGCTGCACACGGAGCATTCGTTAAGAAAGTTGGTAGTGGAATTACATTTACAGTCCAAGTTGGACCATCTACAGTGCCTCATAATTACAACAGAGGTGGTACAGTACAACGTGCATTTAGATATCCTATTCCTTATGTGCAAGCTGCAGGAATGGAGTCTGTACAATTTGGTGATGGTCAACATGTACTTGAGAAAATTGATAATGCAAACTTCAGAGTACAATCTGGTATTTTAACTTCTCCTTGGTATTTCAGTAGAGGAGGAACTGTAGAAAGACCTATTACATTGGACGTTCATGAACCACCTGGCTATTTTGCTCTTCCATTAGTTTACAATCCAAATGCCACTGGTCTTACAACAACTGGTATTGGTCAAAGTGCTATTGTAGACGTTAGAATCAATGTTGATGGAAATATTGGTGAGTTTGATATTACTGAAGAAGGCGTCGGTTATAAGGTAGAAGACGGTCTTACAGTTGCTGGTATTGTTACTGACCCAAGAGTGGGTGTTCATACTGATTTCCAACTAGAAGTAATTGAGATTGGTAATGATAAGTTCTTTGGATTCTATCCTGGCCAGTTCGTCTTGTTTGATGATATTGCACCATTCTTTAATGGAAGTAGAACCAAATTTACTCTTTCCGTAACAAATGCTGGAGTAACTGAGATTCTCAGTCTTAAAACTATTGAAGGTAGTGATATGGATGTGACCAATAACATCTTTATCTACATTAATGATATCCTTCAAACTCCAGGTGAGGCCTATACTTGGAAAGGTAGTAGAGTTATATTCACTGAAGCACCTAAGCCTGGATCCAAGTGTTCTGTGTTCTACTATAGAGGTTCTTCTATTGACGTTGAAGAAATTGAACCAATTCCTACAGTTCAACCAGGCGATGAAATTCAGATTAAAGAAAATAAATTAGACGTTCTTGATAGAGACCAGTTCCCAAGAACAACGAAGAGAATCGTTGCTTCTGATATGCTTGAGACCTTTACTTACGATAGTCTTGGAATCTCAACAGATCAGGATGCAGAACGACCTCTTTCTTGGGTTAAACAGAAGGCTGATAAGATCATTTCAGGTGTTTACTATTCTAAAGATAGGTTGAATTATAAGAGTAAGGTTACTCCAGCAACTAGAATTATTAAGAATGTTGGGTCAACTGATGATCAAATTTGGGTACAGAATGCTTTCCCCGTATTCTCTGAGGTTGATCTTCTTACAGAACAAGATCGACATATTCAAATTTTCGAAGAAAGAGAAATTGATCCTGCAATTATTACTGCTACGGTATCTACTTCTTCTAGTATTTCTGCCTTAAGTATTGCATCTTCTGGTGCTGGTTACTTAAATGTTACCAATCCAGATATTCTTGTATCTTCTTCTAAGATTACTAAGAAAGATCCAATGAAGGATTGGAAGTTTGATGTTATCACTGGTGATATTGGTTCTGCAGATCTTAGAGAAATTACGCAGAGTGAACCAATTATTGCAGTTGGAACTAGCAGCAGGTATATCAATACTCTCAGTGGATTCTTCTGGGAGAGAGGTGTTGTTGGTTTCGGTGGAACAACTACATTAAATGCGGTAGCTACTGCAAAAGATGTAAATTATAGTCCAAATCATCAAGTAATGATTGTTGGTGAATATGCATCTGCAGCAAGAGCAGTTTCTTATGGTGATACAGTTGGACAATTTGAAGAACTGCAACTCCTTGAACAGAGACAGATACCTTCTATTGGTGTTAGTGTGGATTATCCAACTACATTCTCTAGAGAATTTAATGATATTATCTGGGATAATACTGCAGGATCTTGGATTGCTATTGGATTTGGTGGATCTGTATTTACTGGTGTTGGTATTGGAACTACCACTCTTTACAGTCAATTCTCTGGAACTTTAGAGACACTTCATGGAATTGTTTATGCTCAGGATGAATATGTGGCAGTTGGTAATGGTGGTGCTATTATCTCATCTAATGTTGGTAAAATTTGGAATTTAAAGACAAGTAATACCAATAAGAATCTTAGAGATATTATGTACGATGGTAATAGATTTATCGCAGTTGGCGATAATGGTACTATTGTCACATCTACAGATAAAAACTTCTGGTTCCCATTCAGTGATAATCTTCCTGCAGGAACAACTGCAGCTGCAACATTTGACTTTGAAAAAATTAGATATGATGATGGACTCTATGTTGGTATTACCACTGTAGGTGAACTTTATTATTCTTTAGATCTTGCAAATTGGAATTATAGAGATAATGGTCAAAGTCAACCAGTTGGTGACTTAGTGTTCTCTAATTTTGGATTAGATGGTAGATTACTGGTTGTTGGTGGATCAGGAACTGCCTATTATGCAGAACCAATCCTGAATAGAGCAACAGCAACATGTGCAGTAACTAATGGTGGTGTTTCTACTGCTATTATTGTTAATGGAGGATTTGGTTATGATGTAGGTTCTAATCCACCTGTAGTTGTTGGAAGTGATGTTCCTAAGAAGGAAACTGTATATTCATTTAAGACAGAAGGTGATTTTGGTAGAATTGTTGGTATGAGTACCTTCGTTACTGGCATTGGATTTAGTGTTCCTCCAAAACTTGAGTTCTATCTCAAGTCTGAGTTTAATGACAACACCAACCTTGGTTATGGTTTCTCATCACTAAACACATTTGGAATTAATAATTCTCAATTACAAATTGGTGATTACTTTATTATCTACGATAGTCCAGTAACTGTAGGACATGCTTTAACTGGAATTAGCACTCATGTTGGTGGATATAATAACTATCCTACAAATAAGGTTGGAATTATTTCTGCTGGTGAAAAACTTAATGGACTTTTCCAAGTAGATAAAGTTTCAGTACCAGATAATGTGAGTGGAATTGTGACAGTTACATGTTCATTCCAGCCTGGTCCAAATAGTAACAGTCAGATTCAAGTTGGTATTGGAACTACTGCTATTAGTGATTATTATGGTAAATACTCATGGGGTAGAATTTATGATTTCCAGAATAGAATTTCTGGTAACCCTGAGAATTTCATCGTCAATCCTGATGCTGGATTAGTCGGTCTTTCTACTGCAGCCCAGATCTTCAGAACAAGACCTCTGACTTAACCCTATAAATAAAGAAAAAAATACCGCTCGGTTAAAATGCCTGCCATCATTTCAGATCAATTTAGAATTCTCAACGCAGAGACTTTTGTGAAAAGTTTTGTTGGCGTTGGCTCTACAGTAAACAAGTATTATTCTTTTATTGGATTGCCGAACTCCACTAATCCAGATGGTGGCGGTACTAATGACTGGAATACTAATACTCCTGCTCCTCTAGATGGTTTTAGAGAAGAAAATGAAGTAAAGGAGTCTATTATTGCATTGAAGAAAGTCACGGATAGAGATGTTCGTAGACTTGTCAGGAAAGTTAATTGGGTTGCTGGTGCAACCTATGAGATGTATAGACATGACTATAATATCTACAATCTTACTCCTACAACTTCCCAAGCAAACTTATATGAAGCAAATTATTATGTAATTAATGAAGACCTTAGGGTTTATGTTTGTTTGCAGAATGGATCTGACCCAGAAAACCCCAAGGGTCGTCCATCTTATGATCAACCACAATTCATTGACTTAGAACCAAGAGCAGCTGGTACTTCTGGTGATGGTTATATTTGGAAATACTTATACACTATTAAACCATCAGAAATCGTAAAATTTGATTCAATTGAATATATTCCAGTTCCAGAAGACTGGGGTCTTCAAGGTGAAACTGTTGCTACTAAAAATAATGCTATTGATGGAAAGATTGAAATTGTAGTTATTGGTGATAGAGGAACAAGTTATCAACCAATTTCTACTTCTTTTGCTAATGTTCCTATTCTTGGTGATGGTACTGGTGGTAAGGCAACTATCACTATTGACTCTTTCGGTAAGGTATCTGAGGTCTTTGTTACTGATGGTGGTCAAGGATATACCCATGGCAACATCCAGTTCTTCCCTGGCGCCCCTGGCAGTGAGTCTGGAGGTGCTATTGAGAACTTGACTAATACTGGTATTGGTACTACTGCTAGAGCTCAATTTGACGTTATTATTCCTCCTAAGGGTGGTCATGGTTATGATGTTTACAGAGAATTGGGTGCTTACAGAGTTTTGATGTACTCTAGATTTGAAACTCAAGAAACAAATCCTGACGTTATTGAAGGAAATGATTTTGCTAGAATTGGAGTTTTAAAGAATCCAACAGTTTTTGGAAGTGATAAAGAACTTCTAGATACATCGGTTGTTAGTGGACTACAGGCATTAAAGTTAGCTGGTGTTTCCACTGAAACAAAGTATGCAGTTGACTCTGAGATTACTCAAACCGTTGGTGTTGGTTCTACCGCAATTGGTATGGTTGCAGCATGGGATCCTGTTACCGCAGTCCTTAAATACTATCAACCAGTTGGTCTTGCTAATAGTGATGCAGGATTTAAAATTATTCCATTTACTGCAACACCTGATGCAGGATATGGTGTTACTATTAATGGCAGTTCTGTTTCTGGACCTGTCTTAGAATTGAATACCGATTTCAACGGTATTACTACGTCAATAAATAATACGACATACCAGTTAGGCATTAACTTTGTCGCTGGTATTGCTTCTGCAGAATATAATAAGAAGTCTGGTGAATTAATCTATATTGATAACAGGACTGCGATTCCCCGATCATCTAGTCAGAAGGAAGACATTAAAATCGTACTGGAGTTCTAAAGAACAATGCCACAAAATACTAACCTCAATGCGTCTCCATACTTCGACGATTTTAGTGAGTCTAATAATTATCAAAAAGTATTATTCAAGCCAGGACTCCCTATTCAGGCGAGGGAATTAACAACTCTACAATCGATTCTACAGAATCAGGTTGAAAAGTTTGGTAAGCATTTTTTCAAAGAAGGATCAGTAGTAATCCCAGGTCAGATTGCATATGATTCTGACTTTACTGCTGTAATGATTGACGAGACTCACTTGGGTCTTCCTGTCAATTTATACTTAACTAACCTTATTGGTAAAACAATTAAAGGTGAAGATAGTGGAGTTACTGCAAAGGTAGAAACCTTTATTACTAACTCATCTTCAGAGTTGGGCAATTATACTCTATATGTTAAGTATCAAAGTTCTAGTGAAACTGATTTTGCAAGACAAGATTTTGTTGATGGGGAAAACTTAATCGTATTGGATGAGGTACAATACGGTCTTTCAAATATTAGAGCTAACTCTACATTTGCAACAACTACCATTTCTAATTCTACAAGAACTGGTTCTGCGGCAAAAATTGCAGAAGGTGTATATTTTATTCGTGGTTTCTTTGTAAATGTTCAACCACAAACTGTTATTCTTGATCAGTATACTAATAAACCCAGTTATAGAGTAGGTTTATTAATTACTGAAGAATTAGTAACTGCATCTCAAACCAACTCAGATCTCTTCGATAACGCTAGAGGTTTCTCTAACTTTGCTGCACCTGGCGCCGATAGATTTAAAATTTCCACAACACTTATCAAGAAATCTATAGATGATTTCGATGATGAAAACTTTGTAGAACTTTTGAGAGTTGAAAACGGTGTTCTCTCAAAATTTGTAAAAGACTCAAACTATAACCTCATCAGAGATGAGTTGGCAAGAAGAACATATGATGAGTCTGGAGATTATTATGTAAAACCATTTACTCTTTCTACTAGAGAGTCTCTTAATGATAGACAGGGTAACAATGGTACTTATTTTGAGAATCAAAAAACTAAAGGTGGACTTATTCCATCCGATGATCTTCTTACTCTTTCTGTAAGCCCAGGAAAGGCTTATGTTAGGGGTTATGAAGTAGAAACAATCAACACTACTAATATTGATCTCCCTAAAACGAGAACAACTGAAAAACAGAGTAACGAGTCTCTATCTTTCACTCTTGGTAGACAAATTGAACTGAATAATGTCTACGGACAAACTCCAGTTGGTTTTGGAACCACTTCTATGGTTCATCTTTATGACCAAAGAACAGCAACGCCTGGAACTGCATCAGGTAATAAAATTGGTGTTGCTAGAGTATATGATTTAAAACTCAAGAATGCAGAATATAAGGATGCAACTACAAAGTTTGAAGCATCTCTCTATGATGTTCAAACATTTACATATTTGAACTTAAATACTACAACTATCATGGATAGGCCTGCGTTTATCGAAGGCCAAAGTAGTAATTCTTCTGGTTTCTTATATGAAGCAATGAATGATACAAATCAAATGATTTTGTATCAAGTATCTGGACAGTTCCAAGTAGGTGAAGAAATTAAAGTTAATGGGGAAGTAATTAATAGAACTATTGATAAAGTACATGATCATAGATTTGATGATGTTCATCAAATTGTAGGTAATTCTGGAGTTCCTTTTACAGCAGATCCTATTCTTGATATTGGTAAACTTCTTGCACCTGCTGGAACACAGTATACAATTACTGCTGCTTCTGGTGGTGTTAGTACAGTAACATCTGCAAACGCATCGTTTGCTGTTGGTATTAAGACTGGAGATATTGTTCAATATACGAAGGCGGGAAACAGTGTTCCAACGTATAACAGAGTTACTACAGTTAACACTGCAGCTAAAAATGTTGTAATTTCACCAACGACAAATGTAACTGATATTTGTGATGGAACATTACCATCTGGTCAGATTACAACTAATGACTTTTTCAATGTTTCTCTTGAAATTAAAAATGATGGTGATGCATATTTGTTCTCTGATCTCACAAGACAAAATGTAGCCAATGTTGACTTAAGTAGTTCCTCATTGGTATTCCGAAAGTCTTATGCTGTAACAGTATCTGGTGGTGCGTTTAGTGAAGTTCTAGAGACAGATCCTAATGTTACTCTGGAACCATTTGATGAAGAAGATTATAGTCTTGCTTTTGATAATGGGGTTATTGAACCGTTATCAAATCAAAAACTAGTCGTTTCTGGTAGAACAGTATCTCTTAGTAATGTTAGTACCAATGGTCCAGCAAAACTTACTGTTACTTGGAAGAAAGTTAATCTTAGACCCAAGAAAAAAGTATTCCAAAGATGTAGTGTTAGTGTAATTACTGGGTCTTCTAAAGGCGGATCTGGTAGTGGAAATACAAAACTAGATGATGGTCTTACATATAATGCACTTTATGGAACTAGAGTTCAAGACAGAAGAATTTCTCTTGGTATTCCAGATGTTGCAAACGTTATTGGTGTATTTGAGTCCTCAACAAATCAAGATCCAGCTCTTCCAAAATTAAATCTTGTAAATCTTAATTCCAATATCCTTAATGCTATTCGTGGTGAAACGATTATTGGACAAGATTCTGGTGCTTCAGCTGCATTTGTCACCACAAATGGAACTAATGAAGTTGAGTTTGTATATTTGAATGAGAATGTCTTTAATACAAATGAATTAGTTAGATTCAGAGAATCTAATATTTCTGCAAATATTTCTGGTGTTGTACCTGGCGATAGAGATATTAAGGATAACTTTGAATTTGATCCTGCACAAAGAAGAGAATATGTAGGATATTCTGCATTAGTTAGAACAGCTGGTGCTTCTGCTCCTAGTAAGAGACTTAAAGTTGTATACAATAACTACTTTATTGATGGATCTGATCCTGGCGATTTTGTGGTTGTAAATTCTTATGATGCAGACAGATATACTTATGATTTACCATTCATTTCTGGTTTATCTGCATCTGATATTATTGATTTTAGACCTAGAGTAACTGCGTTTACTGCTAATAACTTATCTCCATTTGAATTTGAAGCAAGAAACTTTGATCCTCTTACATCATCTTCTACACATATTATTGCTAAAGATAAGTCCACGAATCTTTCATATGATTATTATGTCGGTAGAATTGACAAACTTTACTTAACTAAGGAAGGTATCTTTAGTTTACAGAAAGGTATTCCTGCACTTACACCAAAGATTCCTAATACTTTGGATAATGCTCTGGAGATTGCAACCATTGTTCTTCCCCCATACATTTACTACTCTGATGAAGTAAGAACTCGTTTACAAACACATAAACGATATCGAATGAAGGATATCGCTGGAATTGAAAAGAGACTGAAAAATGTTGAGTATTATACCGCACTTTCTCTTCTTGAAAGTGATACTGCAAATATGGAGTTGAGAGACCCTCAGACAAATCTTAATAGATTTAAAGCAGGATTCTTTGTAGATAACTTCAAGTCTATTCTTGGTGGAGACATTAAGAACTCACAGTTTAGAGCTAGTATTGATACAGTGGAAGGTAGATTGAGACCTTCTCATTACACAACATCTATTGACCTTTTATTAGGTTCTGAGGTTGTTGTTGGTGCTGCAACATCATCTAACCCATCTGCAGATTATAGATTCGTTAATGATTTGGGTGATACAAATGTCGTCAGAAAAGGTGACGTTGTATGTTTAGATTATGATCATGAAATTTATATTATCAACAAGTTTGCAACAAGAATTGAAAACGTAAACCCATTTGCCGTTGTTAACTGGATTGGTCAAATTGAACTTAATCCATCAACTGATACTTGGATTGAAACCAGAAGGAGTGCAAGAACATACGACATCGAAGGTAGTTTCAGTGCATCAATGGCAATCACTGGTGCAGATAGTAATACTGGTATGTCTCCTATCGATTGGGGTTCATGGGAAACTACTTGGACTGGACAGAATACAACTCAGGGTCCTGCTATTGAATCTATTACTAGACAAACTGGATCCAGAAGTACCTCTGTAAGAGGTCAATTCACCCGTGGCCCTGGTATCCCTCGTGGTCGTGGTATTCCTATTACTACAACAACTACAATTGATAGTAGAACTACTACGTTTAGAAATCAAACAACTACTACAACTAGAAATCAAAGTAGAGAAGGTATTCAATTTAGAGTTGGTGAAAGATTCGATTCTACAAGTTTGGGTGACAAGGTAGTTTCTACAGATGTCATTGCCACAATGAGATCTAGAAATATTGAATTTATTACTAGAAGATTGAAGCCTAATACTAGACTTTATTCATTCTTCGATAATATCGATATGAGTAAGTACACTGTACCTAAACTCATTGAAATTGAAATGACTAGTGGTACTTTTGGTACTGGTGAAGTTGTATCTGGATCTCTAGGATCTGCAAGTATTAGATTTAGACTTGCACAACAAAACCATAAGTATGGTCCATATAATGTTCCAACTGAAGTTTATAAGATTAACCCATATTCACCTGCTGACGGATTATCTGCAACATATTCTTCTACTGCAACTGCTCTAAACGTTGATACTGCATCGCTAGAACTCCAATCTGCATCAGGATATTTTGGATATGTTGTTAAGGGTATGAAACTGGTTGGTCAATCTAGTGGTGCTATTGCAACTGTTAAAGACGTAAGATTAATCACTGATCAAGCTGGTGTATTGATTGGATCTTTATTTGTTCCTGATCCGATTACACCTGCAACACCAACATTTGACACTGGTACAAAAACCTTTACTCTTACTTCCAGTTCTACAAATGAAACTATTTCTGGTTTCACTGATAGTTCTGCTGAAACTAACTTTACTTCTCAAGGTACTCTACAAAATGTAGAAGAATCTACTTTGAGAATGAGAAATGCAGACGTTCAAAGAATTCCTAGATCAGATTCCAGATCAATTACTGAAAGTGATACTAGATTAGTTGCTGATACTACGTTTAGTCAAAGAACTACACAGCAAACAAGATGGGTTGACCCTCTTGCAGAATCCTTCGAGGTTCCTGATGTCAATGGTGTTTTCCTCACTAAGTGTGATGTGTTCTTTAGAACTAAAGATACTAAGAGTCTCCCAGTTACTCTTCAAGTAAGAACATTGGAAACTGGTTTACCAACACAAACTATTCTTCCGTTTGGTGAATCAATTCTTGATCCAGATCAAGTTGTTCTCTCTAATGATGGTACATTAGCAACAACTTTTGAGTTCCCCTCTCCTGTTTATTGTGAGGGTGGTGGAGAGTTTGCATTGGTTCTTCTTTCGGCATCAAATGAATATCAAGTATTCATCTCAAGAATGGGTGAAGAAGATGTAACCACGGTAAACAAACCAGATTCCGAAAAAATCATTGTTTCTCAACAACCACTTCTCGGTTCTCTCTTTAAATCACAGAACGGTGCTACATGGGATCCTTCACAGTTTGAAGACCTTAAGTTCACTCTTTATAGAGCAGAATTTAACGCTGCACAAGCTAATGTAAGATTCTATAATCCAGATCTTGATATTGGTAACAGACAGATTGCATCATTGAGGAGAAATCCAATTGATATGGTTGCAAGGAATGTAGTTGTTGGTATGGCAAAGAGTCTTTCTTCCAATGAAACTACGGCTTTACAGCCAGGTATTACCATTAAACAACAGAACAATAAAGACTTTAGTTCCAAACTTTCTAAAGTTCTAGGTGCTGTTGGTATTGGTAGTGATCTTGTATTGAGTTCTGTTGGTGCAGGATTTACTAACGGATCTATTGTTTACACTAATGTTCCTCTGATTGCTAAAACTGGTAGTGGTTCAGGTGCAAAGGCAAGTATTCATGTTAATGGTGGTGTTGCAGTGGCAGCAACGGTTTCTATCGGTGGTACTGGATATGCAGCGGGTGATGTGTTAACTGTTAATTCAACTGATACTGGTGGATTTGGTAAGAATCTTCTTCTTACTATTCCTAATAACCCAGGCATTATTACATCATTCAATACATTAATTATTGATAATATTCAAGGATCTCCAAAAGTTGATTCTTCTTCCAACCTTTTCTACGTTGGTGCTGGTGGATCTACACTTCTTACGGGTGCAACAGTTAAATTTACAAATACTGCATCTGATGGATTGCATTTTAGAGTTAAACACTCTAACCACGGTATGTACTCTGGATTAGATAGAGTCGAATTGTTTGGTATTGAAAGTGATATCAAACCAGAAAAAATTACTGCTGCATTTGATTCTGCATCTACAGATGATATTCCTGTTACATCTGTTGGTATCTTTACTGGATTTGAAAATTATCCAGTTGATGCAAATAACCCAGGCTATGTAAAGATTGGACAGGAAATTATTAAGTATACTGGTGTTTCTACTAACAATTCCTCAATTACTGGTATTACCAGAGCAATTGACGATACTAAGTCTGGTGATTATGATCCCAATGATGTGATTCATAAGTATGAGTTAAATGGTGTTTCACTTAGAAGAATTAACTGTCAACATAGTTTTGAATCTACAGATGTTGGAAATTATCCTGTAGATATTGACCATTATTGGGTTAGGGTCGGTGTTTCTAGTAGAGGTACTAATCGTGCTGCTGGTTCTGGTACACTCCCAGAACTGTATTTTAATGAAACAAAATCTGCAGGATCTTACGAATCTCAACACTCTATTGTTGGTTCACAGAACGTACCTAGAGCAACACAAAACATTCCTTACAATTCATTGAGAACGAATGTTTCTATCCTTCAACCAGAAGGAACAGGTGCATCTGCAAGGGTTAGGACCTTTACAGGTAATAGTCCTGATGGTTCGGATCAACCCTTTGTTGATCAAGGATTTGAACCAATTTCCCTTAACAGTAATAACCCATTCACTTCCCCAAGAATCGTTGCTTCTAAGGTAAATGAACTTTCTAGACTCCAAGATTTCCCTGGCAGAAAGTCCTTCACTATGGAATTTACTCTTACTACCGAAGATAGTAAGGTAAGTCCAATGATTGACTTGGATAGAGTCAATGTTATTACTACAATGGATAGAATTAATGATAAGATTAGTGATTATGCAACTGATCTTAGAGTCAATTCTCTTGATGCTGATCCTTCTGCATCAATCTATGTGTCTAAACCAGTTAATCTTGAGAAATCTGCTGATGGATTGAAGGTTATGTTTGATGCGTATAGACATGCAACTAATGATATTAGAGTTCTTTATAGGATCTTTAGACCTGATACTCCTGCTGAGTATCAGTTGTTTGAACTCTTCCCTGGCTATAACAACCTTGATGGTGATGGTGTCACTGTTGATGTTGCAAAGAATGATGGTTTACCAGATAGAAGAATCACTGGTTCTAACGGATTAGATGACTATCGTGAATATGAATATAATGTAAGAGATCTACCTCCGTTTACTGGATTCCAAATCAAGATTATTATGACAGGAACTAACTTTGCTTATGTTCCTAAGATTCGTGACTTGAGAGCAATCGCTTCTATTTGATATGTACATTAAAGTTAAAGATCATGCAGGACTTGTTAGAGACTCAGAGTCAAATGCGATTCTGAATAACTCTGACAAGGAATATGATCAATACATGAGATTGAAGAATAAAGCGTTGACTGAAAAACAAGAAATCGCTAATCTCAAAGAAGAGGTTGGTGAGTTGAAAGGTATGATGAAGTTGATATTAGAAAAATTGGATAAATAGTTCAAATCCGACCCTGATGGATAATGGCAGCAAGAGTTATTAATTTGGTGGTTGACCAGGGCGTAGATTTTGAAGCCACGTTCACAATTCAAAACCAGAACGCATCTGCATTAAATCTTACTGGATATACTGCAGAAGCCAAGATGCGAAAGCATCCTGCGGCAACAAAATACTACCCTTTTGTTATATCATTCCCTAACAGATTGGCTGGACAGTGCAAAGTTGCTTTTGCATCGACAGCTACTGCTGCAATAGAAGGTGGAAGATATGTATATGATCTTGTTTTGACTTCCCCTAACTCATATAAAACGAAACCCATTCAGGGTAACGTTCTTGTAGTGCCTGGAGTTTCCTGATGACAAATTACCTTGTATCAGTAAATACGCCAGGTGAATACAGAGTTGGAGTCGATTATGAGATTCCAACTAAAGCCATTCAATATGGTAACGTTGTAATTGATGATTTCAGTGGTGGTTTCAATGGAGTAGGAGTTACATTTGCTCTTGCTGAAAATGGAACTCCATATACTGCAATCAATGACCAACAACTAATTGTTGTTAAAAATGGTGGTGTACTGAATCCTTCACAAGATTTTACTCTTGCTGGTAGTAACATTATTTTTAATCAGGCACCATTACAAACGGATAATGTCTTTGTTATTGCTCTTGCAACAACTGCTGATCTTACCAGAACAATCAATTATGTAATTGATAGTGGTAGTTCGGATATGCTTGCAGGAAACAAAGGCAAGGTAACACTTGACGTAAGTGGAGTTATAGATTCTATTACTGTTCTTTCCGATCAGAATGGAAATGTAGCTTTTGAAATTTCCAAATCTAACTTCACAAACTATCCCACATTCACTAGTATAACAGGAGGAAACAGAGTAATCCTGTCTGGAGTTGACAAATACTTTGACGATGTACTAAATAATTGGGATAAGACAATTGTTGCTGGTGATATCCTTACATTTGAAGTGTTCGGAGTCTCAGGTATTAGAAGATTCCTAATCTCTTTAAAATTAAAATTATAAATAACATTAGTTCTTAAAAGTCTAACCCCTAGAGGAGTTTGTTTCGATGGCATTACTAGTTCCCAATATTGGTGAAATTGAGTCCCTCCGTTATCTGATTGCTCAGAATAACTTCGTGCAAGACCTAGAGGATACTTCACCAAGAAACCTCGTACTCAAACTGTTTACGAGTAATACGACCCCAGCGGAAGGTGACGTACCGTCTACCACAGCATATTTTGAACCATACATTGATGGTAACACCAATGGTTATGGAACGACAGCAAACACAGGTTATCCAAACTGTGTTAATAATAGATCAGATCAGAGTTACACTCAGCAGTATGGAATCCTGCTGAATGGATCTCGTTGGGTTATTAAGAACGTTGGTAGTGGTACAACCGCGACCTATCCAGAACAAACCTTCACCTTTACTGGTCCAGCTGGTAACATCTATGGTTACTATGTGACTAGAGCTAACAACATGCCTGTTGCACTTCAGGGTGTTGAACACGCTGCAGGGGTTGGTATCGGAACAACTGTCTCGAAGGGTACAAACGTTGATCCTTGTATCGGCGTTGTTGGTAACTTCTACTTCAATGTAGATACTAACATCAACATGAATGACCTTACACTTGGTCAGTATGTTGCAGGAAACCCTGGTATTCAAACAGGAACTAGAATCATTGGACTTGACAGAGCTCTGAACGTTGTTTACTTAGATAAGGCACTTATCGACAACATTCAGCCTCAGACTGACCCATCGATTACATTTAGTTTCGGTAAGATTACCGCAACCAACCACGGACTAGTAGCTGGAGACATTCTTTATGTCGCTGCTGGTGCAGGTAACACAACTCTGGAATCGAACGTTTATACCGTATTCAACGTACCTAACGCAGATGAGTTCGTAACAACTCCTTCTCTGACTGCAACCGCAAACGGTGTTGCAGGTCTGAATACTGCGACCTTGTACTCCAGCATCATGTACGCTGAGAGATTTACAAACGGTCCATACAATATTCAGAACAACGGTGACCAAATTAAGATCACCCTGAACGTTGCACTTGACTGATTAATACATATAATTAGATCTTTATTATGTAAGGGAGGTGCTTCGACAGAAGTATCTCCCCTTTTTTATCAGATGAAGGTTTAGTATGTCTGCCCCAAAGGTTTTTACCTACGACTCGGCAAGAATAAACTATTTTGTCTCCGACACCTATGGTCAGATTACGGCCACAGCGGGGACGACAGAGGATTTTGGAAATATTTCAGATGCACCCGTAATTGAAGAAGACGCACTAGGTTTTAACCCTAACAATTACGGTATTATCACTTTTGTAGGCGATGTATATCCATTCGGAGAACTCGCAACTATTACAAACGGTCTAGAAGAGTCTGCAACCTTCGTGCCTTCTATTCCAATGGATCCAGTCCTTATCCAAGGACTTGGTAAGGTATCTCGTTCTCAGGCGCCTTGGCAAGGATCTGGCACCCTATTCGAGATTGGTGGCGGTCTGGAGAGACTGGTTATTCCCGACTTTGGGGCCGCAGGACCATTTCCTACCCTCCTCGGCGAGGCCCATACAAGCAATACGTTTGTCGAAATCGGATCTGGAACGCTTACTGTCTCTGAAGAGGCTGCAACGGCGGAATTCAACATATATCCGTTCGAATCAAGAATTACACTCACCGTTTCTGGTGGAACCTCACAGACATATCCAGACGAATTTATTGAAATTCGTCCTAATGAGGAAACCCTTAACGGTACACTTGAAGAGAGTAGAACGTATGACTACTCCTTCTACACTGGCGGTTTCGAAGAACTTGACTTCGGCACGGTTGCTATTAGACAAGGTGCAGCATTCTCTAGTGATGATGTCACCTTTGACTCTACACAAAATAATACTAATTCGTTTGCTGATGCCGATCAGGTAACAGCAGAAGCATTTGGTGATATTTCTCAGACTCCATCATCTTATGAAGATTGGGGTCAGATCGTTGCTGATGTTCGTTACGGTAAGTTCTCCACCAAGGCAACTTCTGTTAATGCACAGAACAAGGCATACGACAGATTTATCAGAGATTATGTTGGAGAAACTGCTCAACTGGTCAAACAGTCGGGACTCTCCGAGAGAAACACCTTTGCATGGGAAGGATCTGGTACGATCACTGCACAGGGTCAACTTGGTCTTGGTCAGGCACCACAACACACAGTATTTGGAGAAGAAGGTCAATTTACCTTCAATGGATCTGCAAACGAATCCTTCACACCGAAGGGTATCGAAGGTACAGGTCTCATTGTCAAGGGAAGTGCGGCTGCAGAAGCAGTTGTTCGTCAAAGAATCAGTCGTGCAGAACTATTCTTTACAGGATTCGCAGAAGGACTCAAACTTACACACTTCCCACCATCAACAACTGCAAGACATACCCTCACAGGTGCTGCAACAGACGTTGCAATTGTCAAAGACTACGAGAATACAAATCTCTTTGCTATCAGTGGTACGATCATCGAGGACTTCACTCCTCATTGGAGATCGCCTCTTGAAAGAGATGGATTTGTTGAACCTATTGATTATGGTTCAATCAGTCAAACTCCAACTCAAGACGATGCAGATTATGGATTTGTACGTCTAGTTGCTTTCAGAGCAGAAGATTACAAGTACATTATTCCTGGCTTCAGGGCGGTTACTATTGTTGGAGAAAGCGACCAAGCATTCGCCAGAACTTCTTACAACGGTATCGGAACATTCTTCCTATCCGATTTTGCAGATGCTCCAAGAGCATACGACTACGAATCTTCTGGTATTACTGGTATTTCCACCTACAAGGCTGGAATCAATATCTTTGGTTACAACTGGTTCAGTCAGGCACCTCAACACACAGTATTCGGTCTTGAGGGTGAATTTACCATTAGTGGTACTGGTAATGAGTCCATTACACCAGCAACCGAGATTGGTTCTGGTAGTCTCTTTACAATCGGTGGTATTAGTGAGTCTGTCACTAAGGCATCTGACACTGCCGTTACCAAATTCCTTACTGGTTCTTCTGAAAGTAGGTTCGTTCCACACGTTAGCGGTAGTGGTCTTATCACTCTTAGACAGGGTAGAGAGGAAGGTCAGACTTATCTTAGAATTATTGATGTCGGTGAGACTGTTGGTCTCTTTGGAATTACTGGTTCTAGTATTGAAAGACAGACAGATTCTTATAACGAATCTTCTATTCTTTATGGTCAGGGCAACGAGGCTTGGGGTGAAATCAGCAACCTCAACGTCAGTCGTGGATTCGATGTCAGTATTGGAAGTACAACACTTCCATCGTTCGATAATACCAATGCAATTGGTAACTTCAGTTCCAGCGTTGTCAGTGAAGATTGGGGTGAAATTGGTAGATCTGTTGTTGGTGGACCTCCATATGACCAATATCAATGGCCATCTAATACTGGATTTATCCATCAAGATAACATTGATAGAGGTTACTTTGATTATGGTTGGCTT
>MDSW01064539.1_pt1 | contig 26770 bp, 21 predicted proteins | sample 811171 | NCBI WGS metagenome assembly MDSW01 (sample SAMN05326641, study PRJNA326480) | marine metagenome | isolation source: seawater | place: Atlantic Ocean: North West | collected 2012 | reverse complement strand
TCCTAGAGTTTCGCGATCTTCTGCCTTAGCCTCAAAAGCCACAGGTTATCCTATTGCTAAAGTTGCTGCTAAATTAGCTATTGGATATAACTTGGATGAATTAAAAAATCAAATTACAAAAACAACTTCAGCATTTTTTGAACCAGCTTTAGATTATGTGATTGTTAAAATTCCTAGATGGAATTTTGATAAGTTTAAAGGTTCAGACAGGAGATTAGGTCTTCAAATGAAGTCTGTTGGAGAAGCTATGGGAATTGGAAACAACTTTCAGGAAGCACTCCAAAAAGCTTGCCAATCTTTAGAAATAAAAAGAAATGGTCTAGGTGCAGACGGAAGAGAACTAAAAGATCAAAATAAATTATTGGAAAGTTTAAAAAATCCTAGCTGGAATAGACTCTTTCATATTTATGATGCTCTTAAATTAGGCTTACCTTTTAATACTATTCAGCAGTTAACTAAAATTGACAAATGGTTCTTAAATCAGATAAATGAATTAGTGCTATTAGAGAAGGAAGCTCAAAATTATGATTTAGATTCTTTACCAAAAAACATTTTAAAACTAATGAAAGAAAAAGGGTATGCTGATAGACAAATAGCTCATCTTCTAGGATGTCTTGAAAGTGAAATCTTTAACAAAAGAATGGAGCTCAATATTAAAAGAAATTATAAGTTAGTTGATACGTGTGCCGCAGAGTTTGAAGCAGCAACACCCTATTATTATTCTACTTTCGGTGATGAAAATGAATCCGTATCTTCGGATAAAGAAAAAGTAATAGTAATAGGCTCAGGTCCAAATCGAATAGGCCAAGGAATTGAATTCGACTATTGTTGTGTTCATGGGGTACTTGCAGCTAAAGAATGTGGCTATGAAACGATCATGATAAATTGTAATCCAGAAACAGTCTCTACTGATTTTGATGTTGCTGATAAACTATACTTTGAACCAGTTTTTTGGGAGCATTTATATGAAATTATTTTACATGAAAAGCCAATTGGTGTAATTGTTCAACTTGGAGGACAGACAGCACTAAAGTTATCTGAAAAATTAGATAAATATGGTATTAAAATTTTAGGGACTTCTTTTGATGCTTTGGATTTAGCAGAAGATAGAGGAAGATTTTCAGACTTATTGAAAGAGAATAAAATTCCTTATCCAGAATACGGTACTATCGAAACTGCTACTGATGCTATAGAATTGTCTAGAAAAATTGGGTTTCCACTTCTTGTTAGACCTTCATATGTTTTGGGTGGTCAGTCTATGAAAATAGTTATAAATGAAAAGGAGTTAGAGGAACATGTTGTTGATTTGATTAAAGACAAACCTGAGGGAAAAATACTATTAGATCATTTTCTTGAAGGAGCAATAGAAGCGGAAGCTGACGCAATATGTGACGGAAAAAATGTATATATAATTGGTATTATGGAGCATGTTGAACCTGCAGGTATTCACTCTGGGGACTCAAATGCAGTTTTGCCACCTTATAGTATTGGTGATTTTGTTATTAATCAGATAAAAAAATATACAGAAAAAATTGCTATAGCACTCAAGACAGTTGGACTTATAAATATTCAGTTTGCTATAAAGGATGATAAAGTTTATATAATTGAAGCAAACCCTAGGGCATCAAGAACTGTTCCATTTATTTCTAAAGCTTACAAAGAGCCTTATGTAAATTATGCAGTAAAAATTATTCTTGGTAAAAAGAAGGTTACAGATTTTAAGATGAATCCATATAAAAATGGATATTCTATAAAAGAACCAGTCTTTTCTTTTGATAAGTTTCCAAATGTAAATAAAGAACTTGGACCTGAAATGAAATCAACGGGGGAATCTATTTATTTCATTGATGATTTAATGGATGATTATTTCTTAGATATTTACTCAAAAAGAAATCTTTATCTTAGTAAATAATGCTGAAATTTTTATTAATTATTTTCATTATAATATATGTCATATATAAAATTTCTACATTTTATGTTAAATATTTCATAGGTAAATCTGTAAACAATTTTAAAAAATCTAAGTCTTCTAATAAGAAAGGTATTTTAGATGAAGAGGGTGATTTTATTGATTATGAAGAAGTAGATTAAATACCTAACTTTACAAAATGAATTGGTTTAGTAGAAAGAAAAAAAATATTAATACTCCAACTTCTCAGAAAAAAGAATTACCTGATGGAATGTGGTATAAAACACCAGGTGGGTCTGTGGTTCATATAAGGGAGCTAAAAAACAATTCTTATGTAAGTCCAGAAGATGATTATCATGTAAGAATTGGATCCAAAGAATATTTTGAAATATTATTTGATAATAAATCATTTAAAGAACTTGATCAAAATCTTACATCTTCGGATCCATTAAAATTCACTGATACAAAGTCATATAAGGATAGAGTAGTAAAATCTGTTAAATCTACAGGATTAAATGATGCAATTAGAACTGCTTATGGCAAGTTAAATGGTCATAAAATTGTTATTTCTTGTATGGACTTTTCATTTATTGGAGGTTCAATGGGTTCTGTTGTTGGAGAAAAAATTTCAAGAGCAATTGATTTTTCATTAAAAAATAAAATTCCTCTAATGATTATATCTAAGTCAGGAGGAGCAAGGATGATGGAGTCAACATATTCATTAATGCAGATGGCTAAAACATCTGCAAAACTTTCATTACTATCAAAAAACAAGATTCCATATATTTCTCTTATGACTGATCCTACTACAGGTGGTGTATCAGCTTCTTATGCTATGCTTGGAGATTTTAATATTGCTGAACCAGGAGCATTAATTGGATTTGCTGGACCTAGAGTTATAAAAGAAACAATAGGTTCTAACTTACCGAAAGGCTTTCAAAGATCTGAGTTTTTAGTAGATCATGGTTTCCTTGATTTTATAGTAGATAGAAGGGATTTGAAGAATAAAATTTCCAAATTATTAAAGATGTTAAAAAACTAATTTTATTTTTTTCAAATTTGAATACATGAAATAATTTCTGATTTATATTTGTCAAAAATTTTGAAGAAACAACAGTGTCTTTAACAATTGCAACGTCAGTAGTAGCCTTTTCAATAGTAATATTATTGCTAGTGTTTATCTTATTATTTGCTCAATCGAAACTTGTTCAATCTGGAGATGTAAACATTGTTGTGAATGGTGATACCGATAATCCAATTATAACTTCAGCAGGCTCAACCCTTTTATCAACTCTGTCAACGCAAAAAATGTTTTTACCATCTGCTTGCGGTGGTGGTGGAACTTGTGCAATGTGTAAATGTACAGTATCAGAAGGTGGAGGAGATGTACTCCCAACTGAAGTTGGTCATTTATCAAGAATAGAAAAAGCAAGTAATGTAAGATTATCTTGTCAGGTGAAGGTTAAACAAGATATGAAAATTGAAATTCCAGAAGAAATTTTTGGAATAAAGAAATGGGAATGTGAAGTTGTATCAAACTATAATGTTTCAACATTTATTAAAGAATTTGTAGTTAAGCTCCCTGCAGGTGAAACATTAAATTTTGAGTCTGGTGGTTATATTCAAATTGATGTACCAGAGACTGAGATTGATTTCAAAGATATGGATATAACTCCGCATCCAGATTTAGGTCACAAAAAAGATGTCTTTAAAGGTGATTGGGATAAGTTCAATTTATGGCCATTAAAAATGAAAAACGATGAGCCTATATTTAGGGCTTATTCTATGGCAAATCATCCAGCTGAAGGAAATATTATTATGCTAAACATCAGGATTGCTACTCCTCCTTGGGATAGAGTTAAAAATGACTGGATGGATGTTAATCCTGGTATTTGTTCATCTTATGTTTTCTCAAGAAAACCCGGTGATAAAATTACTATTTCTGGTCCTTATGGAGAGTTTCATATAAATGAAACAGAAAGAGAAATGATTTATATTGGTGGTGGAGCAGGAATGGCTCCATTAAGATCTCATATCTTTCATTTATTTCATACACAAAAAACTAAAAGAAAGGTATCTTATTGGTATGGAGGTAGATCAAAAAAAGAATTATTTTATATGGACCATTTTAGAAAAATAGAGCAAGAATTTAAAAACTTTAATTTCTTTGTTGGTTTGTCTGAACCTTTACCAGAGGATAATTGGACTATTAAGAAAAAATTAGAAGATAAAAAAGACGGTTATGTAGGTTTCATTCATCAGGTTCTTTATGATAATTATCTAAGCAAACACAAGGAACCCGATGATGTTGAATACTATTTATGTGGTCCTCCTCTTATGAATCAAGCAGTTCTTCAGATGTTAGAAGACATGGGAGTTCCTGACGAAAATATTAGATTTGATGATTTTGGAGGTTAGAATTCCAAACTCTAAAAAAGTTTTTATAACATATTTTTTCAATACTTTCTTTAGAATAACCTCTTCGAATTAAACCCTCTATAAGATTAACAAAAGTCGAAACATCTTTTAAATTATTTGGAAGTGTATTCCCAAGTCCATCATAGTCAGATCCAAAACCAATATGATCATCTCCAACTAAATTATTAACATGGTCAATTGCATCTAATACATCTTCAATGTCTGCAAAAGGATTCATTTTTTTGATTAATAAGTTTTTATATCTTTCTAACTCTTTGTCTTCAGTTTTAATTTTGTTTTCAATTCTCCATTTTTCAACAGTATTATTTATTTCACTAAACATTCTATTTGATTTTGAATTAACAAAAGAAGAACCAAAATTGATTAAAACAACTCCATTATTTTGTGATATTAATTCTATCATTTCATCACTTAAATTTCTTTCAAAACCTGGAGTTAAAGCCCTTGGTGAAGAATGAGAGGCAATTACAGGTTTTTTTGAGATCTTCATGATATCAAAAAAAGCATCATCTGAAACATGAGATACATCTATCATCATACCTATATTATTCATTTCTTCAATTAATTTTTTTCCAAAATCACTTAGCCCTCCCCATTTTCTTTCTCTGTCATATGATGAGTCACAAATTTGATTACTCTTTGCATGAGTTAGAGTTATATATCTTATACCTCTATCAAAAAAATATTTTAAATTATCAATGTTATTTCCTAATGCAGAACCATTTTCCATACCCATCGGCAATGAAATTTTATGTTTATTAAAATTTTCAATAACATCAGAAGGTGAATAAGCATAATGTAACTCTTCATTTGAATTTATTATATTTTCTACGAGATCAATTAGCGAATTAGCAAATTCATAAGCTTCACTTTCAGATTTATCTGATGGAATATAAATAGACATGAATGGTGAATCCAATCCTCCTCTTTTTGCTTTTGGAATATCGAAATTACCATCTGATTCATAATCTAGGTCTATGTTTTTTTCAAATAATAAACCTTCTTTATTTAATCTATATGGTAAATCAATATGGCCATCAGCAATAATAAAATCTTTAGAGTATTTAATTGCTTTTGATTTATTCATGTTGTTTGTACAAGAAAATAAAATTAATATTAATAAAAGAAAACTTTTCATAGACTTCTAGAAAACCCTCCGTCTATTGGTAAGTTAATACCATTTATATAATTAGCAGATTCGCTACATAAAAAAGATACAGCATCTGCAATCTCTTCTGGTTTCCCAAATCTTTTTGCAGGTATATTAGATATCGTATTATTTGTTATTTCTTTTATTGTTGTGTTTGATGATAAAGCTCTGTTTTTTAGCAGACTTTGTAGCCTTTCTGTGTTAGTAAATCCAGGTAATATATTATTTACAGTTACCCCGTATTCAGCAACTTCATTAGACAATGTTTTTGCCCAGCTAGCCATTGCCCATCTTACAGTATTAGAAACTCCTAAATTATCAATAGGTGCTTTTACTGAGATGGAAATTATATTAATTACTCTACCAAATTTATTTTTTTTCATAATAGGTATTAATGATGAGGATAAGTAATGGCTACAATGAAGATGCATTCTCATGTATTTTTCAAAATCCTCTGAACTTGCTTTTGAGATTAGTCCTGGAGGAGGACCTCCAGTATTATTAATAAGAATTGTTGGTTTAAAACTTAAATCAAGGAAATCTTCAAATTTTATTTTTAATGATTTAAGATCATTGAAATCAGAGACAATAAAGTTGTGATCATTATCTTTAATAAGTTTTAGTTCTTTCTGAGTTGTTTTTAATTTTTTTTCATCTCTAGCTACTAATGTGATAGAAGCACCTTGTAATGCTAGTTTAGTTGCTATTGCTTTACCAATACCTTGAGTACTACCACATACAATTGCTCTTCTACCTTTTAATGAAAGATTCATGATTTTATTTTCTTTATTATTTATATTCAATATATGAAAAAACAAGATGCTTTAAAAATGGATTCTCAAGATCTAATATCTTGGGTGAAAAATGAGTTTGAGTATGGAAAAGGTTCTAAAGATGACAAAATTTATTTTTGTGGAAATTCACTTGGTCTTCAGCATAAATCAATTAAAGAAAAAATAAATATTCATTTAAAACAATGGAAGGAAACTGCTGTTGAATCTCATTTTTCTGGAGAATATCCTTGGATAGAAATTCAAGATAAAATTAAATTTATTTTAAAGAACTTTTTAGGCTGCAAAGCATCAGAGCTAGCAATAATGAATGCTTTATCTGTTAACCTACATCTATTAATGATATCTTTTTTCAACCCCTCAAAGAGAAAATCAAAAATTATGATAGAGGATAACGCATTTTCTTCAGACAGGTATGTAGTCAACTCCCATTTGAAATTACATAATCTAGATGAATCATCTTTAATTTTATTAGAATCAAATCATAATATATTATGTGAAGATGAGATAGTAGAGACAATTGAAAAAAATAAAGATGAGTTAAACTTAGTTTTAATTCCGGGAATCCAATATTATTCAGGACAGTTGTTAGATATAAAAAAAATTTCAGATGCATGTAGAAAGTATAACATATTATTAGGTGTAGACTTTGCACATGCTATTGGTAATGTTGAAATTAATTTAAAAAATCTTCAAATTGATTTTGCCACATGGTGTAGCTATAAATATTTAAATTCTAGTCCAGGAGGTGTTTCAGGAATTTATATTAATTCTAAACATCTTAATAAAGTTAATAATAGATTAGAAGGCTGGTGGGGAAATAAATTATCAACAAGGTTTGATATGAAAAAAAATATTGATACTGATAATTCTGCTGAAGGATGGAATATTAGCAATCCACCTATCATTTTGTTAGATATTCATTTAGCTTCTTTAGAAGTCTTTAATAAAGTAGGGCTGAATAATATTTTTTCTAAATCTAAATCACTTACGCAATTTCTTTATGATGGATTGGTTAATATAAAGAATCACTCAAAATATTTTGAAATAATTACCCCTAAGGAATCCAACAGAAGAGGTGCTCAATTATCATTGTATTTTTATAATAATTCAGAAGAAATTTTTCAGGAGCTAAATAAAAATTTTGTTATTGATTATAGAAAGCCTAATGTATTAAGAGTTGCTCCTGTTCCTCTTTATAATTCTTATTTTGAAGTTTATAAATTTGTAAATGAGCTGGGAATGCTATTAAATGATTAGATGCTAACTTCTTCGTAAATACTTCCTTGATGATCTAACATTTTTCTGCAGAAATCATATATAGCTTTGTCGTCATAAAAACACTCGTTGTATAACTCATCTTGTGAACCATGCTCAATGATTCTGTCAGGTATACCTAATCTTTGAATAGAATTTTTATAATTATTATCGGCCATAAACTCATTGATTGCTGAACCAAATCCTCCCATAATGCAACCATCTTCAACTGTTAAGATATATTTATGGTCTTTAAGTATTTGATGTAGTAAATCTTCATCCAAAGGTTTAACAAATCTCATATCATAATGTGAAGGAAAAATGTCATTCTCATTTAATTTTTGAATTGCTTTTGAAGCATAATTTCCAATATGTCCAATTGATAAAATAGCAATATCTTCACCTTTACATACTATTCTACCTTTACCAATTTCAATAAGCTCCATTTCTGTCTCCCATTCGATTTGTACACCTTTTCCTCGAGGGTACCTTATTGTAAATGGGTTTTTATTTATATGTTGAGCTGTATACATTAGGTTTCTTAATTCAGACTCATTCATTGGTGCAGACACAATCATATTCGGTATGCACCTCATGTAAGCAATATCATATGCTCCATGATGAGTTGGTCCATCGGATCCAGCTACACCTGCTCTATCCAAACAAAATATAACAGGTAAATTTTGGATACATACATCATGTATTACTTGATCGTAAGCTCTTTGCATAAATGTACTATATATATTACAGAATGGAATCATTCCTTGGGTTGCTAGACCTGCACTAAATGTAACAGCATGCTGTTCAGCAATTCCTACATCGAATGATCTTTCAGGAATTTTTTTCATCATAATATTTAGTGATGATCCTGATGGCATAGCTGGGGTAACCCCGACAATTTTTTTATTTTTTTCTGCTAGTTCAACAATCGTATTTCCAAAAACATCTTGGTATTTAGGAGGTGATTTCTTTGTCGTTTTTTTGGCAAGGCTTTTACCAGAGTCTATATCAAATTTTCCTGTTGCATGCCATTTAGTTTGATCTTTTTCTGCTAACGAGTATCCTTTTCCTTTTTTTGTTATGCAATGAAGAAGTTTTGGTCCTGGGATTTTCTTTAAGTCATCAAGAGTTTTCACTAGGTGATCAACATCGTGACCATCTATAGGTCCAAAATATCTAAGATTAAGAGCTTCAAATAAGTTAGAGTTATCCAATACAAACGATTTTAAACTTTTTTCTACTGTTTTTGCAATACCTCTTGCACTTTCTCCAACTGTTTTTAATTTTCCTAAAACTTTCCAGATATCATTTCTTATATTATTAAATGTAGGAGAAGTTGAAATATCTGTTAAATATTTTTTTAGAGCCCCTACATTAGGGTCTATAGACATGCAATTATCATTCAATATAATTGTTATATTGGCATTAGTATCTCCTGCATGATTCATTCCTTCAAAAGATATTCCTCCAGTCATACCTCCATCTCCAATTACAGCTATGTGTTGTTTATTTAGATCATTATTAATTTTAGAAGCAATGGCCATTCCTAAAGCCGCAGAAATTGAGGTAGACGAGTGTCCTACACCAAAAGTATCGTATTCACTTTCGGATATTTTAGGGAAACCGGATAATCCTTTATACACACGATTTGTGTGGAAATTATCTTTTCTTCCTGTTAATATCTTATGTCCATAAGCTTGGTGCCCTACATCCCAAACTATTTTATCTACTGGAGTATTGTAGACATAATGTAATGCAACTGTAAGCTCAACTACTCCTAGGCTTGCACCAAAATGACCACCATTTTCAGAAATTGAACTAATTATAAAGTTCCTTAAATCATTACAAACATTATTAAGTTCTTTTTTATCAAGTTTCCTTAAATCTTCAGGCAGATTTATTTTGTCAAGAGTTTTAAATGTTGTTTTATTCATAGTTGGTGTGGTATACTTATACTCTTTTTTCAATTATTGGTTTATAAATCTATTAATTTTATTATAAAGTATTAATTTTATTTTAATTCCATAAATAAAAAATTTTAATAATCATTTTTTAATGAGTTATGAAATAAAAATTCCATTATTTGAAGGTCCATTTGATTTATTGCTTTTCTTTATTGAAAGAGATGAATTAGACATAATAGACATCCCTATTTCTAAAATTACAAATGATTTTTTTGATTATATATCTGACCTTGAAAAGATGAATATTGAAGTTGCTAGTGAATTTATAGTTGTAGCAGCTACATTAATGAGGATTAAATCTAGGATGTTACTTCCTAGACTTTCTGTGGATGAAGATGGTAATGAAATTGATCCAAGAGAAGAACTTGTTGAACATCTTATTGAGTATAAAAAGTATAAATCTGTAATTAGTGATTTTTCTAAATTAGAAGAGTTTAGGCAAGAGAAGGTTTCAAGAGGAAATTTATTTTCAGAATTGAATGTAATTAGTGAAAGAGCTAAAGTTGAAACTGAACTTCAAGATATTGATTTGTACAAGTTACTTGTTGTTTTTAAGAATGCTTTAGATAATTATAATTTAGAGCAAAATAAGCCTAAACATGAAATTTATAGATACCCATATTCAATTAAAGAGCAGAAAAATTTTTTAACTAATCTTCTTAAATCAAAATCAAAAGTTTCGTTTGCAAAACTTATAGAAGAAAATCCTCTAAAAATATTAGTGATTTATAATTTTCTTGCAATTCTTGAGTTAATTCAAGATTCAAAAATAAAATTATCTATTGGTAGTGGATTAAATAATTTTTGGATTTCAAAAGCAAAATAAGCTTATGAAAAAAAGAAATTTATTTCAATCTCAGCATTTTCATCAGAGTCTGAGCCATGAATAGCATTAGCTTCTATTGATGTAGCATATAATTTTCTTATAGTACCTTCCTCAGCATTTTCTGGATTTGTTGCACCAATTAATTTCCTAAAATCATCAACTGCATTTTCTTTTTCTAGTTCAATGACAATAATTGGACCTGAACACATGTAGTCACATAGTCTACCAAAAAAAGGTTTATCTTGATGTACGGCGTAAAATTTACCAGCAGTTTCTTGGTCTAACCTTACCATTCTCATGTTTTTCAAGGTGAAACCAGCTTCTTCAATCTTTTGAATTATAGGTCCAGAATACCCTGATTGAAATGCATCTGGTTTTATTATTGTAAAAGTTTTATTTCCACTCATCTTTTTTTTTTGCAAACATATAGTATTGTTTTGAAATTAAAAAGGACTCTTAATTCGTTAATATATTTTACTTTTCAATATTATTTATTGAGTTTTGCATGCTAAATCATTGAAATGCAAGAACTAAAAAAAATATTAAGTTCAAAACAAAATGTAGTAATTACTACACATATAAATCCAGATGGAGATGCAATTGGTTCTTCCATTGCATTACTTAATTTTTTAATGAAAATGGGACATGAAACTTCAATCATTGTTCCTAATGATTATCCAGATTTTTTAAAGTGGATGAAAAATGATGAATTAGTAATAAATTTTTCAAATTCAAAAAAAGAGTCACAAGAAAAAATTAAAAATGCTTCATTAATATTTTGCTTGGATTTTAATAATCTAACGAGAATAAATGAATTAGGAAAATATATATCAGAATCTAACGCTACAAAGGTATTGATAGACCATCACCTTGAACCAAGTGATTTTTATGACTACAAAATTCATGATGTAAATGCTTCAGCTACTGCAGAATTAGTTTATAACTTTTTAGTTGAAATAGATTCAGATTTAATTGATAAATATATTTCTGAAGCTTTATATACTGGTATATTGACGGATACTGGATCATTCAAATTTTCAATGTCTTCTAAAGTCCATCATATAGTAGCAGAATTAATGGATAGGGGAATTGATATAACCTTTATTAATAATAAAATATACGATTCAAATTCTTTAGATAAACTTAAGTTAATAGGTTATGCTCTCTCGGAAAAACTAGAAGTCATTTCAAATGGAAATGTTGCATACATTGTGCTCTCTCGTAAAGACTTAATTGATCATAACTTTAAAAAGGGTGATACCGAAGGTCTTGTAAATTATGCATTATCTATACATAATGTTAATATGGCAGTATTAATAATTGAAACAAAAGAAAGAATTAAGTTTTCTTTTAGATCAACGGGAAAGTTTTCTGTAAATGAATTTGCAAAAAAACATTTTAATGGAGGTGGTCATAAAAATGCAGCAGGTGGAAGTTTAGAAGATAAACTTTCAGTAGCTTTGGAAAAATTTTTGAATCATATTTCAAAATATACAATAGATTTAAATTACTAATATGAAAAATAATATAATACTATTTTCTTTATTGATCTTCTTGTTTTCATGTGACAATAAGGAACAAACCTTAGATAATGGAGTTAAGCTTAAATATGTAAAAACAGGATCAGCATCTAAAATACAAGATGGAGATATCGTACTTCTAAATCTTCAATATTTTGATTATGATGGCAATGAACTCTTAAATAAAATTGGAAATGACCCTGTTGTTCTTCGAAAAGATTCTACATGGAAAAATAATGGTATAATATATGATGTGATTGACAATTTAGTATTAGGGGACAGTGTATTCTTTCAACTTACAACAGAACAATTTTTTGAAAATGCTCCACAAGCTGTTGATATGCCTGATTCTGTCAAAAACAAATTAATAAGCTTTTATTGTGGTGTTCAAAATGTAATGTCACAGTCAGAATTTGAAGATTTTCAAAGAGAACAATACGAAAAAATGCAACAAGAAATGGAATTAAACGATGAAAAACAATTATCAGTTGATTTAGAATTAATTGAAAATTACTTAAAGGAAAATAATGTAAATGCAACAAAAACAGAGAGTGGCCTTTATTATGAAGTTACAAAAAATGGAACTGGAGATAATGCTTCTGCAGGAGATAATGTAACTGTACACTATACAGGTATGCTCTTAAATGGAGAAGTTTTTGATTCATCAGTGAGTAGAAATCAACCTTTCTCATTCCAATTAGGTAAAGGAATGGTTATTAAGGGTTGGGATGAAGGAATAACATATTTTAATAAAGGAGCAGAAGGTAGAATATTCATACCGAGCCCTTTAGGATATGGATCAGCAGGAGCTGGAGGAATAATCCCACCAAATGCAGTTCTTATTTTTGAGATACAAGTATTAGATTATTAATATTAATGAAATATATTTTTCCAATTCTTTTAACTATTTCATTTTTTTCTTGTACAGATGAAAACACGGAGGTTACAAGAACAAAACAGGAACAATTAGTTTTAGATATTGATAGAATAAAAGGATATATAGACGAAAACAATCTTTCTGGTTTCGAGTCTCTAGATAATGGTTTACACTATAAAATTTTAGAGTCTGGAAATCAGCAATTTCCTCAATTGGGAGATACATTAAGTGTTGAGTATGTAGGTCAATTATTAAATGGAAGAGAATTTGACAGAAATTATACTAATCAACCATTTAATCTAGTTTTGGGCTCAGGGGAAGTAATTCAGGGTTGGGAATTAGGGTTGCCTTATATTGATGAAGAAGGAAAAATCATTTTAATTATACCCTCAGGATTAGCATATGGTAATACATCAACTAATTCTATTCCTGAAAACTCTGTATTAATTTTTAGAATTAAATTATTAGAAATTAAATAATGCATAAATTAATAGTATCTATTCTTTTAATTTCAATACTTTCTTGTTCTACAGAAGAAATATATATTGATGTTTATGATCCTGTTCAAGAAGAGATAGATTCTTTAAATCAAAGGGATACAGATGTTGCCTTAATATACTCTTATTTAGAATCTGTTGGAATAAACTATGCGGATACAATTAGTTCTGGGGTATATTATTCAATTACAGATTATGGGGAAGAGCAATTATATCCTAAAACAAATGACATTGTCAGTATTCATCTTGCGGGTTACTATACTAATGACTCTATATTCTTTACTAATGATTCTGTTGACTTGGTAATATTTGACACAAATATTCAGTCACTAGCAGAAAGTTTTGGGTATTATGATGAAGATAAATATTATTCCCCTATTACTTATACCTACAATGGTCTAGGAAGTTTTTTTCCAGTTGTCTCTGATCACGGTTATTTAGCTCAGTTATCAGATTTTAAATCTGCCCTTGGATTATCACTAAGTAAAATTAGTGAAGGCGGTTCTTTTAAAATACTTATGCCTTCAGGAAATGCGTACGGTAAAAATGGAAACACAAATACACCTGAAATCCCTGAAAACTCCATACTAATTTTTGATATTAGTTTAATAAAGATCAGAAAATGAATAAAATCTGTTTTGTGACAGGTAATTCTAATAAATTAAAAGAGATACAGAACCTATTATCTAACTATAAAATAATTTCTTTAAAAGATCTAAACTTCTCTGATGATATTCTTGAAACTGAGGATACTATTAGGGGAAATGCTTATCTAAAAGCAAATTTTATTAACAAAAAATATAATATTAACTGTTTTTCCGATGATACAGGATTATTTATTGATTCATTAGGTGGTGGTCCAGGAGTGAAGTCTGCAAGATATGCAGGTGAAAGCTGTAATTCAGAAGATAATATCAATCTAGTTTTAAAAAAATTGGAAAACCAATTAAATAGAAATGCCTTTTTCAAGACAGTGATCTGTTTAATTAAAAATAATAAAACTTATTTTTTTGAAGGAAAGATTAATGGTACGATAAGTAAAAAAAGAATTGGAGGAGATGGTTTTGGGTATGATCCTATTTTTATTCCTGAGGGGTATGAAAAAACTTTTGCAGAGCTTACAATAACCGAAAAAAATAGTATTTCACATAGGGGAATAGCAGTAAATAAATTAGTTAGTTTTTTAAATGAAAAATAGTAATAAATTATTTGGAATTTGTGGTTCTAGCGGATCTGGAAAATCTTTTATTGTCAGATATATTTTAGAAAAACTAGGATCAGAAGTTGTCTCTATTTTATACCAAGATAATTATTACAAAAAAAGAGAAGATCAAACAAAAGACGATAATGGAAATTATAATTTTGATCTTCCATCATCGTTTCATCAGGATGAATTTATTAAGGATATTATAAAAGTTAAAAATGGAGAAAAAGTTGATAGAGAAGAATATACTTTTAATAACCCAGGTGTATCACCAAAAATAGTTTCAGTAAACCCAAAAAAAATAATTCTAGTGGAGGGGTTATTTTTATTTCATGATGACAATACTGCAAAACTTTTTGATAGAAAGATATTTATTCATTGTGAGGTTGAAAAAATGATAGAAAGGAGAATTAAGAGAGATCATGAGATTAGGGGATATGACAAGTCTGATGTTATTTATAAATATGAGAATCACGTACTTCCTGCATATAAAAACTTTATTCTTCCCTACAAAAAATCTGTTGATTTAGTAATTAATAATGATTCTGATAACTTAACTGGCGCTGAGTCAACTCTCAATTATATTATAAAAGAAAGTGGAGCAAATAATTATTAATTTGCCTCTTAGTTAATTTCCATTAATTTCCATACTTTTGTCAACTGATTTTTGAAAAATAAAATGAAAAACAAAGGATTAATATATTTTCTGACAATAACTATATCATTTCTTTCTATATATTATTTGCAGTTTACTTTTGTATCTCAAAGAATTCAAGGAGAGGCAACTGAAATCTCTAGAGACACTGAAGGAAATATTGACTTCAAGAAAAAACAAAAATATCTTGACTCAATATGGAATCAGCCTGTATATAATTTAGTTTCAGATTTTACATTTAAAGACATTAAAGAATCAGAGCTTAATCTTGGTCTGGATCTTCAAGGTGGTATGCATGTCACTTTAGAAGTATCTCCAGTTGATATTTTAGTGGGTCTATCTTCTAATAGTCAAGATCCTGACTTCTTACAAGCTATTTCTACTGCTAAAGAAAAGATAAAGGGTACTCAACTTAATTTCATTTCTGAATTTTATAGTGAGTATAAAAATATTGCACCTCAAAAGAATTTATCTCAAATTTTTGCAACTGTATCTAATAGAGGGAGAATAGGGTTTGATTCTTCCGATTCTGAAATATTAGATATAATTAATGAAGAGGTTGAAAGAGCAATCGACAGATCTTTTAATATATTAAGAACTAGAATTGATAGGTTCGGAACATCTCAGCCTAATATCCAAAGATTACAGGGAACAGGAAGAATTCAAATTGAATTACCTGGAGTTGATAATCCAGAGAGGGTAAGAAAATTATTACAAGGTGTTGCAAAATTAGAATTTTGGGAAGTTTCTGAACTTAATGAGACAGAAGTTTCTCAAACTATTCAAATAATTGATCAGTTTGCAGTAAGTCAAAATATTTTAAATATTGATAACGAAAAAAATGCTGATTCTATAGTTCAATCAACTTCTCAATCTGATGATCTTGAGTCTTTACTTTCAGGTAACTCTGAAACTTCAGATAATATTGATTCATCTGAGCCGAATGATGATAATGATGAAAATATACAAAGTAATACATCTTCACCATTACTATCTAACTTAAGATCTGAGTTTGGTGGTTTATTTTATAATCTTGAAGATACTATTTCAATAAATTCAATTTTATCAAATGAAAAAGTTCAGCAGCTAATACCAAATACTATTAAATTTTTGTGGGCTGTAAAGCCAACTGAAAATACTGCTGATCCTAGTGACCAAGTTCTCGAGTTATTTGTAATTAAGACTTCAAGGGGAGGAAAAGCTCCATTAACTGGTGAGGTAATTACTGATGCGAGGCAAGATCTTGATCAAAGTGCGAGACCATCAATTTCAATGCAGATGAATTCAAATGGTGCTAAAAATTGGAGGAGGTTAACTTCGACAAATATTGGTAGAAGAGTTGCTATTGTTCTTGATAATTATGTGTACTCAGCACCTTTTGTTCAAAATGAAATTCCTAATGGTAATTCACAGATAACTGGTGATTTTACAATAGAAGAGGCACAAGATTTAGCAAATATTCTTAAAGCTGGTACTCTTCCTGCTCCTACAACCATTGTAGAGGATGTTGTTATTGGACCTACACTTGGAAAAGTTGCTCAAAGTCAAGGTTTCCAATCAATTATGGCTGGATTAATTATTGTGTTGATGTTCATGATATTTTATTATTCTGGAGGAGGAGTTATTGCCAATTTGGCTCTTTTCTTTAATATATTTTTCATATTAGGAATTTTAGCTCAATTATCAGCTTCTCTTACATTACCAGGTATAGCAGGTATTGTATTAACAATCGGTATGTCCATTGATGCTAATGTTCTAATATTTGAAAGAATAAAAGAGGAACTTAGAAATGGAGCGAACCTAAAACAGGCAATTTCAAATGGTTATGACAAGGCATTTACTTCAATAATTGATGCAAACTTTACTACTTTATTAGTAGGACTAATTTTGTATAATTTAGGACAGGGTCCAGTTAAAGGTTTTGCTATAACATTAATAATAGGTATTATATGTTCTTTCTTTTCTGCGGTATACATAACAAGAGTCGTAGTTGAAAGATTAAGTAGAAAAGGTGATAAAAGTTCATTAAGGTTTTCATTTCCTTTTTCAAAAAATTTGTTGTCTTCTCTTAAAATAGACTTTTTAGGAAGGAGAAGATTAGCTTATTATTTCTCAATTACTTTTATTTCAGTAGGGATTATTTCACTTATAGTTAAAGGTCTTACTCTTGGAGTTGATTTTAAAGGAGGGAGGTCGTATGTAGTAACATTTAGTGAAGTACAAACACCATCATTAGTTGAAACTGGCCTTCAAGAATCTTTCAATAATGAAGGTGTTGAAGTTAAGACTTTTGGTGCTGATAATATTCTAAAGATAACCACTTCATACCTCATAAATGATGACTCAGATAATGCAGATATTAATGTTAAAAATCAGCTTATTAATGGCCTTGAAACTATAACTAATCTATCATTTATAGAAGATGATTCTATGATAGATAAAGATAATTTCACAATATCTAGTTCTTCAAAGGTTGGTGCTACAATTGCAGATGATATTCAAAATTCATCCTTAACTTCAGGTATTTTGGCTCTTATTGCAATTTTTATATACATACTTATTAGGTTCAGAAAATGGCAATTCTCAACAGGTGCAGTTTTTGCATTATTTCATGATACGCTTTTTGTAATTTCAGCTTTTGCAATAGCAAATCTTTTTGGTATATCATATGAAATTGATCAGGTTTTTATTGCAGCTCTTCTTACAATAATTGGTTACTCAATAAATGATACAGTTGTAGTATTTGACAGAATCAGAGAAAATCTTGGAATAAAGGCTGGTAGTGAGATTATTCCTGTTGTAAACGAGTCAATAAATAAAACAATTAGTAGAACTTTAATTACCTCCATGACAACATTTATTGTTGTTTTAGTTTTATTCTTATTCGGAGGGCCGTCATTAAGTGGTTTTTCATTTGCTCTACTAATAGGAATAATTGTTGGAACCTACTCCTCTATTTTTGTTGCTACTCCTGTTTTTGTTGATCTTTTCAATAAGAAACTTTTTTAAGAAAGATTTTTTAACAAGTATCATCTAATTACGTAAGCTTACAGATATGATAAGATTCTTTTTGACAATCTTTTTTTGTTTTACTTATTTATGTAGTATTTCTCAATCAGAAAAACGAAAAATTTTCGCAAAAAAAATTTCAGAGGAAATCGTTCTTGATGGAGAGATGAATGAGTCTTTTTGGAAAAATGCATCTTCCTCATCTGGTTATGTCCAATATACTCCAAGAGATTCAGTTCCCGCAGAATTAGATACTGAATTTAGAGTCGCTTATGACGACAAGTTTCTTTACATTTTAGCAAAAATGGAAGATAATTCCACCAAAAAATTTATCCTAGGGGATTTAAAGAGAGATTTTTTTGGAGGTTCAACAGATTATATTTCTTTTACTTTTGATACTTTTCAAGACGAAACAAATGGATATAATTTTGGTCTCTCTCCATATAATATACAAAGAGAAGCACTTTTATCTAATGGAGGAGAAGGAAATTGGACTTCAGGGGGCGGCAGTAGAGGTGGAATAAGTTGGTTTAATATTAATTGGAATACTAAATGGTATTCTGGTGCTAAAATGTATGATGGTTATTGGATAACTGAATTTAAAATCCCTTTTAATTCCATAAGGTATAAAGCTGGTTCGAAAATATGGAATTTTAATTCCCATAGAGGGAATAGTAAGGTAGATGAAGGATCTATATGGTCACCTGTTCCTCTAGGATTTTCTCCTGGAAACTTATCACTTACCGGAGAGCTTGAATTTGAATATCCATTAAAAAAATCTTCTCAGAGTATTGTCTTGATACCATATCTTTCAGGTTCGGGAATTAGGAATAAAGTTGCTGAACCAGCTAGGGATTTTGATATTAATGCCGGTTTAGATATGAAGATGGCTCTTAGTTCTTCTTTAAATCTTGATTTAACCATTAATCCAGATTTTTCTCAGGTTGAGGTTGATGAACAAAGAACTAATCTTACAAGATTTGAATTATTTCTTCCAGAAAAGAGAGAGTTTTTTACCGATAATGCTGATCTCTTTTCAAATTTGGGATCAAGAGAGGCAAGACCGATGTTCTCCAGAAGAATTGGGATAGCAAGAGATACAACAACAAGCCAGTATGTTCAGAATCCGATACTATTTGGAGCAAAACTATCTGGTAAAATTAATGATGGACTTAGAGTTGGGGTTTTAAATATGCAAACAGCTAAGCTGTCATCTAGTGGAGTACCATCCTATAATTATGGTATGGCAGTACTAGAGAAAAACATATTAAAAAACTCCAAAGTATCTGCCTTTTTAATAAACAAACAATCTCTCTTTAATGATGAAACTGAAGAATATGCTCATGATTTAAATAATTTTAATAGAGTGTTTGGTTTTGAATCTAAATTGCAAACGAATAATACTAAGTTTAAATCTCAGTTTTATTATCACCAATCTATTGAGAATAATAATGAGAATGGAGCAAACTCTTATGGAGCTAATGCATCTTATGAAGAAAGAAATTTTGAGACGAATATATATTTTTATGGAGTAGGTGAAAACTTTAACCCTGAGGTAGGGTTTGTTCCTAGAAAAGATTATACCTTTTTAAGTCCTTCTTTCCAGTATAAGTTTTTACCAGAGAATATGTCACTTGTTCAACATGGTCCTGGTATTGACTATGAATTCTATAGAAATAAATTAAATGGCATAACTGACTATGATATAGACATTGATTATGCCTTTAGATTTAGATCACAGGCATATCTTGTACTAAAAACAAATATACTTTACACTAAATTATTAAGAGATTTTGATCCCTCAAGATCAGATGGTATTCCATTAGATGCTTTCTCAGAATATAATTATGTTAATCACACATTCTACTTAAGGACATCAGAAAGAAAAATATTTTCTGTGAGGCTTAATGGAAAGCTAGGAGAATTTTTTAATGGAAATATAAAAAACATTGGTGGAACATTAACCTATAAATTTCCTCCATTCTTAAATCTCTCTTTAGGATCTCAGTTTAATGATTTAAATTTTCCTGAACCATATTCTAGTGCTAGCTTCTTTTCACTTAATTCAAAAATTAATGTTAGTTTTTCTAAAGATCTTTTTTTTAGCACATATCTACAATATAATAATCAACTTGACAACATTAATCTTAATGCTAGATTTCAATGGAGATTTCAACCATTGTCAGATATATTTTTAGTTTATACAGATAATTATTATGCAGAAAATCCACTTTTTTTAAATCTTAAAAACAGATCTTTTGCATTTAAAATAAACTACTGGATTAATATTTAATATTACTTCTTGATAAAAATTTTATCAAATAAATATTTTTTTTAATTTACCTTAAACTAATTAACCTCATGACCAAGAAAACAAACAGAAGAAAATTTATAGAAAAATCTCTAGTTTCAGTTGCAGGTATCTCAGGTTTGTCATCTTGTATGTCTAATAAAGAAGAGGATATCAAAGAGAAATCGGTTAATATAAATTATAATAAAAATTATAAGTGGAAAATGGTAACAACTTGGTCACCAAATATGCCTGTCCTTGGTGAGGGTTGTAATATGTTTTCAGATTGGGTTAAAAAAATGTCAGGAGGTAGATTAGAAATTAAAGTATATGGTGGAGGTGAATTAATTCCAAGTCTAGAATCTTTTGATGCAGTGAGTAATGGCGCAATTGAAATGGGAAGTGGTGCAGCATATTACTGGGCTGGTAAAATACCGTCTGGTCAATTTTTTTCATCTGTACCATTTGGGATGAACTCAAAACAAATGAATTCATGGATTGTTTCAGGTGGAGGATATAAATTATACAGAGAAATTTATGAACCATTTAATTTAATACCTTTTGTCGGAGGAAATACCAGTATGCAAATGGGTGGTTGGTTTAATAAAGAAATTAATTCTTTTGATGACTTAAAAGGTTTGAAGATGAGAATTCCAGGTTTTGGAGGTAAGGTGTTGTCCAAAGCAGGAGGAACTGCAGTAACTGTTGCTGGGGGAGAAATTTATACTAACCTTGAAAGAGGAGTAATTGATGCTACTGAGTGGATTGGTCCATATCATGATTATCTAATGGGTTTTTATCAAGTAGCAAAATATTATTATTATCCTGGATGGCATGAGCCAGGTGGAGTTTTGGAGATGATAGTGAACAAAGATAAATTTTCTGGGTTACCATCAGATCTTCAAGAAATTATAAAGAAAGGTATTGAATCATTAAACATTTGGATGCAGTGTGAGTTTGATTCAAAAAATAGTATATATCTGAATAAGTTATTAAATGAAGAAAAGGTTCAGCTTAGAAAATTTCCCAAAGACGTACTTGATACTTTTAAATCAAAGACTGAAGAGGTAATTCAGGAGATGATAGAAAAAGATTCAAAAAGCAAGAATATTTTTGAGGCATACGATAAATTCAGAGTTTCATTTAAGGATTGGTCTTCAGTAAGTGATAAAATATTTTACGAGCTGTAATTTTCAATAAACTCTGGTATTATATATATAAACTCAGGATTTAAAAATAAAAAGATTAGGAAAAATACCTGGATAATAACAAAAGGAATCACTCCCTTATATATATCTGTTGTCTTTATTTCTTTTGGTGATACACTTTTCAAATAAAACAAAGAAAAGCCAAATGGTGGAGTTAAGAATGAGGTTTGGAGATTTATAGCTAACATAATTCCTACCCAAACTAAGTCAATCTCTAATGCAATAAGAATTGGTGCGATAACTGGTACTATGATAAAAATTATCTCTATGAAGTCAATAAAAAAACCAGCAATAAAAACCACTATTAATATATAAATTAAAAACATTTCTGGAGTAAGGTTTGAGGTAGTAATCAAATCCACTAAAATTTTATCTCCTTCCAATCCTCTGAAAACTAGAGAAAAAGAAGTTGCTCCTAGCAATATCATAAATACAATTGAAGTAAGTTTTGTTGTTTCACTTGATATTTCTTTTATCTTCTTTAGGTTAATACTCCCTTGAATCAGGCTTAACAAGATTGCTCCTGATGCTCCAATACCAGCTGCTTCTGTAGGTGATGCAATTCCTAAAAATATTGATCCTAATACAGCAAAAATTAAAATAAATGGAAGCAAAAAAGCATTAAGAATATTAATTAAACTTGTTTTGTCCTTAAACTCTTCAATCATTTTTTTTGGCATTGAAGGAGCAGAAGATGGAGATAAGTAGGTTATAAACCAAACATAAATAAGATAAAGAAAAACTAAAGTAATTCCTGGGAGAAGTGCCGATATAAACAAATTTCCTACAGAAACATTTAATACACTTCCTAAAAGTACAAGAACTACAGATGGTGGTATAATTTGTCCAAGGGTACCCGATGAAGCAATTACTCCTGTAGCAAGTTTAGGGTCATATCCTCTTTTTAACATTGTTGGTAAACTTATTAATCCCATAGTTACTACAGTTGCGCCAACAATTCCTGTAGATGCCGCAAGCATTCCACCAACAACTATAACAGAATAAGCTAACCCTCCTTTAATTTTCCCAAATAGAATAGCCATAGTCTCTAGAAGTCTCTCCGCAATTCCTGATTTTTCCAATGTTAAACCCATAAAAACAAAAAGTGGGACAGCTAACAGAACAAAATTGTTCATTATCCCATAGATCCTTAGAGATACTAAGTAGAAAAAATCTACATCAAAAAACAATAAACCTGCAATGATAGATATTCCTCCTAGGGTCAAGGCAATAGGATACCCAAATAGAATAAGAATAAATACTAACAGAAATAAAATTATAGGTATACTATCCATTGGATATATTTTTTAAATTTCTGATTATATTAATTATTCCTTGAGCAGCTAATAATAAAAAGGAAAGAGGAATAATTGATTTTATGATAAATCTATATGGCAATCCACCTGGATCAGGGCTTGACTCTAAAATGATTAACGAGTCTTCAACAAAAGGTATTGATGTATAAAAAATTACTATTGAAAAGGGTATTAAGAAAAAAGCATTTCCAATCAAGTTTATAATTTCTTTTTTCTTTCTTGAAAATTTATTGTAAAACACATCTACTCTAACATGTTCGTCTTTTTGTAATGTTACAGAAGAACCGAGCAGAAAAATTATTGCAAAAAAATGCCATTCAAGTTCGTATAAAGATGCACTAGAAAAATTTATAATATACCTTAAGAAAACATCAATAGTTATTAAAATAACTAATGCAAAAGATAACCATGAGCATAAATTTCCAACTTTTTGTATTATTCTTTCAATCATGATATTTAACGAAAATACTTAATTTATAAATATATGCTTTTAATATCTTTGCTCTTAACAAAAAAAAGATAATTGAAAAAAGATATACGTGAACTTGATCTTAATTCTATCAAAGAGTTTTGTCTAGAGAATAGCATGAAACCATACGTCTCAAAGCAAGTATATTCATGGCTTTGGAATAATTCTTGTTCTTCTTTTGAAGAGATGTCTAATTTATCGAAGAAGAACAGACAAATATTTAATGAAAACTTTAGTATTAATAAGATTACTGAGGATTATCAGGAAAAAAGTGATGATGGCACAATCAAAATAAAGTTTAAGCTATTTGATGGAAATTTTGTAGAGGGTGTTTTAATCCCTCAGAATAATAGAATGACAGCATGTATATCCTCTCAGGTTGGTTGCTCTCTTAGTTGTAAATTTTGTGCCACAGGAACAATGGGAAGAGTAAGAAATCTAACTGCTGGAGAAATTTATGATCAGGTTGTAGCTATAGCAAATAAATCCAAAGAGGTATATAATTTACCTTTAACAAATATTGTTTATATGGGTATGGGAGAGCCTCTTTTAAATTATAAAAATGTAATCAGATCTATTCATTATATAACATCTGATGAAGGTTTAGAAATGTCTTACAAAAGAGTTACTCTTTCTACATCAGGCATCGCAAAAATGATAAGAAGATTAGCAGACGATAATGTGAAAGTTAATTTAGCTCTTTCTCTTCATGCTGCTTCTGAAGAGATAAGAAATAATATCATGCCAATTGGTGACCATAATTCCCTTATTGACATCAGGGATTCATTGAAATATTATTTTTCTAAAACAAAAAGGAAAATTACTTATGAATATGTTTTATTGAATGGTATAAATGATAGTATTAAAGATGCGGATGACTTATTTAAATTCACAAAACATATACCATCTAAAGTAAACTTAATTGAGTATAATCAAGTTGATGGGTTAGGATATGAAAAGTCTTCTGAAAAAAACACAGAACTTTTTATGAATCATTTAGATTCTAGAAGAGTTAATGTTGGGCTAAGAAGAAGCAGAGGTAAGGATATTAATGCTGCATGTGGTCAATTAGCGAATAAAAAATAAAATTTATACTAATTTTTATCGTTTTTTAAAAAAGAGTTTTTCTTTTACCACAACCAAATCTTTTATATTTTTGGTGGATCTCTATAAATTAACAATGAAAAAAAACTTAGCAGTCTTTATTTTTCTATTTTCTTCTTTGGTTTTTTCCCCATTTTCTCAAACTTCAACTCCAGAAGCAATCCTAACAAAAGGAAGTACGTTTATTAATGAAAATAATGGTACTACAGACATAAAAGTCACACTATCAACTGCTGCTACTAGTGATATTGACGTAGAAATTGAATTTACTGGATCAGCAGCTTATGGTGTAGACTACACTATTTCAAATACATCTAATAGTAACCCAAAAATAATTACAATAAAAAATGGAGACAGCGAAGGTTCAATAACAATAGTAGGTAATGATGACACAGATGTTGAACTTGACGAAGATATTATAGCTGAAATAAAAAGTATTTCATCTACTGCAACTATTGGAAACCCAAAGAAAGCAACTATTACTATAAAAGATGATGACTTACTTATAAGTTTAGAAAAAGTTACCAATGAAGATAAACTGTATGAAGAGACTCAAAATGAAATTACATTTAGGATTAAACTTAATGAAAGTGTCACTCAAGATATAAGTCTTTTAGTAGTTGGAGCTGGTGATGGCTTTACAGGTTCTGATGTAGATGTTGATGCGACTCAAGTGGTTCAGGCAGGGTTTGATTTTAAGACGTTTACAATTAAGGCTCAAGATGATGCAACATTTGAAGATGAGAAAGAAGAATTTTACCTAAAAATTGGTTCTGTAACATCTGGACCAGGTACCATTGTTAAAGAAGATTCCTTTAAGCTCGAGATTATTGATAACGATCCTTCTTATGTTGAGTTCCAAGTAAATAAGGCGTCAATCCCTGAAAAGAATGGAGAGGCTATTTTAACTGCATATTTGCAGAGGGCTTATGATAAAGATATTACACTAGGAATAAATTATGAAGCAGGTAGCTCAACAGCAAAATTTGGTGTCGACTGGGAATCTGATAAGACAAATCTTGTAACAATTCCAGCAGGTGACACAGATGTTCAAATAAAAATATCTTCTATAGATGATCTTATAGAGGATCCAAATGAAACGCTTTATATATATTTAAATAACACGACTACTGATACCCCACCTTCCGTCAATATCACCTATGGAGGTACAGTTTTTGTACAAATTGATATAATAGATGATGAAATTGGTCCTATAGCCTTTGATGATAATTATACATCTTGTGTAACTGAGGGTAATACTGATATCATTAATGATGGTAATACAAATGTCCCAGATGCAGACAAAACTTTAATAGTAACTCTAGCTAATGGCCTTCTAAGTAATGATACAGAAGCTGAGAATGAAGTTTTAACAGTAAATCCAACTCCAAAATCTTTCCCGGATCATGGTACACTTTATTGCGGATCTACTCCTGGAAAAATTTGTGCTGATGGTACATTTAAATACGTACATGACGGAACTGAAACAGATGATAATGAAGATAAATTTTCATATGAGGTAATCGATGAAGACGGGTTCACTGATGTTGGTATTGTCACCATATGTGTAACTCCAGACAATGACTGTCCAATGCTTTCAGTAGGCCTATATAAAGTTGAAGAATTTGAAACTAAAGTATTAGACCTAGTTACAAATACAACTGATCAAGAGTTTAGAGCTGGATTAGATCCTGTTTTAAAATACAAAATTGTTGATATAGTACCAGGAAACTTAGGAAGTAGTGCTGTAATTACAATTGATGGAGAATTAACATATACTGCAGCTGGTTTTCTATCAGGTACTCAACCTAAATTTGATAATGTAATAGTTGAAGTAGAAGATGGAGCAGGATGTACAGACCAGAGTACTGTTCAATTTGAGATAAATAATACAGCTCCACAGGCTATCAATGACACTTTCATTGTCTCAAAAGGAGAGAGAATTGATATTGCAGCTGATATTGGTTTACTGGTTAATGACCCAACATTCCCTGGAGCAACTGTCACAGCAAGTTTAGTGGATGACCCTAATCTTGCTATTTCATCTGGACCAGATGGATTTAAAATTAATTCAGATGGTTCTTTCACATATAAGCATGATAATAGCAATACTGCTTCCTTAGATGAGTTTATATATAAAATGACAATTACTTATGCGAATGGACAGACTGATAATACAAATGCATATGGTGTTATAAAAATTAATGACTGTCCAGAGATTGAAAAAGATCGATACACAATATATGAGAATACAGACAGGTTCTCTGACACACTCATAATTCCTA
>MDSW01064186.1_pt1 | contig 26772 bp, 25 predicted proteins | sample 811171 | NCBI WGS metagenome assembly MDSW01 (sample SAMN05326641, study PRJNA326480) | marine metagenome | isolation source: seawater | place: Atlantic Ocean: North West | collected 2012 | reverse complement strand
TAATTATTGGTATAAAAAAAATATATAAAAAATAAGGAATTTCGGAGTTTAAGTATAGTGTCTTCAATAATTTTAATTATTTAAGCTGTTTAAAAAATATTAGTTAAATGATTTAATATTTAAATTAAGAATATTCTTTACTAGAAAATTTTGTAATATATAAATAATTTACTTCTTCTGGGGTATTTCCGTGAAAGCAATAATGTACCATTATGTAAGAGAATATGATAATCAATATCCATATTTTCGATATCTTGATATAAGAAACTTTAGAAAGCAACTTGATTTTTTTGAAAAAAAGTATGGTTTTGTTAAAAAAAGTGAGTGGGATGATTTTGTAAATTTTAATTTTTCAAATAAATCAGATGGTAAGATTATTTTAACTTTTGATGATGCAATGAGTTGTCATTATGATTATGTTTTTCCAGAATTAGAAAAAAGAGGTTTATGGGGTATTTTTTATGTTCCTACCTTACCTTATATAAATAACAAGATATTAGATGTACACCGTATTCATTTATTGACTGGGACATTTGATGGAAGAGATCTATATTCTGAATTATTAGGTCTTATTAACTATGAGATGATGCCAAAAAGTATAAGAGATGATTTTAAAACTAGATATGGTAACCAAGATAATTACCATGGTGTAACTGAATTTAAAAAAATTTTGAATTACTATATAGATGACAAATATAAAAAATTAATAATTGATCAAATTTCTAAAAAATTTAGTTATAATTTTGATGGTCTTTCTTTTTATGTATCAATTGAAAATTTAAAAAAAATTAAAGAATCTGGAAGTGTTATTGGTTCTCATACTGTTAGCCATCCTCTTATGAGTAAATTATCAAAAAGTGAACAAAGAAATCAAATTAATAAATCTTTTATTTTTCTTGAAAGTTTGGGTTTTATAGATGAAAAAACCTATTGCCATCCCTATGGAGGGTTTTCATCATTTAATGATCATACAGTTGACCTTTTATCTATAAGTAATATTAAATATTCATTTAGTGTGGAGCCTCGTGATATTGTTGAAAATGATATGACCACATCTCGTCAATTTTTACCCAGGTATGATTGTACATATTTTAAATATGGTAAAGCTTCTTAATTATTTACAAATTGAATATATTTTAAAATGGGCTAATTAACTTTATATATTCCTTTCATTTTATTTTTAGATTATTTCATAAGTTTACGTATTTTTTATATCAACTTATCAAATTATTAATATCTCTTCTGACAAATCAGTTGTTGATTTTTTCAAATTTATTTAGTAAATATATTTAAATTAATTTTTTTTTAAAAAACTTTATGTTTAAATAATGATACAAATGTTTTATTTATAATTATTTTATAAGTTTTTCAACATGCTCAATAGTTTATTTATGTTGATTGTTATCCTTAATATTGAATAAGTCATAGAAGGTAAATTAATGAATAATAATAACAATAAATTAAAATATGAACCTTCTAATTTAGATGTTATAGAAAAATCTTTTATGAATGAAGGTATTTCTACATTTAATAATTTTTTTAATCCAGAAGAATGTAAATCCCTTTTAGATAAAGTTTCATCTACAAGAAATTTAGAAAATATTTTTCTAACGGAGGATGAATTTAAAAGAAATCCTCAACATAAAGGAACAAATCCACGCCCGGGAAGGAATCTTGCGGAAAAATTAGATACTGAATTTATATTTGGTGATCCAAGTTTCACCAGTATCATGGTTAAAGTTCTAGGCAATCGTTTTAGAATATATGATTATAAATTTGTTTGTGGTGTTCCTACATCTATAATGCCAAATTGGGTTAAGGATATTTGTAAGGACAACCTTGTTAATAATTTGGGAAAATATATTAAACCTAAGTACAGAGATATAACATACTTTCATGGCATTGATTTTCACCAAGATATTATCGATTACCCCTATAGAAAAGGAGATTTTATAACGGTATATATTTACTTGGATAAAGTTTTGCCTTCGCAAGCTCCACTACATGTTTTAAATAGGAGTCATTCCTTAGGCGCTACAATATTTCCTCATTCATTAAGCAAAATTGATGGAGGGTACCTCTACTCTGATAGTAAAGATAATGAAGTTATGTGTCCTCTTAATATTTTAACTGGAAATGGAGGGGATATGTCTTTCTGGCATAGCTTTACTTTACATGGTACTCAACCACAGAATGACGATGAAAGTAGAGTTTCACTTAGGATTATCGTTGAGGCAAATAGTGATAAAGATGATAAAAGCTGGTTAAACGAATGTAATTTTAATATATCGGGTTATATGAGTTTATCTAAAACTCGTAAGGATATATCTGCCGAAGGTGAGGCTGAAATATATGGTAATATTATAAATAAATTAAAATAAAATTTTAATTTTGTATAATTAGTTGTTTTTGTTCTAACATATCAACTAAATCATAAATATCCCATGCCGGTAAATTTAATTGATTAGCGATTTCTAATAATGAATTTTTTCCATCACAAAGACTTATTAAGTCCATCATTATTCGTACCTGCTTCCTGGATTCTTTTTTTGACAAAGTTGGGTATAATCCTCTTTTGCTCATTTGAGGTTCACCTAGTACTGTGACTTTATACTTTTTGTTTCTTTCAATTAATTCTAATGCTCGTCTAATTGCCCAATAACCTCCTTCTAGGCCCTTTGGTGTAACAACACCTTCAAGGTTATCCAATGATGTATGGTATTCTGGATATTCTTCATATTTTGTTCTTAGAATGGACGCTATAGGTAAATCAATACCGGGAGCACAATATTGTCTCTCATCACTCCCTCTATCTAGCCAACTATAAGATACAAAATTAGGATCAATCCATTTTAGAACATGTTTAGCAATTTCATCACTTATAGTATTACCATTACGAGATGGAAGGAATGAATAAGCCCTATCATCCCCAATACATGAAATATTAAAACCTGCAATTACATTTTTTTTTAGGTATTTGTAATGTTTACTTAGATATGTAATTGATCCTATCGTTTCAGGTATAAAGATAATTCGATATGTAAAATTTATATTAGGTAATTCTTTTAGCCATTTTGCTAAAAATGTTAAAACTGTAGGGCCAGATAATTCATTGTTTGCCATAGAAGGGTGACACACATAAGTGGATAATAGTACTTCATCTTGACTCTTTCCAGGAATAATTATTTCACCATAATTTAGAAAACCTTTAAATAAATTACTATCAATAACTACTTCGTAAACTCCCTCTTCAAGTAGGTCAAATTGATTTTTAGATAGACAAAACCCCCATCTTTCATGATAGTAACTTGTAACATAAGGTATAGCTTCAGGTTGGTCTGGGAGAGTATATAAATTCTTTTTTAATTCTTCCAAAGAAACTTTACCTCTAAAGGGGACGCTATAGCCTAAAAGGTGTAAATTATTTTCAGAAAAGTCACAGATTTTTTTTCCACTTGGTGTAATTATATATGCGTCATTAACATTCCATTCTAATGGAATATTCCAATCAAAAACTTGGGTACCTGAAGGAACTGAGTATATTTTTAATTCTGAGATATGCTCTTTAATGATGTTTAATGTTTGTCGAACGCCATTACCAGTAATGCTGCGATTTAAAGGCCATAACTGTTTGGCAAAATCATGAATTTTTTTACCTATCATTCATCTCTTCCATATTTAAATAGCATCCCTTCGGCATTACCATTCTTGATAATATCACTTACAAAATCAAACATTACATTTGCACTTATAATTCTCATTCCAGTTCTAATTCCTGGTCTATCGCCTTTATAAAGACCTTTATTCCACATTAACTCACCAGTTGGGTTGACATGGGTTTTAACACCATCCTCAAGTTTTCTTACAAATAATTTATATGTTCTATTTGACATATTTCCATAATTATCAACATATAATCCAGTGAATTCTTTAAAGTGGCGGTAATTAACTTTATGGTTCTCTTCGATATAGTGGTAGAAAGTCATACTGTTTTGGTCTTCAAGGTCAATTATAACAATTTTTCCACCAAGCTTTTTTAAAAATCCAAAAGGGCTATCTTCTCCATAACCACTAATATTATTAATATCTTGGAAAATATTTTTTTTATGCCCAAGAACTGCAAATGAATAGATAGGGTGACCTGTACGTATACTATTTACGTCCAACCTTGCTGCTTCTGTTAGTGCGCCCATTTGAGATTGGGTGTTTTTTAAGTCAAAAAATTTAGTTTTTGGAAAATCAAAATTAAATAAAGGAAAAAGCAAAGTTCCTTTTGGTCCAACAGCTTGTTTGAAACTTTCTAAAATATGTTCAGGCTTTATTTTAAGGCCTTTATTATTAGCATTTAAAAGAGTTCTTTTTATACTACTATGGATAAGCAAAGTATCTCCGTATGTAACTCCATTATTTATCCAGTTAAGAGAGAGGTTATAAATAGCTTTTTCAAAATTCATCATTTTTTTGTTCATATTAGAGATCTAATTTAAACTTTATTAAAATATAATTTTAAACAACAAAAAAATATTTTTATAATTATATATATTTTTATTATTTATAATTTATAATTTAATTTTTTTAATGCCATACCTTTTAATGTTTAAGTAAATATTTAGTATAGTTATAATTTGTTAAATATAATTAAAAATTCTCTCATAAGCTAACTTAATTACTATTACTAATTTCTTATTTATATTATTATAAAATTTATTATTTGCGAAATATTTTTTAGGTTATATATTAAAATAATGAAAATTGAATATATTAATCATGCTTCCCTATTAATAACTACTTGTGGAAAAAAAATCTTAACTGACCCTTGGTTAATAGGACCATCATGGGCACAAAATGAATGGTTATTTCCACAAAATAATCATGAACCAGAGTATTTTAATAATATTGATTATTTATATATTTCACATGGTCATGAGGATCATCTTCATAAAGAAAGCATAGATTGGCTTCCAAATTACATCAAAAAGATCCCACTTATTATACCATTATTTGATAGCGCGGATTATTTTGTAGATACGATTAAGGAATATGGATTAGAAAACTATATAATGTTGAAAAATAATGAGAGTATAAACTTAGATTCAAATATATTTTTTAAAATGTTTATTAATCAATCTGATCATGATTCTTCTCTATTAATTGAATCTGAAGAAACTTCAGTTTTCCTTCAGACTGATAATTTGTTATCTAATGAAGAGTCACTAAAAATTGGAGATAATCATAAAATTGATATATGTTTTACAATTACCTGTCTAACAGGTCCATTTCCAGGTTTTTATAATATGAGTAAATCAAACATGATGAAAGCTGTAGAAATGAAAAAAAAAAATAGCCAAAATTTTAGCCTCAATATTGTAAAAAATATTAACCCAAAATATGTTGTTCCTTATGCTTCAGATATTTGCTATTTTGGAGAAGATTTTTACGCTAACGAACTTCATAGAGATGATAAGCAAATGTACAAAAAGCTTGTTGAGCAAAAATCAAATGTAAAAGAAGTTTTAATAATGAATCCTCATGATTCAATAATTATTGAAAAAGGAAATCTAATTGAAAAAAATATCAGTCTTAAAAATGTTCAAAATAATATTGGGTATCATTATTTCAGAAATAAGGACTATGTTGAAAAAATTCAATCAATTAGAGCTAAAGATAATATAGGCAATTTAGAAAAATATGTTAAAATATTTTATAATAGTTTATCAGCTTTAAATAATACTTGGAATCTTGATAATTTTAATGTTTTTTGGGAGATTAAAGATTCAAAACAAATAAAAATATTTTTAGAGCATTCTCTAGGAAAAGAGTTAAATTTAATTTATAAAGAATCAGATTTTGATTATGACCTTAAAATTAACCTTGATTTATATAGACTAAAGCACCTCATTTATAACAAGTATGAGATGGGTTTTCTTTCTCTTTGGAATGGAGGTTTTAAATGTGAAAGAAACTCTATAGAATACACTGCTTTAGAAAAGAATTTTTGGGACTGGATACTTTCTTTAAATTTTAATTTTTATTAATTACGAATACATATAATATTTATCACTTAAGTTTAATATATTTGATTGTCTTTTTTTTTATTAAAATGTTTTTTTTATACTCATATTTACTCTAAACTGATCTAAATATACTTGAAATTATATCTATTGATTTAGTATTTGATATTTCTTAAAATAATAATCATGGTATAGTTATCATTTGTCTAGAATATGATATTTTATAGATTGTATTTTTATTTATGATACGAAAGGAAAATAAGATTAAAGTCCTAGGTTATATTCCAGCAAGGTCAGGTTCAAAAGGTGTTCTGAATAAGAATATAAAACCTATCTCAGGTGTTCCTTTACTTGAATTTTCTGTTTTTTCTGCTGTAGAAGCAAAAAAAGAGGACTTATTTTCAGAAGTTATTCTTTCCACAGATTCAGATTATTATCTATCTTTAGTTAAAAACTACGATATTGAAAAGGACTACATAAGGCCTTCTCTCATAGCAAAAGATAATTCAGCTACTATTGACGGAATTAAAGATGCTTTGTATTGGCTTAAGAAGTTTCGTAATATCAGTTTTGATGCGGTTATGACATTACAGCCTACTTCTCCATTCCGAACCACATCACACATAAGAAAAGCAATTGAATTAATGAATAATAACAAAAAGGCCACTTCTGTAGTAAGTATAGCAAGATTAAATCATCATCACCCAAGAAGAATAAAAAAAATGATGGAAGGTGGTCGTTTAGATGATTTTTGTAGTGATTTTAGGGAAATTGAACCTTCTCGCAGACAAGATTTAGAGCCAAAGGCATATATTAGAAATGGAGCAATATATCTAACCAAAACTGATTCGATACTTTCCAAGGGTTACATCCAAGGACCTTGGGTAATTGGAATGGAGATGAATGAAGCTAATTCAGTAAATATTGATAATGAATTGGACTATCTAGTAGCTCAAGCTTCTATTGAACATCATGAGTATAAAGAAGATTTATCATTTTTTAATAAGTTGATACAAAAAAGGAATTGATAAAAAATATTATGGACAATAAAACTTTTATAATTGCAGAAATTGGGCAAGCCCATGATGGTAGTTTGGGAATACTCCACTCTTATATCGAAGCATTAAAATCAATTGGAATAGATGCTATAAAATTTCAAACACATATTGCTGAGGCTGAAAGTAGCGTACATGAACCATTTAGAATAAATTTTAGTTATGAAGATCAAAATAGATATGATTATTGGAAAAGAATGAGCTTTACAAAAGATCAATGGAAATCTATAAAAAAACATTGTGATGAAATAGGCGTGGAATTTATGAGCACCCCATTTTCAAATTTAGCAGTAGACTGGCTTGAGGAAATAGGAGTAAAAAGATATAAAGTTGGTTCCGGAGATGTGTCAAATTTTTTATTACTTGAGAAAATAGCTAAAACTAATAAAGAAATAATAATTTCTTCGGGGATGAGCAGTTTTAATGAATTAGATAAATCGGTAGAGTTTATTAAAAAGTTTCACAATAAAATTTCAATTTTACAATGTACAACTAGCTATCCAACAAAACCCGAAAATATTGGTTTGAATGTTATAAGTGATTTAAAAGCTAGATATAATTTGCGAATTGGTTTTTCTGACCATTCAGGTTCAATAAATACGAGCTTGGCTGCTATATCCCTTGGCGCAAAGATTGTTGAGTTTCATGTTGTTTTTGATAGGCAAATGTTTGGGCCCGATAGTTCTTCATCTTTAACAATTGAAGAAGTAAAAAAATGTGTAGAAGGTATCAGATATATTGAGAAAATATTAAGAAATAAATTAAATAAGAACCAAATAGATAACTATAAAAAGGAAAGAAAAATATTTGGTAAATCATTAGCACTTAATAAGGATATGAAAGCTGGAGAAATTATTGAATTTGATGACTTAGAAGGAAAAAAACCAGCTGATTTTGGGATACCTTCTAATGAATTTGAGAAAATAATTGGAAAAAAATTGAAATATAATAAAGAAAAATGGGATTTCGTAAATTACGAAGATTTATATGATTAAAAGAAAAATTTGTGTAGTAATAACAGCTAGGGCCAGTTATTCAAGAATAAAGACTTTACTTGAGGCAATACAAAGAAATCAAAAATTAGAATTGCAACTAGTTATCTCAGGTTCTGCAATGCTTTCAAAGTATGGTAGTGCTTTTGAAACTATTGAAAAAGATGGTTTTAATATAAATGAGAAAATATATAATATTATTGATGGCGAGGACCCGGTAGTAATGGCTAAGTCTACAGGGTTAGCAATAATTGAAATTGCCTCAACTTTAGTAAAATTGAAACCAGATATAGTGATAACTATTGCAGATAGATATGAAACATTGGCTACATCTATTGCGGCTAGTTATCAGAATATTCCCCTAGCACATGTCCAAGGTGGTGAAGTTACAGGAAACATTGATGAAAAAGTTAGACATGCAAACACAAAATTAGCAGATATTCATTTTGTAGCTACCGAAGAAGCTAAAGAGAGAGTTATAAAATTAGGAGAGAATGAAGAGTATGTATTAAATTTTGGTTGTCCTTCCATTGATATAGCAAGAGAGATAAATAATGAAAATAAAATAAACTTCGACCCAATAGATAAATATAGAGGCGTTGGAGCAAATATAGATATAGAAAATGATTATATAGTTGTCCTTCAACATCCAGTAACTACTGAACATGAAAAATCAGGAGAACAAATTTTAGAAACATTAAATGCTTTAGACAAATTAAGAATTCCTACATTTATGTTTTGGCCTAATATTGACTCGGGAACTGACTCTTTGTCTATGGCTATTAGGAAATATAGAGAAAAAAGTAACCCAGATTATATTCATTTTTTTAAAAATATGGAACCTCTTGATTTTCTTAGACTATTAAAATTTTCGAGTTGTTTGATAGGAAACTCTAGCGTAGGAATTAGAGAATGTTCATACTTGGGAGTACCGGTAATTAATATTGGTTCAAGACAACAGGGTAGAAAACAATTTAATAATGTAATGAACTGCACTTATAATTCTGAAAAAATTATTCAAGCTATTAAAATTCAAACAAAACAAAAATCATTAAGTAAAAATATTGCTTATGGAGATGGTTTAGCAGGACAGAAAATTTCTGATTATCTAGAAGGTTGTGAATTAGAACTAAAGAAACAAATAAATTATTAAATCAATTTTTATTTCTTAACGAGGGCTAGCTGAAATATTGCCGCCATCAATAGTAATAATACTACCAGTAGTTTTTTCAGCAAGTGCTAAATTTAGGAAACCTTTTGCAACATCTGTGTCATAAACTTCTTGTTGAAGTAAATTAGACTTAAAGTAATTTTTTGAGGATAAACCTCTAGCTTTAGCTCTTTTGTCAATTACTTCGTCTGAAAATAAACCTGTTCGGATGCGATCTGCATTAATTGCGTTTGAACGTATACCAAATTCTCCATAGTCCAGTGCATATTGTTTAGCAAGAGCAACAACTGCAGCCTTTGGAATAGCATATGGACCAAAATCTTTGCCTGGATTAAATGCAGCTTTAGATGCATTAAATAAAAGAACTCCACCAGATTCTTGATTTAAAAAGATTTTTACTGCTAATGAGGATAGAATTTGATGTGCAAAAAAATTCAATTCAAAACTTTTTCTTAATATATTCGTATCAACTTGACCAATTTTTCCTTCAACCGCATTGCCTGCATTTGAAATTAATATATCAAGTCCACCAAAGCAATTTAACATTTCTTCAAATGAGTCTTTTACACCTTGTTCATCCTCAACATTTATTTTTTTTGAAGCTATTCCTATATTAAACTTTTTACTAATTTCTTCTGTTGCGATATCAAGTTTTTTTTGTGATATATCAACTAAAAAAAGATTCGACCCTTGTTCTGCAAATAGTTTTGCAGTTGCTAAACCAATACCAGAGCCTGCTCCTGATATATAAGTAACTTTACCATGCAGAGGAGGCTCTTTGCTCTTGCCTAATTTAGCTTGCTCTAGAGACCAGTATTCCATATCAAATAAATCAGCAGAATTTAATGGAGAGTAATCTCCAAGTACAAATGATTTTTGAATTATATCAATTGTATGTTCATAAATATCTGCAGCAATATTAGCTTCTTTGACTGATTTGCTTATTGTAATTAGTCCAAGACCATTTACTAATAATACTCGAGGTAATTGATCTAATTCTTGTTTATCCACACCCTTAGATTTTTTATTTGTTATAAAATAAGTATGATAATCCTTACAATACTTTTCTAAAGATGAGGAAACTTCTCTCTTTAAATGATGAGTATTTGACCACTCTTTTAGGTCTAATAGTAGCGGTTTTTGTTTGGTTCTAATTACATGATCTGGTGTTGCTGTACCTATTTGAGACCAAGTAACTACCTCTTGACTTGAAGCAAATTCTTCAGCAATCACACTTTCTCTTAAATTAATTATCCATGACTTACCAGATTTCTTTTGGTATAAACCTCTAAGAATTGGAGATAATGTTCTAAACATTTCATTTTTTTTGTGTTCATAATCTGAAAACTTTTTCTTAGTCAATGGCTTAGCTTTTTTATCAGCAATATATTCTTCGGCCATAGTCACTATTTCAATATGTCTATCATAGCTCTCCTTTGCAGTACCTCCAAAAGTAAATAATCCGTGGTTAATTAGCAGCAAGCCTTCAACATTTGTATTTTGTTCAAATATTTCTGCTGCAGATTTTGCTAGTTCAAAACCCGGCATAATATATGGTACGATTGCTATTTTCTCTTTATAAATTTCTTTGCAAATTTTTTCAGAAAATATTTGATTTGCAATGACTAGAATGGCGTCTGCATGAGAATGGTCAATAAACTTGTGTGGTAAAAATGCATGAAGTAATGTTTCAACAGAAGGATTTGGAGATGAAGCGTCTAAAAGGTTTATTCGTTGTTCGTTTACCATATCTTCATCGCTTAAAAAATCTAAATCCCTTAGCTTCAAAAGTTGACTTAAACGGACGCCAGGTAAACCTTGTGGTTCTAATGTATCAAGGTCCCAACCGCTTCCTTTTACATAGAGAACATCTATTTCTTCACTAAATTTATTTTTAACTCGCGTCTTGACTGATGTATTGCCGCCTCCATGTAGAACAAGTGAAGATTCGGATCCAATTAACCGAGATGTATAAACACGCAATGCTATATCTTCATGCACAAAACTATATTTATTAATAGTCTCTTTAGCTGATTTATCTTCCCATCTATTTTTCATAAATACCTTTAATTAAGTTAACTATTCTATATTTTCATTTTAAACGGAAGATAATAATTAATGAATGAATTATCTTCAGTCATATTTTTAGCATTATTTATAGCTTTTTTAATAGCATTAAAATCTACATTAATTTTTCCATTATGGTCAAAAATCCCCTCAACTATTGGACAACGTTTAGATAAAAGATTTATTGCTTTATCAGATATTTTATATAGAGGTAAATAAATTAGAACTGTTGGCAGTTTATATTGTAAAGACTCTATAAAAGCTGTTGATAGCGGATGATCTGAAATAACTACGTCCGCTGTATTAGAAAATTCATGAAACATACCTTTTAATATTTTTACATCGTACATTTTTTCAAAATATGGTGGTGGCAGACTATGGCTTTCAGGGTGAGGTTTAAAATATATATCAAATTTATGTTGATGTAAAAAAGAAAATAGATTTGCTTGCCAATTTACATGTAAATAGTCTGACATTGTAGGTATAAGATGTGACCCATCTCCTTCATATAGATTGGATAGATACATGACAGATTTTGGGTTATATTTTTTTTTAATTTTTTGAAAGTTATTATTACAATCTAACTTATTTTTTTTTGAAATAGAAATAATATTACAATTTGGGTTTAAACATGATTTGTGTAAAAGTTTTTGTTTGTAACCTTCAACCATTCCTGGACTATAAGTAACAAAATTATTTATAAAATTAAACTCTACTAGGTTTGTTATATAAGTATTTACCCAACCTAACCCAGTTCCGTGATCATGAGCTATAACCTCACCGCCATTCATCATAACTACTCTTGCCATAAGTCGGTTGTAAAATAAACCTGCAGTGCTTATCCATAAAGTATTTGGTAAATATTTAGAATTTAATTTAAGTTCATTCAGAAAAAAATTAGTTCGAGAACATATTATTATTAAGATCTCTCTAGAATACTTAATAATTTCATTGCTAACATTTTTATTCCCAGAATCTTCAAAAGCTTTGACTAAAAAATTAACAATTAAATCCTCTGTTTTCTTTGTTATGCCTTTTTCTGAATTCTTTATCCAGTTTCCTGAACTAAACCAATCATTAAATTTACTAATTACAACTCTTTTCGATACTATTTTTGAATGTTCAACTATTAACCTTGTTTTTGAAAATGTAATTATATCATTTTTTTTAATCATCTTTGGTAGGCAATAGGGAAAATTATTCTTTAAAACTCTAGATTTAATGAAACGTAAATTTTTTTTCCATGCTTCTGGCTTAGGTAAACCTCTAAGATAAAAATCTACTATAGGTTTATTTTCAATTTTATCATTATTTAGTAAACTTTTAATAAACTCGCTTCCTGATACTGTATAATTTTTTTTTGCAATTTCGTTAGTAAAGTACCATGATGTAAATAGACCCATCATTTCCTTAATAAAATATGATGAGCTTAACCATAAAATTTCTCCATCTTTATCATTTTCAATGTTTACGCTTTGGAGGTATGAAGTAATGTTATATGTCAGAGAGTCTCTAAATTTGTTTACATCACCTAAGTTTAACCCAACAAAAGGTTCTACTCCTTTATGAGTTATATTCATATCACTAGGTTTAAGTTGAAGATTAACAGTCATTGGTTATCACTAAACATTAACAATGCCATAAACTATCAATAAAATTAAAAAAATCAATAAATATATTAACCAATTATAAAAAGTTTAATTTATAGCTAAAAACAGGATATATTATTTATAACTAATATATTATAACTAGCATTGATTTTATTCTTTTTTTTTTGTAGAGTAAAATATGTTAGGAAATTTATAGGAAAATTTAACTTAAATTCAAAACATATATTTTTATTTTAAGGAAGCGAAATGCAACCTAACATCAAATTTTCACTTATAGTAACTAATTATAACAAAGGTTTATTTATAGCTAGAGCTATTAGGTCATGTTTGATGCAATTAGTTATACGCCAAATTGTAGAAGTCATTGTAGTTGATGATGGTTCAACAGATAATTCAATGGATGTTTTAAATGAATTTGGTGGTGAGATTCGTGTTTTCCAAAATAAAAGTAATTGTGGTGTTTCTAACGCTTCTAATATAGGTCTTAATAACTCAAGCGGGGAATATTGGATGCGTGTAGACGCAGATGATTTTTTAAATATGAATGCTTGTACATTTATGGGTTCTATTCTTGAAAATAATAATGAATTTGGGTTTGTTTTTTCTGATCACTTTCGTGTTGATTCAAATGGTATTAAAATAGATAGAGTTTCTCTATCTGAAGAAGAAATACTATTTGAGCACGGCGCAGGTGTTTTATTCCGTACTCAATTACTAAAAGATATTGGTGGTTATGATGAATCACTTAGAAATTGTGAAGATAGAGATTTATTATATAGATTAAAAAAAATTGGAGTCAAAGGATATCACTTACCTGTACCTCTTTACAGGTACTATATTCACGGAAATAATATAAGCCAAAGCAAAGAACGTAATAATTATAAGAAGATTGTGGAGCAAAAGCATGCAATTTAAAATAGGTAACGTAGAAATTGGAGACACTAAAACAGTTGTGATTGCTGAAGCCGGAGTAAATCATTTGGGAAGAATGGATTACGCTGAAGAATTAATTAAATCAGCAGCTCGAGCTGGTGCTGATATCATTAAATTTCAAACTTATAAAGCTTCTAAACTTACCACGCAAAATGCCCCAAGATTCTGGAGTTGGGAAGGTGAACAAAAAGAAGATGGTTCGCAATTTGATTCCTACTCAATTCTAGATTCATTTGAACGCGAACAATACGAACAGCTTATTCAAATATGTAATGCAAATAGAATTGAATTCCTCTCAACTCCATTTGATAATTCAGCAGTAGATATGCTTGTCGACATAGGAATGCAAGGGTTTAAAATTGCATCATGCGACCTCACTAACCTTCCTTTTTTGAAATATGTGGGGTCAAAAAGTTTGCCTGTTTTATTATCAACAGGTGCTGCAACAATAAACGAAATAAGACGCGCTGTAGATGTTATTGAAAATGAAGGTAATAGTAATATTTGTATTATGCATTGCACTCTTTGTTACCCTACTGAAGATAAAGACGCTAACCTTACTGCAATAAATGATATAATATCTAATTTTCCTAAATATGTAATTGGCTTAAGTGATCATACTTTGGGAACAATTGTGCCAGCAGCTTCAGTTCTTTATGGTGTTAAAGTAATTGAAAAGCATTATACTTTTGATAAAACATTACCAGATAGTGCGGATCACTGGCTCTCACTTGATGAGTCTGAACTTGCAACATTAGTTTCTCAAGTGAGATCTCTAGAGAAAGCTAAGGGTATCGGAAAAAAAATTCGATTAGATTGTGAATTGCCAGCTTATAAATATGCTAGGAGAAGTATTGCTGCAGTTACCAAAATACCCAAAGGTAAAATTATTGAAAGTTCTATGCTTGAAATGAAAAGGCCAGGAACAGGCTTATCTTCCGATTACCTTGATCGAATTATAGGGAGGAAAGCAAAGAAAGATATTCAATTTGATGAATTGATTAGCTTGGAGTCTATTGAGTAAGGTAAATAATTTTTTTAAGGTGACATTGTGGATAAAAGAAAAGTTCGTGTGATATTACAAAGTCGCCTTTCTTCAAGCCGCTTACCTGGTAAAGCTTTACTAACAATTGCAGGTTACCCGATAGTTATTTTGTCCGCAAAGCGTCTAATGATGAAAAATTCTCAACTGGTAATTGCTACTTCAATTCATTCCTCTGATGATCCTATTGTTAGAGAAGCTAATCGTCATAAAATTTCAGTTTTTCGAGGTTCACTTAATGATGTTTTAGGAAGGTATACTAGATGCGTTGACGATCTAGATGACTCAGATTTATGTATAAGAGTAACTGCTGACAATGTTTTACCAAACTATGAATTTCTAGAGCAATTAATATATAAAAAAAATAAATATAATTTTGATTACCTTTCAGGTTCTTATGCGTCCGGTGGAAAGTTACCTTTTGGTCTTGAGGCGGAAATATTTAGTGTAAAAATTTTAAGAGAAGCTAATCAAAAAGCATCTACTAAATATGATCGAGAGCATGTTACACCGTTTATTATCAGAAAATACAAACCATCTATTATGATTGATTCAGATAAGAAAACCAAAGATTTAAGCCATTTAAGGTGTACAATTGATACTTATGAAGATTATTGTAGGGTTTTAAGTCTATTTGATAATATTGAAAATCCTATTTCAATTAGTTGGCAAGAATTATTAAATAAATTAGAAAATTTAAATTTATAGTTTTATTATTTTAAGTTTAAAATAAAATTCTTTTTAAAAAAAAATACTACAAAAAAATGACTTATTTTGTTTTTCAATTAATATAATAATTAATCTATCTATCTTTTTATTTATGATAGTATAGTATTATTTTTAGATATTTTCTTTTTAACTTTAAATAGGAATTCATTATGAAGGGAATTGTAATTTATAAAGAGGGTGAAAACTATATAAGAAAATTAAAAAGTAACTTGGATACACCAACTCTTGAAAATGATGAGGTTTTAGTTGAAACTTATTATGGAGGGCTTAATTATGCCGATTTAATGATGTGTAGAGGTACATATCCTCACCCTAAGGGGTATCCATTGATTGCAGGTTTAGAGTTGTCTGGAAAAATTATAAAGTGTGGAAAAGAGGTTAAGGATTTATCCCCTGGAGATAATGTTGTCGGGTTCAGCGAGGAAGCAGGTGCATTTACTGAGTTATGTAAGCTAAAACGAAATGCTGTAACAATACTTGATAAAGAAATTTTATTATCCGACGCTGCTGCATTTTTTGTGCAAACGACTACTGCGTATCATTTACTTTATACCGTGGCAAAAATTAAACCTAATCAAAAAATACTAATTCATGCTATTGGCGGAGGTGTTGGATTGAATTTAATTCAACTAGCTAAACTAAAAGATGCAATTGTAATTGGAACTGTGGGCACATCAGGTAAGGAGAAAAAAGCTTATGAGTGTGGGGCAGATTTGGTTATTGATAGAACTAAAAGTAATTTTGTGAATGAAATTCAAGATAAATACGGAAATAGGCCAATAGATGTGTTAATAGATTCAACGGGTGCAGGAATTTTAGAAAGTAGTTTTGCTTTAATGAAAAATTTATCACATGTAGTTAGTTATGGTGAAGCTAGCGGAAAGCCTTATGATAACTTATGGGAAAGGTTAGTTGAAAAATCATTAACCTTCACAAGACTTCATATTGGTCATATGGACTTTAAAAGTGATTACTGGATAGATGCGCAAAAAAATATCCAAAAACTAATAAAAAATAAACAATTAAAAATTTTTGTTGAAAAAATATATAATATTGACGAATTTAATGAAATGTATGAATCATTAGACACAAGAAAGATTAGCGGCAAATTGCTAATAAAATTTAAATAGTTTAGTAATAAATAAAAAAGACCTTTGAATATACGTATAGGAAAAAAATATGTTTTATAATCCTGAAGATGGTAACCATGGTCTCTCACATGACCCTTTTAAGGCAATAGTAGCTCCAAGACCTATAGGTTGGATAGGTTCAATAGGTGCTAACGGAGTAGCTAATCTTGCACCTTATAGTTACTTTAATGCAATTTCTGATAATCCTTATTTTATAGTATTTGGGTCTGTAAATTACAAAGATTCAATTAAAAATTGTGAGGATAACAAAGAATTTACTTGTTCATTGGTTTCTAAAAATTTATTTAATGCTATGAATAATTCTTCTGCAACTGTAAATCCAGAAGTAGACGAATTTGATTTAAGTGGTATTAAAAAACAGAGTGGTCAATTTGTAAAAGCACCATTTGTTAAAGGCTGTTGTGCAGCTTTAGAATGTATTCATTGGAAAACAATTGATTTACCTGGTTCAGATAGGTCAAAAGGTACAGGAAATTATATAGTCCTTGCTCGAGTAGTAGGAATTTATATAAATGATGATTTTATTTTAAATGGAAGGTTTAACACTCCAGCAGTAAAACCTTTAGGAAGGTTAGGGTATATGGATTATGGAATAATAAGTGAAGAAAATATATTTTCCAAGAATAGGCCAAAATTAGATAATAATGGAGAGACTAAAGAAGAAGACGAATGGGACGGTATTTACAGATAAGTAGAAAACTAAATAGAATTAAAATAATTCTAAATAACTATATATTTCACTCATGTCTCATATTTTTATTTTTTATGCCAAACAAGAGTTCTTATTCAGAAATATTATTTTATGATACTTTTAATAAACCAGAAGAATGGCAATTAATCACGGATAATGTAATGGGTGGTCTTTCAACTGGTTCGTTGATGTATATACGAAACGGGGGCAATTTAATTGCGAATCTCTCTGGGGATGTCTCAACTAAAAATAACGGGGGGTTTATCCAATTTAGACGAAATTTACAAGGAATAAATTTAAATGATCTAACTTCAATTAATATTATTGCAAGAGGAAATAATGAAAAATATTTTGTTCATATTAGAACAAGTAAAACATTCTTACCTTGGCAATACTATTCAATAGCTTTTAATGTAACAAATAAATTTCAAGAATATAATTTACCAATTGGTGGGTTTAAAAAATCAAGTTTTTTATTGCCGAACAAAATATTACCTCAGAATATAAAGTCTATAGCTTTAGTAGCGTATGGAAAAAACTATAAAGCTAATTTATTTGTTAAATCTATTTATTTTATTAAATAATATGTATATTATCCAGGTATATGAAACCTATACACCCATTTTTTGAGGATAAATTCCAACCATTTGTTCATAGGGGTTGTGGGGTTAATCTTACTGAGAATACGCTTGAATCATTTAAGGAATCTGTTGATTTAGGTTATAAATATATTGAAACTGATGTTCGTTTAACTAAAGATGAGCGTGTGATTGTTTTTCATGATGATAACTTTAATAGATTAGCAAAAATAAATAAAAAAGTGAATTGTTTAAATATAAAAGATATAAAAAATATTGAGTTAATTAAAGGCGGAACAATTATAGAACTTGGGAACCTTCTTGAAGAATTTCCAAAAATAAAATTTAATATTGATATTAAAGATCCTAAAACATTAACTCCAACAATAAAAATTTTAGATTCATTTAATGCTTATAGTAAAGTTTGTCTAGCATCTTTTAAAAGCCCAATACTTTGGCGTTTAAAAAAAATTAGACCTCAGTCATGTGTTTCGATGGGTGTTTTTGATGTACTAGTTTTTAAGGTTTTTCATAAAATTATTAATGATGTTGATTGCATACAAGTCCCTATAAAATGGAAAGGGATTAACGTTTTGACTAAAAGTTTAACCGAAATAGCCCATTTAAATAATTTAAAAGTGCATGTTTGGACTTTAAACTCTGAAGAGCAAATAGTTAAGATGCTTAACCTTAATGTAGATGGAATTATGTCTGATGATGCAATTCTTTTAAAAAAAATTACTGAAAAATATAAACTTTTTGATTTTATATCTCATACTAACAAATAATCATCTATTGTTATTATTAATAGACTAGGAAAGTTTTAAATTTTGAGAGTGATTTTATAAAAAGTATGTTTTTTTGAACATTAATATTTGTATAAATAATTTTTTTAATTATTAGTTTTAATAATATCTAATATAATTAGTTTTTTTTATAGGGTTATTGAAAAAGTCTAAAATTTATTAATAATTACAAATAATTATTATTTGCTTGAAAAAAATATACTAATAACTATCTTTAACTTGTATAATATTATTGGTTTAACATGAAAAAATTAAATAAATCAGAAGTTTGTACTATTCTTAATAAAATAATGGAATATGAGCTAGCTGGTGTAGTTCGTTACACCCATTCATCGTTAATGGTATCAGGTCCAAATAGAATTCCAATTGTTGAATTTCTTCAATCTCAGGCCCAAGAGTCATTAACGCACGCCCAGGAAGCAGGAGAGCTACTTACAGGTCTTGATGGTCATCCAAGTCAAAAAATCCCGAAAATTGATGATCATAATCAGCATTCAATAGAAGATATTTTAAAAGAAAGTTTAGATCATGAACTAAATGCTCTGAGTTTATATAAAGAACTATTAGACAGCGTTCAAGATGCCTCAATATACCTTGAAGAATATTCAAGAAATATGATCAGCCAAGAAGAAAAACATACTCTTGAATTGAAAAAAATGCTTAAAGATTATTCTTAATTATTATTACAACAATTAAATGAAAAAATCAGAAAATATAGTTTTGTTTTGGTTTAGATCAGACCTAAGGTTAAATGATAACCCAGCTTTATATTATGCTTGTCAAAAATCCAAAGTCTTACCTATATATATCTACGACAATGTAAATATTAAAAACTTTCAGATGGGTAGTGCGAGTAAATGGTGGTTGCATAACTCTTTAAACGAATTAAACAAATCATTAAATAACTCATTATCAATATATATAGGAGATCCTATTAAAATAATTAATGAGATAATCGAAAAATATAATATTAAAGGTGTCTTTTGGAATCGTTGTTACGACCCAGATAGTATTAAAAGAGATAAAAAAATCAAAAGTAAACTAAAAAATTATGATATTAATGTATTTACATATAATGGTAGCTTATTATGGGAACCATGGAATATATTAAAAAATGATAATACACCTTATAAAGTTTTTACCCCTTTTTATAGAAAAGGATGTTTAAATTATTCTGAACCAAGATTGCCAATAAAATTTTTTAAAAATTCTATTTTTTATAAAGAAAAATCTAATAAAATGAAAATTAATGATTTGCATCTTTTAGATAATATTGGTTGGTATCATAAGTTTAATCAGTACTGGTTACCTGGTGAAAAATCAGCAAAAAATATGCTTGATATTTTTATTGCAGAAGGTTTGAGTGATTATAAAGAAGGTAGAAACTTTCCATCAAAGAAAAAAGTTTCTAGGCTTTCTCCACATATTAGATTTGGTGAAATTTCTGTAAATCAGATTTGGTATTCTATTTTAAGTAATTTGAAACTAAATAAAGATAAAAATATTGAACATTTTTTAAGTGAGTTAGGTTGGAGGGAGTTTTCATATTATTTACTTTATCATTTTCCTCATATTATAGACACAAACCTACAAGAAAAATTTGATAAATTTCCATGGGTTAATAATAAAAATTTTTATAAGAAATGGAAAAAGGGAGAAACTGGTTATCCAATTGTAGATGCAGGAATGAGAGAATTATGGGAAACTGGTTATATGCATAATCGTGTTCGAATGATCGTTGGTTCTTTTTTAGTTAAAAACTTATTGATTGATTGGAGAATGGGTGAAGAATGGTTCTGGGACTGTTTGTTGGACGCTGATTTAGCAAGTAATTCTGCAAGTTGGCAATGGGTTTCAGGTTCTGGAGCTGACGCAGCTCCTTATTTTAGAATATTTAATCCTATCCTTCAGGGAAAAAAATTTGATCCAGAAGGTGAGTATACTAAAAAATATATACCAGAATTAAATAAATTACCTGTTAAGTATTTATTTTCGCCATGGGAAGCTCCAGATAATATTCTAGAATCTGCTGGTATTAAATTGGGTGATAATTACCCGAAACCAATAGTTGATGTTAAGGAATCTAGAGATAAAGCATTAGAAATTTTTAAACAAATTTCGAAATAGATATGTCAAATAAAAATAAATTATTATTAATTTTAGGTAACCAACTATTTCCTGTTAACGAAATAAAAAAAACTGGAATAAAAAATATATTTATGGCTGAAGACTTTGGTTTATGTAGTGAGCATAAGCACCATAAATTAAAAATTCTAATTTTTCTATCTGCAATGAGAGAATATAAAAACTACCTTAAAAAATATAATTTTAATATTCATTATTTTTCTATAAAAGATAGTTTTAAAAAAAATTATGAAGATAAAATCAAAATCATATTAAACAAATATAAGTATAGTGAAATAAATTTTTTTGAAATTGAAGACAATTTTTTTTCAAAAAGAATGAGTATTTTTTTTTCTTCTTTGGAAAATATTCAATGTAATGAATTAAAAAATCCAATGTTTATTTCAGATAAAAATTATTTTGAACAAACAAAAAATAATAATTCAATTAGACTTTCTAACTTTTATAAAAAGATAAGAACTGATTTACACATATTAGTAACTAAAGATGGCATACCTATTGGAGGTAAATGGTCCTTTGATGATGAGAATAGAAAAAAAATTCCTAAAGATATGACTTTACCAGATAAGCCTTTAAATTTTAAATACAAAAATTTTAAAATTTTAAGTTCATTTATTAATACTGAATTTTCAAATAACCCTGGAAAGTTATCTAATACATGGGTACCAATTACACGAAGTGATGCTCTTGAATGGGTAAATAATTTTTTTAAATATAAATTAATTGACTTTGGGGATTATGAGGATGCAATAATTAGGGACAATAATTTTCTTTTTCATAGTGCTTTAAGTACTATTTTAAATTTAGGTTTAATTACTCCATATGAATTATTATCTAAATTAAAATCTTTTGCAAAAAAAAATGATATTCCTATAAACTCTTATGAAGGTTTTATCAGACAAGTTTTTGGTTGGAGAGAGTTTATCAGATGCTTATATCATAGATTTGGTGAGAAAATGATAAATTCAAACTTTTGGAAAAGTAATAGAAAAATGAAAAAATCTTGGTATTTAGGAAATACTGGAATACAGCCTCTAGATGACTCAATTAAAGATTGTTTAGAATATGGTTATACTCACCATATTCCACGTTTAATGATTATTGCTAATATTATGAATCTTTCAAATATTCATCCATATGAAATATATAAATGGTTTATGGAAATGTTTATAGATTCATCTGATTGGGTAATGGTTCCTAATGTTTTTGGGATGGGTACTTTCGCTGACGGTGGAATATTTGCGACTAAACCATATGTATGTGGTTCAAACTACATACTTAAAATGAGTAATTATAAGAAAGGTGAATGGTGTGATATAGTAGATGGACTATATTGGAAATTTATCGACGAAAATAAAAAATATTTTGTAAAAAACCCAAGATTATCAATGATGGTTAGGTCTTTAAACAGAATTAATAATAAAAGAAAAAAAATAATTTTTGATGCAGCAAAGAATTTCATTTCAGAGAATACTATTATAATTGATAAATAGTATAAAATTTACTAAATAAGTATAACTATAAATTTTTTTACAATTTTTCTACAATCTTGACTGCTGTTTTAATATAGTATACATTTTTTTATATACATAACTACTTAGGCATAAATATCATTTAGTTATTATGTTTAAATTTTTTCAAGACTGTGTTTCCATATGCTAAATATGCTAATAATTTTAGCCCGACTTCTAAAAATTTTAAGATTATGGCCTGTTGTTCAATATCTTGTTTTGTCTGAACTGTTTATCAGTATAGCTGCATTTTTTCTTAAAAGAAATTTAAAACCTTTATATGGAAAAATATCAAAATCTAAAAGAAATATTTTAGTATTTAATTGTGAGAGGTGGATGGTTGATTTAAAAGTCTTGCATGATACTGGAAAAGTTAATTTATTTGATTTTAAAAATTCATACATTACTTTTTTATCAATTTTTTTTAAAGATTCAGGTAAAGAAAAAAAAATTGGAGATGACAAAACGCCAGATCATAAAGAAAAGAACTATTACTATAAGGTAATTGATGATAAAGTTTTACAAAATAGGGAAAAAAAATTTATTTTTGCAACAAAAATATTATCAAAATTAAAAAATAAGTTAAATATATCTGCTGCTTTAAATTGTAGTTTCTGGTACTTTATTGATCAAGAATGGCTAAAAGCATCAGAATATATAGGAATAAATACAATTGTGATTTTTAAAGAATATACAACTATTGACGATAAGGGTTCTTCTGACAGATTAAAGAATATTAATGGCTTTGTTTTTCAAGGTTCATATTTATGTACACCAAATTTAACTGCATCAAAAATTTTTTCTGAAAGTCTTGAAATCGATGTAAAGAAAATAAAAAAAATTGGTTTACTTAGAATGGATAGAATATTCTCCAAATCTGTTGCTATTATTCCTCAGAAAAAAAAAATTATAACATTTTTCTCATTCGGACACTTATCGGCTAGTTTACATAGAACTTATGATTATAAAAACAATCCTTATTTTTCTAATTTTAGAGAATATGGTTTTGTTGAACTCTTTGAATCAGCTCATAGGTCTTTTGCTAGAACGGCAATTGAAAATCCTGAAGTTCAATTTTATATTAAGCCTAAAATTAACCTAAAGTGGTGGATTGATGAGATTGATAGAGTTATTAAGTTGGAAACAGGTAAAACTATAGACGAAATAGATAACCTTGAATATAATCATAGTGAAGCAAGTATTTTAATACAAAAATCTATATTGATTATTGGTTTTAATAGCACAGTTATATTGGAATCGATAGCAATGGACCAAGCGACTTTAATACCCCATTATGGTGAAGTAAATAAATACCCAGAAAATGTATACTTTATGAATTTTAAAGAATTGTTATATTTATCTAAAAGTGAGCAACAGTTTAAATGTGATATCAAAAATGCCATTAAAGATAATCAAACTTTTAAAGTAAAAGATAAAGATTTGGCTGGTGAAATGATTAAGTATTATATGGGTTTTAATGATGGTAAGTCTGCTCAAAGGTTAATAGACTTGATTGATCAATAATTATTTATTCATTTTTTTAAGGAAATAATAAAATTAATAATTTTAAAATAGCATCATTTTATAAGTTTATGGAATTCTCAGATTTTAAAATACAAAAAAAATCTTTAGAATTGTTATCCAATTATAGTTCAATTACAGGAACAATTATCCTTGCTCCTGAAGGCATAAATGCCACAATATCTGGGGATAATTATTCAATAGATCAATTTATAAAAGGTTTAATGAATAAAATAAGTCTGGATAAATTAGATATTAAATATTCTTATTCATCGAAAAACCCTTTTAAAAGGTTTAAAATAAAACTTAAAAATGAAATTGTTTCCTTGGGTGTAAATAATATTCAACCGCACATTAAAACTGGAAAATTTATAGAAGCTAAAAAATGGAATGAAGTTATTACTGATCCTTCATCAATAATTATTGATACACGTAATTCCTATGAAGTATCTATAGGCACATTTTTAAATTCCTTATCTCCAAATAAAAAAACATTTAGAGAATTTCCCAAGTGGGTAAAGGAAAACCTTTCAGGAAAAGAAAATAAAACAATTGCGATGTTTTGTACTGGTGGAATTCGTTGTGAAAAAGCATCATCTTACCTGAAATCAATTGGTTATAATGATGTAGTTCAACTTCAAGGTGGTATTCTTAGGTATTTAGAGGATATTGAAAGTGAGGAAAGTTTGTGGCAGGGGGATTGTTTTGTATTTGATGAAAGAGTTTCTGTTGTCCATGGTTTAAAAGAAGGTGAATATCAAATGTGTCATGCATGTAGAATGCCTATTAATCATAAAGATATTGCAAGTCAGAATTTTTTAAAAGGGGTGAGTTGCCCTTATTGTTATGATAAAACAACAGATTCAGATAAAAAAAGATTTTTTGATAGACAAAAACAAGTAGATTTATCCAAACTAAATAATATAAATCATTTTGCTTCACAAAAAAAACAACTATGATGAAAAATCCTATTTTATATTCATTTAGAAGGTGTCCATATGCAATGAGGGCTAGAATGGCTATTTATTTAAATAGTATTTCATGTGAACTCAGAGAGGTTAAACTATCAAATAAACCACAAGAAATGTTAGATATTTCACCTAAAGGTACAGTCCCTGTTTTACAATTAACTGATGGAAAAATTTTAGAAGAGAGTTTAGACATTATTTTTTGGGCATATAAAAAAAATATTAACTCTCAAATATATAATGATTATTTAATTAATAAAAAAAATATTGATGAATTGATTAATATTTTTGATAACTCCTTTAAATATAATCTCGACAGATATAAGTATCCAAATAGGTTTGAAGGTGTTGATAATTTATCCCATAGGGGCAAATGTTTAGATATATTGAAATTAGTAAGTCAAACGTTATTAAATAAAAATTATATATTCTCAGAATCTTTGGGAATTGGGGATATTTGCATTTTTCCTTTTATAAGGCAGTTTAGAATTGCCAATATGGAGTGGTTTGATGAACAAATTGAAATTAAAAATATGATTACATGGTTTAATAAAATTAATAGTTCTGATTTATTTAATAAAATAATGTTGAAATATGATCCCTGGGTTGATAGTGATAAACCAGTTATTTTCTGAAAAAAGTATCTATAGAATTTATATTGTTATTTAATGAAAAATTTTATTTTACCTGATAATTCATCTGCATTAATATTTGGTTCCAATGGTGGAATTGGTAAGGCAATATATGATACAATTAAATCAGACATCTCTATTAAAAATGTTTATGGATTATCAAGAAACTCTGAAATTTCTTTTGATTTTTTTTCTGAGCAATCAATTAAAAATGCCGCTGAATTAATCTCAGCAAAATTTTTGGATATTAGGTTAGTAATTATATGCACTGGTTTTTTATATGATGAAATATCTAGACCAGAAAAATCATTTAGAGAACTTGATGTAAATTATCTAAAAAAGTCATTTTACCTGAATGCTATCGGACCAGGTTTAATAATGAAATATTTTGCTCCCCTTCTACCTAGAAAAGAAAAGGTTATTTTTGCTTCATTATCAGCTAAAGTAGGAAGTATTAGTGATAATAATCTGGGTGGTTGGCTTTCTTATAGATCAAGTAAAGCTGCACTTAATCAATTAGTTAAATGTTATTCTATTGAATTAAATAGAAAAAATAAAGAATCAATATGCGTATCTATTCATCCAGGGACAGTTGATACTAATTTATCAAAACCTTTTAAAAAAAACGGCCTTAACGTAAGAGACCCTATTGAAGCTGCCTACGATATTATTAATGTTTTGAAAGAAATTGATTTAAGTCATAATGGCAAACTTATAGATTATAAAGGGAAAGAAATAGCTTTTTAGTAATTAATTTATATTAGATTTAAAATGATTTATTATAATAACACCAAATATTATTAAAATTAGTCCTATTAAAATTTCTATATTAATTTTTTCTTTATAAAAGTACATACTTAAAATTGTAACACAAAATACACCTAATCCTGTCCATGAAGCATAGACTATTGATAAAGGTATATATTTAATAGTTATGCTTAAAAAATAAAAAGAACAAATATAGCAAATTACTAAGGTAACTGTTGGTATTATCTTAGTAAAGCTTTGTGATGCTGGTAAAAATAAAGTACCGGTTACCTCAAAAAAAACTGCTAATGATAAGTATAAATATTTGATCATAACATTTTATTTACTTATAATTAATTTCTTAATAATATGCATAATCTGTTTCTTTAAATAGGTTAATAATTCTCTTATT
>MDSW01016748.1_pt1 | contig 26775 bp, 26 predicted proteins | sample 811171 | NCBI WGS metagenome assembly MDSW01 (sample SAMN05326641, study PRJNA326480) | marine metagenome | isolation source: seawater | place: Atlantic Ocean: North West | collected 2012 | reverse complement strand
ATGGTTTTTTCATTTTATCTTATGTTTATTTTTTTTTTTTTTAAATATTTCTTTAAATTATTAATTCCAAACAATATCGGGAGATTATTATTTTTTTTCAAAAAATCTGTACTTCCCTTTAAGGGAATATTTTTTTTATCCAACAATTCTTTATAATAATTAAAATGAAATGCGGAAGCTATAACTGCACCATCAATGTTAGTTTTAGAAAAAACTTCATATACATCGCTAGGATTCTTTGCACCTCCATGAGCTAAAAGAGATACATTGGTAATTTTAGATGCTTCTTCATATAATTTTATATCATAACCTTTTCCAGTTCCTTCTTTATTTATTGATGTTAAAATTATTTCTCCAGCTCCTAAATCTTGAACTTCTTTAATCCAATCGAATGTATTTTTGTTTATTTCTGTTCGTCCACTATCAGTGAAAATCTTATAATTATTTTCAATTTTTAAGGTTTCAATTGAAATACTAATGGTTGAAGATCCAAAAATTTTTACTGCTTCTTTTATAAATTTTTTATTTTTGATGGCGGCAGTATTTATTGATACTCTATCCGCACCATTTGTTAGGGTTTCTTTTATATCTTGTATATTTCTTATTCCTCCACCAACAATTATTGGCACAAAAGTGTTATTTGAAATTTTATTTGTTAATGAACTTAGTTGATTCCTTTTATACAAACTTGCAACAACATCCTGAAAAATAATTTCATCTATACCTTCCTCAAAATATTTTCTTGAAAATAATTCTGGATATCCAAGTATTCTTAAGCCTTCTAAATGCATACCTTTAACTAAGAAGTTATTTTTAATATCCAATCTTGCTATTATTCTTTTGATCAAATTACTTTATATTTTTTTCAAAATATTCCCATGGTGTTATTTTCATTTCCCACCTATTTGATTTTTTTTTCCACAAGTGTTCAGGTCTAAATTGATCACAAAGGTTATCAAATTCTTCTCTTGTCATTGATACATATTCTAAAAATTCTTTTTCATAAGTTTTTGGAAATTCACCATCAAATTGTTTTATTAATCCAAGACCTTCTTCTTTTGTAACATGGCCATTCCTGACTTCCATGCTAGAATCTTTCATTGCTCTACCATAACCAAACTTTATGTACGCAGTATAATAAAAAAAACCGTCAGTTTTATCATCTATGCTCGCATATTTTTGATATGTTCCATCAGTTCTTTTTTTATTAACTTCAAATCCAGTATTTTCTACTGCATAATAAAAATTTTCTTGAGGAACCCATTTTAAATAGTAGCCCAAAAATTTTGTTTCAATTTTTGATTCTTCAATTTTATTTATATCTAATGGCAAATAGGGCTCCATGTCAGATAAAGAATAACCATTATCTAAATGGTAAGATATGGGGTCTCCGCCTAATTTAATATTTTCTGTTTTGACTGAAGAGACTGGGTCTAAAGTATAGCCAGGATGAGAATCTTCAATTTTATTTGAAAATTGTTTTTCGTTGCCCATTTTAGTTCCATAATCTGACGGCGACTCGCCATAAAATATCAGTGGAATATTAAATTTATATGCCATCTGAGGAATAAAATTTTTTTGACCCAATATAAAAGGCTGAAAAGGATGAAGAATATTTATTAAAGCTCTTTTAGTTAAATGTCTGTGTACTTTTCCATTAGGTGTGAATAAATAATTATCAAAACCTCCAATATCTATCCAGCTTCTATGATTTTTCCAGCCAATATCTGTATACATGTGAGGGCTCCATGTGACTGTCAGTGGCCTCATACCATATTTATATTTTAGAATGTGTGATTGAAAAGCACTATCTTTGCCACCACTTCCTCCGACTATACAATTATATGGTCCTTTAAAATTTTTATATTTTTTACAAAGTTCTATTAATTCCTTTTCTCTTTCTTTCCAATCTATTCTGCCATTCCATTTTTTTTCTACAGTTCTACAGGCATAACAAACATTATTTTCATCAAACTCTATTGTGATTTGTTTAGTAAACTTATCATGCAGATATTCATTCGTAGAAGTTGGTTTTTGGTTAGTTATATTGCATTTTGAACAATATTTAATCTCAGTAGGTAGGCCAAATTTATTGGATCTATTCATTTTTTTTCCTCTAACTCTTTTTTGAGTTCTTCATATTCCTTCATTTTTTTGTTCATAAAATTTATTGTTAATTTTGTTTTTTCTGCAATTCCATGAGGGGTCAATTTGTATATGTATTTAATTTTACTTTTGCTTTTGTTAAAATTTTTCATTTTTACTAGCCCCTTTTCCTGCAGGCCTTTTAGACAATAGCTTAATTTTCCTAGACTAAATCCCAACTTTGATGCTAATTTCCTTTGAGTAAAATTGGGTTTCTTTTCTAATGATCTTAAAATATCTAAATAATTTTGTTTTTTATTGTCCATAATTATTATAATAAATATAATAGTGTTCAATTTATGAACAGTAAAGCAAACTATGCTATTATTTAGACACAATTAACGCTTTAAGTTATTGCTTTGCTAAATAATAAAGATTTATGAAAAAAATTATAAAAATAAATTAATGTTTAAATAATGAGTATTTTACACGTAGTTGATAATAAATATAGAGATTTATGGGGTTTTTATGAAATAAGAAAAAAATTAAACCAAAAAAATATAAATTTATTTTTTTGCAATAAGTTTAATTGGAATCTAGCTATAAAATACATAAATCCTAGCTTAATAATATTACCACACATAAGAAATAACTCACCTCATTTTAGAAAAATTATTCATTCTGCTTACGATAAAAAAATTAAAGTTATTTGTTATCCAAGCGAGTCTCTAGACTATAGAAAAGATTATTTAAAAAATGAATTGCCAGAGGAAATTTTAGACAAAATAGAAAAATTATTTTTATGGACACCTGAGCATGGAAAGTTTATTAGTGAAAAACATAAAAAAAAAATTTTAGTTACAGGAACCACTAGATTTAAGAGTAGTGAATTAAATTCTACTGGAAAAATAGAAACAATTGGCATAATGAGCTCTGGAAGATATTTGGCTCCACTAACTGGTAATACTAATACTCTCTATTATTTAAATAGTAGACAAAAAAATCGCAATGCCATTAATTGTATTAAGAATGAAGTTGAGTTTATAGATTTTTTTTGCAAAGTAGTTGAATTAGCAAAAAAAAATAATCTTAAAGTTATTTTTAAGCCACATCCCTTTGAAAAGATCCAAGTTTACAAAGAAGCTTTTCCAGATTTAGTTATTGAAAATGATCCTGATATAAGAGTTTTTTTAAAAAAAATTGATGTTTGTTTAAATCAAATGAGCTCATCAAATTTACAAGCCTTTTCTAGTAAAATACCAGTCATTAATGTCAGCAATGCATTAGATTTAAAAAAAGAATTTAAAGAATTAAATTATAATTATCTACCCTCTAAACTTGGCATACCAATTAATAATTTAGATGAATTAAAAAAACTACTTACTAATTATAATATTGAAGATCTTTTTAAAATGAATATTGAAAGAGGTGACATAAAAGCTTTTAAAGAATTGGCTCCAGAATATCAAACTGTAAATTTAATTTCAGACGAATTATCAAGAATGGATTTAAAACCTAACAAAAAGAATTTTTTAAGCTTTTTGCCTTATTTTATTAAAGAAATTTATCTAATTATTGCGAAAAGTAATCGTGAAACTTTATTTCGACCGTTTAGTAAAAAAGATGAAAAATTATTAAAAAAATTTAGCTAACATTAGTGGCAGCACTACTTTTAATATATAAAAAATGATAAAATAGTTATAAGAGGAATTATAAATTATTAAAAATTAGCAAAAATATAAATTTGTTTATGAAAAAACCCTTTTTGATTGCAGAGATAGGTATTAACCATAATGGCAGTGTAAATATTGCAAAGAAATTAATTGATTTAGCAAAAAAATATAATTTTGATGCAGTTAAGTTTCAAAAAAGAAACCCTGATGTATCAACCCCACAAAATCAAAAAGATAAGATGAGAGATACTCCATGGGGTTATATTTCTTATCTAGATTATAAAAAAAAAATTGAATTTAATTATGGTGATTATAAAAAAATAGAGGCTCATTGTAAAAAAGTAGGCATTATCTGGTTTGCCTCCGCTTGGGATATTGATAGTCAGATTTTTTTACGTAAGTTTAAATGTAAATATAATAAAGTTGCTTCGGCTATGGTTACAAATCTTAAACTTTTAGAGGAAATAGCAAAAGAAAAAAAACATACATTTATTTCTACAGGAATGTCTTCTATTAATGATATAAAAAAATGTTTAAAGATATTTAAAAAACATAAGTGTAAATTTACCTTAATGCACTGTGTCTCAACATATCCAACTGAGCAAAAATTATTAAATTTAAATATGATTATAGGATTAAAAAAAATTTTTAAATGTGATGTAGGTTATAGTGGTCATGAAAAAACAGTCTCACCATCAATTACAGCTTATATGTTGGGTGCAACAGTTATTGAAAGACATATAACGTTAGATAGAAGCATGTGGGGAACAGACCAATCGGCATCTTTATCTAGTGAAGGACTTCATATTTTGACGACAATATTGCGTAAAATTCCTTTAACACTTGGAAATGGCAAGAAAAAAATATCTTCTGAAGAAAAAAAAATGTTAAAAAAATTTAAGTATTGGTAATTATTCAATATCATGAAATTTGCAATAGCAATACCAGCTAGAAAAAATTCTAAGAGCATAAAGAATAAAAATCGCTTTAAAATTAATGGCAAACCACTGATAGAGTATACTTTAAAACAAGCATTTTTATCAAAAGTTAAACTAAAATTTATTATAAGTGATGATGAAAAAATAAAAAAAATTTCAAAAAAATATAAATTTAATACAGACTACATAAGACCCAAACACACATCTACAGATAAAACTTCAACAGTTGATACTTTAATTCATTTTGTAAAATCGACCATGAATAAATATGAATATGATTATTTGGTAGTCCTTCAGGCAACATCACCTTTGAGAAACTACCAAGACATAAATAAATCAATTGACTTAATTAAAAAAAATAAGTCATTATCTTTATTTAGTATTTCAGAGAGCTCACAACATCCCTATTCAACTATTGTTTTGCAAAAAAATAAAAAATGGAAATATTTATTACAAAAAGCAAAAAATTTTTATAGAAGACAAGATTTTAATTTAGAAACATTTTTTATCAATGGTGCGATATATATTGTTTCAAAAAAACATCTTTTAAAATATAAAAAAATTTACTCTAACAATCATAGTTTTTACAAAATGCCAAAAAATAGATCACTCGATATCAATGATTATGATGATATAGAGTCGGCAAAAAAAATGCTATGAGTAAAAAAATCAGTATAGATTGGGTTGGTGGAACTGAAATACAAGCTCACGATACAGCTGATAAAATAATCGAAGAATTAAAAAATTTAGTAAAAAAAAATTCTTTCATAAAAGATATATGGCTTTATGGAAATTTTAATGATCAGGTTTCGGATTTAGATATATTAATTCTATATGAAAAAAAAATTCAAAAAAAAAAATTACCTAAAATTATAAAAGACAACGTTAAAAGTGGAACAGTAATCTATATACCATATTCAAGACGATATGATATTTTCCTTTTTGAAAATTTAAAAATTTTTTCAATAAGAGATGGTAAAAAAGTAAAATTTAAGCTAGATATTAAAAATACTAAATATCAACTACTATCTTCTTTCATTGAAAAATATTATGAGAGAAGACAAATTTTTTTTTTAAAAAAAATTGCTATTAATGATGTAATTATTAGACATATTAAATCTTTGATTTTTTCATATGAGACTTTTTATAGATATCTTTCTTTAAATAATGAAAAATTTGTAAAAAAAAATTTATTTATTTCATATAATAATATTAGAAAAAAATTTGTTAAAAAAAAACTAACTAAAAAAGAATTTAATAACTATATTATTAAATTCAAAAAATTTGATATAAAATTTAATTTATTCTCACATAAAATATTAGAAAAAAAATTTTCAAAGATTAATATTAAAAATTTTTCTTATTTTTTTCTTAAAAAATATATTTTTTCTGACAATTCTAAATATCATAATAAAAAAGTACCTAAATTATTTGGTATAATTTATTATTTTTATGCGTCTCAAAATCTAGCTTTATCTAAAATAATAAAAAAAGATTTTAAGTATAAACAAAAATTATCAATTAATGATGTCGAATTTGAGAATTTTCTTTATAAAAAAATAAGTTTTATAAATAGAGCTTATTTAGATTTAAAAAGAAGTCGTTTTAAAAAAGGGATGTATAGATTTACTTGGTACTTAAATTAAGTGTAATTTTTTTTATTACCAATTTAGTAACACTATAACAATTTTTCATATAGTCTTTACCTAAAAAATTAATAATATTTTTATTAATTCTTTTTTTGTTTGTAATTAAATTTTTCCAATTGCTTCTCAACTCTTCATGATTTTTAATAAAATAAATTATTTTTTTATTTTTTATAATTTTATAAAATTTTTCAAAAGATTTTTTTTTATGTGAACTTTTTCCAATACTGTCTAAAAAAAGTACAGGTATATTTAACATAAATCCAATGTGACAGAATAATTGATGTAGTGTTGGATCATTTTTCCTTAATGGCACTCTCATTTTTTTATTATTAAAAACATGATGGTCATAATAACCTATATTAATACTTTGTTTAATATAACTACATCTTTGCTTTAATATTTCTAAAGAAATATTTTTTAAATCATTTTCTTTTTTAAAAAAAATATTCTCTTTACTAAAAATGTTTATATTTTCCTTTAATGCTTCTGGTGGAAGAAATCCTCTTTTGTAATTTCGCAAATCAAATTCGGTATAAGTTATTATTCCATGGTGCTGAAAAGGTGAGTGTTTTAATACTAATTGATAAAATTTTTTTAATAATTTTTGTAGTTTAATAATTTTTTTATAGTCTAGTAGAGTTTTATTATTGATAACTACAAAACTATCAAGATCACTCCATCCATCAATAAAATCATTATTTGAAATGCTACCTTGTAATAAAAAATATTTAAAGTAATAATTAAAATTATTTTTTTTTAAAAAGTTTATTGAGTTTATAATCTTATTCCTATTTTTTATTTTTTTTGAAAAACTATTTTTTTTAAATTTTTTTGTTTTGATTATTTTATATTTGTAATTTTTTTCTCTTTTTTCTTTTTCAATTAATATTTTATATTCTGTTGATAATTGTATTGCTTGTTTTTCAATAATTTTTTTGCTTAATTTTCTAAAAATTATATATTTAATATCAAAAAACCAATTTAATTTTTTATTAAAATTAATTGAATTAATTGGATAATTTTTTTTATATAAATCTTCAAAATGCATAAAATATTAAAATGTCTAATTTTTTAACTATTTTTAACTAAAATATAATTACAATATATATTATTATGTTATATAAACGCCACAATTTATGACTAAAAATTTAGATTAAGGTATCGAAGTATATTGACAATAATTATTTCATAAATGATTAACTTATTCTTTAGAGATTTAAAATTTTTAATTGGTGAAAAATTACTTTTATTTGTATACGCAGTATTTATTATCTCAAGTTTAGTTGCAGTTTTAGATGTAATAAGTATTGGTTCAGTGGCACTATTCTTGGGTGTTATTTTGGAGCCAGAGAAATTTTTATCTAACTATTTAGACTTTGAAATAATAAATTTATATTATCATTTAGATACTTTTAATAGAGCGCTCATTGGTTCCTTGGTAATTTTAACAATCTTTATTACTAAAGGGATTATGATGTTTGTTAATAATTATCTCGGTGCAAAATTGACTTATGAAATTAAAGTTTATTTATCTAATAAGTTATTTACATCTTATTTGTTTCGAGAATACAGTTTTCATGTAAGTAAAAATCCTTCTATTTTATGGAAAAATATTATTACAGAAGTAGCGCACTGTAGCAGCTATGTTAATATTATATCTGGTTTGCTTGGCTCAGCAATACTTATTTTAGGAATACTATTTGTAATCGTTTTTAACACAAATGCGTCTTTCACATTAATTTTTATATTTTTTTCGTTAGTTGTATATCTACTTTACAGTTATTTTAAAAAACAAATTAAAATCAAAGCTGAAAAAAGATTTTTTTATGACTCAGAATCTTCGAAATGTATTAATCACGCTTTTGGATCTATAAAAGAAACAATTTTATTTAATAGAGAAAATTGGTTTATTGGCATATTTAATAATTTAAATAAAAAAAGTGAAAAGCAGAAACAAGAATTATCAATAATAAACTCTCTTCCAAGAATGATAATTGAAATTTTTGCAATAATAATTCTTTTATTATTATTTACGATTCTTGCTTATAAGAATTATTCTGTTTCAGAAATTTTACCATTTTTGGCATTAATAACATTATCTCTAATAAGACTTGTTCCAGTTTTTACCTTAATATCTACGCACATAAACTCATTAAGATTCCTAAATATGTCAAAGAAAATTATAATTAAAGAGTTTAGAGCATCAAAAACAAGAAAAAATGTTATTGATAAAAGTGTCTATAAAAATTACAAAAAAGAAAATTTTAAATCATTATCTCTTAAAAGTGTAAATTTTTCATACGATAGAAGTAAAAAAATTATCAAAAATTTAAATTTAAATATCAAACATAAAGATAAAGTTTTATTTGTTGGACCTTCTGGTTCTGGAAAAACCACTATAATCAATTTATTATTGGGACTTTTAAAGCCAACAAGTGGAAAAATAGCAATGAACAATAAAAATATATTTAAAAATATACAGAATTTTCATTCAAAGGTTGGATTTATCCCTCAAGATATATATTTATTAGATGATACTATAAAAAAAAACATCATATTTTCTGATGGTGAATACAATAAAACTTTGTTGCAATGGGCTATTGAAAAATCTAGGTTAAATCAGGACATAAAGAAATTTTCCAAAGGAATAAAAACAATAATAGGGCATAGAGGAAGAAAATTATCTGGAGGTCAAAAACAACGTTTGGCTCTAGCTAGAGCTCTTTATAAAAAGCCAGATATTTTAGTTATGGATGAACCAACTAGTTCTCTTGATGAGTTGACTGAAATGAAGATAATTAACAATTTATTTAACTTCAATAAAGACCTAACTATAATCATGGTAGCTCATAGAACAAAAAATTTTCACGATAGATTTAATAAAATAGTTAAGCTTAAATAAAGGATTGAAATATTTTAATTAAAATATGTCTAAATATATTTTTATAATTTCATCAAGAAGGTTGCAAGAAAGAGACCAAGAGAGATTCGGAGTTAAATATTTAAGTAAAAAAAAAAAAGTTATTATTCTTGATCTATCAAATTTATTAATGAATAGATCTACTTTAATATATAAAAAGATCAAACTTTCATACATAAAAGAGATTAAGAGTTATAAAGATTTAATATCAATTCTTAAAAATAAAGAAAACTCTTTTGCTCTAGATTATACTGGTAATAGTATTACGGAAATTGTAATTAAATTAATATTAGTTTGGTCGAATATAAAATTGATAAAATATTCTGGAGGATTAAAACCAGGCGATTTATACAATCATATAGATAAAAATAATAAAATATTTAAAACTGATCAAAGATCAGTTTTTAAAAAATTTTTTGATCTCCCATTTTTCTTTTTTAGATTAATTAAGAAAATAATTTTAGATTTTATAAATTTTTGTTCTGTTGATACAGTTATGATTGCTGGAAAAAAATCTGTAGAGGAAAATAATTATATTTATGCTAAAAAAAGAAAACTTTATACACATTCTTATAATTATAACCACTTTCTTACACTTGATAAAAAAAAAATTAAAATTAAAAAAAAAGATTATATTGTATATGTCGATCAAGGTTTATTAACCCATCCTGATTTTTTTATTAAAAAAAGAGAACCATTAGTAGATAAAAATTTTTATATAAAAATAAATAATTTTTTATCTTTTATAGAAAAAAAATATAAATATCAGATTAAAATAGCTCTTCACCCAAAGAACAATAAAATGAACAATCTTTTTCCTAAAAGGTATATTTGCTATTTAGATAAAACTGCTGAGCTAATTAAAGATAGCAAGCACGTTTTGATTCATTATAGTACAGCTGTTTCTTTTGGAGTTTTATTTAAAAAACCTATTACTTTTTTAACATCAGATAAATTAAACAATTTTAGACCTGGGGCCCAAATTACAAAACTTTCACATGAATTAAAATCTCACTTAATAAATATTGATAAAAATAAGAAAAAAATTCGTCTTCAGATGAAATTTAATAAAAAAGCTTATAATATGTACTTAGATAAATATATAAAACACCCAAAATCTACTGGCGAAAATAGTTTTAAGTATTTGCTTAGGAATATTTATTAGTTCATTAATTTTTAATAGTGAAAAGTTTAATAAAATATAATATGAGTTCTTTAAAAAATCTTAAATGCATTTAATTACTGGATCAGCTGGCTTTATAGGATTTCATACCTGCTTAAAACTTTTGCGCCAAAATAAAAAAGTATTAGGCATAGATAATTTTGACGATTATTATGATGTAAATTTGAAAAAAAAAAGAGTTTCTATTTTAAAAAAAGAAAAGAATTTTAAATTTATTAAAGTAGATATTGTAGATAAAAAAAAAATAAAAAAAATATTTGATACCTATAAAATAAAAAATATCATCCATTTAGCAGCTCAAGCAGGAGTCCGTTATTCAATTAAACATCCTGAAAAATATATAGACGTAAATGTAAAAGGATTTTTCAACATAATAGATAATGCAAAAAAAAATAAGATTAAACATTTTTTATACGCAAGCACTAGTAGCGTTTATGGCAATAATAAAAAATATCCCCTTAAGGAAGATTTTGCCGCAAGTCATCCTATGAGCGTTTATGCTGCAACAAAAAGATCTAATGAATTAATTGCCCATTCTTATAGCAGTCTCTACAATCTTCCAACAACTGGACTTAGATTTTTCACAGTTTATGGGCCTTGGGGAAGACCTGATATGGCATTATTTAAGTTTGCCAAAAGTATAATTAACAATAAAAAAATAAATATTTTTAATAAAGGAAAACATGAGAGAGATTTTACTTATATTGATGATATAGTTAATTGTATTATTTTAGCCTTAAATAAAATACCGAAAAGAGATAAATTATATAATCCTAAAAATCCAAATCCCAAACTAAGTTATTGTCCATACAGGTTAATTAATGTTGGTGGAAATAATCCACTTAAATTAAGCGTTTTTATTAAATTAATTGAAAAGAATTTAAATATAAAAAGTAAAAAAAATTATTTATCTCTTCAAAAGGGTGATGTTGTCAAAACTCAATCAAGTATAAGGTGGACAAAATATTTATTAAATTATTCTCCACGCATTAAGCCTGAAAAAGGAATCAAAATGTTTATTCAATGGTTTAAAGATTATTATAAAAAAAAAAACTAAATATTTACAAGTGGCAAATGTTTGATGGCCTCAAATTGTTCCTTAGCAGTATTCTTGCCTTTTTTATTTCTTGAATGACACTCTTCATAAATTTCGAGCGGTGAGTATTTTTTTAAGTTAGTAGTTTGTAGCAATTTTTCGAGAACAAAAACAGCATTAGTACCATTGATCACTTTAACCAAAGCAAAATTATATTTACTTAGTAATTTATGAAATGCGGATAAAGATGCCCCATGGTACCAAAGACTTGAATGTTTCTTATGAATATTAAAATTTTCATCATATGGCACTGTTACTTCAAGATTTAAAAAGGAAGCATTATATTCAGTTACAATTACCTCTGGAATAACTTTTTTTGATAAAATTCTTTCAAGTATCCAATATTCATTTCCATCAATATCAATTGATAAACAGCCAAGTTTTTTCATATCAAATATATCATCTAAATTATTTAGATTTATGAATCTTTTAATAACTTGAATATTTTTTTTTGTTTTTTTTATTATCATTTTCATTATCGAACTGTTAAAAGCATTACCCATATCTGCATCTACAATCTTTCCACTAAAATTTTTTTGAATTAATCCAATACAATTTAGTTCACGGTAATGATAACCAACTTCTACAAAATTTTTACTTTCCATATATTTTGACAGATTTGATATGAAAATATTTTCTTCATTATTAAATTGGCTTTTTGTAAGAGAAAAATAATAATTTACATCTACAAAAAAAATTTTAAAAAAATATTTTATTGTCCAATATTTTTTTAATAAAAAAAACAAAAATTTTTTTTTGTATAAAATTTCTTTAAGCATTTTTTTTTTTATAATTTTCAATAGTTAATTTAGTATTAATTCCTAAATCATAGTGCATAATTTTTTCATCATTTATAGTATTACTTTTTAATAACTTATTAAATTTGTTGATTAAATAATCAGCCATTTCTTTAGCATCATATTTGTCAATTAAGAAACCATTTTGATTATTGATAACTATTTCATTGGCACCTTTCGTATTAAAACTTATAACTGGCAATCCTGCAGCAATCGCTTCAATTATAGTAATTCCAAATGACTCAATTCTAGCTAAGTTTACATAAACGTCATGTTTTTTATAAAGTTTTATTAGTTTTGTGTGAGGAAAATAAACTTCATCATTATTATTTATTTCCTCATGAAAGTTAAAAAAGTTTTTATTTTCTGAGATAAAATTTGATTTAAGTAAAAAATTTGAATTTCTTCCAGCTAAAGTCCATTCAAAATTAAAATTATTATCTACTAATATTTTTGCAATTTTTTCAATCATATCCAATCCTTTTTTTTTTTCATAAAAACGGGCAACAGTGATAATTTTTAATTTTTTTTCATTAATATTATTTTTTTCAACTTCCTTGATTTTTTTTATCTCTATAGAATTAGGTATTTTTATAATTTTTGCTGAAGGATAGGAAAAAAAATTTAATTCTTTAATAATGTTTTCTGATATTGCAAAAACACCATCAGTTAGATTGATAGTTTTTTTTAACAAATTTTCATATTTTTGGTCAAAACGATAACCGTATTTAATTTCCTGATCTTTTTGAATATCAGCACCTTGAAAAGTTATAAAAACATTTTGGTTTAAATCTTTTAAAATTTTTATGTATAATAAAGTTTTAAAATTGACAGAATGAAAATGCCAAGCATCATAATTTTTTTTTTTACAAATTTTTTTAAAGTAAAACTTAAGTAAAAAAGATAGATCAATTTTTAAATAATATTTAAACAAAAAAACTAAATTAATTAATGATTTATTCAGTACTACAATCTTATATTTTTTATTATTAATCAGAACTTTATCTAATAAAAAAACATCAACATCATGACCTAATTCAATTACCTTATTTGCAGTGTTGTGTGCTTGTATTTCAGCCCCTCCAACCCAAGGTAGAAATGTAGATGGTATAAAAGCTAACTTCATATTTTAACTATCTCTTTTTTGAGTTTTTTTAAAAAATGGTAAAATGAAAAAACTACCATAACAACAATAATTTGAAATAAGCTCTCTTTATTTGCTAATCTAATTTTGAATTCTTCCGATATTTTTTGATAAAAACTTATTTTTGAAGAGAGGCCACTCATACTAAAAGTTCCTAAAATTTCATTTTTTTTTGTAGCAATTCCTTTTAAATTTTTATTTCTAATTATTCGATATATAAGATCTCTATCTGAAGAATATTTGAATTTTATATTGTATTTACCTATTTTTTTTTGAGCATACTTATTTATAAAAAAACTTACCGAATGTGATGGGTAAATGTTAAATGTATACCACAACTTTTTTGGAAAAAAATTGTGATAAATTCTATTTTTTTTAACACTTCCGAATAAAAAATCAATTTTGTATTTTGAGAAATAACTAGAAACTATTTTTAAAGCATTTTTATTAAAATAATCATCAGAATTTAATATACCAATAATATTTCCAGAACTTTTTTTTATACCTATATTCATTGCATCAAATAGTCCCTTATCTTTTTTACTATGCCAGTAAGTAATTTTATTTCGATATCGTTTAATTATAGATACAGTGCTATCTTTTGACCCTCCATCTATGATTATATGCTCAATTTTTTTATTAGGATATTTTTGATTAATTACACTATTTATACATCTTTCTATTGTTTTATCATTATTCAGAACTACAGTTATAATTGATATTTTAGGAAATTTAGTTTTTTTTATCATTAAAATTTAACTTTATAAAAATAATACAAATTTTAATTAATTAAAATTCTTTTTTAGAAGGTTTATTATTATTACTAAAACCACCAAATTTTTCTGGCAAAAAACTTTTTAATGCCCATGTTGGATTTAAGAAATTAAGAATTGGCCAAACATTATTAAATCCATTGTCGAAAGTATATCTTTGTTGTTTAGGGTTCAAATTTAATGCAATAGCTATAGTTCTTGGATTTGTTTCAATATCAAAAAAACCATCACAATAGGATAATAAATATGTTTCAATTAATACATCTCTTCCAAGTTTATACCTGTGTCTATCTCTTGTGTATTTATCATAAACCTCTTGATTTGTTTTACCTCTTACCGTTGTATTTAAATATATAACCTTTTTTCCAAAATACTTTGTTATTGCTCTAAAATTATTTTCATCCTCAGTCATTAAAAAAATTTTTTCATAATTATCTCTTTTTAAAATTTTATTTATTTCATTTATCATTTGATTAATAGTCAATGGGAAAGGATTTCGAGCGCCTTTATAACCAGTTCCTCTAAAATGAACTCCTAATATTTTTTGGTTTTTAAAAAGTTTTCTTTTTAAATATTTAATTGTTTTAAATTTATTTTCTTTAATTTTAATATATTTATGAAATATATTAAGCAATTCGTCTTTCTCTGTAATGTTGTATTTAAAATCAAGATTTGAATAAAAAATATTATCAGTAATTATAATATTTTTACTTTTGTAAACTTCATCAAGCTTAAAAGGAGAAATTTGTTCATAATAGTATTCCCAAGAATTAAAAGTATTAAATATTTTTTTTTTTTCATTATAAATTGTTGTAAAATTTTCCATATCAACAATTGGAATAAATCCCATATCTAAAGCAATTTTAATATGATTTATTACAAAGGTTAAATTTGAAAAAATTCCATAACCCGGGTGTCTTTGAATTACATAAAAATTTTTTTCAGGGTTAAGTTTACCGCCAAGAACGTTAAAAATTTTTCTTTTTTTTAAAATATTTTTTGTATCTTTAATTGGCTTATATTCTCTAGTCTGTAAAACTTTGAAAAAAATTTTTCTTAAAATTTGTTTAATGGAATTTTTTTTCATTTTAATGGCATTTTTTTTTAAAAAATATTGTTAAATAAAAATATATTCTATATACATAAATAGTTAATTAATAAATTAAATCATAATATTGTTTAAAATATGTACTGGCCACTACAAGAAAATTTCTTGGATCATCAATCTATTAATAGCTTATGCAATTTCATTAAAAAAAATAAGAGATTAACTCAATTTAAAAAAGTGAAAGAATTTGAGAAAAAATTTGCTAAATGGAATGGGAGCAAGTACTCAGTTTTTGTAAATTCAGGAAGCTCTGCAAATTTATTGATAATTCAATGTGCTAAAGAATTATACAAGTGGAAAAATGGAGACGAAGTTATAGTCCCAGCTGTGACTTGGCCAACAACAGTTACTCCTGTAATTCAAGCAGGTTTAAAACCAGTCTTTGTTGATGTAAACTTAAATGATTTTTCTTACGATTATAAAAAGTTAGCATCAGCTGTTACGAAAAAAACAAAAGCAATTTTTGTGGCACACTTAATTGGAATTCCAGCTGATGTTGTTAAAATTAAAAAAATTATTCAAAATAAAAAAATTCAAATTTTAGAGGATTGTTGCGAGTCTCAAGGAGCAAAAATTTCAAATAAAAAAATTGGAAATTTTGGTTTAGGCGGTAGTTTTAGTTTTTATTGGGGACACCACATGAGCACCATAGAAGGAGGGATGATAACCACAAATGTTAAAAAATTTTATGATTTATGTTTATTAAAAAGATCACATGGATTAGCAAGAGAATTACCTATTGCAGATCAAAAAAAATTTAAAAAAAAATATTTTAATAGAGATTTTAAATTTTTATTTGTAAGCGATGGTTATAATTTTCGATCGACAGAAATAAATGCCTTTTTAGGAATCCAAATGTTAAAAAAAATAAATACCTGGATTAAAATTAGGAACAACAATTATATCAATTTTGTTAAACTGTTAAAAAAATATAATAAAATTTTTTTAGTTCCCTTTAAAAACAAAAAAAAGATGTCGTCGTTTGTTTTACCTTTTATGATTAAAAACAATAAATATAAAAAAAATTTTGAGTCTTTATTAAATAGGCATGGGATTGAGTCTAGGCCATTTATTGCAGGTAATTTGCTGAAGCAACCATTTTTAAAAAAATATAAAAATTTAGGTTTTTCTAATTCTAATTTTATTGATACTAATTGCTTTTATATAGGTAATAATCAGTTTGTTAATAAGTCAAGGTTAATTAAATTGGAAAAATTACTTAAATTTTTTTTTTAACTCATTAATAGTTTTCTCAATATTTTTTAAAGAAAAACCCAGTTTTTGATCATGCTGTTTTTTTTTACCGTAATTTGTTAAAAATTTAAAAGGCACAGATATGTTTTTAATTCTTGCATTTTTTTTTTCAGTTAAATTATTTATTTCGTTAATTACTGCACCACTATAGAAAGGTTCTACAATTAAAATTGAACAATTTTTTTTTAATATCTTTTTGAATATATTTTTATCAAAAGGCCTTATAGTTGTTAAGTAAATAAGATTTATTTTATGCTTTTCTATTAAAGGATATATAAAGTTTAATACCGGTCCAATGGCTACAATTGTGATTTTCGAATTATTATTTATTAAGTTTGATTTTCCAAATTTTACATGAAATTTTTTTTCATTTTCGTGATCAGATAATCTAAAATAAGTTGGACTATTATTTTTATAACTTTCATTAAATAAAATGTTAAATTCCTTACTACTTCCAGGTACAACTATTTGCATATTAGGAATATTGTACATTAAATTTACATCTTCTGGACAATGGTGAGTACATCCAAGAGATGCATAATCATATGAAGCTCCTATGCTTACAAAATTTCCATTTAATTTATTATAACCAAAATCTATTTTTAACTGTTCATATGCTCTATTTACAATAAAAGGAGCGATTGTATGTATAATCGGCTTCATCCCTTCATTAGAAAGTCCTGCCGCTAAACTAATCATTGATTGTTCTAAAATTCCAATATTATGTATTCTTTTTGGATATAATTTAAATAAATTTCTAAATCCAAAAACACCAATATCACCTAATAACATCACTGTTTTTTTATCTAATTTAAATAAATTAGAGATAGTTTTTACAAATTGTTTCCTCATTTGATTAACATTGAGTTAAATTTTTTAATTGTTTCTAAATCCACTTTCTTATGATGCCATTCTGGATTATTTTCCATAAATGGAACTCCTTTTCCTTTAATTGTATTAGCAATAATTGCTAAGGGCTTTTTTCTTTGCTTATAAATTGATTTTATTAGTAAACTTCTGTCGTGACCGTCAATAACTAAACAATCCCAATTAAAAGATAAAAATTTTTTTTTTAAATTATCAATTTTTAGAGCCCTATCTGTAGATTTATTTTTATCCACAATGCATATTAAATTGTTAAGATTATGATGGCTAGCTAGCAAAAGTGACTCCCAAATAGTCCCTTCATTACATTCTCCATCACCTATCAAAACAAAAATTTTTCCTTTTTCTTTTTTTATTTTTTTTGCCATAGACATACCACAAGCAAAAGGAAATCCATGTCCTAAGGAGCCAGTTGAACTTTCTACACCTTTGATTTTATTCTTATCTGGATGTCCGCCAAAATTACTATTATAAGAACAGAAATTATTTAAATTTTTTACAATTTTATATTTTTCCAATACTGCATAAAGAGATAAACAACCATGACCCTTGCTTAGTACAAATTTATTTAATTTATTCTTGATAATAAATTTTTCATATAAGGTATTAATAATATCCAGAATTGACAAAGAACTTGGGACATGACCTTCTTTACCTTTATTTGCCAAAGTAAGAATTCTTAAAATAAGTTTTTTATTGTTTATTGTTTTTTTTTCCAATTTATGTTCCATTTAATTAATCTGTCTATTCCATTTATAAATGAAATATTCTTCTTATTTTTAAACTCTTTTTTAAATTTTCGTGATGAAATTCTTAATTTAGATGGTTTTGAGTTTGTAAATTTTAAACTTTTATTTATTATCTTAATTGGAATATTGTTTCTCAATCTTGAAATAATTTTAGCTATATTATATATTGATATATAATCATTTCCAGCGACATTATAAGTAAGTGATTTTCCTGATGTTATTATTTTAAACAACATTATTGTTGCATCTGATATATAACACCACGTTCTTACCGTCTTGCCAGCATCAAACATATAAATTTTTTTCTCTTTGATTGCTCTTTTAATTAGCTGGGGAATAACCCTAGGATCATTAAAGTCTTGACCCGGACCATATGTATGTGCAGGTCTAGCAATATATACAGGAGTTTTAAATTTGTATTTATAATATTCGCATAATTTTTCTCCAATTATTTTTGAACAAGCATAAATCATTTCATTAAAAAAAGTACCTGTTCCCAAATCAGAATTCTCATTTATAATTTCATTATTTTTTGGTAATTTATAAACAGACGCTGAACTTAAATATAAGATTTTTGATTTAAATTTAACTGAATTATCTAAAATAGATTTTAATACATTAATGTTCAAATTAATTGTGCTTAACTCATTTCCAATCCACTTTTTAGGTTGACCATAAGTAGCGCAATGAAAAATAAAATCAAATTTTTTATTTATAATTTTATCAAAATTTTTTTTGTTTTCTAAATTCATTTGAATAAATTTAATATTTGAATTTTTATAAATTTTTTTAAACAAACCTCTAGGTTTACTCAATGATATTGAAACAATGTTACATTTAATAGATGATAGAACTGCTTGTATGTATGTTGCAAAAAAACCGTTAGCACCAAGAACTAAAATTTTTGAATTCTTAAACTTTTTAATATCTATATTTTTAGCAATATATTCACAATCTTCTTTAAAAATTTTATCCATAAGTGATGTTATTTATAATTATCAATTTTATTGAATTGTTTGTGCATTATTACACAGTTTATATTGGTAAACCTAAATAATTTTTTTTTTGCTAAAAAGATCTTTTTTTTGATTTTTGAGTAATTATTTATTGAATATTCTATGTTTTTTTCTAATTCCTTTTGATTGTTGTTTGCGATTATTAAACCCCCTTTTCCATTAATCAAAATGTCTCTTACACCACTTACATCAGTTGCTATACATGGAACTTCGTAATTGACTGCATCAATCAAAACATTTGGCAAACCTTCATAATATGATGACAAAATGAATAAATCTGATTTTAGAAAAAAGGGTTTTAAGTTTTTTTTCCATTTAATCAATTTTATATTTTTTTGATTTGAAATTTTATTTTGAATAATTTTGAATAAATTGCCATTTCCAACAATAGTTAATTCTATATATTTGTATTTTTTTGATAAATTAAAAATTGAGCTGATTAAAAGATCAAAATTTTTTTGCTTTGTTATTCTACCAATAGATAAAATTGAAAATTTTTTTTGTTTTCTTTTTTTTTTAATTTTTAAAATATTTGTTAAATAGGGATTTAATATTAAAATAACTTTTTTTTTAAAGATAACAATTTTTTTTAGGGATTCTTCTGATTTTTTTGAAATAGCAATAATTTGATCACTTAAATTGTAGAAAAAAAATTTTAATATTAAAACTAAAAATGCTAAAATTTTATTGTCTGCGTAATATGTCGCGCCAAGTGGTTCTTCAGAATTTCTAATACTTATTTTTTTTTTATTAAGTTTTGCAACTATTATTGCAGGTATATGACTTTGCATTGAAAATATGATTGAATTTTTTTTATTGTTTCTTATGTACATATTTAAATTTAAAGCAGCTGATAAAGCTAAATTCCACCTAGTTGGTAAAAAATTTATTTTTTTTATTGGCTTTGATTTTATAATTTTTAAATAATTACTAACAAAAAAATTTTTCTTATTAGCTTTATAACTAAACAAAGTAACATTTATTTTTTTTTTAATAAAATAGTTTACAATATTTATTAAATTTTTTGTCGCACCTCCATTTTCAAATGAAGGATAATAAAGCAAAATTGTTTTTATCATTTAAATTTATTTCTTCTTATGAATACAATATTTGAATAATTAAAGAAATTATGCTCCGGTCTTTTTGGATCTATTTTCATCAATTTTTTACTAAAAGGTAAAATCTTATAAGTATCATAATCTCTTAAATATTTAGAAAAATAATATAAATTTACATTTTTAAACAAATGATGCCAATTGTATTCAATTTGAATATATTTTGGTTTAAAATTTTTAATAGTACTTTTAGCACCTTTTAACACTTCAAATTCAAACCCTTCTGTATCTATTTTAATTAAATCAATTTGTTTTTTAAAAAGCTTGCGATTTTTTTTAAAAAAATTATCTAAAGTATCTATTTTACATTTAAGTTGTTTATTGTTGTTTTTTAGATAATCAATTTTATTTACTTCATTATTGAAATTAGCCCATTGAAGATTTTTTGCATTATAGTAAATAATTTTGTTTGTTTTTTTTTCTCCAATTCCAACTTTAAAAATAAAAAAACGATTCACATATTTTTTTCTAATATTTTGTAATTCTTTAAAAGATTTTGGCATTGGTTCGAAGGCAATAATTTTAGAGGAACTATTTTTTAATAAGTATTTTGAATAATTTCCTATATTTGCCCCTACATCAATACATAATTTTGGATTTTCTAAACAAACTTTTTTTAAAAAGTAAATTTCGCCACTGTCCTTTAAGTTTCCATGATTATTATAACCTATAAATCTGATTATTAATTTTAACAAATTAATGTTTATTTTATAAAAAATTTTTCTAGCAAAGAAAAATTCAAGGAAAGACAAAACAAATTTCATTTATTCAAATCTTATTTAGCAGATGTTTGTATTCATTAATTATTTTTTTTTCCTCAAATCTAAAAATGTTCTTTCTTGCAATTTTTAATTTTTTTTTAAAAATGAGTTTATTCTTCATAAATAATTCAATTTTATTTGCTAAAGAAAAAATGTCTTGTTTTTTAAATATAAAACCACCCTTACCATTTAATAATATTTCACTTGGTCCTGTATTACAATTAGATGATATTACTGGAATATTTAATATTATCGACTCAATAATTGAATTTGGACAACCTTCATAAAGAGATGGCATTACATATAAATCTGAAATTAAAAAGTAAGGAAATGGATTTTTTTTTGGTGAAAGAACAAAAATTTTTTTTGAAAGCTTATTATCTTTTATAAAATTTTTAATTTTATTTAATTCTGGACCATATCCAATCAAAATTAAATCTATGTTAGGGAATTTCAAACTCACAATATGAAAAGCTTTAAGCAATGTAATGAGATCTTTTCTTTTTGTAAATCTTGAAACTGATAATAGCCTAATTCTTAACTTATTTTTTTTTATATCTTTTGGAAGATAAAGTTTTGATAATCTAATTATTTTTTTTGAGTTTGTTGGACTATAAATTGTTTTCACTTTTGAATTGACAAAAATAGACAAATCTTTTGAAAGTTTTTTTGTATTACCTATTATTGTCGATGCATATCTATAATTTAATTTCATGAGTTTTTTAATTACAATTTTTTTTAAATAATTTTTAAATGAGTCATGATAATTAAACTCATCTAAATGATTTCTCTCAATTAATATTGATTTAAATTCTTTTAAATCTTTAAGCAAAAAATGTGTCAAAATATTTGAGTAATTTTGATTTGATATATATATTTTTTTTTTAAATATTTTTTTATTATAAATTGACAATATATGTTTAATTTTAAAAAAACTAAATAGTGTGCTCTTCGCATTTACTTTAATAACATTTATATTTTTATCAAAATTTAATTTACAGTTTTTTTTAAGATAAATATAAACGATTTTAAATTTATTTTTATCTAATCCATTTAATAATTGAACAATTTTACTTGTTGCACCTCCCATATATGAGTATGGATGATAGCAAATGATTAGGGTTTTACTTTGCATATTTTTTTTACTCGAGAAAAATAAATTTCAATTGATATTTTTTTTTAAAATTAATTTTTTAAATTTCTCCAAATTCTTCTTATAAAATTTTTTAATGTATATTTTCTCGAAATTATATTTTTTTCTTTCTCGAGTGTATTTTCACTTTTTTTATAAATTTTTGCCATTCCCGATCCTTTAAAATTAAAATTGAGGTCAAAATTTTCCATGTTAGCATTAAAAATTTTTAAGATTTCTAAAAAAGTTTCTTGGTTATTGATTTCACTGTTAAAATGATCTCTTATATTGCCTTTTGAATACAACAGCCATGAAGTATCATCAATTATAAAGTATCCTTCTTTTTTTAAAAAAGAATAATAATGATAAAAAATTTTTTTTACATGCCTAGCATCATGAAAACTATCTAAATAAATAAAATCAAATTTAGTGGGTATTTTTTCAGTTACATAATCGTAGTTATCATCTCTTGAATGTATAAATTTCCATACTGGTGATGAAAATTTTTTTGAATAATCATCTATGTCCACTGAATATAATTTACCACCATTTCTTTCACATACTTCAATAAACATTTTTGTTGAAACTCCCTGTCTTACACCAAATTCTAAAATAGTTGGTTTTTTTATTTTTATTAAATCTTGATAAAATGTCTCTTTAAGTTTTTCAAAATAAAGATTTTCTAAATTGATCATAAAATTTTAATATATTTTTTTAAAGTATTAATTTTTAAATTTTATTAAGTTTGAAAATTATAGTAAGCTATCAAGTAATGAAAGTATATTATTGGAGTCCATTTATTTCACATGTTGCAACTACTACTGCTGTAATAAATTCAATTAAATCAATAAGTAAATATTCAAAAGGAAAATTTAACTGTCTCATTGTGGATGTTTTTAGAGAGTGGGAGCCTTATCTAAACGAACTAAGTTTAAATAAAATAAATGTAAAAAAATTAGACTCATTTTTAAATATAAAACATTTACCAAAAAATGGATATTTTAAAAGTAGATTAACTTATATTTTGGCTTTTATTTTTACTATTTTTAAACTTCATAATTTAATAAGAAAAGAAAAACCTCAATATTTCATTATGCATTTGATTACTTCTATACCATTAAGTTTATTATTATTATTTAATTATGACACTAAGTTCATACTTAGAATTTCAGGTTATCCAAAACTTAATATTTTTAGAAAAATATTTTGGAAATCATGTAGCAAATATATACATAGAGTTTTTTGTCCAACAAAATTGACAAAAGATTTTTTAATAAAAAATAAAATTTTTTCGGAGGAGAAAATTTATGTAGTTGAAGATCCTGTTTTAGATGTAAAAGAAATTTTTAATAAAAATAAAGATAGTCAATTAGAATTAGATTTAAGTTTAGGTAATAAAAAATATTTAATTTCAATTGGAAGACTAACAAAACAAAAAAATTTTAATTTTTTAATTTCTAATTTTAAAAAAATTTTGGAGAAATATAAATTTCTTGAACTAGTAATTTTAGGAACAGGCGAAGAAAAAAATTCTTTAAATAAATTAGTTCAAAAACTTAAAATATCTAATTCTGTTCATTTCCTTGGAAATAAAAAAAATATTTATCCATATTTAAAAAAATCATTATTTTTTATATTAACTTCTGAATGGGAAGATCCGGGTTTTGTAATCATAGAATCAATGTATTCTAAAAAAATTGTATTTAGCAGCAATTGTAAAAATGGTCCAAAAGAGATCATAAACGATCAAACAAACGGCTTTTTATATGAAAATAAAAATTCACTAAGCTTTTTAAAAAAATTTGATATGGTTATGGATACCTTAAAAAATACCAAAATTAAAAAGAAAATTCTTCTATCAGCCTTAAAAAAAACAAAAAAATATACTTTATTTTTTCATTATAAAAATATTTCAAAACATTTATCATGAAAATTGCAATTTTATTTGAAACTTCAATTTATTGAGTTAGAAAGTTAAAATAGATATAAGATGTTAAATAAAATTATAGATAAACTATTCTTATAATTAAAATTTCGTGATAGTAGAAAGGTTAAATGAAAAATAAGGTTTTAGGTTTAATACCTTGTAGACTGTCATCTAAAAGATTACCACAAAAGCCTCTTTTAAAAATTAATGGAGTTCCTTTAATCATTCATACTTACTTAAGAGCAAAACAATCAAAAAAATTAGATGATTTAGTAATTTGCTGTGATGATAAAAGAATTTTAAAAATAGCCAACAAATATAATGCAAAAGCAATTTTAACTTCGAAACAACATAAGAATGGAACTGAAAGAATTTACGAAGGTTATTATAAAATAAAAAAAAAATATAATTTTATAGTTGATATACAAGGTGATGAACCATTAATTGACCCAAAACATATAGACAAGGTAATTGAATTTCATAAAAAAAATAGATCAACAGGAATTATTTTACCATCATTAAGAAAAAAAAATATTGATAGTAAAAATATAGTTAAAGTTATCGCAACTGATGATGGAACAGTTTTATATTTATCAAGATCATTATCTCCTTTTTATTTTAGAGATAAAAAAAAAATATTTTTAAAGCATTTATCAATTATTTCTTTTAAACCTGAAACACTTAAAAAATTTTTCTATTCAAAACAAACAAAATTAGAAAAAATAGAAGGTGTTGAACTGCTTAGAGCCTTGGAAATTGGAATTAAGATAAAAACATTTATTTTAAAAGGTGATAGTTTTTCGGTTGATATTAAACAGGACTATGAAAAAGCAAAAAAATTTATGAAAAAAGATAAGTTTTTTAAAAAAAAATTGAAAACTTTCTTAAAAAAAAATGGCTGAACTTTCTAAAAATTTAAATATTTCATTAAGCAAATATAATAAAAAATTTCAAAGTAATCATTGGCTATATAATAATAATAAAAAAAAAAATTTATTTAAGGAAAAAAATCTATCTAATTTCAGAAGAAATGGTTTGTCGTATGGATTAGATGATCAATTTTATAGTAACAAAGATACTATTAATTTTTTTAAATTTTTAACAAAAGAATATGGAACAAATTTTGTTTTTTCCTTACTAGAAAATAAAAATATTGGTAACCCGAAAAATTTTTTTTTTAAAAAAAAAAAATATTTTACAGCAAATGAACTTGTACACATAAAGCATCTATTAGATTTTAAAAATTATGTTAGGTTAAAAAAAAGTAGTATCGTATGTGAAATTGGTTCTGGATATGGATCTCTTATTAGCAAAGTTATAAAAAATTATAATTGCAAAACTATTTTAATTGATTTGCCTGAGTCAAATTTTTTAAGTTATTATTATTTAAAAAAAATTTTTCCTAAAAAAAAAATATTTATAAATAATAATATAAAAAAAAAAAATAAATTTAAATGATATAAAAAAATACGATATATTAATCTTACGTCCATGGGATATTTTGCCAAATATAAAAATTGATTTTTTTATAAACTCAAGGTCTATGATGGAAATGACGTATCAAACTATAGATTTTTATTTTAAATTAATTAGAAAAAAAATAAAAAAAAATGGATATTTTTTATGCATAAATAGATACTACAAGGATACAGTTGGATATCCAATAGAGTTAGAAAACTACCCTTTTGACAATAATTGGAAAGTTATTGTATCAAAAAAATCATGGAAGCAAGAGCATGTACATTATTTACTTTTAAAAAGATCAAAAAATAATTTAAGTGATATTCAAAAAGAATTAAAAAAAATAAAATTATATGCATTAGAAATAAAAAAAAAGGATAAATTTTTTTGGAGAAGAGTCTTGCCAACCTCATTATACAAATTATATAAATATTCAAAATATGAAATTACAAAAATATTTACATGAAATATAAGAAATTAATCATTGTTGATTTACAAAAAGATGCAAATATAAATTATGATAATGTTCTTTATATTTATTTGAATAATGGTAAAATCAATTTTGAAAATTCACAAAAAATCTACTTAAAATTTATAAGAAAAAAAAATTTTTTTAAAACTAAAAAAAATTTAATTAGAACATTAAGAGAAAAAGTTAATAAAAGTAGAAAAATTTTGGAATGTTTTCCTGAGCTAGATTTTTTTAATTTAAGAAACGACAGAGATCCAAGTTATGATTTATTATTAAATATATTATTGATCAATAAGTACAAAAAATTAAAGAAAATCAGAGAAACTGTAATAATAACTGATAGTGAGATAACCAAAGGTTGTTTTTCAAATAATACAAGTAATAAAATAGTTTATATAAATAAAAAATCTAATTTTATACTTAATTTATATCGTCTTAAAGTTTTAAAATTTTATATAAAAAGTTTTTTCGTTGTTCTTTTAGCTAAAATATTTAATAAAAATAATATAAATAATTATTATAATAATGATGCTTGCATAACACTTTTTCCAATTTTTTTTAATAAAAACTAAGTGATATTTTATGAAAAGAAAAAGAGTTTAAAATTAAATTTTCTCATGGCTGATGAAACTCAGCT
>MDSW01209343.1_pt1 | contig 26776 bp, 16 predicted proteins | sample 811171 | NCBI WGS metagenome assembly MDSW01 (sample SAMN05326641, study PRJNA326480) | marine metagenome | isolation source: seawater | place: Atlantic Ocean: North West | collected 2012 | reverse complement strand
TCAAGATATTCTCCGGCCATTACGCGCGTCGTATCGGTAAGTGTGTAGCCGCTTCCTGCTGAAGTTAGAGTAAAGGTAATGACATCTATCTCTGAATATCCTGCATCCTGTGGAACGTCGACAACAACACTCAGCGTTGTTGTCGAGCCGGCTGTGATGAAATCACTCGTCGTAAGGTCGAGTATTGTATCTGCCCAACCCAAATCACTGCTCACGCCGATATCGAAGCTATCTGTTTTAGAACCGATGTTCTTGATGACATAATAGAGAGTTGTTGAGTCTCCAGGAGCGGTTGTGCGATCCGAAGGCCCAACCATCTCAGAAATGTAATCACTGAAGATAACATCAAATTCAGAATATGTGATTACCTCGGGCCCCGTTGAACCGTTCATGACGACTCGTACCGACATGTTCCAGAGACCAGTCAATGAAGCAGCGGAAAATCCTCCGGTGAGAATCTCTTCTTCGGAACCAGTATAAATCGACCCTGGCTCCATAGTTTGAGTGTTTGACCAATATTCAATAATTGGCGTAACGCTTGATGCATTGGTCAAGACGATTTGCATAACAGCCGAAAATGGCATGACGCCGATATTACGGACCGTTGTATTGAACGTGTGAGATTGGCGGTCGAGTATGACATCGTCATTCCCTGGCGCAGGCGTAGGAAGATCATCGTCAAAGACGATTCCTTCACGGAGGGTATCGACATCGAAATCTCGACGATACTCATTGTTCAGAGTGTTTCCGTCGTTTGCGCCAGAAACACGAGCAAACAGGGTTTGGGATGGACCTGTAGTCGCGGCCCAACTAAGCAGATAAGTCGTAGAACCAGAATTACCAGCGATTGTGCCAAGATCAACAGTATCGACAATTTGTTCTGCAGCGCTAGGCGACCCTTTGTGGACAAGTGATAGGAAGGCGTTTCCTGATGAAGTCCCAGCATTGGAGACATCGACTCTCACGGTATGCGTATCTGGTGCCAGAACTAACCCACTGCTCGCGAATACCGAACCAGCACCATCGAACTCCATGTTGTTGACTTGGAAATCAGGCCCTGCTCGTCCACTGGTGGATGAAGCGTCAGCGAAAGGTAACGCGAGATGCCCTAACAGAAGAGCTACCAAGAGGAGCGGTAGGAGTTTTCGACTAAACATCAGCGCTCCCTCCTGCTTTATTGAACCGTTGAATTGTTATCGATTTACCTTGTGATTTCCATATTTCGAGAAGTTGATTGAGCAAGCGGTCATGCTCTTCATCCGAAATTCCGAGCCTTCTACGCTCTTCCCAAAGCAAGAGTTGCTCGGTACGTGTCAAAAGAGCGTCACGCAGATACAACTCGAGAGTTCGACGATAAGCATCACGATCCGAGACTGCATAAACTATCGAATTACCCGGTAACTGATCAGCACGATTTTGAATGAAATTCCCAAGGTTGAGTGCTTCGTCATAGGAAAGGTTGCGTCGATCGAGATCACCTTGAATGGCTGAAGCAACACTTTGTAAGTCATATCGGGTCTTTGCCCGTTGAATCTTCTTGAAGTACTTGCGGCTTCGTCGCGTCATGCCTAAAGCCGCCATGCATGTCCTTCACTACTGGCAGTTTATCAAACAATTGGCCGAAAAGCATGGAAATATTCACTCGGCATTAGAAATTATGCATATTACATCAAACAATAATGCCACTCGCTTGTGACACAAACCAAGCATTCTTGATGTAAGGCGATACGCATGAAACATGAACACACCTGTAACCCTTGAGATCGGAACAAAAAGCCCTCTTTTTTCCTGCCTAGATTCTGCTGGAAACAACCATGAACTCGAATCTTACATGGCTCAAGGTAAGAACGTCATCCTCTACTTTTATCCCCGAGATTCGACACCTGGATGTACAAAACAAGCATGTGATTTCCGCGATAATATGGCTCGACTCGCACAGGAGGATTACATCGTCCTGGGCGTTTCAAAAGATTCGGAATCATCGCATGAAAAATTCATTACAAAGCAGGAACTAAATTTTCCCCTACTTATGGACATGGATGGCCAACTCCACGAAATGTTTGGTACTTGGAGAATGAAGAAAAATTATGGTAGAGAATACCTTGGTTGTGTTCGATCCACATTTGTCATCGATAGCAATGCTAACATCACTTGGTGCCGATATAATGTGCGAGCAAAAGGTCATGTGGAGATGTTGATGAGAGAACTAGGAATCGAGTCATGAGGTGTACAAATGCAGGAAGACATTGGAGGTGAACGCATCCATTTGTCTTCCACCTCGTGTGCTTACAAACCCTGTTATATCGGAAAAAATCTCGACGTTGGAGAGAATGTCTCGATTGGCTCAATGTGCCATATTGGGCGTAACGTAACCATTGGAGACGGCACCAGAATTCAGGGATCTAACTATATCGCAGATCGAACAGTTATCGGCTCAACTGTGTTCATTGGACCGAATTCAACAATCCTCAATGACAAGTATCCACCGTCAGGTGATGCCTCAAAATGGTATCCTGTAAGGATTGAAACCAACGCTATCATCGGAGGCGGCTGTACCATTTTGCCAGGAGCGCATGTTGGTGAGAGCGCAGTTCTTGGAGGAGGTTCGGTCCTAACCGAACCTTTGCCATCTAGCGAGGTATGGGTAGGTAACCCGGCAAGATTTCTTATGACAAGAGAAGAATACGACATCAAGGAATGAGAAAGATGGAAGGTAAGGCGCACGTGATATCCTTTCTCAAAAAATGCATTGAATATGCTGATGCATCTATCGAGCGTAAGCAAAAGCGAGGGGATTTGGAAGATATTTCAAAATGGGAAGCATATCGCGACTATACCGCTCATGCAGTGATGGAAGTAGAAAATGGTGAGCTTGATCGGTGGTTTCCAAACCAACACGAAATGCTAGGAGAAGAGCAATTTACTACTGTCGACCTTGCCTCACTATCTCATCAAACCCGGTCAGCATGGCTCACGAATCTTGTAAGTCCTCGTCCTCTAGCACTTATTGGTACATCATCTCAAACAGGTAATCTCAATCTTGCCCCATACACTTCACTCTCCATCGTATCCAATTCGCCTCCATTAGCGGTCATTTCTCTTTCAGCAGACCGTAACGACAGGTGGCGAGATACACTCATCAATCTCCGTGAAACTAAAAATGCAGTACTGAATTTTATTCCAGCATCATCAAATGCAGCTGCAATTGTTGAACAAACTGCACAACCACTTGAGTATGGAACAAGTGAATGGGAATCATTCTCTTTGCACGGATTGCCATCGAACCCACTCGTCATGAAAGATGCAGCTTTCGCACTACTGGGTGAAATGGTCGAAGAGGTTGATTTGCCCGAAGCAAAAGCGAAACTGGTGATTCTCAAATTATCCGAAATTCTTGTACCTGGACAATATGACGTTAACCAACCTGCGTACATCCTTTGCCAACATGGATTGAACAGGTTGATGGTAACACCAACCGAGTGGCATTACAACATAGATCGTAGTGTTTGAAGAAGACCCTCTTCAAGCGATACTTCAGCCTTCCAATGCAAATGACTCTGTGCTTGCAACAGATTTGGAAGACGTCGTTTTGAATCACCTGGATATCCATTACCAAATTCTACACATATTGCTTGACCCGTTTCTTGTTCGACCAAGGAGGCTATGCGTTTAGCAAGGTCGAACATTGAAATTTCATCCTCTGTTCCTAAGTTGATACACGAACCTGAAATATCCTCGATATCACCTGATGCCACAATTCCACGGACTAGATCATCGATATAGGTAAGTGAACGTGTTTGAGAACCATCACCATGCACAATAACAACTCCTTCTTCAAGAGCTGATTTGATCATCATGGAAACGACTTGTCCGTACTCATTTCCCAACAGTCGTGGACCATACCCATTGAACGGTCGTACAATTCGTGCATCGAGACCTTTTCGAACAGCATGCTGCACCGCGATTTCTCCGAGATATTTGCTCGCACCATAGGCATGTCTTTGGTGATGTTGAGGTGCTGAAAATACTGCAGATTCATCAGCACCAAGAGGCATCACTTCAGATTCACCAAAGGATTCTGGAGAGGAGGTAAACACGTATCGGCAGTTGTTTTGTTCTGCAAATTCTAGCGAACGTAAGGTCGAATTGAGATTGACATCCATCACAAGCCTTGGCTCTTCATGAAACCATTTTGTTCCATTGATAGCAGCAAGATGGTAAACGATATCGATTGTCTCAGGGTTAGCAATGCGTTGATAGGACGATGACAAACAAGCATCTGCTTCAACTAATGTGATGCTTTGCTCAATCCTTTGCAGGTTTTCTTTTCGGCCTCTCCAAAAATTATCGAGAACAGTAACATCATGTCCGTGCTCAACCAAAAATTCAACCAGACTTGAGCCAAGAAAACCTGCTCCTCCTGTTACAAGGATCCGCATCGCTTCACACTCGCTCTAGGAGTTCTATGGAAACCTTACCGTTTTCCCGCTTGAATCTAATTCGATCACCATCGTTGACACCAATACATGGATCCTCCTCGAATCCATGCCCATAAGGAACGTTCAACAAGGAACAGGCAGGGAGAGTAAGTGGGCAAACGTCTCGATTGATGATAGCGAGTGGCCCTTTGTTTTCATACAATAAGCCCATCAATACATACGGTGCAACCGTCGAACCAGAACCCTTTGGATAAATTAGAATCGTATCTTGAATAGCTCGCCCATCAAGAGGATGGCCTGGTTCTTCCACAACACCTGTGTCCCTATTCACATAACCAAGATAGGTGATTGGAACGTCGGTAACCATCGCCTTTCCTTCAATACAGAAGTCACCTTGAGAATTCAAACCCTCTCCGATTATGGTCGTTAGACCTGTTTGTTGCGTTTTAGCACTTACTTGACCGCCATGGGAAGATTGGGAAAGTGTTGGAGTTGGACCTTTGGCAAGAGAAGGATCGATAGCATGACGTACGCACTCTTGGATTGAAGCGACACTGGTCGGTATACGATTGAGACCGCTTGTAAGATAATGCTCGGCTTTCATCGAATTCGTTAACAGGTGATTGTACTTCTCACGGTTGTAAGGTGTTACCTCAGGACACGTATCGACAAGGACCAAAGCACCTGCTTCCTCCAACATCGAGACCGTTCCATCAGCTTCGGCTAATGCATGATTTTCTTGACTTGTAAAGACCCATAGACGCTGATTTGGAACAGATTCTTCAAATTCCATATGCGTTCGTAATGCTGCCGCAGTCGTCCGCATTTCTTCTAAACTGGCTTGTGGGCAACCAATGACGACCAAATCGACTTGTCCTTGAGGACTGAGTTCACGATAGCGTTCTTCAAGATCCTCCTTAGTAAAGGTAAGAACACCTTGCCAATCGATTGATTCAATTGGTTCGTTTGGAGAATTTGTGTGTCCTTCAACCCACATCATCGGTGTTCCATAATTGGCTGCTGCAGCAGTTAATGCCTTCTTTCGGGCAAAGGAGATGAAGTTATCCAAGCCCTGTACGTATGGCATTGGACCAAATGGAAGATTCCATTCTGGCTTAGCATTCTTACCAATCCAATCACCAAGAATGGAATAATCAGAGAGAGTTTCTAAAGCACATTCGACAATCACTCGAATGTTTGGTTTCCGATTTGATTCAAGATGTAGCCCCCATGCAGGCGCATAGCCGGTCAATGCCGTGGCAAGAGCACTCAAACCTGACTCTCGATTTGTAATCAACGATGTCCATGTATTCGAATAACAGACAGCATTGGACTCTGCCCATGAAGCGACTTCGCCTTCAATCTCGATTCCACGGTCATAAGGCGTACATGATAACGTAGATTCAATTCCAAGCCGGTCGTAGGCTTGGACTATCTCGAATTGTTGCTCGAGAAAATTTGGCCAACTAATCCCCATTTCTTCCATCTTCTCTCGATCACAGCCAGCTGAATTCAGCGTTGTAGGAATAACAACAGTTCCCGATTGATCTCCACTCAAATCATTAAGGAAGGTACGCAGGCCATGTCCTCCAGTGATTACAGAAACACCAGAAACGTGAGCATGGTCGACTTCAACAAAGGACTTCGCTTTTGCTACTCGGGCAAGGTCAACAACGAGACGGGCTGCCTTTTGCCGTGTTGGACCCTCCTTCCCTTCCAACTGTTCTGCCAAACGCTTTGGAAGGTCCATGAACTAAGGCAAACATCGACGCTTCATCAAGACTCTTGTTCTCAACCGATGGTTTTGATACGGTTGACGTCGCTCCGGCAATTATGTCCTCGACTGAGAACAACACACAAGGAGCCCGCCGTGATGGCCGACGTTCGCGTTTTTTATCACGTGAAAACATCGTAAAGATGTTCAAAACAACCGTTGTACTAAGTGCACTATTTCTTTCAATATGGGCAGTAGTACTGAACCATTCGATTAAATCACTTGACTCGGCCGATGAAGAGGATTCAACGATCCTCGTAGAAACCGAAGGAAGAGAAGCGGATGTCTATTGTCCAGAAGGTGGAGCAGACATATTCCTAGGAACAGATTTTGATGGAGATGGAAAACTCTCTGCAAATGAGATCACAAGCAGTACGAAAGTCTGTCATGGGCAACAAGGACTATCAGGCCCTCAGGGCCAATCTGGCTTCGACGGTGAAAACGGTTACGATGGCAACTCAAGCCTCGTCAATCTCACAGCATTATCGCCAGGCATTACATGCCAATTCGGTGGATTCCAGATCGAATCAGGTATTGATAACAATCACAACCTCTTATTGGACGAAGAAGAAATCGAAACCACTGCCCATGTTTGTGATGGACAACTTGGCGGTGAAGGACCTGAAGGCCAACAAGGAGCTGATGGTTCACAAGGTTACTCAGCACTGATTGAACAACATCCAGCACCAACCTCGATCTGCCCACAGGGCATTGTCATGGAATTCGGTGTCGACGATGGTACAGACGGAGCAACTGCAAACGATGGAATCCTCCATGAAGATGAAGTAAGAGAATCACTGAGAATTTGTTCTGAGCAATTGTATGAGGGATTGACTGGAGACATATTCTCAGGCACGGGAGATTCAATGTCATCCGTTTGTGATCAATCAGATTGGAGTGATACTTCCTTTGCATATCTCTTTTCTGCGACCGACGGAACAAATGGTTGTGAACTTTGGATTCTTGATCAAGACAATGTTCCATCCTTGATGATGGATATTCATCCAGCCGGAGATTCAATTCCTGGTCGTGAATTAGGAATTCATGCTGTTGATACCGATCGAGGTACTCGTTTCTTCTTCGATGCTGATGATGGAACCAATGGACGTGAATTATGGGTCAGTGATGGAACGCCCATTGGAACAATAATGCTTGGTGATATGGAATCTGGAGATGCTATTGATTGGACATCCGAAATAACATCATGGATGAATGGAGCTGTTTTTACTACTCATGGACCACAAGGCCATCGAATGTGGTGGACCAATGGTAGTGTGACTACTTCGATTTGGCAAGCGCCTTGGTTTTCGAGTACGGTATCATCTGATTTGGTGAACCAATCCACTGCCTTGTCCTCCCTTGGACAAGGGTTGCTACAGGGAGATGAATATGGTCTATGGTTTGCAGCAAAAGATGCTCAAGCTGGACTTGAGATGATGTTCCTCAGTATTGATGGAACACTACATCTCTACGATTTACAACCTTTTGGTGATTCATCACCTTCACAAGGATTGTCGATCGAAGATGGTTTCATTATTGCTGCCGGTGATGGTACTGGAAGACAATTGGCTAAACTCGATCGTGATGGAGGCTATCAATGGTTGACTTCGATGACAAAGGAGGGGACAACAACACCAATTTCTGTAATGGCTCCTGCCTTTGGAATTCAACAACTTGGTGACATCCTTGTATTCGATGTAGTCTATCGAGGTGCTGATGCGACCTTGTTTGGTTACTCGCTCACTACAGATACATTACAAGAATTGAGCAACAGTATCCTCGCACCAGGTCATAGTAACGAAGTTGTTAGCAATGGGAATACGATTTGGTTCGATTGCGTTCTTAGCCATACTGGTATGGAGCTTTGTCAAACCGATGGTACTGTAACAGGTACGAAATTGACCGTTGATTTGATGCCAGGAATAAGTACAAGCCAACCTCGCTCGATGGCTTATGTTGATTCAACCCTATACGTTCTTGCTCAAGGAATAGATGATTCAGGAACCAATAGTGGACACGCTCTTTGGTCTATTGAAGGCAATACCGTTTCTTTGGTTCTTGACGTGTGGACTGGGATTGGGAACGACTCCAATGCTGGAACATATGGGAGTCTAACAGCCACATCCAGCCATCTGTTATTCATTGCAGATGATGGCCAATACGGACATGAGTTGCATCAATACCTTCGACCATCAATTCGTGATCAATGGATGATTTGGGATTGATGACGATCGATGCAATAGGAGCAAGATTCACCGGGGACATACGCTGGATGTAATTGTTCCTTGGGCGTAAGTGGTTCGCGACATGCAAAACAAATCGTTGTTCCAGTTTCTGTTAAATCTGGAAGGAGAGCAACTCGCTTGTCAAAGACAAAGCATTCACCATCCCAATAGTCGCCACCAACCTGTTCGAAGTAACCTAGAATACCTCCCTCAAGTTGCTTGATATTGGTAAACCCGGCATCCTTCATGATGACGCTGGCTTTCTCACAACGTACACCACCTGTACAGAACATGACGATTTCTTTGTCCTTGTATGATTCATCGAGTTCTGAAACAGCCTTTGGAAAAGCTCGGAAGGTGTTAATGTCTAATTCGATGGCATTGTGGAAAGTACCTAGTCGTGTTTCGTACGTATTTCGAGTATCGAGTAGTACAACATCGTCATCATTGAGAAGTTTCTCATGAAGTTCGTGAGGAAGGATTCTTCCATCGTTTGTCTCAACTCGATCAAAATTTGGTAGACCTACAGAGATTATTTCAGTCTTGAGACGAACATTCATCCGATTGAATGGTTGATGTTCAGAATAGGATTGCTTGAAAACGATATCTGCAAATCTTTCGTCATCAGCAAGATACGAACGGAAGGAGTTGATTTCTTCCTCCGGGCCAGCGACGAAAATGTTGATTCCCTCATAACTGAGCAGTATAGTACCTTTCAGACCGAGTTCATCGCATCGTTGCTTGAAAGGTTGACGTAATGCATCCCGGTCAGGAAGTACAACGAACTTGTACCCTGCAATGTTGAGGTGCTGCCCCGTCATGAAGATTCGTCCAATATCATCCTCTTATGTTCATCGATTAACGACGCCAATCGTGTTTGCTGGCGAGAGGGTGACGCCAACCTTGTCCGAATGCACGTGAAGAAACACGAGGTGCGGGAGCCATCTGCCATCGCTTGTGTTCGTTTGCTTCAAGACGTTGCAATACCGATACTACGGTTGCGTGATCAAAACCGTGTTCAGTAATTGCTTCTGCTCCAAGACCCTGTTCGATATGATAATTGAGAATAGCATCAAGTGTTTCGTAGGGAGGGAGCGTATCATCATCCCGTTGATTAGGTGCAAGTTCTGCAGAAGGTGGCTTGGTCAAGGTCGAAGCATTGACTGGAGGCTTTTGCTCCCTTGCAATCGCTCGACGATTGAAGACCTCGGCAAGCCCGTAAACTTCCATTTTGTAGACATCTCCCAACGGCGTATATCCGCCTGCCATATCACCGTATAGAGTACAGTATCCCTGCGCAAGTTCAGACTTGTTTCCAGTTGCGATCGCCATTCTCCCTTGTGCATTTGCATGTGCCATCACGAGGATTCCACGTAAACGCGCTTGAATGTTCTCTTGAGCAACTTTAGCACCTTCTTCAAGCATTTGAGCAAGTTGTTGTTCAAGTCCTACATGATGCTTGTCGATCGGAATTGAAGCATACTGCATTCCGAGCGATTCAGCAGTGTATTTCGCATCATCGATTGAATGTTGAGATGAAAATCGAGAAGGCATCGATATACCGAGGACGTTTTCAGCCCCAACAGCTTCTGCCGCTACGCATGCAGCGACAGCAGAATCAATACCACCACTCAAGCCAAGAACAATTTGTTCAATACCTGATTTTTGACAGTAATCGCGTAATCCTACCACAACCGCATCTGCCAGTTCTTCAAGGACATCAGCGCGTTCTTCTCCTACATCTGTTGCAGAAAAGAAAAGGATTTCACCCTCAGAATCATCCATGGAAATCCACGTAGAACCATGTGGATCATTAATATCGACAAGAAGGATACCTTCCTCCCAAGAAGGAGCGACTACAACCTCTCCAGAAGGCCAAGCAGCAAGTGACCGGCCATCGAATAGGAGATCATCGTTACCACCTATTTGGTTGGAAAGAAGGAACGGGTGTCCAAGTGTTTTAGCAGCTGTTCTAGCTACGTTAAGACGGGTTTGAATTTTATTGGAATGATATGGAGAAGCTGAAAGATTCACCGTTGCATCAAGATTAACACCCTGACGGCCCCATTCTGCTAACTGTTCTATCGGATCAGCATCGTATTCGGAGGGGGTTTCACCTGCTACCTGCCAAGCATCTTCACAGACCGTAACTCCCAATTCAAGTGGTCCTGAAAGAGTTCGAGCAATTCCTGGTCTATCATCGGAATCAAAATATCGTGCTTCATCAAAAACATCGTACGTTGGTAACAACTGCTTACGTGCAACTATCTTCACAGGTGCTTCATTACCAAGCAAGACGACACCATTACCTGGCTTTCCTCGAGCATGGTCTGGAATGGTGGGTGTTCCAATCAACGATGGAATCTCAACATTGAGTGCACACGCTGCTTGCTGAGAGAGTTCCACAAATTTTGATTGCATCAAAAGATCACGTGGAGGGTAGCCACAAATCGCAAGTTCTGTGCTAACGCTAGCAACGGCTCCTGAGTCTGCTGCAGTTTGAATAAATCGTTCAAGTCGTTCAGCATTGCCTGCAATATCACCCACGGTCGGATTGAGTTGAAGCAGAGCAATGATGCTTGCATCTTGCTCGCTCATGACCATCCCACATACTCAGGTTTCATAGAAATGATGTATCATTTGTATTGAAGAATTTCACCGTTTGCATCCTTATACCACCAACTGCCATCTTCCTGGTTTTGCCACCACCAAACGCCGTCGGAGCCTTGAGTCCATCCATCGGCAGAGGTTGCTTGTGTAGATGTGGTAGCTTGGGCGCCTGCTGTTTCGACAGGAGTATTTTCCTTAATCGGTTGATTCAAATTGAGATCCGCATCATCATCGATGTAATCGTCTTCATCCTCATCAAGATAATCTGAATATTCATCCCATTCATACTCTGACTTTGATCCACGTCGCACCGTTGCATTTCTTGCCATGACCAACAATGCGAGAATTATTGAAATGCCGAGAAGCGCCCCGATCGAGCCTAAAACCGGATTCACGTCACCAAAGATTGACTCGCTAAAAGAAGGTTCACTCGTCGGACGTACGTCGACCGATGGACCATTACCAGTCGCACCATTTTCAAGAACAACTTCAATCCATTGCAGACCTTCTTTCTCCGGAGCCCAATCGATGAGGATTGTGCCGATACCACCTTCAGCAATCTCAACTTCGGTCTGTCGAAGAACCTCAGAGGTACCATCTGCACGAACTACGGAGATGGTCGCATCGGTGGTTCCATCCAAGGTTCCAACATTCTTAACGAAAATCTGTACCGCGGTTGAATCACCGGTCTGGAGATTCAATCGAGAGTATTCCATTGCTGGAGTCTCTAGTTCAAATTCCGGTTGTCGCCACTCCATGAGCCACGATGTAATCGCATTTCCGGCGGATTGTCCTTCACCTCCAAGAACGAGGTTTCCTGCAAGATCTCGGCCTTCGACAAGGACGAATACTGTGAATCGGTCGATGAGCATGTCATCGGTGATGACGCTCAAATCCATCGTACCGGTTCCGACAAGGCTGAGGCCACTAATTTCTGTCCCTTGCAAGAGGAAAGGACTGTTGCCTTCTCGAATTAATTCTCCTGTCACAGTGTCCTCAACCCACCATGCAAGTCGTAGTGACTCGAAATCGATTCCACCTTCCTCAGAGAGGACGATGGTTACTTCATGTTCCTGTGCTGAAAGAATTGAACCAGGACGCGGCGTCTGTACCTCTTGAGGTTCTGGACCAAGTCCATCAACAACCATCCATTTCACAGAAGATCCTTCCTCGGTCGCATCAATACCTTGCGGTGGTAAACATCCAACCGACCATGTCAGTGGAATGGTTCCAGATGCTGGCGGTGATTGAAGTTCAACGTTCCATATCCCATCGTAGGTTTGAGCTGTGTAGATTTGTCCTGCGAACATGATATCAACACTGCAGTTGAAGTCCGGCGTTTCTTCCGTTGCTTCGAACACCAAACCACCAGTTAATTCAAACTGTGAATTTGGTGGAATTCGTGCCCCATCATCAAGTACAGTTCCCTGAGTAAGAACCAATGATACCGTCTCTTGAGGAATCGTCAGTGCTGGTGAGAATCGCCAACGTAAAGCAGGGAAGGTTTGGAGAACTTCTTGCCCAGCACGATCGATAATTTTCACACTCGGTTCGCGGAATGTGTCACCTAGGTCCGGTGTTGTCCATGCCAACTCTAGTTCAGTAACCAACCGAGTATCCTTTTCATATGGCCCCGCTGCTGTTCCATCCAATGCGAGCATATGACAATCATGAATGATCAAATGAACACTATCCGAAGTGCATGAGTCCGTTCGGAAGTCCCATGTAAACGAGAGAGGAGATGTCAGAATGTTCACTCCAAGCTGAATTTCAACCGTGGTCAAATCGGATGCACCATTTGGTTCTCTCATATCGACTCCTAACGTATAGGTTTGACTTGGGTGCAACCATGGTTTAGCTCCACCAGTCCACGACATTGCTGTAGCCGACAAGGTAGGAGGCCCATCAGGGCCGATTTGATACATGAACAAATGCTCACCTTCCTCGGCTGTCCCTGCATCCTCAAGGATTTGGCCTGAAGCATCCATTCCGACCAAGTAACCTGCGACCTTCTGGCCTTGAGAGCCCATCGAATCGTCAAACAGAAGAGTGTAAATGCCGGTTGAGAGGGTCAAATCGGTTGGAATGATTAGTGAACGTTCCTTGTATTCATCAGGACTAGGCCATCCATTTAGATCGACATCATCTGCCCATTCCCTCCACAGCATCACATGGACGTCTGAAGGGAGTAATACTGGATCAAGTATCTGGAATTGGACCGTTTGGCTCGGCGAGGAAAGACGGTGATCGTACCACTCAACCGTCGATGCGATGACGGCCGGAGAAGTTGGATCGATCTTGAAGGTACGCGTGTATTCTGATTCGTTGATGATGTCGCCACCATTGAGTGGAATGACACGAACTGTCCAAGTCAAATCTCCAAAGGAAAACGGCGCTACATCGGATACATTCCACATATCGACATCGAGGGACGTAGTATTGGCAACCATGGTGTTGCCTTGCCATAGTTGAACCTCAGCATCTCCGTCTGCAAAAGCATCGATACCATCAATGCCCTCGTACCCAACATCGATTGAAAAGTTCAATCCCATACCTGCTGCGAGATATTCTGTTGATGTGTCGATGAGACCATGGTCTCCGCTAATTTCAACCGACTTGACGGCCAAATCGTTCTCGAGCGCTTGGCCACCCCCTATACCGCTCCACATGTATTGGCCTGGACGTGAAATAACACTATTATCGAGAACGAGACGCATCGAAGCCGTTAACCAATCTTCATCATCCCATCCTTGCTCAATTCGGAATTTGACGGTGATCTCGCTCATTGTTGCTGAGATTTCTGAGATGTTGAATGAATCTGTTGGGTGTAATTCAACCAAAGAACTGTCGCCTTGACCAAGGGCTGCTCCTCCTCCTGTTGGAAGCAGCCATGTTGCGTGATTGTTTTGTCCTTGAACGTCGAGACGTATCAATGAGACAGACCGTGCAGCATCAATACTGAAGCGAGTTGTGAACGAAAGCCATCGTTGTGAAGTCGTGAGTGGGGTCGATGCATTCTCCATAGTCACCATACCAGCAGCAACCTCGTCACTGAACTCCATATCCGTGACTTCAACGATCAATTTTCCATTGGAAAGACCGGTGAATGGGAAGGCGATAGATGGCGTTGAACCAGGTGTTCGATAAGCTGAGTTAGCTGCCATAACAAGCGGTGATTGTTGATCCGCAGAAATGGTCATCATGGTTGCATATGGTGCTGCAAGATTAGAGAAGGTTGCAACTCCCTTTCCATAAACTTCCAGTTCCACAAGGGCAAATCCTTGGCCCAAATTATTCAACAATGCACTTTGGCTGTTCAATGTAGCCTCAAGGAGTGCTTGTTCTGATGCATTGAGTTCAAGACGGAAAACTGTTTCATTATCGAGCGTTCTCGAAAGAATCGTCGAACCTGCGATTCGTAATGACATTCCCGTCATGTTACCGTTTTCACTTGATACCGATACTGCGAATCGTTCCAAATTTGATGCTGGGATCCATGCTGAAGCCTCGGCAAGTCCGGAAAATCCAAATGATACTTTATGGGTTTTCTCACCTGTTGAGAAGTGATCTTGGAATCCCCATGAGCCAATTCGTACATCTGGATCGCCCCACTCCAACAATCCATCCCCGTCCATGTCCAATGTTGGAGCATGAACGCGTTGACCACTAGACATAGTCACCTGAACTTGATTGAGCAATGCAGGTTGGGATGAATTGTGCATAAACATGATTTGGAAGGCGTGCTCATTTGGAGAAAGAAGTCCCGAGTAAGGCAAGGAGATCGAAGTCCATGGATCGGATTCAGCGTGTCGGACGAAGGCATCAAAATCCTGCATAACAGCAGCGATTTGATAGGTTGCAAGTGGAGAATTGCTCGTGAACCAAGGTGAATGTACAGTTCCGTTGGTAACGGACGAAATTGCACCTGCGAGATAGGTGCTATTGTTGAGTGTCCAACCTCTTTCGGTTGGATCCAAGGAGAATGTATCCTTGACCAAACCACCAGCTGATATCGATTCAACAGAGGGCATTGAATTGCTGTCCAATCCTTCAAACATCAATCGAACTCGCAATGAACCGTAACGTTCCCAATCAACTGCGTCGAGATGAACTCTCGTACCCTCAATGGATTCGAAACCTGAAATATTGTCTCCGGTTTGTGCATCGATAAGCGTCCAATGCAGAGTGGATCCCAGTGGCATATCTGCATTGATGTGCATTGGTGCATATGGACCTTCAGCCAATGAGAAACTGTTGGATGTATTGTAGCCGAATGTCGGGCTGGTCCATGCCGTCGTGGGAGGAATGACGACCTTGACATCGTCAACAAACCAATAATAGCAACATGTACCGCTACCAGAAGTTTGCTGAATGCGGAATTGGGAAGTGGAGTGAAGAGCTGCTACCGGCAGAGTGGTTGAGTATTGGAAGTTGCTAGTTTGTGAGCCACTACCTTGGAATGTATGGAACGTTGTCCATTGACCATTTGCAGTTTTGTATTTTAATTGGAGATTTTCTCCTGAATCAGGAGTTTCCCCACATCCTGAACGACCTTCGTGAACCCATGCATGGAATGGGATATTTGACCGACCAGCGAGATTTGTTGCTGGTGAAGTTGCGTGGGTAGAACCAGCATAGGTTCGAAGTGAACCTCCAGAACTACCATTGTAACCACAAGATTGGGAAGTCCAGTGAGTACTGTAACTGTTAGAAAAAGTCCAGCCTTGTGCTCCATTGTTGAAGTCATACCCTGGAGCTGACCCATCACCGCTGAGTATACCTGCCTGAGAAAATGTGTTGTTGTGATTTGCATCCACATGGTTCCAAGATGAGTCTCCTTCCCAAAGCAATGTCTGAGAATTTTCCATAGTCGCAGATTGAACGGTCATGTCGAGAGAAGTGATTGCACCAGTGCTTGTTGGTACATCGAGTTCAAATGGTGACAGACTGATTTGCCCTGGCCGGACATCGACGGTTACTGGCGTTCCTTCTGAGACCAAATCAGCCCCCTGCGCCTCACTAAGAAGCGTTGCTGGAGCGGGCGGAACAAGGGATACGTACGGCCCCATGACGAACAAAAACAGCACGAACAATGCGATGCCTCGTCCCTTGGAAGAGCCGGCCATGAGTTTGCCTAATTTTCAAAGGACTTGAATGTGTCAGTCCTTTCAACTGCTCCGAATCAAGGGAGAGGTTGAAAACGAAGGTGCATTTCGCAGGCCATGGTTCGACCAAGCCCTGCGGGTGAACTCGATGCTGTCGCTCTTGAAACAGCTCTTCTTGAAACGTGGAAGAACGAACACACATTCCAGCAGTCAATCGATTCCAACAGAGAAGGAGCGCCTTTCATTTTCCTCGAGGGTCCACCGACCGCCAACGGAAAACCAGGGATTCACCACGTTGTGGCTCGGGCATACAAGGATCTTGTCTGCCGGTGGAAGTCGATGGAAGGTTTTCTTGTCGAACGTAAAGGAGGCTGGGATACACATGGCCTTCCCGTCGAAATCGAAGTGCAAAAGCGACTTGACCTCATGAGTAATGAGGCCATTGAAAACTTTGGAATGCAGGCCTTCAATGATGCCTGTCGAGAAAGCGTTTGGACCTATGAAAGTGCATGGCGTGAAATGACTGAGCGCATGGCTTACTGGGTTGATTTAGATAATCCATACGTCACACTACACAACGATTACGTTGAATCTTGCTGGTGGGCACTCAAGCAAATGTTCGACAAGGATTTGTTGTATCGTGGACACAAAGTTCTGCCATACTGCCCACAAACGGGGACATCCTACTCCAGTCACGAAGTTGCCCTTGGTTACAAGGAGGTTGAGGAGCCATCCGTTTATGTAAAGTTCAAACTGATCGACGATTCAGCATCAATCCTCGCTTGGACCACAACACCTTGGACTCTTCCAGGCAACGTTGGTCTTGCTGTTGGACCGGATGTTACCTATGCGCGATGTCGTGTTCGTGAAGAGCCAGAGGGCTGGCAGGGACGCGGTGGTGCTTCGGTTGGCGAGGAGTTGATTTTGGCAAAGGATTTGATGGGTGAAGTTCTTCGTCACCATGTTGATATTATCGAGGAAATTTCAGGGTCGGAACTCGTTGGCAAATCCTACGAGCCACTCTTCCCAGAGGCTGTACCACGAGGCGATTCATCAACTGCATGGACGATTCTATCTGCTGATTGGGTTACTACAACCGATGGTACTGGTGTCGTTCACACAGCGGTCATGTACGGTGAAGATGACTACAATTTGGGAATGGAAGTCGGACTACCTGCTTATCACACGGTCAATATCGAAGGATGTTTCGTTGACGGAGTCCACCCTCAACTCGATGGCAGATATGTCAAATCGTGCGACGATACGGTAATGGAAATCCTTGTCGGACGAAGCGAACTTATTCCATCAGGACTTCTCTATCGTGAGAAAAGTTACCTCCACGATTATCCACACTGCTGGAGAACCGATCACCCACTACTCTACTACGCCATGGATTCATGGTTTGTTCGAATGACTGCAGTGAAGGAACGCCTTCTTGAATTCAACGATGGTGTCGAATGGGCGCCCGATTGGGTTGGCGAAGGTCGATTTGGTGAATGGCTACGAAATGTCAAGGATTGGGCTATTTCCAGAGAACGTTACTGGGGAACGCCTCTACCGGTTTGGAGAGACGAGGATGGAGTCATGAAATGTATTGGCTCAATTGCTGAGTTACAAGAAGAAGTTGCTAAAGCCAATGCTGCTGGATTAGACAATCCGGAATGCCCAGATGATGTCGATTTGCACCGGCCTGTTGTCGATGCATTCACACTTGTTTCAGACAATGGAAAACCAATGCATAGAGAACCATTTGTCATGGATTGCTGGTTTGATTCTGGTTGTGCACCATTCGCTCAATGGCACCATCCTTTCGATGAAAACAAGACCTTTGATTCATCTTTCCCTGTCGATTACATCTGTGAAGGTGTAGACCAAACACGTGGTTGGTTCTACACACTCCTTGCGGTTTCAACGACCGTCTTTGATTCACCTGCCTACAAGCGCTGTCTTTCACTTGGTTTGATTCTAGATGCTGAAGGCAAGAAGATGTCGAAGTCAAGAGGGAACATCGTCGACCCTTGGGATCACTTCAATCGAGAGGGTGCTGATGCAACTCGTTGGTACATGGTTACAGCCGGCGCTCCTTGGAATCCACTCAAATTTGACTCCAATGGTGTTCGCGAAACATATGCAAAGATGTTCCTCACATTATGGAACGTCTATCGTTTCCATGCCGATTATGCAGCCTTGGACTCCTTCGATCCCGTCGCCTCAGAATCACCCGTTGCACAGCGTTCCCGACTCGATCGTTGGATTCTCTCCAAACTTCATTCGACTGCGAAAGCATATCATGAGGGATTTACCAATTGGAACTTCCACAAAGCTTGTCGTGAACTTGAAGATTTCATTGTCAATGATTTGTCTAATTGGTACGTTCGCCGAAGTCGACGACGACTATGGGAAGAAGCCGATTCCGGCGACAAACTGGCTTGCCAACATACCTTGCATGAAATTCTCGTAATCTTGTGCCGATTAATTGCACCTGTCAGTCCATTCATGGTCGACACGATCCATCGAAACTTAACCGGAGAGACCGTTCATACAGCATCATGGCCGATGGGAACGCCTGGTTCAACCGAGGGTGCTACCGCTGATGCATGGAATGAAGACCTTGTTGCAGCAACTACAGAACTTCCTCCACAGGACATGGGTCTTGAACATGAAATGGAACTTATTCGTGAATTAGCGGAAACAGGAAGAAGGATCAGAATCGATGCCCAGCGACGTCAGCGGCTTCCGTGTGCTGAGGGGTGGATTGTTGCCGGTCCTGATTTACAACCCTATCACGACCTATTGTGTGAAGAATTGAATGTTGAGAGCATCTCGGTTGAAACGGACCTCGATCGCTTCCAACAAGTCGAGCTCGCTGTGAATTTCCGTGCCCTTGCTCCTAGAGCAAAAGGCGATGTCAACGCTATCGCAGGTCAAATCAAGAATCACTCCGACCAAGAAACACTCCTGTCCGATATTCGCAATGGATCATGCACTATACTAGGTGTTGACATTCTTGAATCGGATATTGAAGTTCGACGGACAGAACGTGAAGGATACGCTGCTGCTACCATTACGATTGGAGAAGGTGATGACGCATCCCATGTCAGTTTGGTTCTTGATATGCAAGATACGCCTCATCTTCTTTCCAAGGGACTCGCTCGTGATATCACGCGTCGAATTCAATCCAAGCGAAAGGATATGGATTTGGAAATTGAAGCCATGATCGACGTTGAAGTATGGATGAGTGGAGCACCTGAACTATTCGAGGAAGATCAAGTATGGATTGCAAAAGAAACTCGTGCATCCGGTATCATCTTCAACGTGGAACAAAATCCAAGCGATGCTGAAGCATTCGATGTTGATGGAGCACAAATCGCTTATCGTGTTCACAAAATTTGAGGTTGAGAAATGCGGGTGATTTCGCTCGTTCCAAGCCTCACATTGACTCTTGCAGACTTGGGTCTTGAACCATCTCAACTAGTTGGTCGAACGCCTTGGTGCATCCACCCTGAATCGTTCGTCAAGAATATCCCAGTTGTTGGAGGAACGAAAACACCGAATATCAACAAAATACGAAACGCAAGACCGGACTTGGTCATAATGGATCGTGAAGAAAATCCAAAGGAGGTCTATGAAGAACTCACCAAACTAGGTATCGAGACATATGTCAGTACAGTTGAACGACCAAGTGATGTTCCAAACCTATTGCTCGAGCTTGGACGTCGATTAAATCTTGAGGAAAAAGCCAAATCACTTGCTGAAGCAATTGAACAAGAGTTAGTCGCCTGTGAGCGAGGTTCAGGGCCAGTCGTTTTACCCATGATTTGGCATGAACCTCTGATGGCGGTCTCACCACAGAAGTATTCCGGAGCCTTACTCGAAACCTGTGGTTTCCAAGTTCCTGATATCGACCCCAATGGCAATGGATATCCTGTCGTGACTGCTGAACAGATCCATTCTCATGGAATTGAAGGACTGCTTCTTTCGAGCGAACCTCATGAATTCTCCAAGCAGGAAGGAGAATCGATCTGTGATGCTGTTGAAGCATTTGGCGGTCAGCGACCTTGGACTCAATGCATCGATGGTGAGGCGTTAACATGGTTTGGCAGTCACACTCTCACAGGGCTTCGCACCTTTAGCACGCTTTGCAAGGATTTGAAAACGGCTGATGTGTAGGCCGACCATGCGCAGAGGGTTTCTCGCTATCATGCTGGTTTGCAGCATGGTTCTAGCGGGATGTTATGGTGATGGAGAATCCATCGTCGAAACTGAAGATGTTAAACCAACGTGGGAGGATTACGTTCTCATTGATGAACAATCGCATGAATCTCCTCGAGAGTTCATTACAGTCGATTTGCGTACCAATGAAACAACCAACATGACTTGGGCTGTATTTGATGAATCCAAAGGCGGAAATTGTTGTGAGCATTACATTGCTACAACCATTTCTGGATCGATTCTCAACATCGGAGGAGAGTACCCTGTCTGGTCAGTTGATCGTGGACATGACTGGGACACATGGATTCCTGGCGTAACACCCGATTTGCAATGTCGAACATTTGTCCCAACCAATCCTGGTACCGAGGGTCTAGGCGAAGGAAGTATTGTTCAAGCAACCAATGGTGACATAATTTCCATGTCTTGGTTCCCGTACCCTGGTGGCGATCTCAAGCTTGACAAATTCTATGCAATCCTATACGATGATTCGGAAATGGAATGGAAATGGTGCTACAATCGAATAACCGAACCCTTCTATGACCGAAGTTGGCAAGTTGAAGTTGTTGGGCCGATTACATCGAGTATAGGAAATGGCGAATGGGCATCTCTTGTCGTATCCAATTTCTGGCATCAAACCCAAAATGCAGGGGGACAGATTTCTGTTGATGGATTGAATTACTATCCTATTCAATTTCCTGGCCGTTCATCAACACAGCCCGATATTGAGGTCGATTTGGACTTCACTAACTCTTCGCTTGACTTTTACTGGGATGTGAATAAGCCTCACAAAGAGATGCGCGCTTTTGCAGTTCCAAGTGGGGGATTACTATTCCCACAGTACTTCGATAATGGTAACGCTGCATTCCTAGATACTACTCTCTCGTGGAACGAACTTGCCGTACAATTCCCAAGTGAATATTGTCAAATCGATATGACTGGAACAATTCACTGCGTCGCAAATGCAGGAACCACTTTTACACACTATACTTCCGTGGATGGTGCTGTTAGTTGGAATAATTACACCTACAACCTCAGTGATGCTGCTGCGAGTATCGAAGAGTGGGAATTCCAGGCCAATGGAGAACATGACCTCTTCGTACTCAACGTGCGATACCAATCAAGCGAAGGACCGGATGTGGATGTTCTGTTCCATACCAGAGATTATACTCAAGATCTCAGCCCTGATACTCTCACTTACATCGGACAAGGAGATTTAGACTCAACATCAGGAGCTGGAAACGACATTCGATTCGATTTCGCGAGTTTGGCTATTCTTCGTGATGGAGGCGTCGTTGTCGCTTACCATGATTCAACACACGTAGACCCCTTGTTTGCGGTTGAACTCAACCTACCTGATTACCAATAATAAGGTCGTTTCAAGAGTTATCCTCAAAAGCCCTTGACAGACGATACAATGCGATGGTGCTGACAAACTTACCAGGTATTGGCGAGAGATTGATGAAGCGACTAGACGACCATTTCGGTGGCCGTCATGAACTTATCAAAACCCTAGAATCGGGTGACATCTCTCGAATTGCTGAGGTTGAAGGCATTTCGGCTAAACGGGCTTTATCCCTTGCGCGTGAATACAATGGGGCTGAAGCATTCTTCCTTGCAACTCCTGAGGCAGAGAAGTTGCATGGACAACTAATCGCCTCTATGCAACGATTTGCCTCGAACGCAGCAAGTTCATCTCGAATGCAAATGCTGATGCCTCTTCATCAGATCGACGAGCGCCGAGAACGTTGTCGTCAAATGTTGTCTTTTGCTCAAGAAGCACCCGAAGCATTTGCTCACCTACGTTCGTTGTTGAAAGAATTGAGTTACACTCGTCGACCAACTCAACGTTATGAACGAGTAATAGTAAGTCAACAGGAACATCCTGAATGGAATCAATATGTTCGCATCTTAACCCCAAGTGCTCAAGAGTCGTGGAAGGATTACACCGTCTTCAAGACCGTTACTTGGGTTGGTCGCAACGGCCCGGATGATGTTCCTCCTGGATGGTTAGTTCTTCCTGATGGTGGGCGCACGGACGTCATGGTTCCCGAATATACTCTCGATTGGTTCACAAATAATCGTAGGGCACTAAAGGTAATTCTAGATCTTATGCAGTGGAAAAATGAGGGAAAGGAAACCATTCATTCCACATTGGAAACTATTTTGCAAGAGACCGAAGGATTGGAACAACTTGCAACGGTATTTTCGATGATGAATGATTCCGGCGATGTTGAAACTATGGAAGGTATTCGGGACGGTTTGTGGAATATGGCCAAGGGAATGGAAGATGATTTGAATCAACGGATTTCAGCAGGAATGGAAACTGCATCGCTCGATTTGACAGGTTCTGATATGCTCGAAGCACTCGCTGATGCAGCCACATTCCAGCGAAAACTTGCATCGGCTACGGAAGATGTCATCACAGATATTCTTGAACAAGGGCGTAACGATTTTTCAGCCTATCTAGAACCGAGCGGATTACAAGCACCGTTTGACCTCTATGCCTCAAATTGGCCGGTCAAACTCAATCGTTCTGTCTTGGATAAGATCAATGATGAACTTGAACGACGAATCAATGACAGCCGTAACGATCACCTGCTTCGCTTAGCTACGAAACTTGCAGACCTCAAACCATTGTGTGAAACAACAATTCAGCGCTTGATTGAGCATGACATGTGGTACAGTATTGCTTCATGGGCAATGCATCACAATGCGCAGCTTCCGCAATTGGTCCACCATGGAATTTGGTTTGAGAACGGACGTCATCTGTTCATCGATGGCGAGGTTCAGCCAGTCAACTACGGATTAGGTTTGGCTGCTCCCAAAGGTGATAGGCAATCCATCGCCCTTCTTACAGGTGCAAACAGTGGTGGTAAGACCACTCTTCTCGAATTGGTCGCTCACGTGACAATCCTAGCACACATGGGACTTCCAGTACCTGCACAACATGCATTCGTAGGGCGCGTTGATGCTTTGCATGTGCTCGCTAAATCCAGTGGTACTCAAAGCGCAGGGGCGCTAGAGACGACCTTGGTCGATCTTGCTCAAGTCGTTAGCAATCCTCAACCCAAACTCATCCTTGCGGATGAACTTGAAGCGATTACTGAACCGGGCGCCGGTGCACGGATTATCGCTGGAATGTTGCGAGCGGCCCAACAGCAATCAAACTCAAGCATGGTCTTAGTAACGCATCTTGCACCTGCAATTCTTGACGCCTATGGTAAAGGGGACTTACGCATCGATGGTATTGAGGCTAAAGGATTGGATGAACATCTAGAACTGATTGTTGATCGTACGCCAAAAAGGAATTGTCTTGCTCGTTCCACGCCTGAATTAATTGTACGTCGATTGGTTGAGCGATCTACTGGAGATGCAAAGAATGTCTTTAGTGACATTCTTTCACTGTTTTAGTTCAGCATTGACGTCCGCCATCGCTTGAATAGTCAAGCATTGGTGCTTGGAATAAATCGTCACATGTTCGATCAATGAGAGGTAGAGTGAGCGTACTCTGTGACCAATCGATGGTTACCGCTCCGGAAGCTGCTGGTGAAGGAACATAGTCCTCCCCCGTTTGAGTTACAGTAAGGATGATTCCTTCCCCTTCTTGGAGAACTACGTCCATTGGCATGAATTCCATTAATGCTGTAACCGATGCGAACGGAACCAGAACTTCTTGCCCATCTCTGCCGCCAGCATGGAAACGTAAATCCATAACTGCATGACCGAGATGCATCCCCGTACCATCGGTCATTTCGATGAAAAGATGACCTCCTGTTAGGCCAGGTGTTGCATCAATATGGAATGTGGGCATTCCAATAATCCGAGTTTCTTCTTCGAATGGGCCGTAACTTAGAGTCACTGAACTGGTTGCTGAAACTGTCGATCCGGTTGGTGTAAGATCACTTCCGACCAGGACCAAGTCTTCAACATCCATTGGAGGGTAGGTTTGCTCAAAGCGCCATCCACCTCTATTGTCCTGCATTTCAACTCCTAAACTCGGTGCTCGCCCTTCGCCCTTTAGATACCAATCGAACCAATACAGCATTTCATCGGCCCAATCCCAGCGAAGCGTGTATGGGTAGGCTTCTGCACCTCGGCCAATTCCTTGTGAGGAATGACCTCCAACACGATCGGGATAATCATGCGCCCATTGTCCTGCAAGGGTCTTGATTTCAATTCCAGCATCAGCCACTTGTTGATGAACTGGGAACGACATGTGCGGATCGACGTTCCAATCTTGCATACCTTGAATCAGGTAGACTGAACCGTTGTAGTTCTGAAGAACTCGATCGAGGAACGAACGTTCTGTCCAATACGTGTTGCCAGCATAATCAACCATTCCTCCACTGAGATAGGCTGCTGGTCCATTGACATATCCTTCGATATAACCTTCGCAGAGAGTATGACTATCTTCGGTATCTCCATCGATTCCAAACGACCCATAAACACCATTGTGCATAATCATTCCACGTGCTTCCATGCTTCCGTTTCGCCACATCAGATCATGTACACCGATCAATCCAGACATTGGTACGATTGTGGCAAGGTGTGGGTTTCCAAAGGTAGCCGCCTGCCAAGGAGTTGATCCATCGTACGACTTGCCAATAATTCCAACATTACCATTCGACCATGATTGTGTTCCTAACCAAGTAACTGCTGCATCGATTCCACGTTGTTCATCAGTCCCCATCAGGTCCATGCAATGGTTTGATTCACCCGTTCCAAAGACGGACACTTGAGCAACGCCATACCCATGAGGAACATAGTTCTCAATCAACATACGACCCAATCGATTTGCTGGTGTGAGGGCATCCACATCGCCATCATCGTAGTATGGTCCGATTTCGGCGATAACAGGGACTTTACACGCATCACTCAAATTTTCAGTCGATGAATAATCACATCCTTCGATGATAGGAAGCCAAAGACCGAGATGGACCACTGCTCCGCCTGCTGCGCCTGCTCCACCATCTGCGACCGTAATGCTCGGTACCGGGACAAAAACAGACTGTCCAGTTTCTGAATACCCATAGGAACCGTTGATAGTCACTCTGGAATAGTTATCGGTATCATCGTAAACAATTCCTGAGCCATATCGTTCCCATGGTTCAAGATAATCGTCTTCAACTTCAAAGGTCAAGTTTTGAAGATCTTCTCCAAAACATCCCGAGAGAATGGAAGGGAGAAGAAAAATCATCACCAAATAGATGCTTCGCATTGGTCCCTCCGTCTCAAATCCGACATAAGACGCTTTTCGCCTTATGCTGATTCTTCTGAATCGCGTGTTTCCAGTTCTGCACGGACTTCATCCATATCCAAATCTTGGAGTTTTGTAATCAAATCTTTCAACGCCTCTTCAGGAAGAGCACCGGGTTGCATAAAGACGCCAATACCTTCCTTGAATGCAATCGTTGTTGGGATTGAGCGGATTCCAAAGGATCCTGCTAGAGCTTGCTCGACCTCTGTATCGACCTTTGCAAAAACAACGTCTGGAAATTCTTCGGAGACTCGTTCAAACACTGGTGCATAGGCTCTACATGGGCCACACCATTCAGCCCAAAAGTCAATGATAACCAGATTGTTTTCCTCAATAATTTCATTGAAGGAGGACTCGCGCATTTCCACTGTTGTCATATCGGGCCCTATGGGTCACAGTATATGTGCTCATGCATTTCATCTAAGTTGTCAATCGACGGGTTGATGTGCTCAATGGCCGAGGCAAGGTCATGGGCAGACTGTCTTCAATCGTCACGTGTTTTCTTCTTCTCGGCGTTCTTGCAGTGCCTCAGGGGCTGTCTGAAGATACATCCAGTGACGATGGAACACAATCTTCAATTATCATCTCCGAAATTCTCGTCTCACCGAACGGTATGAAAAACAACGAAACCTGTTCAAATTGTTACAATGCCGTAGATTGGAACGGTGATGGAGAGTACGGGTCAAACTCAGATCAATTCATTGAACTCCACAATCCTACATCACATGAGGTCAATGTCTCCAACTGGGTCTTGGATGACATAGCAGACGGAGGAAGTGCACCGTGCCAGATTGCTAGAGATACAATAATCCCTGCGAATGGATATATTTCGATATTCAGAAACGCGTCACGCATCGAACTGGATTACTTTGATGGCGACAGTGTCTCATTAACTGATGATAGTGGAACGCTCATTCACGAGATTGCATATCCTGGTGAAGGCATATTCTATGGCAATTCATACATTACGCTCGAAGATGGAAGTTTGGGAAGTACCACTCCTCCCACTCCGGGTTTTGCCCTTGGTGAATCGTACTCGGCTGCCCAGAACATGGTCGGTTGCTTCGGTATCAGTGATGGAGGTTTTGTTGAATCCATGCTTCTCAAAGGACGCGTTGTGACCATGAACAGTGCCTCAGATGTCATCAATGATG
>MDSW01208779.1_pt1 | contig 26779 bp, 27 predicted proteins | sample 811171 | NCBI WGS metagenome assembly MDSW01 (sample SAMN05326641, study PRJNA326480) | marine metagenome | isolation source: seawater | place: Atlantic Ocean: North West | collected 2012 | reverse complement strand
TGTATAGAAAATGAAACTGGTTCCCTACAGATAACTATCGATCAAGAACTCACTGTTGTAGATTCGAATCGTGGAGTTGTTACTTCATCATGCGGGGCATGTAATGTCGACGGTTTGGATGAATTAATTGGGAACTTGCCAGTGTTTGACTCAAAACATCAAGCAGTTCTGCATGAAGATTACTTTGATGCACTTGAGTCGATGCGAAATCTTCAGTCTGGATTTAGGGAAACAGGAGGGATGCATGCAGCAGCATTGTGGCATCCTTTGCATGGATTGCGTCATGTTTCCGAAGATATCGGGCGGCATAATGCAACGGACAAAGCAATCGGCAAAGGAATTCTTTCAAATGTCGAATTTTCTGAAGAGACTCTTCTCCTCTCTGGCCGTTGCGGCTGGGATATCGTGGCAAAGGCTTCACGGGCAGGAGTTGGGACTGTTGTTTGCATTGGCGCATGCTCAAGTTTAGCTGCCGATACTGCCCGCTCCCTCGGGATGCGAATTTATTCATTTATGAAGTCTGCAAGTAATGTTGGAATTGGCCCCATAGCACCAATTGAATACAACAACCCTTGAGAACCCCCCTTGACAGGGAAGGATGGTGAGCGTATGAGGGATGACGTCCGAGCAGACACTCCACCCGACAATCGCCGTTTGAAAATTAAGAAAAGAAAAAAGTTGGCTGCAGGCATTCCGGCTGTTACCTCTTCGATGAAACATGGATTACAAAACATGGGAGTTACACGTTCTGTCAAAACTCTCACCATGGTCAATCAGCAAGCAGGTTTTGATTGCCCGGGATGTGCATGGCCAGATCCAGAACACCGGACAAATTTCGAATTTTGTGAGAACGGGGCTAAAGCTGTGGCTGATGAAGCGACAACAAGTAGGGTAACACCTGCATTCTTTTCCAAGTACAGCATTCAAGAGTTATCTGAAAAAAGTGATTATTGGCTCAATAAGCAAGGTCGGATCACACATCCAATGTATCTCGCAAAGGACAGTTCACATTATTCTCCCCTCTCATGGGATGATGCTTTTGAACGCATTGCCACTTCAATCAATTCATTGGAAAGCCCCGACCGTTCTGTCTTTTACACTTCAGGTCGTACAAGTAATGAGGCTGCTTTTCTCTACCAAGCCATGGTTCGCAGTATCGGCACAAATAATTTACCCGATTGTTCGAATATGTGCCATGAGTCAAGTGGCAAAGGACTCGGTGCAACAATCGGCATAGGTAAAGGCACTGTTCACCTTGATGATTTCAACCATGCCGATGTCATCATGGTCATTGGTCAAAATCCAGGGACGAATCATCCTCGAATGTTAACAGCTCTACGTGATGCAAAGTTGAAGGGCGCCAAAATCATTCACATCAATCCATTACCCGAGGCTGGATTAGAGCGTTTCAAACACCCACAAGACTACATGAAACTTAATTTCAAAACAACAAAGTTAGCAGATTTCCATCTACCCGTAAAAATCGGTGGTGATGCTGCATTGATGAAGGGCTTTATCAAGGTGCATTCCGAACATGGAGGGTTAGACCATGCATTCATTGAGCATCAAACTGAAGGCTATGACTCAATGCTTCAAAAGTCGAAATCTATTGATTGGGAGACTCTTGAATCAGATTCTGGCATCTCAAAAGAACATATGGGCGAGGTCGGTAAAGTATTGGCAAATTCGAAAGCAACAATTGCTTGTTGGGCCATGGGATTAACACAGCAACCGAACGGGGTTGAAGTCATTCAAGAAGTTGTTAATCTTCTACTCATGGGCGGCCACGTAGGTCGTCCTGGTGCCGGTTTATGCCCAGTGAGAGGCCACTCAAACGTACAAGGTGATAGGACTGTAGGAATATGGGAAGCACCTCCTCCTTCTTTCATAGAAAAAATGGAAGAAGGTTTGCAAATTTCAATCCCCAAAAAGCATGGTTATGATGTTGTTCACGCCATTCGAGCGATGAGAAAAGGTGAGGTAGATGTGTTCTTTTGCATGGGTGGGAATTTCATTTCTGCTACACCTGACACCCATGCGACTGCGGAAGGGCTCCGTAAAGTCGGGTTGACCGTGCAGGTTTCGACAAAACTCAATCGTTCACATTTGGTTACTGGCAAAGAAGCCATTATACTCCCTTGCCTTGGTCGGACAGAACTTGATATCCAAGAAACCGGCCCACAATTCGTTTCTGTTGAAAATTCCATGGGGATAGTCCATCAATCACGTGGGGGCCTTCAACCTGCATCCAAAGAGTTGCGCAGTGAGCCATGGATTGTAGCTCATCTCTCATCTCATCTGTTTGATGATTCTCCAATTCAATGGAAGAGCATGGTCGAAAATTACGATAATATTCGTGACCTCATGGAGCGTTCGCTCTCCGGATTTGAGGATTACAATACCCGAGTGCGCCAGGACAATGGTTTCCTTTTACCAAACCCTCCTCGTGATTCTCGAACCTTTACCACACCATCCGGCAAAGCACAATTCACGACTCATGAACTTCCCAATGTATCTGTTGCTGAAGACCGGTTTGTCATGATGACTATCCGTTCTCACGACCAATACAACACGACGATTTACGATGTCAATGACCGTTATCGTGGTTTGAGTGGTAACCGTCGAATCGTTTTGATGAATGCTCTGGATATGGTTGAACGCGGTTGGAAAAACAAACACCCATTATCCATTACAAGTCATTTCGAAGGTGAAAAGCGCCATTCAAAAGGATGGTTAGCCGTAGCATACGATATTCCGCGTAAAAATATCGCAACATATTTCCCTGAAGCAAATTCGTTGGTACCGCTCAATTCTACTGCTGCGATCTCAAACACACCCACATCAAAATGGATTCAAGTTACTCTCGATTCTGAACTCCCCTTTGTACAGGGAGATGAAGAGGAATGACAAAAATCGGTTATTGGGAACTCATAACTACCAATTCCAAATTCAGGCGTTTGTGGTCTGCTTCGGTCATCTCGATGCTTGGTGAGTGGTTCAACACCATTGCACTCTTCTTACTCATATTCCAATACACCAATAATGAATTCTTACTTGGCATTTTATTCACTGTACGTATGCTTTGTTTCGCATTATTACAGCCGATTAGCGGTCTACTAGCTGACCGAATGAACCGTAAACACATCATGGTTTGGTCGAATATATTTCAGGTATTTTTAGCTCTTGTATTCCTCGCAGTTGACGGTCCCGAAGATATACCGTGGATGCTCGGATTATCTGGCATTATGATGCTGCTTCATGGAGCATATGTAACAGCGGAACGGGCAGCATTACCAAACATCGTGTCGAAAGAAAATCTAGCAACTGCAAATGCTCTGGATGCCGCGTCATGGTCCACAGCACTTTGTATGGGGGCGATGCTTGGTGGTATTGTTGTTGAATTTTATGGCACTGATGCAGCGTTCATCATCGATGCTTTTACCTTCCTTCTTGGAGCAATACTTCTGGCTCCTTTGACTATACCACAATCGTTCGAAGAAAAAAAACCCGGCCCCCTATTCAGTACAGCCTTTTCCAATATCCGTAACGGGTGGAGAAGAATTGCCAAGGAAGCGAGATTACTACGAATTGTCTTTGCAAAAGCTTCATGGAATATTGCAGGGGGTGGATTAGCAGGTGTATTCATTGTTGTTGCGGGTTCAGATGTTGATGGATTTGGTGTCGCGCTTGGATTCGGGTTGTTCTTTTTCGCAAGAGGCATAGGTACTGGAACAGGACCTATTCTTGCACGTAAGTTCCTGACGGACCAAGAAAAATGGCCACGTCTTATCGGAATTCTTGTCATCATTTCTGGATTTTTCTACTTCTTTGTAGGATATACGCTCGGGATAAGTGTGTGGCTTACCGTGTTTTTAGTCATGCTCGCCCATTCTGCGAGTGGTGCCAATTGGGTACTCTCTACGATCTTAACTCAAATGTGGGTTGAAGATGAAATCCGTGGGCGAGTATTTTCTATTGACATGCTTATCATGTCGCTAGCGTTTTCTCTTTCAAGTGCGTGTGCAGGATATCTACTTGAATACGAAGTATTTTCTCTCCAACACGGATTCCAAATATTTGCATGTATTATGATGGCTTCTGGGTTAATATTCACTCTTTGGAAACCAAGTTCACGACATGCCAAGGCATAGGAACTCGTCCGACATGAGAATCCTTGATGAGAATGCTCAAGGGCATCACCTTCAAGCAACGAACATGGGGGGCGAATCATCAGCACTTCGCATATTTATCGGCGAAGGCATTCCTGAAACTCTACCACCTCTGCCGGAGTGGGATATTTCGGTTGACCATGCACCCCCTCGTCGACAAATATTAACTCATGAAGAGAAAAAATTAGCACTTCGAAATGCATTGAGATACTTTCCAAAACAACAGCACGAGCATCTTGCTGGTGAATTTTTAGAGGAATTAAATTCCTTTGGCCGAATCATCATGTGGCGATACCGCCCTACACAATATGAAATGCGTGCTCATCCAATTGAGGAATATCCGGCAAAAAGCCGCCATGCAGCATCCATAATGCTGATGATTCAAAATAATCTTGACCCTGCTGTGGCTCAATTCCCTCACGAATTGATTACGTATGGAGGAAACGGTTCTGTTTTCCAAAATTGGGCACAATACAGGCTTGTTATGGAATATTTGGCGAAGATGACCGATTCTCAAACGCTTGTAATGTATTCTGGCCATCCCCTCGGCCTCTTCCCTTCTACACCAGACGCTCCACGTGTCATTGTTACCAATGGCATGGTTATTCCAAATGCCTCATCACAAGAGAATTATGAGCGCATGAATGCACTGGGAGTTACTCAATATGGGCAAATGACTGCTGGCTCTTACATGTATATCGGCCCTCAAGGAATTGTCCATGGTACCACGATCACATTGCTGAATGCTGCTCGCGCTCATCTTGGATTGAAAGGAAGTGAGGGGCTTGAAGGCGTTACTTTTGTCACTTCGGGCCTTGGAGGAATGTCGGGCGCCCAAGCGAAAGCCGCAGTCATCGCAGGTGCATCTTGTATCGTTGCGGAATCGAATCCACATGCAGCGCGTAAACGGCACCAGCAAGGATGGCTTTCGACAGTCACTGAAAATATTGATGAAGCCATCGATTTAATGGTTGATTCTGCTGAAAGTAAATCTCCTCTTTCGATAGGATATATCGGAAATATTGTCGATTTGTGGGAGCGATTAGTAGAACGTGGTATATCGGTCGACCTCGGTAGCGACCAAACCAGTTTACACAATCCCTTCCAAGGTGGGTATTTTCCAGTTGGTCATTCTTACGATGATGCTGCAGCAATGCTTTCTGATGAGCCTGAACGCTTTGCAGAAGAAGTTCGTTCAACACTTCGACGCCATGCAAATGCCATACATAATATGTCAAAGAATGGTATGTATTTCTGGGATTATGGTAATGCGTTTTTGCTTGAGGCAAGTCGTGCCGGAGCAGATGTATTGAACGATGATGGTAGTTTCCGTTATCCAAGTTATGTTGAAGACATAATGGGTCCCATGTGCTTTGATTATGGATTCGGACCTTATCGCTGGGTTTGCTGCTCAGGAAATCCCGAAGACCTACAGATTACCGATGAAATTGCCTGTCAAGTACTGGAAGATATGCTTGCTAACTCGCCTTTTGAAATTCAACAACAACTCATTGACAACATTCGCTGGATTCGAGAGGCGGGTAAGAATAACATGGTGGTTGGAAGTCAAGCTCGTATTCTCTATGCTGATGATGAAGGGCGTCGAAAGATCGCTTCTGCAATGAATACGGCCATTGCAAATGGCACACTGTCCGGGCCAGTAGTTCTTGGAAGAGACCACCACGATGTATCAGGTACTGATAGCCCATACCGTGAAACTGCGAATATACGCGACGGTTCTATTCACACGGCTGATATGGCTGTACAGAATTTTGTTGGCGATGCTTTTCGCGGAGCAACATGGGTCAGCCTTCACAACGGCGGTGGCGTAGGATGGGGCGAAGTCATGAACGGTGGTTTTGGAATGCTTCTTGATGGAAGCGATGAATGTGAAGAGAAATTGCAACGTATGCTTCATTGGGACGTCAATAATGGAGTGGCGAGAAGGGCTTGGGCTCGGAATGAAGGAGCAGAATTTGCCATCCAAAGAGCAATGAGTGCCGAACCTTTACTTCAGGTTACCTTACCCAATCATATGGATGACAACCTACTCGAAAGTTTGTTTCAGGAGAGAGAAGAATGACAATGATTTCACTTGATGGACATACTCTTACTGCTGCAGAAGTCATGCGTGTCGCAACAGGCGATGCCCAAGTATGTATTTCATCAGATGCAGGCCCACGTATTGAGGCTGCTCGTTCGGTGGTCGACCGTATACTTTCGGATGAAGAAACAGTGTATGGAATTAATACCGGTTTTGGCGCTCTTGTCCATCAACGAATTTCTTCAACGGACTTGGCCGAATTGCAGACGAACCTCGTACGTTCACATGCTACTGCAATCGGCGAATTGATGTCAAAAGAATCTGTTCGTGCAATGATGACTGTTCGCATTAATTCCCTCTCCAAAGGGAATTCAGGCGTACATCCAGATGTTTTACAGCAATTAGTGGATTTTCTGAATTTCGATATCATTCCTGCCATTCCACGCATTGGTAGTTTGGGTGCAAGTGGCGACCTCGCCCCTCTTTCTCACATGGCACTGAGCCTGATTGGTGAAGGAGAGGTGCTCGACGGTAATGGCGGTGTTGAGGCAACACAAATCCAACTTAAGAAGCACGGGCTTATTCCACTTGAACTGAGGGCGAAAGATGGTTTATCATTAATCAATGGAACCAGCCAAATGTGCAGTTTTATGGTCATGGCTGAACAAAGACTTGCGGATTTACTCGTCTATGCGGACCTTGCGCTGTGCACTTCAATTGAAGCGCGCCAAGCAAGTGTGAAGCCATCCGATATTCGAGTTCACCAAGCACGACCACATCCAGGACAATTGCTCATATCAGAAAGAATTCGTGCGATTCTGAAAGACTCTCCCATTGTTGCTTCGCATGCCAATTGTGAGCAAGTGCAAGACGCTTATTCATTCCGTTGCGCACCACAGGTTCATGGAGCAGTCTATGAGCGACTTATGGCGTTACAAAGTACTTTGGATATTGAATTGAACAGTGCAACCGACAATCCACTCATCTTCCCTGATCTTTCAAACCCTGGCCCACATGAAGTGATTTCACAAGGTAATTTCCATGGCGAAGTTTTAGCACTAACTGCCGATTCAATGGTAACGGCAATGTTTGAACTTGCTTCTATTTCGGAACGTCGTATCGACCAAATGTTAGACCCTGCGCGCAGCGGACTTCCTGCATTTTTAGCAAAAGATTCCGGCCTCGAGTCGGGATTAATGATTGTCCAGTATGTTGCAGGCGCATCCCTTTCTGAACTCCACGGGCATGCCGCACCCCGCTCTATATTTTCTACTTCCACCTCTGCAGGACAAGAAGACCATGTCAGTATGGGTGCCACTGCATGCTGGAATTTACTGCAAGCTACGAACAGACTTTCAGAAGTCATTGCGTGTGAATTTATTGTAGCATGCGAAGCATTGGAATTTAATGAAAACGAGCCTTCGGAATTTATCGTTGCCATGAAACAGAGAATCCGTTCAATTGTTGAACCCTTAGAAGGAGACCGTAGCACAAGTTCCGACATCATTCAGGTTGCAAATGAATTACTCCAAGGAAAGTGGCTAGCACGGGTCGAAGCAGAAGTCGACCGACTCCCCCGTTAATCACTGAAGAATTTCTCTTCAAGCATCTCAAGTCCTGTTAATTGACGTATTCTAAATCGAGCAGTCGCCTCCTCGGATGCTGAAAATTCAGCTGGGTTTTGATTGAGATGTTTTTCTAAATCCACGGCTCTACGTACTTTTTCTTCGACCTTTGAATACAACGCATATGCTTCTTCGGGTTCGAGATTTAATGCAGGTTCAACTTCGGAAACATCCAAACCCATTCGTCTCCATTGTAAGATTCTCTTTCGGAGAAGTGATTCAGTAAAGCCAACAGACGGTAGGCGAGTGAGCATTATCAGTCGAGGTGAACCGTCTGCTAAAATGTCCAAAGAACCTATGTCGAGTTCTTCTTCCACGTCATCAATATCTTCTGATTCTGAATAAATTGCCGAATGAACGCCTGAATGAGCCGATGGAAGTACTATCGAAGGGGCTTCACGTCGAAGTCTTGCAAGCCAAAGTGGTTCAAATGCCAAAATGCGTATTGGAATGACGATGGACCAAGAGGTTCGGTGAACCGCTTCTCGCAAATTACGAACGAATGAAAGAACCGCATCTTCACCGTTTTTGGTAACGAGCCATTCGAGCCCTTCCAAGATTACGATCCCAGTATGGTGCGAAAGGTGGTCGAGGATTCGTGAAGATATATCATCCATATCTGGCTGAATTGCCCCTTCAGTCACTCTTTCGGATAGCCAATATGCTTCAACTGCATTGATGTCAAGATGTTCGAGTAATCGCCGGTGCGGGAGTCTGGAGAACAAAAGTATGTGTTCTTCGGATGATTGACTCTCACGGTCAATCCAAGCCAGAGATTCATCATCACTGATGAATTCAGTCGTATATATTCGGCCTTTTTCGATGATCTCACCCCGCCCGCATCTGTGCTGGTATTGGGGGTTCATCATTCAAAGTCTATGAATCATTATATCCAACGATGTAGTGGGGAGAGCAGGTGTGGAAATGTCGGACGATACGAATGAAGAAATTGCAATGGCTGAATGTGGCGCATGTAGAGCCATTGTTCCGTTAAATTCCGAAAACTGCCCCGAATGCGGTATATCTTTTTCGGGAGTATCAGAAGATGCCCTTGGAGAATGTGGCGCATGTAAAGGGTTAGTGCCCTTAGATTCAACCAAATGCAGCCATTGTGGAACTATTTTTGTAGCAGATGATGTTGTTGATGTATTAAGAAATTGGCTTTCCGAAACCGGCATAAGTATTCCAATTCTTTTCAAGAAATTTGACGAAGATGGTGATGGAAGAATTGATTCCTCTGAGTTGAAAACCGGACTACTTAGCCTTAATCTAGCCGACCTACCTCCATCCCAAGTTGAACGTTTGATTAAAACAATTGATGAAGATGGTGATGGTCAAATCGACCTTGCTGAGCTACATGAGACAATCACTGGCGAAAAATACTTCCCAGACAAGACAAGTACTGTATCCGTAGATTCTGGTGATGATGATTCAACTGATGAAGAAGAAGAATCGGATAGCGACGAAGATGAATCTGATGATGATGAATCGGATGACGATGATGACTCTGATGATGATGACGACTCTGATGACGATGATGACTCCGATGATGAAGAAGAATCGGATGACGATGAAGAAGAAGAATCGGATGACGATGATGAAGAAGAATCGGATGACGATGAAGAAGAAGAATCGGATGACGATGATGAAGAAGAATCGGATGACGATGATGAAGAAGAATCGGATGACGATGATGAAGAAGAATCGGATGATTCAGAACTGGAAGACATCGACGATATTATTGATGATATTGATGACGGCGAAGTATTTGAATCTAAATCACTCCTCCATTTGATTTCCGATGCCATGGATGAATCAGGAGATTCCCCTAATAAATTCTTCAATTCCTTGGATAAGGACGGAGATGGTAATGTATCCATTGAGGAATTTACTTCAACAGTTGAAGAACTCATAGAAAGTGAAGTATCTTCGAAAGATATCGAATCTTTCATCGTCAATACAGACGAAGATGGCGATGGTGCCATCGACATCATAGAATTTGTCAGTGCACTTGAATCGCTGGATGATGCTGATGAAGCAATCGATGATGAAGCACGTCTATCGCCCAAAGTAGACAAACCATTCCCGACAGATATGCATCGGAAGATGATGGGCAAACAATGGAACGATGTCGTTTGGCCACTTATTCATTTGGCCATTGGATTATTCATTGCAGCATGGCTCATCAACGGGATGGGTGGCATTGGCTCGATTAGTGTCGATGGTACTGGTGGAAACGTCGAACTTGATTCAAAAACCGGTCTCGGATTACCAGCACAAGGCTTGTTTGACGGTGATATTTATCCATGCGACCCAGATATTCAAGTCGGGGATTGCCGAAATTCATTGACTCCATTGTCCGGTGAATCTTCATCAATGCCAGCCGGATTCTATTGGGATGGAATACTCATGATGGTCCTGGGTGGATTAGGATTAACCGGTTCGCTGATTATGCACTTCATGATTGTCCCTGGATGGCGAGCTCGAGCAAAAGCGATGAAGGAAGTCGAAGATGACTCCGTAGATGCACGCTCGGAGGAAAATGACGATGATGATGGCGAAGAATCAGATGAGGATGACGACTATGATGATGAAGAATCGGATGACGAAGATGATGAAGAATCGGATGATGAAATCGACATTGGCTCACACATTGGCATAACTTTAGAGGACGAGGAAGTTTTCGGTATCATCATTGAATTTGATGATGAAGAGGAAACAGTGACCATCAAAGAAGACGGCACTGGAGAAGAGATTACTGGCTATCAAGAAGACATGTTTGTGGAGTGAAAATATGACCTCCAAAGACTCGTTAGGGGCTTTGAAAGGAAAATCTTCATGCCCAGTATGCGGCTGTATTGAACAGAAAGGAAGTGTACGTTGTTCAGAATGTGGAACATTCCATTCAGGAATACACCTCGAGGAGCGCGAAGCACCACCACCGAGTGCCGCACAAGAACGAGAAGTTATCGATCCATCTGTCTATTCACTGTCTGACCAGCATCCGATTCCAGAGGAGAATTTTGAAGAAAGTGATGAGATTTCAACATGGGTTGGTGGCTCAACGGATTTCACTATGGATGATGAAGATGAGAAACCTTTGGCTAAAATCGATGTCGAAGATTTGAATTTACCAGAACCTGAAATCCTGAGTGATTGAATTTTAAGTAATCCTTTTTCCAATAAACCGAATATTTATTGACACTTAAAAAATAAATAAGTAGAAATCATTAATTTAACAACTGATTGTTGGTGGGCTCGGAGAGAATTGAACTCTCGATCTTCGCCATGTCAAGGCGACGTCATAAACCCCTAGACCACGAGCCCTAGGTAACTTGCCCACTGAAACGGTGTATTAAACCACATCGGTTCGAGTTGGTGGATTTAACTGACGATCTTGGAAATCTTACCGGTGCAACCTGGCTGTGAGCAAAAACCAGCCATTCGAGTTCTACCGTTCTTCATTTTTATGAGCTGACCATCCTTAATCGGCCCATAGGTTTTGCACTTCAGACAAAATCCTTCAACAACATCCATGTCAATCGTCTTTCCCACAGAGTAGTTTGACTTAGATTCTTCGCAATATTCTTGTTTGAGAGTTGAACGAGTAGATTCTCGCCTTTTTCCCTCGCACCCCCCCTACTTTGCGTGGAAATTTCCGATAATTTGACGTTTTATCGAAGAGCTTTCTTGAAAAACGACGCACTGCGTGGCAAATTTCACATACTTCTGCTCTTTGAAATCGACCAGATTCATGCCAATGTCGTATAACATACATTATGCGACACCATGGTGTTCGGAATTTCAGGGATTTTTATTCTCTATTGCGAGATTCAAAGAATCAAGTGTCGATTCAAACATTCCAACCAGAGGTGGTCCGCCAATAACGCCTTCTAATCCGCCATCTTTGGAATCGAGTTTTTCGACGATCTGTTTCGAAATGCGGTTCCACGATTTCTTATCTTGATAGACTGAGTGAACCAAATACAATCCTTGTCCATCAGTAGATTGTGCAATCCAAGCGGCGAGGCAACCAGATTGCCGACGTTTGAATTCTTGTCTCGCCTCGAGCATTCTCTTGAATCTCGCTTCTTTACCTGCAGCTCCAGAACAAACGACAGTTTCAATTAAAACATTAATGATTTCCATATTATTGCCTCACAAATAATTACTTTATTAATCACTTTCCATACAAAGTTAAATTGTAAATCAATGATGAGTTAGATTTCCCTCAAGGCAAGTTGAGATGAAAGGGGTGTGTGATGGTTGCATACACCAAGCCTCCCAATATTCGCCATCAACAACATTGAAATTCGCAACAGCACCTTCCTCCAAACGACCATGCACTTTGCCAGATGAATGCGGTGTTGTTTCGGAGGGGTTGCGGGTTGCAGCAATAAGTGCAGCAAGCGGATGTACTGAACATCGTTGTGCTAGAAGTGAACCCATAAACGGCATACTAATCGTTTTGCAATTTGGGTTGAAATCAGTAGCAATACTCCACGTTATTTCGTTTTCAATGGATTCGTTAAAGTTTGGCCATTCTGCACCCATTGCATAGGGAGTCCCTGGTAAGAAACCAGTATTTACTCCAGCCTCATCCATCTTCTTCCTTGCATTGAGGCTGGTATAATGAGCGTGGTCAGCTGTAACGACCTTCAACTCCGCTGCCAAATCTCCACCGCCTCCGTCTTTGAACTCATCAATATGTATGCGTAGGTCGAGTCCACCAGCTCGTGATGATTTGAGAATGTCCTCTGATTGCTCAACCGAAAACCATCCGGGTTCACAAAACACGTCTGCAGAGCGTGCAATTCCTTGCTCTAGAACTCGTGGTAATTGGTCTGAAAGTATTTGTTCGACATAGTCTGAAAGAGAACTCTCTGAAGGTTTGTCGTGCGCACCTAGCCAAGTTAGGTCAAGGGATGGAAGATGTTCCATGGATTGAAGTTGAGATGCGATTTGAAGCAATCTTAGTTCCGATTCTGTCGAAAGGCCATAGCCACTTTTCGCCTCTAAATGGGTTGTTCCCGAACGTAAAGCAGCCCTCATCCTTGTATAACCTATCTGGAGTAATTGTTCATCAGAAGCCAGTGCAGTCGAGCGAACAGTATCTTGAATCCCTCCACCAATTTCTGAAATTTCTTTGTACGATTTTCCAGAATGGCGCCAAGAAACTTCTCGAGAACGGTCTCCAGCCCAGAGTAAATGTGTATGGCCATCAACGAGCCCTGGAATGACAGCATTACCGTTAAGTGAGATGACTTTTATTTCAGAATCTCCATCAGCACCATTCGTAACACCTCCATATTCATCCTGCAATTCTTCCGAAGATGTGATTGTTTCAATCGTGTTGCCCACAACAACGATGCCCTGACCCGGAGCCGATACCAATGCGTCGGAATCCAAGAGAGAATGTCCCTTCAAGGAGCCTTTTCCAGACAAATGCGCCAGTGGGCCAATGTCAAGGAAAACGGTGCGCATATTGTGTGCTGGGTGCTGAGGGTTGAAGAACAATGGCTCTCTGGCATGGATGATTGCGATGAGAGGGTGGACGCTTGGTATCGAATCAACAGCACATACTTTGTCGTTCGGATTAGTCGATTCAAACGGTACGCCTTACCCTTCATGTTCGGACACAGTTCGCCCAGATAAGGGTGGTATTCATCCCAGAGAAGCTGCCGATCATCACAAGGATGTTGCACATTCACTTTTTTCCACATTGCTTGAAAAATATGAATTATCACCAAGCGACATTAGTGCAGTTTCTTTTTCACAAGGCCCGGGGCTTGGCCCTTGCCTACGTGTTGGAGCAGCAATTGCACGGGGTATCTCGAGTCGACTTTCAGTCCCTTTAATCGGCGTGAATCATTGCGTCGCACATATTGAAATTGGCCGTCAGCAATGCGGTTGCAAGGACCCGGTGTTGCTCTATGTTTCTGGAGGCAATACACAAGTCATAGCACACCTCAAAGGAAGATACAGAGTCCTTGGTGAAACTTTAGATATTGGAATTGGCAACATGCTCGACAAATTTGCTCGCGCACAAGGAATACCCTTCCCTGGAGGGCCGGTTATTGAAAAACTTGCATCCGAATGGCTTGAGACTCAAGAAAACCCCTCATTGGAGGGGCTAGAATTGCCATTTGCAGTACGCGGGATGGATCTCGCGTTTTCGGGGGTAATGACTGCTGCTCAACGACTCATTGACAATGGTGCAGAACTTGGGGCTGTGTGTTGGTCATTGCAAGAACATGCGTTTTCAGCATGCGTCGAAGTAGCAGAGCGTGCACTTTCTCACACTGGCAAAAAAGAATTGCTTCTTGGCGGAGGGGTGGCATGTAACACGAGATTGCGTACAATGTGTGAACAGATGGCTGAAGAAAGAGAATCAACTTCGCACGCTCCTCCTCGTATGTATTGTATCGATAACGGGACCATGATTGCACTTCTTGGACTCATTGAAATGGAACAGGGACGAAAGACACCGTATGAAGAAAGCGGTGTAGACCAGTACCTTCGTACAGATCAAACTCAGGTGACATGGGCTGTATAGTCCTTCACATAACGCTAATTGTTTTTAAGGAGTCAATGGCGAGAAGTGATTGGGGGAATCCAACATCAGCGGCGAGCGACGGAAAAAAGATGAACCATTCAACCCCTTTGCTCGCGATGCAAGTGCGCAACGCAATAAACGGATGAGTGAACGTTCTCAAAATCAACGTCGCAACGCTCCTGCCCCTCGGCCAGCACAAAAGCCACTTCAAGACCAACAATCTGCCCATGACGAATTGGCCAAAAAGCGCCAAGAAGCATTGAACAGGTTGGGTAATCAAGATTCGAAACCAAAATCAAAAACACAACCACGGCCTGAAGTTGTGGAAGAACCATCCTTCACAAATTCCGTCGAAAAACAAGAAGTTGTTGCCCCTAAGGTTTCTCGCGAAGATCGAATGGCTGAGTTAAGACGCAAATCAGAGGAATCACGCAAAAATGCTAAGGCACAACGTAATGTTGCTGCTGGAATCAAGCCGGAAGTCAAAACTGTGGAGGCAGAACCTGTCATTGAATTTGTTTCGGCAGAACAAACTCCAGTCCCTGACACTGGTGGTGCCCTATCTGGCCCTACAACGACGGTTCCGAAATCGAGAAACGATGTCTTCAAAACAATTCAAACTGAAGTTGCAAAACCATCTTCAGACCGGAGACGAAAAAGACGTCGTGGCGACAAAAAAGGTGGTGGTCGCCAAAAGCAAGAGAAGAAACTCAATCGCCAGAAATATCTCGAGTACAAATATGCTGCACGAGACATCTTAGATGACGATTCTATTCCTGAAGAACATCGTTCGAATGTTCTCGGCCAAGTTTGGGCCAAAGGTGAACGAATGGGGGTGCCAGAGGCGCTCGAATTCCTTGAACAAAAGGTAGAAGAAGAAATCCTACCACGTGAAGTCGCAGATAAACTCAGAGATTTAGTTTCTCGAATGACAACCCGCAGGTGAAAATATGACCGAATTAACAGTAAGCGCAGATATCGTAGCAAGTGTACATTATACAGGAACTCTCCCAGATGACGGTGAAGTTTTTGACAGCAGTGAAGGAAGAGAACCTCTTACTTTCTTAGTCGGTCATAAGCAAATGATTCCTGGATTTGAAGAAGAAATCATGGGTTCAAAGATTGGAGAAAAGAAGGAATTTACTCTCTCATCAGAACGAGCATATGGCGACCGTGATGAGGCGGCTGTTATGGAAATTCCACGAGGACAATTCGCACAACTCGAAGCTGAAGCATCTTTGGAAGTTGGAATGCAATTAGTTGCTCAGATGCCTCATGGGCCATCTCCATTCACTATCACCGTATTGACTGACGAGGCTGTAACTGCTGACTTTAATCACACCTTGGCTGGTAAATCACTAACCTTCGCTGTCGAAATTGTTGATTTGCGAGAAGCAACAGATGATGAAAAGTCTCACGGCCATGCTCATGGTCCAGATGGCCACCATCAACATTGATACGTGGGAGTGTTGATGAAGCCCCTCTTCATGGAGGGTACATGGTCAGTCAACGCAAAGATGACTGGAAGACACTTAGCGGTCTTGATTTAGATTTGCAAAGTACTCAGAAATCAAATAATGAATTAGGTGTAGATTTATCTCAAATCGGAGAGGCTGGTTCTCCGCCATATACGCGCGGCATCCATTCGACAATGTATCGTTCAAGGTTATGGACAATGCGTCAGTATGCAGGTTTCTCAAGTGCCAAAGCAACCAATGAGCGATTTAAATTATTACTCGAACGTGGTCAAAAAGGCCTCTCGGTTGCGTTTGATTTACCGACCCAACTCGGTCTTGATGCTGATGATGAAATGTCTCTTGGTGAAGTAGGGAAAGTTGGTGTTTCAATTTCGACTCTTGATGATATGCGGCAATTGTTGAATGGTATTCCGTTAGACAAAGTGAGCACTTCGATGACTATCAATGCTCCAGCAATGGTTCTGCTCGCTATGTATATCGCAGTAGCCGAAGAACAGGGTGTTCCTTCTGAAAATATTCTCGGAACTATTCAAAATGATATTCTCAAAGAATATATTGCACGAGGGACATACGTCTTTCCTCCCGCACAAAGTATGCGTCTAATTACGGACATTTTTGAATACTGTACCGAACATGTGCCAAAATGGAATACAATTTCAATCTCCGGCTATCACATTCGTGAAGCAGGTTCGACTGCAGTCCAGGAGGTTGCATTCACTTTGGCAAACGCACTTGCATATGTAGAGGCTGCTATTGAAAAGGGGCTTGATATCGATTCCTTTGCCCCTCGCCTATCTTTTTTCTTTAATTGTCATAATGATTTTTTCGAAGAGGCTGCAAAATTCCGTGCTGCACGTTCACTGTGGTATGAATTGATGAGTGCACGTTATTCTCCTCAAAATCCTAAATCATCCATGCTGAGGTTCCACACACAAGTTGCTGGAGTAAGTTTGACTGCACAACAACCACTCAACAATATAGCCCGTGTAACGATTCAAGCATTAGCTGCAGTCTGTGGTGGGACGCAAAGTTTGCACACCAATTCATACGATGAAGCCCTTGGATTACCAACTGAAAAGTCAGCAACTGTTGCCCTGCGCACGCAACAAATTATTGCAGAAGAAAGTGGTGCTGCTGATGTGGTTGACCCACTCGGGGGCTCATACCATGTTGAAGCATTGACAAAAAATATTCATGATTTGGCTCACGAGCAAATTCTCAAAATTGAGGCTCTCGGTGGTGCGATGAAAGCAATTGAGCAAGGTTGGCAACAACGTGAAATTCACAATGCTGCGTATCAACATCTGAATGATGTTGAGGCCGAACGGAGAAAAATTGTTGGCGTTAACCACGGATTGATGGAGGATGAAACTGATACTGAAGTTCTCAAACTGGACCCTGCAGTGGGCAAGGAACAATGCTTGAGATTGGAAGATTTGAGAAACAAGCGAGATAGTCATGTCGCAACGGCGTGTTTAGATGCAATTCGTGATGCGGCAAAATCTGGGGAAAATTTGTTCCCGCATGTATTGTATGCGGTCAAGAACGACTGCACACTTGGAGAAATTATTCAATCGATGAAGGATGTATTTGGAACGTGGATGGCGCCAAGTGGTTTTTGAGGTGAAAAAATGAAATTTGGACCTATATATGTTGACCACATTGGAATTGCCGTCGAAAATCTCGAAGAGGGTAGTTCATTTTGGCGACTCCTTGGATTGCTCGAAAATGAAAATGATGAACTGGTTCAAGACCAAGGTGTAACTACACGCTTTTTTTCAACAAGTCATGGCGATAAGACTGAACATCCTACGCAAATTGAGTTGCTTGAGGCCACAGGGCCAGATACTCCAATTGGTAAATTCATTGCGAAGAAAGGCACTGGAGTCCAACAAGTTTGCTTTCGTGTACAAGATTTAGATGGACTGATTGAATATTTGATTCAAAATGGTATTACGATGATCGATGCGAAGCCAAGGAAAGGTTCTGGTGGCAAAATGATTGCCTTTGTCCATCCGAAATCAACTGGGGGCGTTCTGGTTGAACTCACTCAGGCCTAAACAACTTCATGGTGATGAAGGGTAAGCATCATAACATTGAATCCCTACAACAAATTGATGCGAACCTGTGTCGATAACCTCATTGCTTTGCCCCATATTGATGGACCAAGGATTCGTAATGAAGTTGAGTTTTTAGCAAGTCGATTAGAAGTCTTGAGGCAAAAGCGCGAAATTTCCAATGAAGCATACCTTGACGCAGGAGCCATCCAAGGTGCCTTTGATATGATTGGAAACCTTGTTGAAATGGGTGTGCCACAACATGAAATCTTTTCTCAAATCAAACAGCAATTAAATCGGGCTTGTAATTTGGAATTGAAGCACCCTGGATTGAATCAGGCAATTGAAACCGGCCGCGTAGCGTGAGTGATTTGATGCCAAAATCGCTTCTTTCCATTCAAGAAGTATCCAAAAACTTCGCTGAAATTGAGGCTTTGCAAGGAATTAGTTTGGAGATCTATTCTGGCGAAATAGTCGGCCTTGTTGGAAGTAATGGGGCAGGGAAAACAACACTTTTACGTCTCATGGCTGGAGTCTACAAACCTACCAGTGGTTCTGTGAATTTGAGTAACGGGCAACCTGTTACCAGTATGAGGCAAGAATTAGGAGTGGTTCCTGAATCTACGGGCCTCTATTCCCGACTTACAGCATGGGAGAATATTCGTTACCACAGCAGAATGCATGGAGTGCCTGATTCTGTTTCTTGGGCACGAACCGAAAAATTTGCTGAACACCTTGATATGAAAGACAGTTTGAGTCGCCACACCAAGGGTTTTTCACGTGGAATGAAGCAAAAAACGGCACTCCTCCGTGCACTCGCACACGGGCCGAACATTCTCTTACTTGATGAGCCAACAGCCGGACTCGACATTACCAGTGCAAGGACAGTACGAGCTTTGGTCAGGCAATTGCGTGATGAAGGTGGTACTGTCATCTACTCAACTCACCAATTGGCTGAAGCACAACAAGTATGCGACAGAATTGTCATCATCCACAATGGTGAGATACGCGCAGATGGTTCACCAAGTACATTGCTTCAAGATACAAATACTGATACATTGGAAGACGCTTATGTGTCTTTGACACAAGACCAAGCACGAACACGGCAAGAAGAAAATGACAAAGAAAGTGCATTCAGTGGATGGTGGCGTCGCCTCTTCACTCCAAGAACACCCAATACGACACTGGAGGTGATTGAAGATGAGTGAAGGCAGTTTTATGCGAGTACGTGCTATCGCTAAAAAAGAGGTTATAGAATTCACACGAGATTGGAGAACAATCATTGCAATAATTGTTATTCCTCTACTCATGTTCCCTTTACTGTTTATTCTGTTCCCCGTGTTGTTGGAATCTGAGGCTGCAGAACTCGATGCACTCGAACTCTCAATCACCATTCAATCGGACGGGTTACCTGACAATCTGGCAGAAAATATTTCATTGAATGGAATGCAATATTCACTCGAAATGTTACCAAATCTATCGAGTTTATCAGAGCCGGGTAACGACTTGGAACGAGTGCGAAACAGTTCTACTGATGCTGTTCTTCGATTCGAGTCAAATGACGATGTATGGGGGTATGCGATTTTACACCTCTCCACTTCCGAACGTTCAAATGAGGCAAGGAATCGTATTCTCAATGTTCTTTCAGAGTGGGAGAATTCCGAAATCCGTGAACGTATTGATCAAGGTGGATTGGATGTGAATGCAACACTTGACCCTCTGCGTTGGGATGGTGAAATATCCGATGCAGATGTGGCGACAATTGGTGAACAATCAGGAATGATTCTCTCGTTATTCATTCCACTTGTATTGGCAATATGGACATATTCGAGCGCAATTCAACCATCGATTGACATGACTGCTGGTGAACGGGAGAGGGGGACTTTAGAGGCTTTACTGTGCCTTCCATGTACACGAATGGAACTCTTACTTGGCAAATGGCTCGCAGTAGCTACGATAACTGGCGTCGGAGTTTTACTGCAAATTTGTGGATTATTATTCGCCATCGGGTATCTTGCTTCGTCGAGTTTCATAGGCGTACCTCAACTTTCAATGGTTTCAATCGGTTTGATTGTTCTGTCCATTATGCTCTTTGCAATAATGGTCGTAGCCTTTGAACTGGCATTAGCTATGCGTTCTCACAGTGTAAAGGAAGCCGGTTCAATACTCGCTCCTGCTTTGATGTTGATACTGTTCCCAGCATTGTTTACCCAAGTGATTAACTTGGATGGGATTGAAGGATTCTGGTTTGCAATACCCGTCGTAAACATTCTTTTGGCATTGCGTGAACTGCTTATGAATCGTGTTATCACTGAACACGTGATTATTTGGGCGGTATCTTCGGTTATCTACGCAAGTTTGGCTGCATACTATGCTTCACGCCAATTTAATCGGGAAGACATCGTAACTTCGCTCTCTTGATTTAAGAAAAGTGAACAAAGGCTTTTCGAACGACATCGATGATCAAGTCGATTTCGGCAGAAGTGATTCCAAAATGGGGTGTGAATCGCAAAGCATTGGAACCACCGTGGATGACTCCAAGCCCATGCTTGCGACACCATGTTTCAACAGCATCGAATCCAATAACTGGGTATTGATTTGGTTCCAGTTCAGCACTCAAAAGAAGACCTGTACCCTGTACTTTCGTAATAATGCCCGGCATTTCAAGAGCGAGTTGTTCCAATTTTTCAACAAATTCAATACCCCGAAGTCGAATATTTTCTCGAAGTTCTGGTGTGATTTTGTCAAGTACGGCACATGCCGTCTCAAGTGCACGAGGATTTGTCGTCATGGTATTTCCATAAATACCAACAACATAATTTTCAGATGCTCTTTGATTCAGTCCGAGAACTGATAATGGATATTGACCAGCATTCAATGCCTTAGACCATGTCTCTAAATCTGGGCATTCTGCATCTTGGAAGCCCTCATAATCAATAATTGAAAGGCAACCTTGGCCGCGAATTCCTGCTTGAATTGAATCAACGAGGAGCATTGAACCATGTTCGAGTGTCAAACGGCGAGCAGCATCATAGAAATCACGTTCAACACAAGAACCAGGATTGCCTTCACCTTGAACCGGTTCAATCGCCATCAATTCAATGAAATAGCCATCTTGTTCTGCTTTAGCAAAGGCTGATTCAAGAGATTGAACATCATTTGCAGGAACCAATATTAAATTATCTCGGTCTCGGAAAGTTGCAAGGTTTCGATCGTAGGCAGGTTTGCAGGAATGAGAGATTTGGGCAGGTCGGTCGGTTCTTCCATGGAATGCCTTTTCCACCGCCATGAGTTTGATTTCTTTCCCTTCGTGGCGACCGCCCGGCCCGGTCATTTTCCGGGCATTAACATCAGCAATACGTAGACTCACCGTAACGGATTCGGAACCACTGTTCATACAAATAAAGCGAGTAAATGGACAAGAACCACGCGTATAACCAAGTTCTTTTTGGAGACGATTTGCAAGACGCTTATGGCTATATGATGGTGTCATGACATTTGCCATAACCCAATTTTCCGACATGGATGAAATGACTTCTCTCGGTCCATGGCCACTGCCAAGCATACCATAGCCGCCATTGTCGTGAAGAACAGCACCATGCGAAGTAATAATCCATGGTCCCCGTGCTGCAAGAGCTACATAGGGATTGACGGTAGCAGGAGCATAAAAATTGATAAAATCAAATTGCAGTTTTTCCACTAATTCTGATTCGGGAAGAGAAAGCATATGCTCACCAAATTCTTCGCTGAGTGATTCTCTGCGCGTAATGCCTTCCAAAATAGCGGTTGCAAGAGTCGAATCAGATGTGAGAAATTGACGAATTACTTCATCAGGTAACCCAACAGTATCACGATGCCCGGAGAGGTTTCGTAAACTTTCAAGTTCGGCGAAAGCATCAGCAGCATGTTCAGTCATCAACTCAATGGCACTCAAGGGGTTCTTTGAACATTCGCTTCAGTTCTGCTGAATTATGTATGGATTGACATCCACTTTCTTTCAAATAATACTATAGTAATACTCTGCGAATATTTATATGCAGTGGATTGAACGAACAATCATGCCGAAAATATCTTTGGACATGCCAGCTGAATTGGTCGAAGACCTCAGGAAGCACGTTGGTGATGAACACAAGTTTGTCAGTCTTGCGGATGCCGTTCGAACAGCCTGCCGCAAACTGTTAGACCAACTTGATGAAATTGATGCAAGGCATGGGAGACAGTGATTCAAATGGTGACTCAACAAGAAGCAGAAAACGCAGTCAAAACTTTGCTTGAATATCTCGAAGGGGATGCTCAAAGGGAAGGTTTAGCAAAGACACCTCAGCGAGTAATTGAATCTTGGAATGAAATATTCTCTGGCTATTCGGCCAATTCAGAAGAACTCTTACAATCGACGTTTAATGGTGAAGGATACGATGGTATTGTACTGTTGAGAGATATTGAATTTCATTCAACATGTGAACATCATCTCCAACCGTTTAGCGGTAGAGCACACATAGCATATATCCCAGTCGACCGTATTGTCGGCATCAGTAAACTCGCACGAATTGTTGATGCACATGCACATCGATTGCAAAACCAAGAACGGATCACAAAAGGTATCGCTGATGACCTTGAGAAATTTTTGAATCCACTTGGTGCGGCAGTAATTCTTGAAGCATCACATGGATGCATGCGATGTCGCGGAGTACGTAAACAAAACTCAGTCATGACGACCTCGGCAATGCGTGGAGTGTTTTTCGACAAAGCAGAACCACGACAGGAATTGATGCAACTCATACAAGCACGACCGCTTTGAGGTTTAACGATGGCAGAAGAATTATGTGAGATTTCAGGCCCAGAACCTGTGGATTCTGCAACAGATTTAGGGACGATATACAAAATTGTTGAAATCTTTCATTCGGTTCAAGGTGAAGGTGCACATGCTGGAATTCCGCATGTTTTCATCCGATTTGGGAAATGTAACCTACAATGTGAATGGTGCGATACTGATTTCGAAACATTTGAAGAAATGGCTGCTGTTGAAATCCTTGGTGAAGTCATGAAATACCCCACAAAAAGAATTATTTTTACCGGTGGAGAACCAATGCTGAATGACTTGTGGCCACTGCACCGTTTATTCAAAGCAAGAGGATATCAACTCTCTTGCGAGTCAAATGGAACCATCGAAATTCCTGAAGGATTGCTGGATTGGATTTGTATATCACCTAAAGATCAAATGTATCCGCAAGTGAAAATTCGTCAGCGATTCGGTGATGAATTGAAATGCGTCTATGTTGGTCAAGAACTTTCTCTCTATGATGATTTGCTGGATGGTTTCACCCATCACTTTTTGCAGCCGTGCTATATGGAAGCGGAAAGTGTAGAATGGAATGGAAAGAACTTTGCTTTAACTGAAACCATTGTTAAAAATACTCCACCGTGGAGATTAAGCCTTCAGACGCATAAATGGATGGGTGTTGATTGATGATGCGGGCAGTCATGGCACTCTCTGGTGGAATGGATTCTACCGCACTTTTGATGCGACTGTTGGACGATGGATACATTGTCGATTGCCTCTCCTATAACTATGGACAAAAACACAGTGTTGAACTTGAGCGGGCCAAAGCGAATATACTCTATCTTTCAAAAAATGGTCGAACTGTCGAGCACAAAATCATCGATTTATCAAGTGCCATGGGTGTGTTTGAGAGTTCATTGATAGAAGGCGGCGATGATATTCCAGAAGGGCATTATGAGGAGGAACAAATGAAATCCACAGTTGTGCCAAACCGCAATGCCATATTTGCATCTATTCTGTATGGATATGCTCTCTCGATTGCAACTCGTGAATCATGCAAAGTTGAAATCGCTCTTGGTGTACATTCTGGAGACCATGAAATATATCCAGATTGCCGACCAGAATTTTATAATGCTCTTGAGCATGCTTTTGCTATAGGAAATTGGGAGAGTGAAAAAATCTCGTTCACATTACCTTATCTTGAGGGCGACAAGACAACAATACTCATCGATGCCCAGAAAGCTATTGCGAACATGAAACTGGACTTTTCGACCATATTTGCAAATACAAATACATCATACAATCCAGATGAACAGGGCCGAAGTTCAGGTAAAAGTGGCGCGGATATTGAACGGATTCTTGCCTTCAATAATTTGGGGATTGAAGACCCTGTCGAATACCAAACCTCTTGGGAACATGTACTTCAAAATGCTCTAACTGTTGAGAAAAAATTCAACGAGGAAGATTACCGACAACGACTGACTGAAGAACAATATTTTGTTACACGTCAAAGTGGCACTGAGCGGCCTTTCACTGGAATCTATTGCGATGAAAAAAGAGATGGGACATATTATTGCATCTGTTGTAATCATTTACTTTTTACATCATCTATGAAATTTGATTCAGGATGTGGTTGGCCATCATTTCATACCGAGCATCCAGATGCGGGGATCAAGCATATCGAGGATAACAGTCATGGAATGCGGCGAATAGAAGTCAAATGCTCAAAATGTGATGCGCATTTAGGACATATTTTCGAAGATGGTCCGAAAGCATTTGGCGGTCAGCGGTATTGCATAAATTCAGCTTCATTAGAATTTGAGGAGAGAGAAGAATGACAACAAGAATACGACGATTTGTAGAAACAGATACTGGACATCGCGTTCCAAATCACAAGAGCAAATGCCGGCATATGCATGGACATCGCTACCGATTTGAGGCTGAAATAGAAGGTGACATCGTTCAAGAATCTGGCGTGAGTGAGGAAGGAATGCTGATGGATTTTTCTGACGTCAGCGCAATTCTTATGACGTATGTTCATGATGTTGTTGACCATGCCTTTGTGGTGTATGAAGGAGATGTGGAGGCACGTAAGGCTTGCGAAGTAATGGGAGAAAATCACCGAACTGTTGTTGTGCCGTTTATTCCGACTGCAGAAAATCTAGCCAGATGGGCATTTGAGCAAGTGGAGCCTCACATTGTCTCTGTTTATGGAAATCGACTCAAACTCATCGCAATGCATGTTCGAGAAACGCCAAAGAGTATTGCTTCATGGATTCCATGATTACTCTTCTTCAACTGGTGTGATTTTTCTACGGCGCTGACTCTTCCATTCAGCGTTTCCTGACACATACTGGAGTGCAGTTGTAGCATCAAGAATACCTCCAATGAGGCGGGTTGCTTCATCCTCGGTAGGCATTGAACGCATGATTCCACGCCGAAGATTATCAGAAAAACTTTCTTTCCGATCTTCATTGCCTGGCAATGCTTGTCCCATCTCCATAATTCCTTGTTGCAATATTCCCTTCAATGTAGGGTTGAGGCTGCGTTCGAGTGGAACGATGTCAGGGACGCCAGGGTCTGCGCCTTGCATTGATTGAACAGAGAAACGATGTAATTCGTATACGCATGCATTCACTGCATGGGAAAGGTTGGTAATCGGATAACCCTCCCAAGTCGGTAAGGTTACGAGAAAATCACAAAATCGAAGCGATTCAGTTGACAAACCTTTACCTTCTTCTCCAAAAACAAGGGAAACCGATTCAGTAAATGTGTTTAGGCGTTCTGCCAATTCCCAAGGGTACATGAAATGGCGAAAGTTTGTCTTTGCCCCAATCTCTCGTTTTCCAGAGGTCCCGATGGTGAGACTGCAATCTGCAGTTGCTTGTTCAAGTGTATCATAGACCTCACACTTATCAAGAATTCTTCCCGCGTGTTTCGCCCGATTTCTTGCTTCAATATCGTCAGGAGAACATAATGGAGCAACAAGGCGTAACGAATCAAAACCATAATTCAGCATGCTTCTGCATACTGCACCAAGGTTACCAGGATGAGAGGCCCCAACGAGAATTATGTGGAGGTTATAGCCTCGGCGAGGGAGCGGTACTCCTTGTCGGTCACCCATTGTTATTCCTCCTCTGATTGAACAAAAGTCAAATTCTCATATTCTATAATCCAGCGAGGGTTACAAGGTTGGTAAAGAAAAAAGAGAAATCCACCTTCTTCACGGTCGACCATCACAAGAGAACGTTTTCTGACTCCAAAACTATTACGGAGATGAAGAATGAGTCCTTCAAGGACTTCCTTTGACTCATGATGTACTGAAACGGGGGTGCGGTCCCAATTGACACGCACAGGCACTTCATCGCCTCATTCAGTCGACTCTGCGCTGTCGGTATGTTGTAACATACCCAGCAATCCAGTTGCGAAGTTTCTTCGATTCAACATCGGTGAGTTCTTGAACCATCTTCTTGTTATGGTCAAAATCATCAGTGAATTTCTCACCGTGATCTTCTACAAGATGGATTGCGCGGATTTTAATAAAACTTGGTCGGATATTTCCCATATAATTCACTCCTCAAATAATTTAACTTCGATTGGAATATCTGGCTCATCGTGTCGAGTAACTTGCAAGCGAATCTTGCGAGGTGGGTTCTCAATACCACGAGACCAAATATGTTCGTTGACGCTTGGGTCAATCCACACTTCTTCATCTTCACGAACTTTCAAGTGATGAATCACATGTTCACGGATGATTTGGATTGCACGAGGTGCACGCTTGTAGCGGGTTATGCCCCATGCTTTACGCAAAGGGACGGTTAATTCTGATTCATTTGCACGTACCATTTCAATCACCTCATCGTTGGAGCTTGCTTCGGCGCCAGTGGTGTCGCTTTGGGTGCGACACTGTGTTTCGGTCGGTCTTTAACATGACCCAAACGGGGACACGTCGGTTCTGCTTCCCCACTTTCATGAGGCGTATTTTCTTAGCTGCTGGTTTATTTCTTGACATGTTCGAGCACCTTCTCAGATTCTTCGGATGGACGCACTACGGCGGCTCTTCGATTGGG
>MDSW01115436.1_pt1 | contig 26801 bp, 31 predicted proteins | sample 811171 | NCBI WGS metagenome assembly MDSW01 (sample SAMN05326641, study PRJNA326480) | marine metagenome | isolation source: seawater | place: Atlantic Ocean: North West | collected 2012 | reverse complement strand
GGAATGTAGGAATTGGAAAGGCTATTGATCTTTTTGATGGCTTTTCTTTAAGGGGGGATGCTCAAGTATTTCAGCATCAGGTCGCCCTAGGAGCTAATTCTACAGAAGGAAGAATCACGCTTTCTTTAAATAACAAGTATATCACCCCTTACGTTATCGGAACTCATGATTTAAATGTAACTGATCAAGGTTTCTCACAAAGAGGTTATATTCTTGGTTTAAAGAAATCTTTCGATATTGATGGACTTTTTACTCTTACTCCATCTGTCGAATACGGTCAATTAACTGATTATACCACGGTTAACGCAAAAGTTGATGTTTCTAGAACTTTGTGGGAAAAACTAGAGTTTTTCGGTCAAGTTGGTTGGTTTGACAACAGTTTTGATGTCGCTAACTACAACTTCGCTACAGAAGAATTCGGTGGAGACATTGTTACCACTGCTGGTTTACGCTGGAATTTCTAATTAGAAAGAAGTAATAATAAAAGACTTACAACGGTCACTGTTCTGCAGTGGCCGTTTTTTCTTGTTCGTCTTCTTTGCATTCGAGTCTTTTTACTCCTCTCCAGTGAGGGAATTCTTTTCTACCAAAATTAGGGCCGAATACTGTCCACATATGAACTGTAGCACCGTGCTTAACAACTACAGGCCCCCAATCTTCAAATTTTATACCTGCTATAGAAGTTTCTTTTACATACTGACAAACATGATCTGATATTAAAATATGATCGTTATCTCCTGCATCCATACAGCGTTGAGCCATATTTATTCCTGTGCCAGACACGTTTGGGTTGTCATTAATGTCTTTAACAGGCACTACAGGCCCAGTATAAACACCATGACGTAAACCTATCTGAGCGTGTTTATAAGTCCTCATACCTACGTCTATGGCGCATTTAAATGCAGTGTGAATAGAATCAAAAAAAACTAAAGCCATACCATCTCCAGTAGGCAAAATAATTAATTTACCTTTTTTATCTGCTTTTTGAAAGCTTTCGGTGCCTTTAACAATGCGGACTAACTCGTCTGAAACTTGTTTTTGTTCTGTTGTGCTTTTTTTAGAATAGCCAACTATATCCATAAAATAAGTGTGCGCCTCACATTGTTGATCGTAAGTTATTGATTGACCTTTTAATTTAAAAGGATCTACGCCTCCGGCCCATTTTATAACTTGCTGTTCTTTTCTTTTTCTTTCTTGCTCTTCTTGTTTCTCTTTTCTTTCTTGCTCTGCTTTTAATCTTTCTTTTTCAGCAAGAGCTTCTAAAGCTAATCTTTTTTCTTTATCATGTTTGTTTTCAAATAGTTTACCAAGGAATCCTTCTGGGGCTTTAGGAACTTTTTTAAACGAAGCTTCTCTTTCTCTGAGCTTTTCTCTAACTGCTGACATATTTAACTCAGACTTTGATCTGTCGTATAATTTAGTTTTGCTTTTTAATGAGGCTCTTTGGGTTTGCTGTATACCGGGGTGACGCTTAGCTCCTTTGGATTCTAAATACTTAAGCATTACCTCGTCATTTTTAAGGTTAGCTATCTCCCAAGCATTGAAATGTATTGTAGCGTCTTTTGCGTAGGTAGAACCGTTAACATTAGCTTTGTTCATAACTAATATTTTTACCATCTCCATATTGCCAAGATCTACTGCATAATGAATCGCCATCCAGCCTCTATTATCCCTAGCGTTAATTCTTAAGCTTTCGTCTTGCAACAAACCCTCAACTTCTTCCATGTCGTCTAATTGTACAGCTTGATGTAAAGTCATTACATCTCCAAAAAAAGTAGCTCCATACATTAATAATGTTTTAAAAACCGTTGTGCGAGAAGGTCCATCTGCAACGTCTAAAGGATAAACAACGGGATCTGTATGATCTTCGTCCTCTTCCATTGCTAAATTCCAAGCGTTTTGCTTGTATTTAGTAGGAGGGATGCTTGCGATATTAGGGTCAACGCCAGCCTCTAAAATAGCTTCCACAACTTTAGTTTTGCTTTTATTAGCTGCGTAATGTAACGGAGACCAGCCCATCTCTTCGTCAATAGCAAGAAAAGCATCTTTATCTTTAGAAAGCGCTTTTTTTATAACATTTAAATTACCATTGCTGGCTATGGTGTGCAGTTCCCCCATACTTAACTTTACACGCTGGTGGCGATTTTAACGGTTTTATTTAATTTTTTTTGCAATACTGACATTTACCGCTACCTTTATTACCGGCATATTTAACGCCCATAATAGTGCCAACTATGCTAAAGCTATTAGTTAAGAGAATGCTGAACATGTTGCTCCAAGAAGATTCCACGGTTTTGTTTTCTAAACCCGTGAATAGAGTAAGAGCGAAAAGAATTGAAGTTATTGTCCCAACTCCGCATATAATCCATAGTGCAACTTTTACAATCGAGCCAACTAATTCGTTTTGCGTTTTTTTTTGCAATACATCTAAATCATTTTCTGCAAGTTGTTTAGCTTTTTCAGATGCTGCTAAAGCTGATTGAAGCTCTTTATTTAATTGTTCATTATCAGCTTTCCAGTCCATTAGAGCTTTGTTTTGCTCTTGGATGGTTTTTGTGATATCGAGGCGTTTTTTTCTATTTTCTCTGTCTCTGCTTATCGCTGACTGAATATAAGTGTGAAACTCTTGGTGGCCATCTGTGTCAATAATTTTAGTAATATTACCCTCTAAGAATATATTTTTCTCAGCGGCTAATTTTATTAATTCTTTTTTTAACTCATCACTAAAATTTATCATTTATATACCTTAAAAGGGGCTGTTCTTTCTTTATAGCCACCAAAATCTTTTATGAAATCTTCTAAACGCGGTTCGATTTCATCAGATTTGATAATCCAGAATTGAGCTCCAGCTTTTAAGGCCTTGGCTTGTTCTTGCTCATCATCAGAGCTAGATATGATGCCAATTACTACTCCATCCCCATGTTCGAAGTTAATTCTTCTTACTAGTTCTATGCCATCAAAACTAGACCCAATGATATTTAAATCAACAAATATGCAATCCGGTTTTACTTTGTCTTCTTTAACGAGATTAACGAAATAATCTTCAGCATGATCTGCGCTGCTTAAAGCTTTTAAATTCAATGTTATATCTAAGAGACTGCAAGCGTCTTCAAAAACTAAGTGAAATAAATTTTCGTCATCTACTAATAAAATCGAATCTATCATCTTAAACCTTTTTATTTATTACACTTTAAATTTTATATTCTGAAATTTTTCCTAGATCTATTTTAAATCTTGTACCTGTATAGGGTGCCGGAAGTTTTTCGCATGAAACTTTAAAATTATGTTGCTCTAAAATAGCTATACATATATTTAATCCTAAACCAGAGCCGGATTCTTTTTGATCAGCTTTTCTAGTATAAGGTTTCATTAAAAATTCTAAATCTTCTTGAGTTAAACCTCTACCGTTATCTTCTACAAAAAGATCATGAGTGCTTTTACTATAGAATATTTCTACTTTTTTAGTGTCAGAATCATTATATTTTAAGCCATTGCGAATTAAATTATCTATTGCAGTACAAAATAAAGCTTCATTAACTGGCATTGTGGGTAAGTCGTTAATTAAAACTTGATCGACATAAGACGTGCTAGATAAATAATCTAAAAGTATAACTTTTAAATCTACTTTTTCTTTGTTTAATTCGTTATTTTGTCTTACTAAATTGCTGAATTCATAAACGCCTTTATAAACTTTTTGAGTGTGGGTTAATCCTTCTTGTATTAGTTTTAGCGGCGCTTCTAATTTAAGCTCTTTGATAGTTTCGTCAGTTAACCTTCTTTTTAAAGAAGAAACACCTCTTGGAATGTAAGTGTTTATACCGCTATGCATGTCGTGGCGAAGAATTTTGGCGGCATGTTCTAAATAAGTGTTTTTTTCAGATATTTCTTTTTGTTGATTTATTAAACTTGTGATGTCATGCCTAATACTTATAAAACCTTTTAATTTTCCTGCTAAATCAAATTCACCTTGAATCCACGATTTAACATAATAAAGTTTACCATCTTTAGATTTATTAACAACACATGGATGATGCCAAATCTTTTTTTCTTTAACGACGGTTTTGTACATGTCTACCCATACTTCTTTTGGGTGATGGCCTGAGTTGACAATATTGTGATCTTGACCAATGCATTCTTCTAAAGTATACCCAGTAACTTTTAAAAACTTATCATTTGCATAAGTAATTCTACCTTTAGCATCAGCTTTACTAATAAGACTTGTTTCTTCAAGAAGTTTGTCTTTTAATATTAGTTCGTTTAATGTTTGCTGCTGTCTAGCTTTTTCAACCTGCAGTTGTTTGCGATAACAAGCTGAAAATGCGAATTTAAAATAGTGCCAAAGGCTTTTAGCTCCAGTTATTCTTAATATATCCATTTTATACTATATGTTTCCACCTTAAGAATTGAAATATCATAAAACTACCTGCGCTAGAAAATAAAGTCCATTTTGTGAATGCTTGTGGTGATAAGACTTGCTTTTCTGGGTTAGATTTTTCGTCAGCAGATTTTATAAACCTATTTTGAGCTTCAGCTCTTTTAGGGATTAATACCCGTTCATCGTTTTTTTTGAAGCCTCTAACTGTAGAACAAGAGCAAATAAAAATTAGCGTTAACGTTAAAAAAATGTACTTGATCATGATTTTACTACTGAACTGCCGAAATAAAACCCTACTATAGCCGTTAAAGTTTGTCTAACCTCTGGAATCATTAAATACCCATCAACTCTTACAAAATAATTATCAGTTCCGCCACCAAACAATCCAAATAAAAATGATTTTTTAGTTTCTGTTATTTGTACGTACAATGGTTCATTTAATAATGCGAGGAAAAATGGGGCGATAATTACCCCAAATAAGGTTGATACAACTATTAATCGCCTAACCCATTTACCACCATCTACAGATACGCGCTGAACAGCAGCATTATGAGCGTTCTCATTTGCTTCTTGCGTTTTAAGAGCCATTTTAAGCATCTCAGCTTTCTCTTTGGCTCTCTGGGCCATAAACTTAAATACGAAGCCAGAAAGACTTCCAAAGGCCATAGAAATTAATTCTGGAGGTACCATCAATATTGTTTACACTTATAAGCGCAAAAAAGAAAGTCACCCCCTAAAAAGAGGGTGACTTCTTGCTGCTTGGGTTGCCTGAGTGGGGTTAAAGTTTAAAAGCTTTTATTGTGTGTTCAAAAGGATTACCTTTGATGTTTTTTACAATATTAAGCATCTCAGATGCTATATCTCTAATTTCTTTTTGAGCATCAGGTTTGTTTCTTAAATTTAAGAAATGATAAAAAGATCTCCAATTGAACATAACATCTGCACAAATTTGTGAATTGTATGTTTTAAAAAATCTAGCTGACTCTTTTACTCGTTTTCTTCCAAGTGATTCTTCAAGATCTTTGATGACTTCGTGATATAATTCATTTCCTTGATCTGAATAGTCTCGCAATTTTTCTTGCCACTTTGTGGGCCAATCTTCTGGGATGATGTATTTATCTTCCTTGATTTCTTTATACCTTGCGCTTTCTCCATTAATAGAGACACCAATGCGATGCTTAAGCAAGTGGATGTGGCTAGCAATGTCAGTATCCACAAGAAAATGAAGAGAAGACTTTTCAAAAGGAGTATGATGGCCGTTGCTAGCAAGCATATCAAGGAGCTTGCCAACTCTTTTAATTTTGTCTTCATTTAAATCCCTGCTTGTTGATGTCCAAGCTGAGCAAGCATGAACAAGATCATTTCCGTAGTAACCAATTAATTCAACTTTGTTGTTCATTATCTATTTTTTTATCATCTACAATAATTGCGTTCAAAATACAATCCCAATGGTCTGGTCCAGACAATTCACTTTTTAGTTCTTTGGAAGTATCTTCACCGCAATATTGACAAGTCCAGTATTCTTTTAATGACTTATCCAAGTTTTGCTCCGATTTTTTTTTGTATTTTTCAAGTATTTTATTTAAGTTCATATCCGCAACTCCTGCAAATTTTCAAGGAAGAAGATAACACATCTTTACAGATAGGGCAAATTTTTTCTTTACTAGAACCATTTAATCCCCAATTAATATGTTCGTAATTGGATTTGTATTTTTTACTAAAACAGTTACGAGGTTTATCTCCTTTACCTGCACTCATTTTAAATATTCATTAAGGATGTCTGGCCACTCGTTAATTGAATGGCCGTTCAGGCAGTAATTAAAAAATGCATATTTATGTTCATGAGACACATTTAATTTATTACACATTTCTTCAAACAGTTGACGGCGAGCGTTTTTGTATTGATCGAGGAATGACATAACCTCTTCAAAATATTCAACTTTATTTGCTTGTAAGTCGCTCATTATTTGAAGCCTTTCCTCTTCTGTGTATCGGGGCCAGTTTAAAAGATGCTCTTTCGTTCTCCAGCACACTGTGCAAACATCGTTCTCAAATTTGCAAAAACCAGTGCAGGGAGAAGATATTTTCATTTCTGTCTCTTAACTTTTAGACCATAATTCATATTGATCCAAGCGGCTTGAATGTGAGCTCTATCATTAGTCATTTTTAAATTATCTTTAATGTACTTTTTCATCCAAGTGACCCACTTTTTATTTTCTTCTTCAGTGCATGTGTATTTCTTATACCAGTTTGGTATTTTGTTTTCGCACACGTCTTCAAACCTCAAATCAACTTTAGCAATTTTAAATTGCTTGTCAATTATTTTCCTAAGATGTTGTTCTTTCATCATTTGCTAACTCCTGTTGATCCGAATCCTCCATCTGAGCGAACTGAATCTTCAAGCTCAGAAACTTCCTGCCATTCAACCTTATGGCATTTTTCGATAATTAATTGAGCGATTCTATCTCCTTTTTGGAATTCGAAATCTTTTACATCTGTATTATATAAAATAACTCCAATATCTCCACGATAATCTGCATCAATTACACCGGCCATTACATCAATACCGCTCTTATATGCAAGGCCGGAACGAGGAGCGATTCTTCCATAATACCCGTCAGGGATAGAAACAGAAATATTAGTCTTAATCAAAAGTCTACACTCGGAAGGAACAACACCTTGTTCAGCTGCGTATAAATCATATCCAGCAGCATATTCGGAGCCTTGAGTAGGAAGTGTAGCGTTTTTAGAAAGTTTTTTAATCTCGATTTTCATATTAGCTTTTCTTTAAAAGTACCATTAGTTTTCTTGCGTCGGAAGCTTGAATGTCAGAATAAGATTCCCAATTCTCAGTATCTTCGTTTCGATATTGTTTCGACTGCCAAGCTTTTCTTAAAAACTCTGACTTAAAATCTTCAAAAGAATCATAACCTTTTTTAACGGCAGTTTTTTCTAACGTTCCTTGGGCAGAAGGTAAAGAAGCTTCTGTTATTTGTTGATATAAAGCTGAACTATCTTTAGATGAACTATCTATTTCATCAGCGCCAACAATATGAACATTGAGAAAGTTTCTAACACATCTTACAAAAGCTCTATTTGCAGCAATACATTCTAAAAATTTAACAGCAAAATTACTTGTGTTATGAACTGTAGCGTTACCAATGTCTTCAAAATGAACGGGTTGTGATTCTGATTCATAATTAGGCATCCAAGAAATAGAACATTTTACTGCAACATGATCTATTTCGCATTTAATAATATCATACTCAACGCTAGTAAAACCTCTAAGCTTGGCAAGCTCTTTGATTCCTGAGAGTTTGATTAGAAGCTGATTGTCATCCAATCCTTCTGCAGATCTTGGAACAGGTTTATTTCTAGATTCAAACCAACCTTTATTGGGATAAAGGTGTTCAGTTCCAACAAGAGCTCTCCAATTTACTGAACCGTCTTCGTTATACTGATAATCGACTGATTCTAGGAGCCCTAACTCATTTCTTTTCAAGGGTTTCGGTTTCATTGTATATCTTAAAATAATCTAGTTCTTCTTCGAAGCTTTTGTTTAAGATAACATTATTACCGTTCTTGTCAAGTGGTATTTCTGCTAAGTAAGCAGCTTTAGATGCGTACTTATTTCCTTTTGAAATAATTATTTTAGAGCTTTCGTATTTACAACCTTCTGAGATATTTTTTATTTCATCTAACCTATTTTTTTCATCAAAATCTTTTTCTACATTCCAGTCTAATAATTTAAATCTGTAATCGTTTATTTTATCGGCGTCAGAGCAATAAACACCTATTTTTATTCCTAGAGATTTGACTGCTTTTAAAAAATTTTCTGATGTGTCGTCTGTTAGTAAAACTGTTAATCCTATGATATTTTTTCGAAAAGACTTTAGTAAGCTAATATTAAGATCTTTATTTGTAAGAATATTAACCCTTCTATTTGTCATCCAGTACGCGAAGGATTGCCCGTTCATTTCTTTAACTAAATCCAATCTTAAATTAATAGAGTTTCCTTTTAAAAATTCTGTATCAGAAGTAAAATCTGGAACAATTTCTACAATTTGTTGATTGTATTTTTCGCCAAGATGAACAAGTTCTATTTTGTCTAAGCTATTTTCTATGTTTAAGCAATTTAAAATATTAGAGGCAACCTCATATGGGTTGATAAAATTAATTGTTTTGGGCGATTCGTTTAGTTGATTATAAGTGGGCTTATTCCCTTCTCTGTCTGACTCTAAAATAATTTGTTTGTTTTTATTCCATATAGGTGCGCTGTTCCTTGAATCAAAAACAGAATATAACCCAACGGATGGTTTATTCAAAGCTGAAGCAGTATATAAAGAATAATTATCATTCGAAATAAATAATTCACTTTTAGATATGATATAAGCTTCTTGTTTTTTGTTTATTTTAATAAAAGTTCTATCACAGGGTATTTTAGCATCCGAATCTTCGCAAATTTGGACTACCTTTATTGAATGTTCATCTAATGAAGGTTTGATTAATTTGTAGACTTCATTAAAAAAATCATATCTGCCATGTTTATATTTACTTCTAGAATCGAAAATAATAAATCTGTCAAAATGGATAGGCATGAAGCTCCTATCTATATGAGGTTTTAAAATTTTGAGTCCGCAATCTAGTGATATTTTTTCAGCTAAGTTCATACGTGTTATAATCTAAGCTATCTTTAGAGTTTCTAAGATAATTATTATTGATTGAAAGATAGGGGGCGAAAACAATATCAAATACTCCTTTTTTATCCCCTTTACCTTCGAGTGTTAAGGGGTTAACCATTTCATCTGAATATTCTAAAACTTCTTCAATGTTAGGGTCACAATTAATCAAGTCAAAATTTTGAGGCTTTGTTATGTAGTATATTTTATGTTCTGGGTATTTATTTTTAATCGAAGGTAAAATAGAGCTGCTGATAATTACTTGTTTTTCATCGTTAGGTTCGATATAAGCAATTCTTTTTTCTTTAGTGTTTTTAGATAATTTATTTATTAAGTTTTTCATTTTTTGAGAGTTAACTTTATCTCTCGCAACTTTTCTGAAATAAAGCAAAACTTTTTGCCTATCTAAATCAGATTTGAGTCTTTTACACCAATGTTCTACCCCTTTGATATCAATTTCGCAAATCATGTTTAAGTATAAACTTTTAACCCACTCTTCGTCACTTAACGTTTCGTCAGGGCTAAAATATGGATCAAAAGGGGAATCTTGTTGTTCAAAGTCATAATTAACTTCAGGCAAAGAATCAAAAATCTTTTCAAACTTCTTGCCGATTATTTCTACGCTATAATTATCTATGATAAATTTTCTTGACTTTTTGCCAATCTTTTGCCTTTCTTTTTTAGGCATTTTGTAAACTTTTTCAAGCTGTTCGCAAATGCTAGTGCTGGAAGTGGTTGCTTTAATAAACTGAGTTCCGGGCTCTCTGTACTCGCTCCAATCTAATGGTAACCCTCCGCTTTCCGGAGAACATGAATCTTCTCCGCAACTATAATTTGTAACTAAAGTTATCAATTCATTTAGTTTAGCTTCTTGTATTGGCAGCTCTTGCCCTCCGGATGTAAAAGGATGGCAGTAAACATCCATGAGATTATAAATTTCATTTAGTTGTTGCTCGTTTACTCCGTTTTTTACATTTGTTGTATCGCAGCTATTTTTTGTTCTACAAAAATTACAATTAGAATTTTGTCCGGTATACGGTCTTATGTCGTAACGAGAACAATTTTTGCAATAATAAGTAGTTAATATATCATTAGCATCTATATTTTTTTCTTTTAGCAATTGGGGTATATTCCAACCTTCGCTCCAATGCGTATGTAAAAGTAATTTTGCTTTTGCTTCTGGGTTGTTATTTTTAAAAAGCTTAAAACCATCTAGTAAATTAGGGACAGATTTTCTAAGTTGGTTTCTAAAAACAAAACCTATAACAAAATTATTTTCAGTTTTGAAAAATTTTCTCAGCTTGCTTCTTGATTCTTCTGGTAGTTTTTTAAAATTAGAAATATCAACAGAGCCGTGAATGGTTTCAACGTGCTTGTGTCCTAACTTGTGTAAAGCTTTTTCAGCGAATGAAGCCCAGACATAATAATTTTTAATTTTATCCGCCGCTTCTACTGCGTCTTTCAGGATGGGTAAGCTATCTAAGGTCGTGTGAATAATACAATTGATTTTATTCCACCAAGGTTTATCGAAAAATGATCTGAAAGCCCAAATGTCTTCAATGCCTAAATAAATGTCAGGCTTAATTTCGTAAATAGCTTTATCAATCATTTCCCCGCCATACCCGGCGGAATTTTTCTTGACTTCATCTGTAGTAAGTTTTTTTAATTCATCGGGATCATCGGGCAAGGTTCCATAGTTTTCCCACGGTGTGTATTGAAGTCTTTCATCACTCCAAGGGTAGCCGTTACTTAACTCAACTATTTCGTATTTACCAGTTTTGTATAAATACTTTAATAGGTTTTTTTTATGCTTACCAAAACCAGTAAACATTTTGCAAAAATTACTATGAATTAATATTTTTTTCTTTTTCACGTATCAATGAAAAGTATTAAAATTCATCTTCTTCGTCGATAACGGGTTGTTTCGGCGCTTCTTTTTTCTTTGGTGTGAATTTTTGCTTGTTAGCTTGGTATTGTTTTTGATTTTCTTTAGCTTTTTGATCTCTAAAACCGTCTAGAACATTAAAATAATGATTAATAAAAGCAACTAATCTAACTCCTTCGCCCGGATCTACTGGCACTTTAAAAGTATCAGAACCATTTCTAACAATTGTAAATCCAAAAGCTGTAACCTGAACGGCAAAATCTCCTGAACCCCTTGTTTTTTCATAAGGAGTTAACCTGATTTGGGTCTTGGTAGATTCGTTGCTGTGAAAAGTTGAATAAGAAGTTTTATTGTTAAAACTATTAATAATTTCGCCCAGCTCAAATTCATTAAATTTCAATGCAATAGTTTTTGAGGGATCATTTCTGCTTTCAGAAAAAGATCCTGTTTTGTTTTGGCTATTCCACGAATGTTGTAAGATGCAATTAGCAAAAAACTGTGGCTCTTGGTCTGGCTTTTGAGAAATTTGAAAACTCATTGCGCAGCCAGTATTTTTGGGGTTAGGCTTATATAATTGTAAACTCATATCGCATGATTATAAAAGTAAAATGCGATATTTCTACAAAAAAAAAGAGCCTCTTTCGAGGCTCTCTGAGTCAATCTCCTATATAATAAAATATTGTTTTAGCTGTAGCAGAAGAAATATCTGTTGATATTTTAAGTGGGATTGAAAAGCTAATTGGGGCTGAAATAGTGAGAGCTACCCCTTCAGCTGTAAACCCAGAATTAGCTGCAACCACATAAATATTTTTACCGCTAGGACATGTTATAGAGGTTCCTGTGTTAAAGGTGCAGAATGGAGCTGTTGTGTTATTCATTTTATATTTTTACACTTATTGAGCAGATTTTAGAAGTGCCTCCAGTTTACCTTCTGGCGTAGAAATACCTCCGATTGCCGTAAATAATGATAACCCTTTCTTAGCTCCTTTATAAATACCTTGGTGAACTGTGCTATTAGTTTTTAATGTTCTATTTAATTGGTTGAAAGCGCTATCGATAAATTCTTGAGGAATATTGTCTAAAGTGTCTTCGTCACCAATAGCTACAGAAGCTGCAACATTTCCTGTAGACAAATCTAATTCACCGCATAAAACATTTCTTTTTAGATTTTCCCTTACAGCTTTAGAGATAGCGGACTCGCTTTCAGTATTAGCAATGTTATTTGCGCCAAAAACCATAATACCAGAGTCTAAAACAGTTCTGAAATCATTGCTATCAAAAGTACTATATGGACTATTTTTTGTAATGATGTTATTAAACAAGTGGAATAATGAGCAGATATTTGCATTTGCTACTTGCCAAAACTTATTAACAGACAATTTAGGGTAAAGCGTATTGATTTTTTCGTTATCTAGAATTATTAAGGGAGAAACAATTTTTTGTTCAACTAATTCACAAGCTTCCTTTAGGGTTTCATAAGCATTTTGACTAACTTTTTTACCTTCTGATAGTTTAGGTAAAGCTAAAATTAAACCAACATGAGGAGAGCTAGCTTTAACAGTTTGTTGATATTCGTGGACAGTTTTAACTAATTCAGAAGAAACTCCAGCACCAGTACCTCCACCAGCGCCAATTGTAACAAAAATTCTATCAATGTCTGTGCCTACAGAATCTTTAATAAAATCAACAACATCTTCTTTATTTTCAAGAAAAGCTTGTTTGGCAATACTTCTATTTTTGCCAGCTCCTTGCTGTTCACCAAATCGTAGTTTATTTTTTACGTTCAATGTGGCTAAATCTTGATCAGCGGTATTAATAACTCCAACTCTTGCATACCCAATGCTAGAAAAAGTTTCCGCTAATTTACCGCCACCTTGACCAGCGCCAATAAAGCCAAACTTAAAGCCTACAGCGTCTTTGTCTTTAATTTCAACTTTTTCTTCTTGTGTAGGCTCTGGAATGTCTGGCATTGCGAAATCAAATGTATCATTACTTTGATTGTTTGCTTCTTCATCTCCAGTTTCGTAAATTGGGTTAAAATCACTCATATTTTTAATGTACCTTGTATATTATATTACACAAACTTTATCGTTTCTAACACAAACTTTCATTTGAGAAGTCTTGGGTTCGTCAAGTATTTTTTCAGCTACTAACGTTTGAATTTCTCTTTGTAGGGTTTTTAGAACTTGTCTGGCACCAAAATTATTAAATTGTATTTTATCGTATACGTAATCTGATATTTTTTTGGTATAGATTATTTCTATTTTCTTATCTGATAATTCCTTGCTGAAAGAATGGAGTTCTTTGTCAATGATTATTTTGATTTGATCTTCTTTTAATGGGTTAAATGGAATTACTTCATCTATCCTATTTAACAGATCGGCAGGAAAATGTTTTTTAACAGAAGTTGTTATATCTCTTGTTGCATTATCTTTATCTTTATTAAAACCTATAACTGAAGACGTTGCTGTTTCAGAGCCAACATTAGTTGTCATAACGATAATTGTGTTTGAAAAATCTACAATTTTACCAGACGAATCAGATATTTTACCTTCTTCTAGTATTTGCAATAACAAAAATAAAACATCTTTATGAGCTTTTTGTATCTCATCAAATAAGATAAGAGAATAAGGGTTGCGTCTGACTTTTTCCGTTAATATACCACCTTTATCATATCCAATATATCCGGGGTTAGATCCAATTAATTTATTTACTGCAGTTTGATCTGTATATTCCGATAAATCCAGAAAAACAAAATTATTTTTGTTAACAAAAAGATTTTCAGCGATTATCTTAGCTGTCATTGTTTTGCCAACTCCAGTTGGTCCGGCGAATAACATTGAAGCTATGGGTTTTTTATCATTTCTGAAACCAGCTTTAGCTCTAATTAGACATTTATAAATTTGATCTATTTGATTATCTTGACCTATAACATCTTCTTGTAAAACAGCTTTTAGGTTTTTTATTTTTTGAGAGTCTTGCTTTTTTAAATCAGATACTGGTATGTTTGTTTTATCAGATACAACTTCTAAAATATCTGATTGTTTGATTCTATATTTAGAATCTTTCCACTTGTTGAAAAGTTTTTCTGTTACTTTTTGATATCTTTTCACAAGGTTTTCCATTTTTCTGATAAAATCTTTTTCAAGCATTTTTTCTTGTTTTGTCGAAAGAGTTTTGATGCTTTCTTCTATTTTTATCATTTCAGGGGTTTTAGTAAAATTTTTTAATTTAGTCTTCGCTCCGACTTGATCTAATACATCGATAGCTTTATCAGGAAATCTGCCTTCAAGGTATTTATCTGCAACATCTATTGCAAACTTTATTGTTTCGTCAGAGAAAGACATTATATGAAAATTTTCATACGAATCTTTAATTCCTTTAATTAATTTAAAAACTTCAGGTTTTGTGGGCTCTTCAACTTTAACCATTTGAAATCTTCTGGATAAAGCAGGGTCATTAGAAATAGTTTTCTTGTATTCGTCAAAAGTAGTAGCGCCGATGCAAGTTACTTCACCTCTAGCAAGATAAGGCTTAAGTATATTTGCCACATCCATTCCGTTTTCTGGATTACCAGCGCCAATTATAGTGTGTATCTCATCTATAAAAAGAACAACAAATGGATCATCTGTAACTTCTTTTAATATATTTTTGATTTTCTCTTCGAATTCACCTCTGTATTTACAGCCAGCAATAACCATAGGAATATCTAAACTGTAAATGTGCTTCATGACTAAGAAATCTGAACACTCTCCATCAACGATAGCTTGAGCTAAAGATTCAACTAAAGCCGTTTTTCCAACTCCGGCTTCGCCAACAATCATTGGGTTGTTTTTATTTTTCCGACAAAGAACTTCAGATATTTTCTTAACAAGATCTTTATTTACGTGAAGAGAATTAATTTTACCTTGAATGACTTGAAAATTTAAATTAGTTGCGTATTCATTCAAAAATTTATATTTTTTAGGATTAAATTGATTTGATTTAGATTCTGACCCTTCTTCATCCTCATCAGTTAAAGAAGCTGGAAGCAAATCTTCTTCTTCTAGTTTTTTTTCTACGTAATCTAATATTTTATCGTAGTTGATTTCTAGTTTGTTGATTAATTCTCTGATGAAAAAATCAGTGCTTTCAAATAAACTTAGAAATACATGCTCAAGGCCGATATATTTGTGATCGTATTTTTTTGAAATTTGCCGAGCGGTGATAAATACTTTTTTTGATATTTTAGAAATAACAGGTTTGTCGAACTCTACATTAGGATAATGTTTTTCGTACTGTTGGCTTAAAACTAAAAAACAAGCTTTCTGGATTTTGTCTTGATCTTCCTCGAAATAATCTAAAGCATCTAATATTTGATTATTAGGTATGCAGAAAAAACCTAAGAGCAAGTGCAAGTTATTGATTTCAACATGCTCAAGCTCAGAGGCTATTCTATGCGCTTCTTTAATTAGTTTTTGCGCTCTTGGTGTTAAATTAAAATTCCTCATTCGATGTCAGATAGTTTCATATAGATCTTATCGTTGAGAATACCTATGTTTTCAAGCCATACAGTATCATCCCCTTTGCGACCTGTGAAAACAACTATATCATCTTTCTCAGGAATCTTCAAGCCTTGTTCTACGTATCTAGTTAAGTTATTTCTTCTACCATCTAAAAATAAAGCGCTTGTCCTGCCGACTTCATCTTTAAGTTGGAACTTGTAAAAAGTAGAATTATTCTTTCTGGTTTTACCTTTATATACATCCTCGATAACTCCGACTATTTTAACGGTGTCGCCAGAAAAAATAGAATCAAGCTCTAAGCAATCAGTAAAATTACTTTCGGGTTCTTCAAAAACAGTTTTTAATTTAACTGTTGGGTTGTAACCGAGAAGCCTGTCTTCAAAAACCCAATTAGCAAAATTTTCTGAATTTTTGTTTTGATGGTAAATCTTTTTGTACTCATTATACTTCTTTTTAAAAGTAGCTTTGCGCTTTTCGGTCATGAAATCTCTACCGTCAGCTCTTTTGGCAACTGGTTTTTCTTTATTAAACGCACAATCAGCTACAATATTTAATATATCATGATCGTATTTATCTGCGACACTGATTGCGAAACTTTTTTCCTTGTCCGTTAAGAGGTTAAAAGTCTGAGCTTCAAGCACAACTCTAGCTCTTGGTTTATCGCTAAGAGATTTTAAAGTGCCAGCTTGTATAAGTGCAGACAATAGCCCAATATTAATTTTAGCTTCTTTAGCAGCAATAAATGTATCAAATTTATTAGGCACTTCAGAATTTCTAAACCTTTCTAAAGCTTCTAGGCTTTTTTCTGAAACCCCTTTTATCGAATTAAGCCCAAATCTAATGTTTGAGCCTTCTATGGAGAAATCTAAAGAAGACTTAGCTAAATCAGGAGAAAGCAGCTCCATGTCAAAATGTGGAAGCTCTTGGGTTATTTTTCTGATTTCAGCGTGAGAGTCTGGTTCGTATTTAGATAATTTTAATAAAGCTAAGAAAAACTCTTGCGGATATTTGAATTTTAAATAAGTAGTCCATGCTGCAAGTGTGGCATATGAAATACTGTGAGACTTATTAAATGAATAGTTAGCGCTGTCTTCGGCCACTTTCCAAAGAACATCACCAATTTTAGGGTCTAGATTATTCTCTTTAATTTTGTTGGCAATTTTTTCTTTCCATGCTGGCATTTGGTCTACTTTTTTCTTACCAACAATTCTTCGCAACTGCTCTGATTCATCTAACGTAAAACCAATTCTCACAGCCATTTTCATAAGCTGCTCTTGGTAAAGAGGAATACCTCCAGTGTAAGATAACTCTTCTTTAAAGAAATCATGAACGAGCTGAAATTCACCTGAATGAGAATACTCAGCATACTGATCGACAAAATCTAATGCTCCGGGCCTTGCAATTGCAACAACAGCGCTAAGCTGTTCTAAGTTTTTAGGGCATACTTTTTTGCAAACTCTGAAGTTGGTATCTGCTTCAATTTGAAATAAGCCTTGAGGAGTTTTTAAAGTTTTTAAATTTTCATATAAAGACGGATCATCTAAATCAATAGATTCCATGTCGATATTGAGTCTACTGCAAACTTCGTTAACAACTGTAAGAGTCCTTAACCCAAGAACATCAAACTTAACCATCAGCTCAGCAACATAGTTCATATCGTAACCAGTGATAAGATCTCCGTCTGAGGTTTTTTGAATTGGGCATATCTCACTAATGTTATAATACGAAATAGCAATTCCAGAAGGATGGACTCCTGTATTTTTATTAAGTCCTTCTATTTTTTGGGCTATTTTAAATGCTTTAGGATTGTCGTCACACCATTTTTTAAACTTTTCGTTTTCTTTATAAGCTTCTTGCAGGGGGAAGACTCTTCCGAAAATCTTTGGTATATTATCACTGACTTCATTAACGTCAGACTCAGAGTATTCACCGACAATTTTGCCGCATTCTTTTATGCAAAGTTTACTAGATAAAGTATTAAGCGTAAGTATTTTAGCTGTTTTGCCAGAATGCTTTCTTTCAATGTATTGAATAACTTCTGATCGTCTATCGTAGCTAATATCATTATCGACATCAGGAAGCAATGAGCCTTCAAGATAAGTAATATTATCTTCAATGATTTTTTTAGCTCTAGATTTAGAAACAAATCTTTCGAAAAACAAACCGTATTTAATTGGGTCAACTTTAGTGACTTCAATTAAGAATAAAACTAATGATCCTGCGGCACTTCCTCTACCCGGACCAGTTGGAATTTTGTTTTCATGGCAAAAATTAAGAATATCCCAATTAAGTAAAACGTAATCGACAAACTCAAGCTCTTTAAAAATATCAAGTTCCATCGTGAGACGGCTTTGATACTCTTCAGATTGTTTTTGAGATTCTGCTAGTTTAGAGTAACATAATGTTTTTAGAAAGGTGAAATTATCAACACCTTTTTCAAGGTTAAGTCTTTCGTAATACTTATTTTCAATATCAATTTTAGGCAACCTAACGCCGGGTAACATTGCCTTGTCGTAAGCTTGTATATCTTCTGTAAAACTCATACCTCTATTTGCCAAAGTTGTTTTTGGAATATTTTAAAATTCATTTGCACATCATATATTGAATCGTGCAGTTTATTTTCATCAAAGTCTATTTTATATTGTTTTAATTGCGCCTTAATGCTTGTTCTCATGTTTTTTTGCCTAAAGTCATTAAGTTTATACTCCCAATAAATAAAGTCTTTCTTATCTGCTGGTTGCATATTTTTCTTAATAGCTTTGGCTACGCAATTCGTGTCGTAAATTCTTTTTATGTAAGAGTAATCAGGTTTCATGCCCAGCAACTTTCTGAAAGTGCCATGGATATAAACATCGAACCCTAATAAATTTTGGCCGACAATAATATAGTCTTCATTGTAAAGATAGCTTTCAAATTCTTCTAGTATCTGTTTTGGGTCTTTTGCTAATCTTGCATATTTAGCATCGTCAAACCTTGTTATTTTTCGAGCTTCTTCAGAAAGATTTAAATCGGGCCAATGGATATAGCAATCTCTTTCTTTTAAGATTTTGCTTCCTTCAGCAATAATATAACTTAATTGCCAAGGTTTATTATCTAAACTAAGCAAATTTAAATTACAAGTCTCAAAGTCAAAGCAAATATATTTTTGTGTTTTATTGTATCTCAACATCGTTTAAGCAACTTGGGTTTAATGTGTACACTATTTCTTCTCCAGATTCTATCGGCTTTGAAGCTGAAAATAAAACTAACTGTTTTTCGAAATCTATATAGGCTTCTGCGTTAGTTTTAGGCCCGTGGTTTATATAATTAGCTATACCTTCTAGTTCAACTAATGTAAACATATCGTCAGCGAATACAGCGTCATTGTTGCCTAATTTTATAATTTTATTGGGCAAAGGAAAGTTTTTTTCCGAACCGGAATCTGACCAATGAGTTTCGCATATATTTTCTTTGATTTCGTATTTTTTCTGCGCGTAAACTTTATTATCTTTTTTAATCATTTTGTTCCTTCCATGATTCGAAGCTAAATTGATCACTGCAAAAATGAGGTAGTTCTGGTCTAGATAAACTTCTAGCTTTGCCGAATGATCTGTTGCATATTATTTTATAAGTCATTAAAGATTCTACATCTTTTTTATCTTTATAATAAATAGATTTAACTTTTTGAATGGGTGCTTTATAAATATTGTTAGCTTTATCTTTAACTAAATCAGTGAGAAGAGGGTCAAAAGCTAATCCATTATCTTCCAGAAAGAATGTAGGGTTAAAAAAATTAATTTCTGGAACAGTATTGCCAAATCCAAAGTTGTTAACGTGAATAAAAGAGTCGTAAAATGGAACAGCGAATTTTAAGCAGTCTTCATTCCACATTTCTTTAAGAGATTCATAGGTCAAAAACCCGTCAAAAGAAGTGAATGCTTTTGAGTATATTTTATTTAAAAGTTTGCAGCCTTCATTATTTTTAGAAAAAATAACTATCTTATGGTCGCTAGAAACATCTTCATCTTGATCTGAGTTTCTCATTGATAAACGGAGGCCAAAGATGAGCTGTATACCTAGTTGTTTTGACATTCTGTAAGCTTCAAAAAAGCCAACTAAAGAATCTTCAACTAGAATAATTTTATCAAGATTATTTTCTACAGCTATCTTAAAAACACTATCGGAGCCATTCTCAGTGCATTTAGAAGGGTCTTTAAGCGTTAATATCGACTTACCTATAGAATAATGACTTTTAAACAAAGGTAGCATACTAATTTATTTTACTACATGGTTAGAATTTGTCAAGATCAAATTCGTCATCTACTTCAGAAGACCATTCGAATGGAGGAGGCGTGGCTGGCTTGTTAAATGAGGGGCAACCAGTATAATGTTTTTTATTAACTTTATCTGTTTCTGATTTATATTTATCAGCATCTTTTTTTAAGAAAAAAGATTTTTTAATGTCGCCTTCTTCGTTTGTTACTTCGTAATAATCAAATGGAAACTTATACGTGCAGTACCATTTAGGAGAACCATCTTTTTTCTTTTCGTTTGGTTTTTTAGCAAAACCGCAAAGTAATTTACCGCTGAAACTACCATCTTTAGGCATTCCCTGTTCAGAAGCTAAATTAGAAACAGAAGTTTCCTCTTCGAAGCTATCAGCGTAAGATTGCATATCAGTAAGTTCATATTCAAACCCTTTTAATTCATCTTTAGACTTTTTCTTCATCTCAAGAATAGATTTATCGGAACCAACGATTTGCCATTTGCCAGTATCACTACGTGAACTTTGCATTGCTTTTAAAAAAACAAATTCCATCTTCACGTTTTTAAATTTAGGGTACAGTTTTGTTACTGCTAATGTATATATATAGTCCTGAAGATTGTCTGTTACTTCTTTACCTTCGTAAACTTTTTTATTAGTTTTAAAATCTCTAATTAAAGCAATGCCTTTTTTTTCGTAAATAAAGAGTCTGTCTATAAAACCTTTAACTTTATATTTTAAATCTTCTTCTTCTACTTCTAGTTCAAATTCTTTTTCTGATATAGTTTCGGTAGGTTTACCGAGGTTTTTGCCAAAAAAATCATAAACAACGCCCCGAAAGGCCATGTCATAAATATCTTCAAGATGGGTGTCATCGCCTAGAAGATTAGAGGCTTTAGCGTGTTTATAAATAAGACGCTTGACTGCTTTAGAAGCTGTAACAGATCCCTTTTTTAATATAACGTCAAAATGCTTCTTATGTCTGTCTACGCCAAGGCATTCAAGAACTAAATGAACGATACTGCCTTTTAATGCTCCGTCATTAGTTTTATCTGGAAGTTTGAGATGATATTTGCACCAATATAACCATGAGCAAGAAGTCATGGTCTTGATTTTACTGGCTGATAGAGTCTGCTTCAAAACTTAATCTCTCTAAATACTGTTCTAATATTTTTACACACTTTTTATCTTTTATTAGATTTCTGTTTTGCAAGATAGTAGTGATTTGTTTGATGGGTCTTATTTTTTTATCGCACCATCTGCTTATGCATACATCATTTTCAAGCATTTCTCCAAAGTCTTTAAGTAATGGTAACTTTATTTGAATTTTTTCAACATCAAACTGTTTAATTAGTTTTAAAAATATTTTTATAGCAGCTTCTCTTCCGATATTTCTACTTTTATCGGAATCGTTATTTGTTGATATTGTTATCTTGTCAACATCTAAAGACATTAAATACGATAATTGTTTTGAGCTAATATCGACACCAAACAAAACCATGTGATTTAAAAAACCTTGTTCCGTCAAGGCCAAGCTATCGCCAATGCCTTCGACTAAAATAATTTCTCTTTTTTCTTCGACGCATTTTAAAAAAATATCTTCTTCAGTAGGAATATTTAATGGGTATATCCAGTTTGTTTTGCGACCTAGGTGTTTCCACTTAGCAAATCTTTTATCTTTTTCCCACATTAAATGTCTTCCTGTTTGACCTATGATTTTACCGTTCTCTTGATAAATAGGAAAAACAAACCTGCCATTCATTTTACCAGACATTGAAAAACCACACTTATAAAGTCTAAGCGTTTTGTCGGAAATAAATTTTTGATTATAGAATTTATAATGAGGAAGTAACGTGCCCACATCTTCGTCTCTGTAAAATTTATCTACTTCCATTTTAGGTGATTTCATGATAGGTATAAAATCGCTACGCTTATCAGAGAACGACTCCAAAAGCTCGTTCATTCTTTCGTCATTAGAACATGATAATTGTATTAATTTTTTAAATGGTTGGTAGGAAGTTCCCTGAACAAAATCTTTCCATATACCAGTGTCTTTCCATATTTGTAAAGCTGTTCTGTTATCTCCGTCTCTATATACAGCATTGCTTTGCCAATAATTACCCTTATCAGATAATTCGTATCCTAAGTCAACGAGGATCTCTTCGATTCTGTCTGTGTCGATATTAATCGAGTTCAGGTACGTCTGAGGTTCCATTTCTATCTCCTGCTACTGTTGCGTTTGCATTTGTGGCGCTTACGATATCACGTAAATCACCTCTTTCTGTGATTCGAAAATTATTAAATTCTAAGTTAACAAAATTCTTTCTCATTGTGCCGTCAGCTGTTTCGACTAGATTTATTGCTCCAGCTATATCTCGACCAAGATGTCTTGCTTTGACGTTTATTAATTTATGAGTCCCAAAACCTCTTTCATCTTGCAATTCATCAGAAGTTTTATTTCTCAAGATAAACATGTGGGATGAAAATTGAGTAATTCTATCTGACAAAGAAACAATACTTTCATCATCAGTTACATTTGCAGAATTTCTATTAGTAACGATTCCTGATCTATTAGATTGAACAGAAGTTATCATTGATACACAAGGGCCAGCATCGCCGACAATATCTCTTTGTATACATTTTTTATATTTATCAACCATCTCGCCAACAACTTGCCATTCATTTTTATTGTTAGTGTTTTCGCTAGTGGTTTTGATGTAATCAAAGCTGAAAATCAAAGGATTATTTCTTCTGACTTTAGCGTAGTAAAATCTTTTTAAAATACTTATTTGAGCGTCTACATTTAATCCGCCTATATTGTAATAATACAATTGCTGGTATCTCTTAGATAAAAGTTTCCAAACGTCTCTAACTTTTTTAACGATATCTTTTCCCGCGTTCCTCCACTTACCACTTTCCAAAAGCCAAACAGGGACTTGAGCCATAGCAGCACATTGTCTGAAAATAAGCTCTTCCTTGCTCATTTCTCCGTTATCAAAATGAAGAACTGGGACTTCGTATTGCTCTGAAACTTTTGTTGCGAAATCTATGCAGAATTGAGTTTTACCTACACCAGATCTAGCTACGATCACTGTGATATTCCCGGGTCTCAAAAGAGATCCATACATGCCTTGTATTTTAGGATGAGGTCCAGCAAAACCAAATTCTTCTACAGGATTTTCGCCTCTTTCTTCAATCAACTCTTCCATTGAATCGAAGATATTTTCAGGTTGATCTGATCCTGTTTCGTATAAATTTATTTGATCATTGTAAATTTTATCAGCAGTCTGAACAATTTCATCAAAAGAAGCTGAAGGTTTTAGCTTCTTCATCTTTTCACATAGCTCTAATCCGCTAGCGCTTATTTCTCTTCTGATGGTGTATTTTTTAAGCTCTTGAGCTACGCTAATAATTGATTTTGCTGAAACCTTTTTTAATGAAAGAGATTCTATGAAATCAAAAGGGCTAATATCATCTTCAAAACTTAATCCATAACTTTTGACTCGTTCAGCAATTACAACTGCGTCTATTTTTTCGCCAGCTTCAATTGCTTGACGAATAACTAAAAAGAAAGTCCTGCGGAGCTTCGTAGTGTCAGTACTGAAATCTTTATCTGTGATAAAGGAAGCTATTTCAGCATATCTATCAGGATGTTGAAGCAATCCCGCTAGAAGTTGCACTTCTAGGTCGTTAGAGAATATCATTCGTACAACCTACTACTCTTCTGAGGCCATGTCAATACCGTCATCGGAATTATTCATGTCATCTAGGTAGTTTTCTAAAGCTTTTATGAGCCCCATTTGAACTATTGGGCTTGCAATCTTTGCGTAAATCAAAGGACAGCCTTCTTGGTTAACGTATGCCACTATAAAACCCTTGGAAGACTCGTCAGATGAACCTGTGAATTCGAAAAGTTTGTTAAAATAATTTTCTGGAATTTTAAAACTTTTAAAATTCTCTTGATTGTTTCCCTTTTTCATTCTCATTATAATATTACACCTTGTGTCTCGAAAAGGTCTTTATCTATTATATCATTTTGAAATATTGTCACAAGTGTAATGTCATTCAAATCACAAAATTTTTCTTTATTTTGATCTCTTTTTAATTGATCAAGATATTTGAACCGGTTTTGATGAAAGAATTTTACATATTTAGTGTGTTGCTGCCCTTGGACTTCTATTGCTACTTTTTTATTAGCATTATAAAAATCCAAGGACAGTCTTGAGCCTACTACTGGAAACTCTTCAAAAACTACATCTTGATCCCAGTATTTTTTAATAAACTTTTTAACTGTAGTTTGAAATTTACTTCTACTACTAGTCTCCCAATCTATTAAATATTTCCTAAGGTTCTTACACCTTTTCTTCTTCCCGTATATCGTCAGAAGTTCCATCTAAATTATCATTTAGTAAGGCTAAAACGTTTTCTTTAATATATCCAATGAAGAATTTTTTAACATCTTCGTTTTCAGATATAAGAGCTTCAAGCTTAGGTACTCCTTGAATTTGATTAGAAAGATCTACTCCAAACTTTTCAGCTGTTTCAACGACATCTTCTTCAAAAGAAAGCCAAGCTCCTTTTTTAATAACCATGCCCCATCCTTGAATAAAATTACTAATTTCTTTTTCAACCCAATTGGACGTACCGTCTTTTCTGCCGTATTTAATTGGGTATTTAATAACAAGATTAGTTTTTTCGTTCGGTGATTTTTTAACAGTTACTTTTACTTCATGACCAATATAAGGATTTTTTTGAGCGTCTGGAGCTGCTTTTTCATCTTGTAAAATAAGATCTGTTTTAAATCTTGGCTCAAACTGAAGAATCCAGTTAGCGAAATGAAGCAATGCATTGCCCCCTGTAGCTGTTGTTTGACGAATTGGGGCTTTGCTGTAAGGGTCTAGCTTGATATCATCTCTAACTTGAGAAATGAATATTGCAATATGACCAAACTTTTGAAGTGCTGTAGCGCATTTTTTCATAAATGTACCTGCAACAACCGCTCCTCCAGCGACTTTTTGGGATTCCTCAAATGATTTATCTAAATCATCTCTTCTAAGCAATCCATCAACAGAATCAATAATAAAGAAATACTTATTTTTTTCTTCATTCTTTCCTACTAATTGCCTCATTGCGTCAACTGCTGTTTCATAAATATTAGTTTCAAACACAAAACATGTACCTTCAACCCAATCTTCGCTATTATCTACAAATTTAACCCCTGAACGCTTAATCATCTCTGGGCTAAGTCTGCCTTCAGCTTTAATTAAAAAACCTTTCCTGCCGTCATTTTGAACGTCTAAAAAGTTTTTCATAAATTGCAGCGCACAACTTGTTTTACCGCCTTCGTTCATCCCGATAAATCTATGAAGTCCAGTGCCTAAACCGCCACCAAGATAATAATCCAATGTCATACTTCCGCTTGGCACTTTATAATAAATAGTGTCTTCGAAATTGTAATGTGAATCTTTATTTTGTTTCAAAAAGCTGTTTAACTGATCTTGTGAAGTTAATACTTTATCGCCATCATTTTTTTTACTTGTTTTTTTAGTCATTGTCTATAAACTTTCTAATTGTATTTATTCTCTTTTTTATTTTTCTTTTCCTGCCCTCTTTTTCACCTAACTGAATTTCAGGGTTTGTGTATTCAGGTCTATGATTACTGTAAAGTTTATCAGTATACCTGAAGAAATTATCATTTAGAAGACATTTAAGAGAAAACGGTTTTTCGTTCATCTTAAAATCTCTCCAGAAAGAAACGTCTGGGTATCTTTCTAAGATTTTTTTCAATAGCTTATATTCTCTTGCCCAAAAAGAAGCGCTTTGCTTTTCTGGTATGAGAATCAGCTTTCTTAAGATATCTTTCTTATTCACCAACAAGCATTCTAATATAGAATGCTATGGATGTCAAAAGAAAAAACCGCCTTTTGGCGGTTTAGTTTATTAATTAGAAGATTTAAATGTGGGACTCTGAAGATCCGGTTTTTTAGGAGCTTCTTTTTCTTTTTTTAGATTTTCATCTATTTTTAATCCTTCTTCCGCAAGTTTAGGGTTAATTTCCCCTGTTTCTGGAGCGGGTTTTTCCACAAAAACTGCTGTGGGTTCCGCTTTCATTTCCATCATTCCAGCTAAACTTTCTAACTGTTTCTTTCCTTCTTCTGACAATGTGCCAGCTTTTTCGTATCTTTTTAAAATTCCTATTTTTAATTTTGCAGGAAGACCTTTTTGCTTGTCTGTTAATTCTCCAGCGCCTTCCATTAGCATTGTTTTATCTTTGTTATAAGACATTCCGCACATATATTTAGCATCGGCAGAAGACATTCCTGCTGTATCAATGAACATAGCTTCATCCATCATGCACTCGCTCATGTACGCAGTATACATTGCTTTTTCTTCTTCCTCCATTACGTTAGAAATGGAGACTTCTGTTACTAAATTTTTTGCGTCTAATTTAAAATTCGATTTCATTTTATTATTTATATTCTCCACCTCTTTTTTGGCGGTCACAGTATTGTTTTTGGCTAAAACCTTTTGGGTTAGAGCAGTCTATGGATTTTTTGTATCTTAAACTCCATCTTGTTTTCATCCCTTCTCTAGGTGCATTTGCAATAGCTTCTAAAGCTTGTAATTGATCAATTGTTTTCTTTAAAACATCACCTTTTTTGTAAGTCGGGCCATCGTTTATAACTTCATAAGCAACAATTTTGCCCATATCATCTGATAAATTTAAAATCTGCTTAACAATACCTTCACTGCCGTAATGTTTGCAGTCAGCGTTAACATTCATAACGCGCATTCCTTCTTTTAAGCCAGTTTCATCTTCAACTTCAAACCCTTTTTCATCGCTAGGGTAAACCATATAACTATGAACAGAAGCTAAATAATCTTCTATAATAGTTATTTTGCTTTGAACCCAAGGCTCAAGCTTATTTGATAAAGCTGGGTTTTTTCCAAGTCTTTCAAGTAAATCCTTAGAAAAATCAGATATAAACGCTAATTGACCTAATGCCATTCTGTAAGCATCTTCAACCATGTCGTCATTATCAGCTTCTATATCTTCTGTAATTTCTTCTGCTTGTACTAAATAAGGAACTAATTTAATTAAATCTTCTTCGTC
>MDSW01191068.1_pt1 | contig 26810 bp, 23 predicted proteins | sample 811171 | NCBI WGS metagenome assembly MDSW01 (sample SAMN05326641, study PRJNA326480) | marine metagenome | isolation source: seawater | place: Atlantic Ocean: North West | collected 2012 | reverse complement strand
CGGGCCTTGACCGTGGCTCGCCACGCTCGGCGGCCCGCGCCTTGCCTGGCACGCCCGGCGCGGGCAATGCGACGTCATATCTCATGACGACACGCCCTGAGGCGCCGTAAACATCTTGGCCGCCCGGTGGGTCGATCCGCCGGGCGGTTTTCAATGATTTAACGTGATCTAAACAAAAAATTCACGTCGGCGGGGAACAATCGCGATCCATCGGCGTCAATGACGACATCACTTGTCGCCGGGCCGAACCGCGGTCAAAGCGAGCTGCATGTCGGAGATGTCGTCCTCACGTATCGAGGCATTTGACTCGTTGCGTGGTCTGGCAGCCTGCACGGTCGTGTTTGCGCACCTGATCCAGGTACTGCAAGGCCAGACCGACAGGCTCTACGCGACGTTTTTCGACTGGACGCAAATCGCCGTATTCACGCCGCTCTACGTGCTCTGGCAAAGCCAGGCGGCGGTGGTGCTGTTCTTCACGCTCAGCGGGTTCGTGCTGTATCTCCTGCTCGACAAGGCGCGCCGGCCCATGGCGGGCTATGCGGTCAAGCGGCTGGTTCGTCTCTACGTGCCGTATGCGGCGGCGGTGATGGTGGGGCTGGTCGGCGCCTACGGTGTCGCAGGCGAAACGCTGTCCGGGTTCAACGAGTGGATCAGCAAATTCTGGTCGTGGCCGGTGACCTGGCAGGCCGTGGCCGAGCATGCCGCGTTTCTCGGCCAGTTCAACGCCGATCGCTACGACTTCACGATCTGGACGCTGGTTCACGAGATGCGTATCTCGTTGCTGTTTCCGTTGATCTTCTGGTGGGTGCGCGGCCGGCCGTGGTGGGGCGCATTGTTGCCGTTCGTGCTGGCCAGCGTGGCCATGGCGCTGATCGGCCAGCCGGCGGTGCAAGAGCATGTCGCCTGGGTCGACGCGCTGACCGGATGGGTCGATCGCGGCGGGCTAACCGCCTACGTGCTAACCGTTCATTATCTGTTGCCATTCGCTATCGGTGCCACGCTGGCGCATCACCGCCAGGTGCTTTTGCCCGCTTATCGCCGCCTGGCACCTCGCACGCGTGTGCTGCTGGGCGTGCTGGCATTTCTGTTGTACGTGCACGGCAGCCAGGCCATGCACGTCTTCGGGCTGGCAACGCTGGTGCCCTACGACTGGCCGTTGATGCTGGGGGCGGCGTTGCTGCTGATTGCTGCCGCGGCCGAGCCGGGACTGCGGCGGCGGCTCGAGCACCCGGCGCTGTGCTATCTCGGGCGTATTTCCTACAGCCTGTACCTATTCCATCCGCTGGTGCTTTTGGCGATGCTGCACCTGTTCGCACACCGCGTGCCGTTGGTGATACTGCTGCCGATCATCCTGTTGATGATGTTTGCGGTGGCCGAGCTGGCTTATCGCACGCTCGAGCGCCCGGCGATCCGGCTGTCGGCCCGTGCCGGTGACCGGGTCGCCGGGATACAGCAGCGTCTGATGCGGAGCCGCCTTAGCGCGCCGGCGGCGGTCGATAACGGGGCGGACTACGAGCCGGGCGCCGGTATGCGTTAGACTTGGCGGTCGTTTCATGGGCCGCACCGAGCCGATCATCATGTCCGAGACCATTGCAAACACCAAGGCGCCGCGGGTGTTCGTGGCCACCTGGGGCTGTCAGATGAACGAGTACGACTCGGCCAAGATGGTCGACGTGCTCGCCAAAAACCGCGGGGCCACGCGCGTCGCCTCCCCGGAAGAAGCCGACATCATCCTGCTGAATACCTGCTCGATCCGGGAAAAAGCCCAGGAGAAGGTGTTTTCGCAGCTGGGTCGCTGGCAGCCGCTCAAGGAGGCCAACCCCAACCTGGTGATTGGCGTGGGCGGCTGTGTGGCTTCGCAGGAAGGCCATGCCATTCGCGAGCGGGCGCCGTTCGTGGATATGGTCTTCGGCCCGCAGACCCTGCATCGCCTGCCGCAGATGCTGGACGATGTGGCCGACAACGGTGCCGGGATCGTGGATATCGCGTTTCCCGAGATCGACAAATTCGATGCCATGCCGGCGCCTCGCGCCGAAGGCGCTACGGCGTTCGTGTCGATTATGGAAGGCTGCTCGAAGTATTGCAGCTTCTGTGTGGTGCCTTATACCCGCGGTGAGGAGATCAGCCGACCGTTTGACGACGTGATTCTGGAAGTGGCGGAGCTGGCCGAGCAGGGCGTGAAGGAAATCACGCTGCTGGGCCAGAACGTTAACGGCTATCGCGGGCCGATGGCCGACGGCTCGATCTGTGATCTGGCCATGCTCGTCGAGTTCGTGGCCGAGTTCGAGGGTATCGAACGGATTCGTTACACCACCAGTCATCCGCTCGAGTTCTCGGATGCGCTGATCGAGGCCTATGCCCGGGTGCCCAAGCTGGCTAACTATCTGCACCTGCCGGTGCAGTCGGGCTCCAACGCCGTGCTCGAGGCGATGAACCGTGGTTATACGGTCGAGCACTTCATCGAGCGGATCGAGAAACTACGGGCCGTGCGGCCGGACATCAGCCTGTCGACGGATATCATCGTGGGCCATCCCGGCGAGGGCGAGGCCGAGTTCGAGGCCACGATGGATCTAGTCGAGCGGATCGGCTTCGATGCGGCGTTTTCGTTTGTCTACAGTGCTCGGCCCGGCACGCCGGCCGCTGATATGGCCGACGATGAACCGCGGGAGTTGAAGAAAGCCCGGCTCAAGCGGGTGCAGGATCGCATCGCTGATTTCAATCGCCAGCTGATGGCCGACATGGTCGGCACCACGCAGCGCGTGCTCGTCGAGCGCGAGTCCAAGCGCGGCGGCGGCCAGATGGCCGGGCGTACGGATTCCAACCGCTGGGTCAACTTCGAGGGCCACCCGCGCATGGCCGGGCATTTCGTGGAAATCGAGATCACCGAGGCCTTGGATAATTCCCTGCGCGGCCGCATCAAGACCATCGAACCTGCCGTAGAGGCGCTGGCGATTGCATAAACCGTCGCCATCACCGCTCATCAACCGTATCGAGACCCCTTGGCTGAAGAACTGCTGAAAAAAACCATCGAGCTCGATCCGCCGGACATCGGGCGGCTGTCGTCGCTGTGTGGCCCACAGGACGCGCATCTGCGCCTGATTGAAGACACGCTGGGCGTGGCCGTGCACAACCGCGGTCATCTGTTCCAGATCGAAGGGGCTGAAAACGCCGCCGAGGCCGCGATAGACACGCTCAACGAGCTGTATGCCGCCACGGCGGCTGGCGCGCTAGATACCGAGCGGGTGCACGTGGTCGCACGCACGGCCGAGCGCGAACGCATCGAAGCCGCGGCCAATAACCCGGCCGAGCCGAAGCGCGATGTCGTCATCAAGACCCGCAACGGGCTGGTACGCGGGCGTGGGCCGAATCAGCGGCGGTATCTGGCCAATCTGGCGGCCAACGATCTGAACTTCGGCATCGGCCCGGCCGGCACCGGCAAGACCTATCTGGCGGTCGCGGCGGCGGTCGACGCGCTGGAATCCGAGCGGGTACGTCGACTGTTGCTGGTGCGTCCCGCCGTCGAAGCCGGGGAAAACTTAGGCTTTCTGCCGGGCGATCTGGCCCAGAAGATCGACCCGTATCTGCGACCGTTGTACGACGCGCTTTATGAAATGCTGGGCCACGAGCGAGTGGGCCGGCTGATCGATCAGCAGGTCATCGAAATTGCCCCATTGGCCTACATGCGCGGGCGCACGCTCAACGAGGCCTTCATCATTCTCGATGAGGCCCAGAACACCACCGTCGCGCAGATGAAGATGTTCTTGACGCGTATCGGCTTTGGCTCCACGGCTGTGGTCACCGGGGATATGACTCAGGTGGATCTACCGTCGTCCAAGGCCAGCGGGCTGGCGCATTCGGTGCGCCTGCTCAAGGGCATCGACGGCATCAGCGTGACGCGCTTTGCCCCTACCGACGTGGTGCGTCATCCGCTGGTACAGAAGATCGTGGCGGCCTACGACGCCGAGGCTGAAGACGGCGGCACGCCCCAGTGATCGAGATCGACGTTGACGGGCAAGACCTGTTGCCCGGGTCGGCGCAGGCGGTCGACGCAGCGCAGGTGATCACGGCCGTACTGGACGAGGCCGGCCTCGAGCACGGTGCCGATACGGTATCGATATCGCTGCGCCTGGTCGAGCGCGACGAGTCCGCGGCCCTCAACGGCGCCTGGCGTAACAAGGCCTATGCCACCAATGTGTTGTCGTTCCCGGCTGAGGTGATGTTGCCCGGTTTCCGGGCGCTGGGCGACCTGGTGATCTGTGTGCCGGTCATCGAGGCCGAGGCAAGCGAGCAGGACAAGACGCTGGCGGCCCACTTCACTCATATGCTGGTTCATGGCACCTTTCACTTGCTCGGCCACGATCATATCGCTGATGATGAGGCCGAGATCATGGAAGCCGCCGAGCGCCGCGTCATGGCCCGGCTCGGCCATGGCGATCCTTATGCACCGGCCGTATCGGCCTGAGTGCGAATCCGGTTGCGCACCGAACATCGATGCAAGGAGGCGGCGCCTGCCGCAACACCATGAGCGACGACGAATCCGATCAGTCTAGAGGCGGCTGGCTGCGCCAGATCGGCATGAGCCTGGCCGGCCCGCCGCGCGATCGTGACGAACTGGTCGAAGTCCTGGCCGAGGCTCAGGAAAACCAGCTGCTGGACGTGGACGCACTGTGGATGATGCAGGGCGTGCTACGCGTATCCGAGCAGCAGGTGCGCGACATCATGATTCCTCGCTCGCAGATGGTGGTCATCGAGTCCGACGCCGAGCTGGCGGAAGTCCGCGCGGCCGCGGCCGAGTCCGGGCACTCGCGTTTCCCCATCATCGGCGAATCCCGCGATGAGGTGGTGGGTATTCTGCTGGCCAAGGATCTGCTGGGCGTGGAAAGCCGCGACGGTGCGCCGTTCCGGTTGCAAGAAGTGGTGCGCCCGGCGGTGTATGTGCCGGAGTCCAAGCGCGTCAACGTGCTGCTCAAGGAGTTTAAGGCCTCGCGCAATCATATGGCGGTGGTGGTGGACGAGTACGGCGGCGTGGCCGGTCTGGTCACCATCGAGGATGCACTCGAGCAGATCGTCGGCGAAATCGACGACGAATACGATGAAGCCGAGGGCGCCAACATCCTGCGTCAGGAAAAGAATCGCTATCAGCTGCACGCCTTGACGCCCGTCGACGAGTTCAATCGTTACTTTGGCACCGATTTCTCCGACGACGAGTTCGATACGGTCGGCGGCCTGGTGATGCACGAATTCGGTCATATGCCCGGGCGCGGCGAGACCACGATCATTGATCGCTTCCAGTTCAACGTGCAGCGCGCGGACTCTCGGCGCATCCATTTGTTCCAGATGACCGTGTTGCCGGAAGCGCCGGAATGATTGCACTGCGAGCGGGCCGGTGAGCGCGCCGAAGAAACTCCTCGCCGACGGCCTGGTGCCGGCCGCACTCGGCGGCCTGGCAACGCTGGGGTTTGCGCCGTATAACCTGGTGCCGATCACGCTGGTGGCCGTACTGGGCCTGGTCGCCCTCTGGCGCGGGCACGGCCCCCTGCGATGTGCCTGGCGTGGTTTCGTCTTTGCCAGCGTGCATTTCGCCACCGGCGTGTACTGGATCTATGTCGCCATGCACGACCATGCCGGTGTGCCCGCGGCGATCGCCGTGCTGGCCGTGGTCGGGCTGGCGGCCTATATGGCGCTGTACCCGGCGCTGGCCGGCGTGGCGGCCGGGCTGATGCGTCGTCTGCCACTCACCTTGTGGGCGCTGCTGGCCGTGCCGGCTGCCTGGACGCTCGGCGAATGGCTGCGCGGCTGGGTATTCACCGGCTTCGACTGGCTGGCACTCGGCTATCTAGGCACCGAAATACCGGTCAACGGCCTAGCGCCGATCGTGGGTGTACACGGGCTATCGTTTCTCGTCATGGCCGCCGCCGGCACGCTGTATATGCTCTACACCGGCCGCGCGCCGGCCCGGCTTGTCGCTTTGCTGCTGATCCTGGCGACTCCGGTTTTATTGTGGTGTCTGCCGCCGGCCGTGCACTGGACGCATCCCGTGGGCCAGCCCATGCAGGCTGCGATCATTCAGGGCAACACCCAGCAGTCAGAGAAATGGGACCCGGCCACGCTGGCGCCGACGATGGACGCCTACGAGCGCATGACCGAGGCCAGCCGTGCCGATCTCGTGGTCTGGCCGGAGGTGGCTATTCCGGCGCTGGCCCAGCGCGTGGCCACGCCGCTGCGGCGTATCAGCCGTCAGGCGGCCGCGCAGGATCAGCTGGTGCTGGCCGGTCTGCTGCGCCTGGACGGCGACGGCCAGCGCTACTACAACAGCTTGATCGCGCTGGGCGCCGGCCGCGGCGAATATCACAAGCGTCACCTGGTGCCGTTTGGCGAATACGTGCCCGGACCGAAATGGCTGGGCCAGCTGCTTGACGGCATGGGCGCGCCGATCGGCGGCCTGGCGATCGGTGAGCGTGTACAACCGCTGTTCTACAAAGGGGATATTGCCTTTGGCGCCTCGATCTGCTTTGAGGACGTGTTTTCACGCAATATCCTGACCGAGATGCCGCGGGCCAACGTACTGGTCAACGTGACCAACGATGCCTGGTTTGCCGGTAGTAACGGCCCGCCGCAGCATCTCCAGATTGCACGTATGCGGGCCGCCGAAATGGGCCGGCCGATGGTGCGCGCGGCCAATACCGGCATCTCGGCCAATATCGATTTCACCGGTCGCGTATTCGCGCAGACGCCCGAAAACGTACGCACGCGCTTGACCGGGCAGGTCACACCGCGCGAGGGCGTCACGCCGTTCGTGCGCTTTGGCGAAACGCCGGTCGTGGCCGGCTCGGGCGCTGTCGTGCTTCTAGGCTTCGTAGGGGCTGGGCTCGGAAGCTTGCGCCGTCGTCGCCAGGGCCGCGTTGCCGATCGTCGTCGAGAGTTGGCCAGCCGCGTGTAGGTGTCGCCCGCCGGCCCCCGGGACATGACCGGGTCAAGGCATTACACTTTCGCCCCTTGTTGATCTGCGAAAGACCTGCGCGCCCATGGACACCAGTTATCGTTTCGACGCCATCGAATCCGACGTACAAGCGCGCTGGGAAGCCGCGGACGCGTTTCGTGTCGTCGCCGACGATCGCGAGAAATTCTATTGTCTGTCCATGTTCCCGTATCCCAGCGGCAAGCTGCATATGGGGCACGTGCGCAACTACACCATCGGCGATGTAATCAGCCGTTATCACCGCATGTGCGGGCGTAACGTGCTGCAGCCGATGGGCTGGGACGCCTTCGGGCTGCCGGCGGAAAACGCAGCTATAAAGAACGGCGTACCGCCGGCGAAGTGGACACGCGAGAACATCGCCGCCATGCGCGCCCAGCTGAAACAGCTCGGCTTTGCCTACGACTGGTCCCGCGAGATCGCCACCTGCGACCCCTCGTACTACCGCTGGGAGCAGTGGCTGTTCACCAAGCTTTTCGAGAAAGGCCTGGTCTATCGCAAGGAGTCGGTCGTCAACTGGGACCCGGTAGATCAGACCGTGCTGGCCAACGAGCAGGTGGTGGAAGGCCGGGGCTGGCGTTCGGGCGCGCTGGTCGAGCAGCGGGCCATCCCCCAGTGGTTTGCCCGCATCACCGACTATGCCGACGAGCTGTTGGATGATCTGGATCAGCTCGACGGCTGGCCGGAGGCCGTCAAGACCATGCAGGCGAACTGGATCGGGCGCTCTACCGGGCTAGAGATTGATTTTGCCGTGGCCGGTCAGGCGTCCGAATCGGCCGAGCCGCTGACGGTCTACACCACGCGCCCGGACACGCTGCACGGGGCCACTTACATGGCCCTGGCGGCTGATCATCCGCTGGTGGCCGCGCGGGCGGCCACCGACCCGGCACTGGCGGCCTTCTGCGAAGAATGTCGCACCGCCGGCACCGCGGAGGCCGAGCTGGCGACCCGCGAGAAGAAGGGCTATCGCCTGGACATCGAGGCCATCCATCCGTTGTCGGGCGAGGCGCTGCCGGTGTTCGTGGCCAACTTCGTGCTCATGGGCTATGGCACCGGGGCAGTGATGAGCGTGCCGGCCCACGACCAGCGCGACTGGGAGTTCGCCACCGCCTACGATTTGCCCATCATCCCGGTCGTAGCCGACGTCGACGGCCAGGCGCCGGACGTGAGTGCTGCGGCAGCGGCTGAAAAGGGCGTATTGATCAACTCCGGTGAGGACGACGGCAAGGACTTCGGTGCCGCCTTTGCCGATATCGCGGATCGGCTGGAAGCCCGCGGCGTGGCTCGACGCAAGACCCAGTACCGCCTGCGCGATTGGGGCCTGTCCCGCCAGCGCTACTGGGGCGCGCCGATCCCGATCATTCACTGCGACGACTGTGGTCCGGTCGCCGTGCCCGAGGCTGATCTGCCGGTCGAGCTGCCGGAAGACGTCACGCCCGAGGGCGCCGGCTCGCCGCTGCCGGACATGCCCGAGTTCGTAAACGTGGACTGTCCGGCCTGTGGCCAGCCCGCCCGGCGCGAGACCGATACCTTCGACACCTTCATGGAATCGTCCTGGTATTTCGCGCGCTTCACCTGCCCGGACGCGGGCGCCATGCTCGACGAACGCGCCGACTACTGGATGGCCGTTGACCAGTATATCGGCGGCATCGAGCACGCTATTCTGCACCTGCTCTATGCGCGTTTCTTCCAGAAGCTGATGCGCGACGTGGGCCTGGCCACCCACGACGAGCCGTTCAAGGCGTTGCTCACCCAGGGCATGGTGCTCAAGGACGGCGCCAAGATGTCCAAGTCCAAGGGCAATACCGTCGACCCGCAGACGCTGATCGAGACCTACGGCGCGGATACCGTGCGTCTATTCTCGATGTTTGCCGCGCCGCCCGATCAATCGCTGGAGTGGTCGGATGCCGGCGTCGAAGGCGCCAACCGATTCCTGAACCGGCTCTGGAAGCTGGTAGCCGTCCACGTTGAGGCCGGCATTACGGCGCCGGCGAGCCACGCCGAGGGCGAGGCCGCCGAGCTGCGGCGCAAGGTTCATGAAACCATTGCCAAGGTCGGCGACGACGTGGGCAGGCGCTATACCTTCAATACCGCCATCGCCGCGATCATGGAATTGGTCAACGCGCTCGGCCGGGTTGAGGCGGCGCCCGGGAACGCGCTCCAGGCCGTACGCCAGGAAGCACTCGAAGCCGTGGTGGCCATGCTGGCGCCCATTGCGCCGCATATCTGTGATGCGCTCTGGCGGGCGTTGGGCCACGAGGGGCTGGTCATGGACGCGGCCTGGCCGACGGCGGACGAGGGCGCGCTCGTGCGAGACACGCTGACGCTAGTGGTCCAGGTCAACGGCAAGGTTCGGGCGCGTATCGAGGTGCCGGCCGATGCCGATCGCGATACAGTGGCCGAAACCGCGCTGGCCGACGAGAACGTCATCCGACACATCGACGGCCAGCGGATCAAGAAAACGATCGTGGTCCCCGGCAAACTCGTCAATCTGGTGGTCTGATTCATGCAGCGTTTGTTACTGGCCGTGTTGTCGCTAAGCCTTGTTGGGCTGGCCGGCTGTGGCTTCCATCTACAGGGGCGCTCGGTCCTGCCCGACAACATCGAGCAGCTGGCCGTGCTCTATGACAACGACTACACCGTGGGTGACCCGGAAGTCGTGCAGGTACTCAAGCAGCGGCTGCGACAACGTGACCAGCTCGGCGGGGCGACGGCACCGGCCGAGCTGCGTATTGCCCGGGTGGAGCAGAACCAGCGCACGATCGCGGTGAGCCCAGTGGACGGCGATGCCGCGGTCTATCAGCTCTCGGTGCAGGTCATCTACAACTACAGCGTCAACGGCCAGCAGCGACTGTCCGGAGAGAGCGTCGTCGCCACGCGCGACTTCAGCGTGGAGGCCACTCAGCGGCTGTCGATTGAGGACCAACGTCGGCACAACCTGGAACAGATGCAGACCGACCTGGCCGATCAGATTCTCATGCGCATCTCCCAGACCAACGAAGCCATGGACGCCGAGGACACGCAGGCCACCCAGGGCTAACGCCAATGACCGATCGCGCGACCCTGTCCGACAGTCCCGTCACCCCTGCCCAGACCGCAGAGCTGCTCCGTGGGCGGCGCACCGTCGATCGATTCCGCACGGATACGGTGCCCGACAAGACGCTGATCCATGAGGCCATCGAGGTCGCGCGCTGGGCGCCCAATCATCACGTGACCGAGCCCTGGCGATTCGCACTGCTCGGCCCGGCTGCCCAGGCGCGTATCGTCGAGCTGAATACGGCGCTGGTCACGGCCAGCAAAGGGGCCGACGTCGGCGAGGCCAAGCGCGAACGCTGGGCCAAGATGCCCGGCTGGCTGGCCGTGACCTGCCAGAGTCAAGAAGACCCGGTCACCGCCCGCGAAGACTATGCCGCCTGTGCCTGTGCGATCCAGAACCTGACGCTGTATCTGCACAGCGCCGGCGTGGCCAGCAAATGGGTAAGCGGTGCGGTGACTCGAGAAAGCGCGTTCATGGAGGCGATCGGCGCCGATCCGGACGCCGAGTATTGCGTGGGGTTGATCTGGTACGGTTACCCGCTACGTCGGCCGAAAAGCCAGCGCAAAGGCCTTTCCGAGATCATGCGTGAGCGTGACTGACAGGGCGCCACGGCAAGCGCTCACGGTGGATTGATACCCATTCACCGAAAAGCGTTGCAAAGGGCCGGTTCCGGCTATAGAATTGCGCGCTTTCGCAGCGGCGCTGCTGTGTTTCGCTACGGCTGACGAGTATTGCAATGAAGACGTTTTCCGCGAAGAAAAACGAGGTTCCCGGCGACTGGTTCGTCGTCGACGCTAAAGATAAGACGCTGGGGCGTCTGGCCTCGGAGATCGCGTTTCGCCTGCGCGGCAAGCACAAGCCGGAGTACACCCCGCACATGGACGTCGGCGATCACATCGTCGTCATCAACGCGGCCGATGTGAAAACCACCGGTAAGAAGCCGCAGCAGAAAGTGTATTACCGCTTCACCGGCTACGTCGGCAACATGAAGTCGATCACGCTCGAGAAGCAGCTCGCCACGCATCCGGAGCGCGTTATCGAGCATGCGGTCAAGGGCATGCTGCCCAAGGGCCCGCTGGGCCGCCAGATGGCGCGCAAGCTGCGTGTCTATCCGGCCGCCGACCATCCGCACACCGCACAGCAGCCGCAAGCGCTGGAGATTTAAAGCATGGCAACCGAACAGTCCTACGGCACCGGCCGTCGCAAGACCGCCTCCGCTCGTGTCTTCATCAAGCCGGGATCCGGTCAGATCACCGTCAACAAGAAGACGCTGGACGAATACTTCGGTCGGCCGACCTCGCGCATGATCGTGCGCCAGGCGCTGGAAGCGACCAACTCCATGGATCGCTTCGACATCTATGTCACCGTCGAAGGCGGTGGCCCGAACGGCCAAGCCGGCGCCATCCGTCACGGCCTGGCCCGTGCGCTGGTCGACTACGACGAAGGCATGCGCCCGGCGCTGCGCGCTGCGGGCTACATGACCCGCGATGCCCGCAAGGTCGAGCGTAAGAAGATCGGCCTGCACAAGGCCCGCAAGTCGCCGCAGTACTCCAAGCGCTAAAGCGGCTTGCCAGCGGCGCATCGGTCTAGTCCTGCCGATGCGTCGCATCCAGGTTACTGGGGATTCGTCTAATGGTAGGACTACGGACTCTGACTCCGTCAGTGGGGGTTCGAATCCCTCATCCCCAGCCATAACAAAGGCCCGCGCCAAGCGGGCCTTTTTTATGGCTGGCGTTGCGGCCTTGATGAGAAGCCCACGGTTCGATGGGCGAGCAAGCTCGCCCAGACAGTCGAGCGCCTGCTCGACTGGGCCCGAAGGGCCGAGCAGTCGGCCTATGGCCGAATGCGAGCAATCCCTCATCCCCAGCCAAACAAAAGCCCGCCTCGCGCGGGCCTTTTTTTTGGCTGGCGTTGCGGCCTTGATGAGAGCCCCGCGGTTCGACGGGCGAGCACGGCTCGCCCGGACAGTCGAGCGCCTGCTCGACTGGGCCCGAAGGGCCGAGCAGTCGGCCAGTGGCCGAATGCCAGCACGGTCGAACACCGCTCGACCGAACGCCGGAGCAAAGCGACGGCGGCCCCGGTAGGCGTGAGCGATCGCGGACTCGCGATTGCGAATAATCCCTCATCCCCAGCCAAACAAAAGCCCGCCCTGCGCCGGGTTTTTTAGCTGGCGTTGCCGCGTTGATGAGAACCTCGGTTCCAAAGAGCACCCCCGGCGCTGCCGACCGTTGAGCCGTGTTCGAATGGTGCCGTCAGGAATGAGCGATCCTGTATCTGGAGCAAGGGCTGCACAGCCGGCCCCACTGAACCGTGCCTTTCCCCCATTGTGGTCGTGCCGCTACCCAAGTAATGTTCGGTAAACCGTTCTAAACGCTGAAAAAGTATATGTCCTACGAAGTCACCTATCGTATTCCGGATTCTTCCGACGGCACGTCGGTACAGTTGACCACGCTGATCAACGATGACGGAGACGATGTCACGACGCGTTTCGATGCCTGGACGAAGTCCAAAGGGTTGTCGACCGAAACGCCCGAAGAGATCCAGCGCGCCGTTTCGCAGTTCAAATCGGAAGAGAAAAAACAGGCATAGCCGGTCAGGGCGCGGCGACCGATCGGCAGTAATCAATACGACGATCTCCGTAGTCCTGCCGATAGTCCCGACCGCGCCCCCGGGCGATGCTGAGGTCAGCGATGCAAAGATTCATTTCGTATCGCCGATGAGGCACAACGCATGGAGATTGCTCGCCGGCAACATGTCGCTATCGTCGAGGACGATCGCGGCTTCGGTCTCTCGCTCGCCGCACTGTTTGAAAGTGACGGCGTGGCCACCGATTTTTTCCCATCGGCCGAATCATTCTTCGACAGGCTGGACTGGGCTATTTATCGCTGTGTCGTCGTCGATATGATGCTCCCGGGCATGAACGGCATGGCGCTCTGCGAACATTTATCGCGTGATCGGTATCCGCCGCGGATGATTCTCATGAGTGGTACAGCGTTCGCGAGCCGCCTGGACGCGCGGCTGGATCAAGCTGCCGTTCGACGCGTGGAAAAACCGTTCGACCCCTGGCTGATGTGTCGCGACGTGCACGACATGCTGGGCGAGGATGGGCCGGCCCGGACATCTGACGGCGACGCACCCGCGTAACAAGACGACGATATACACCGCGCCCCGGCGCGGATCAGACTTACGACGGTACCGGCATGATCGAGCGACGACGAGAGCGCGACAAGGCAGACGTTTTTTGATCGCTTTCGAGCAGGTCAGCAAGCGCTATGCCGATGGCACGGAAGCGGTCGAGGGTCTGGATCTCACGATAAAGGCCGGCGAGCTGACCGTCCTCGTGGGCCCTTCCGGCTGTGGCAAGACCACCACGTTACGCATGATCAATCGGCTGGAGACGGTCTCGAGCGGGCGCATCACGGTCGAAGAGCGCCCAATTGGTCAGCTCGATGCCATCGAATTACGCCGCGGTATCGGTTATGTCATGCAGCATTCCGGGCTGTTTCCGCATCGCACGGTCTTCGACAATATCGCGACCGTGCCGCGGCTTTTGGGCTGGAAGAAACACGCCGTACGTGAGCGTGTGCACGAGCTGATCGATACGGTCGGTCTGAGCGCGGCTATGGCCAAGCGCTACCCGCACCAGCTGTCGGGCGGACAGCAGCAGCGCGTTGGCGTCGCGCGCGCGCTGGCCGCGGACCCGCCGATTCTGTTGATGGATGAACCGTTTGCCGCGGTGGATCCGATCGTGCGCCGTCGCCTGCAGGACGAGCTGCTGGACCTCCAGGCGCGGCTGAGGAAAACCATCGTATTCGTCACCCACGATATCGACGAAGCGATACGCCTGGGGGATCGAATCGCGATCTTCGTTGTGGGCGGCCGGCTGGCCCAGTTCGATACGCCGGCGCGTCTGCTCGCCGCACCGGCTGACGATTTCGTGGCTGATTTTCTCGGCCGCGATCGGGAGCTCAAACGTCTCGCCTTGTTGCGCGTGGTCGATGCGCCGCGTATGCAGAACGCGCCGATCGTCATCGTCGGCGAACGCGCGTCGGGCGACACACCGGCCGAAAGCGCGTGGATCGTCCACCAAGACGATGCCGGCGCGTTGATTGGCTGGCAGGGCAGGGATAGCGACGAGCCGGCGCGCTTTGACGAGACGGTAGGCCACGATACCTCTTTGGACCGGGTGCTGGCGGCTGCACTGCGCAGCCCGATCGGCGCAGTGCCGGTGATCGACCCCAACGGCCGGCTGGACGGCCTGATCGGCCCGGCCGAGCTACGACGGGCGCTCACGCAATGACGATTGACTGGTCGTGGATCACGCGCCACGCCGCCGAGATCGGCGCCCAGATGGGCCAACACGTAACGCTGGCCGGGCTGTCGCTGGTGTTCGGGCTGGCGATTGCGTTTCCGCTGGCGCTCGTGGCGGTGCGCTGGCCGCGGCTCTATGGGCCGTCGCTGGCATTGACCGGCGTGTTGTTCACGGTGCCGTCGCTGGCGCTTTTCATCCTTCTGATTCCATTTACCGGGCTGTCGATCGCCACCTCGTTGATCGGCCTGACGATCTATACGCTGCTGATCTTATTCCGGAATATCGTCGAGGGACTACGCGCGGTGCCGGCCGATGTGCGTGAGGCCGCGCGTGCGCTGGGGTATTCGAAAAGCCGACGGCTGCTGAGCGTGGAGCTGCCGATCGCGTTGCCGGTCATCGTCGCCGGGATCCGTATCGCCGCGGTCACGACAATCGGCATGGTCACGGTAACCGCGCTCATCGGGCAGGGCGGCCTGGGCCAGCTGTTCATCACCGGGTTCACGCTGCATTTCACGACCCCGCTGGTGGTTGGTTTCGTGCTTTCTATTGCGCTCGCGATCACGGTCGATCTGCTGCTGGCCGCGCTCCTATGGTGGGTGACCCCCTGGCAAAGAGGCCGCAGCGCATGAACAAGAGCGGCATGCGCCACGCGGTATGGCTACTCGTCGCGATCAGCGCGCCGGCGGCGGCCATCGGTCTTAACGCCGACGGCCTTGGCGTAGCCGGCCCGTTGCTGGACTGGTTTTCAGCTCCGGCGCAGTGGTCGGGCCCTACAGGCCTACCCGCGCGCGTCGGCGAGCATCTCTACTACATGGCCACGGCCATGGGCATCGCGTTGCTCATCGCCTTGCCGATTGGCATTGGACTCGGCCACTGGGGGCGCGGCGGCCTGCTCGCGATCAACGTGGCCAACATGGGCCGGGCGGTGCCGTCGTTTGGCCTGGTGATTCTCATGTTCTTGCTGGTGGGCTTTGGCTATCTGCCCGTACTGGTGGCACTCGTGGCTCTGGCTATACCGCCCATGGTGACCAACAGCTACGTGGGTATGCAGACGGTGGATCCAGCAGTGCGCACGGCAGCCGTCGCACTCGGTCTGTCGCGCTGGCAGCGCCTGTTCAGCGTGGAGCTGCCGATTGCCTTGCCGTTGGTGATGGCCGGCATCCGCACCTCGGCGGTGCAGGTACTCTCGACCGCAACGCTGGCGGCCTATGTCGGTCTGGGCGGGCTCGGGCGCTATCTAATCGACGGACTGGCACAGCAGCAGCTGGCCCAGGTCGTAGGCGGCGCGCTGGTCGTCGCTGCCCTGGCTGTCCTGCTCGAGGCCGGACTGGCCGGACTGCAACGTATGCTGGTCTCGCCGGGCGTACGGCGGTAGCGCTTGCAGGCCGACGCGCCAGGTCACAAGATTCAAGCATGTCCCGTTGATCTGGATCGAAATGACCGTTTTCAAACGCTGGCGCCGTCTCGCGCCGGCTCTTATCGGCCTGGCCTGTTTGCTGGGGAGTGCCTCGGCCGTGGCTGGGCCCAAGCCCGTCGTGATCGGCTCGACCAATTTTCCCGAGCAGCTGATCCTGGCCAATATCTATGCGCAGGCGCTCACCGCCCACGACATCAAGGTAAAAAAACGCCTGAATCTGGGGTCTCGGGAGATCGTTTTTCCGGCGCTGACAAACGGTGAGCTGGATCTGCTGCCCGAGTACTCTGGGGCGCTCGTCGGTTTTTTGACCAACGGTGAGTCCAAGGCGGGTAAGCCCGATGCGGTGATGGCCGCACTTCGCGACAACCTGCCCAAAGGGGTCGTCGCACTCGAGCCGAGCGCGGCTCAGGACAAGGACGGTCTGGTGGTCACGCCCAAGACGGCAAAGCAGTACCGTCTCAAGAGCCTGTCGGATCTGGCGCCCGTTGCCGGCAAGCTTACACTGGGCGGGCCGCCCGAGACCCAGACGCGCTATGTCGGCGTGCCCGGGCTGAAGGCCGTTTACGGCATCCAGTTCGGCCAGTTCCGCTCGTTGGACGCCGGGGGGCCGTTGACGCAGGGGGCGCTGCAAAGCGGCGCTATCGACGTGGCCCGCATGTTTACCACGCAGGGCGTGATCGCCCAGCGCGGCTGGGTGCTGTTGAAAGACGACAAGAATCTGGTGCCGGCCCAGAACATCGTGCCCGTGGCGCGCCAGGCGGTGCTCACCGAGAAGATCCGCAATGTCTTGAACGCGATATCGGCCGAGCTTTCGACCACGGATCTGCAGCAGATGAACCGTCGCGTGTCAGTAGATCATGACGACCCGAGCGCGGTGGCCGGCGATTGGCTCAAGGCCCATCCGCTGTAGTCATCGCCCTGTATGGGTATTGCACCGGCCCGGGGCGTTCGTCCCGGGCTTTTTTGTGGCTGCGTGATGCGCAGGCTTATATCGGGTGGTGCGCTCGGCGCGTTGGATAACGCCTTGTGCTGGGTCATAGGTATTGAACGTTCATTGTGCAACGACCGCTGTGTTCGCGGCGGCGGTTTGCAGCGTGGCCTGCTTCGTGGCGATCCTAAGCCTATGATTTAAAAAGGTTTGGCAAAAAAAGGGCGTGTGGGCGCCTCGCTTGGCACGGTTCCTGCTGTGTCACACGGGAATAAGGTCGGTAGTGCTGTCGCACCCGGCCTGATGACGCACTAAGGGAGGCGCCCGTGAACAAGACCCACAAGGTCGAACAGCTGGTCATCGCGACCGTCGGTTTCTTCTGGTGTTTTCTGATGTGGTTCGCCACCGCAGCGTTTTCACCCAGCATCGCCGATCACTACGGGCTGTCGATTGCCGCCCTCGGCCTGCTGGCCAGCTCGGCGCTGTGGATGGCGCCCATCGGGCGAATCATCGCCGGCTGGACAGCGGATCGCTTCGGCGCGCCGCGTACCTTTGCCACGATTCTGGCGGTTTGCGGACTGGTATCCATTGCCTCGGGCTTCACGACCAATTACACGCTGCTGTTCATCGAGCGCGTGATTGTGGCGATTGCCGGCGTGGGTTTCGTCGTGGGTATCCAGCATGTAGCCCAGTGGTTTGACGCCGATGAAATCGGCACGGCCGAAGGGCTGTATGCCGGCACCGGCAACGTAGGCGCCGGAGTGGGCGCTTTGTTGCTGCCGCGGGTGTTCGGTCTGGATTATCAAAGTGCGTTCATCTTTCTGGGCGTGGTGGCCTTGTTTCTGGCGGCCTGGTATCTGTGGCGCGGCCAGGCCGCGCGTGACACCCAGACCCAGGCCGCGACCTCGAAAGGCGCAGCCGACTGGCGCGGCACCGTATTCGTCTGGAGCCGGTATATCGCAATCGCCCTGATGCTGGCCTATGCCATGTCGTTTGGCTTGGAGATCGCGCTGAACTCGTGGCTGTCGAGTTATTTCGCCCAGGGTTTTGGCCCTGAGATTGCCGCCCTTGGTTTTACCACGGTGGCCGGTGCACAGGTGGCCGCGGGCACGTTTGCGGCGGTGCAGTCGTTCATGGCCTCACTGTTTCGCCCGTTTGCCGGCTTCATGTCCGACACCTTCCAGAAGAAGGGCTGGACGCCGCTGCCCGTGGTGGCCAAGACCTTGCCGTATGCCCCACGCCTGCATTGGCTGGGAATCGCACTGCTGCTGATCGTGGCCGCCATGCTGGCACTGACGGCGGCCGGCCTGGCGGGGCTGTTACCGGTCTCGATCGTGGCACTGGTGGCCCTCGGGCTGTTCATCAGTTTCGGCACCGGCGGCACCTTTGCGCTGGTGCCGCTGCTGTTCCCCAAACGCCCCGGCGTAGCGGCCGGCTTCATCGGCGGGCTGTCGTGTAGCGGCGGCATCGTTTATCCGCTGGTCTTTGCCGGCGGAAGCAGCATCCACATGGGCTATGCCTATACCGCCATCTTCTTGTTCATTCCTTTCGTCCTGTTCTTCTTCTGGGCCGCGCGCCACGAGCGCGAGCCGGCCGAGCACGGCATCGGTGAGTTCAAGCCGGCGTCTGAATAAGCCCTGCCCCCGCCCAAATCACAGTCAAGGAGCGTTTTATGGCGCATCAAACGACGCACAAGACCGAACCGGATGCCTGGTACAAATACGGCGTTGCCTTCCTGTTCGCCGAAATGGGCATGGCGATCTGTGTCTGTGGTTACTCGCTGTTCATGGCGTTTACCGGCACGGGCGGCTTCCCCGGTCATTGAGGCCCTTTGGCGGTTTGGCCAGCGAGGCAACCCATGAGTGACAGCACACAGCCGAAACTGGATCTGGTGGTCATCGGCAACGGCATGGCCGGCCTGCGGGTGATCGAGGATCTGCTCGAGATCGCACCGGCGCGCTACAACATCACCGTGTTCGGCGCCGAGCCGCATGCCAGCTACAACCGCATCATGCTGTCGCCGGTGCTGGCGGGCGACAAGGAATTCGCCGAAATCCAGACGCACGACCGAGACTGGTATGCGAATAACGGCATCACCCTCTACACCGGCGAGGCGGTCGAGACAATCGACCGGCGGCGGCGCATGGTCGTCTCGTCTGAAGGGCGCGAGGTCGGCTATGACCGGCTGGTTCTGGCGACCGGCTCGCGGCCGTTCATCATTCCCGTGCCCGGCCACGACCGGCAAGGGGTGATCAGCTTTCGCGACATCACCGACGTCAACGAGATGGTCGCGGCCAGCGAGCAGGGTGGCAAAGCAGCCGTCATCGGCGGCGGCCTGCTGGGGCTGGAAGCGGCTTATGGCCTGCACAAGCGCGGCATGGACGTGACCATCGTGCATTTGATGGATCAGCTCATGGAGCGCCAGCTCGACCCGACCGCGGCCGAGCTGCTCCAGCATTCGCTTACCCAGCGGGGGCTGTCGTTTCGTATGGGCGCGGAAACCGCAGCCATTACGGGCGATGAGGCAGGCCGGGTGAACGGCCTTCGTTTCAAGGACGCCGACGATTCGACCCTGGACGCCGATCTGGTGGTCATGGCCGTGGGCATTCGCCCGAATATCGACCTGGCCAAATCGGCCGGCCTGCACTGCGACAAGGGCATCGTGGTCAACGATACCATGCAGACCTATGACCCGCGCATCTACGCCGTGGGCGAGTGCGTGGAGCATCGCCAGGCGGTCTACGGGCTGGTGGCACCCCTGTGGGACCAGGCCAAGGTATGTGCCAATCATCTCGCCTGGCGCGGGCACTCGCACTACGACGGCTCGGTCACGGCCACCCAGCTCAAGGTCACCGGCATCGACATGTACTCGGCTGGGGATTTCGCGCAAGGCGAGGACACCGACACGCTCGCTTATGCCGATATCCGGCGCGGCGTGTACAAGCGCATCGTCCTGCGGGATGACCGCATCGCCGGTGTCGTCCTCTATGGCGATACCCGCGATGGCGGCTGGTACTTCAAGCATATGCAGGCCGGTACCGATGTCTCGGCGTTTCGCGACCTGCTGGTATTCGGCAAGGCCTTCGTCGAAGCCGGGGATTCGGACGAGCCGACGCAGGAGGCCGCGTAATGAGTGATACGACGCACACCACCTGCCCTTATTGCGGCGTCGGCTGCGGTGTCACGGCCACCGTGGACGCCGACAACGCGGTCTCGGTGGCCGGCGACAAGACCCATCCGTCCAACAAGGGCAGTCTCTGCTCCAAGGGCACGGCACTAGCCGACACGGTCGGCCTGGCCGATCGGCTTCTGCACCCAATGATCGACTGCGTGCGCGCCGACTGGGATACCGCCCTTGATCGTGTGGCCGACGGGTTCGGTCAGGTCATCGCCGAGCACGGCCCGGACGCCGTGGCCTTCTATGTCTCCGGCCAGCTGCTGACCGAGGACTATTACGTCGCCAACAAGCTGATGAAGGGCTATATCGGCTCGGCCAATATCGATACGAACTCGCGGCTGTGCATGTCCTCGGCCGTGGCCGGCCACAAGCGCGCGCTGGGCGAGGACGTGGTCTCCGGCTGCTACGACGATCTGGAAACGGCCGATCTCGTGGTACTCGTGGGCTCCAACACGGCCTGGTGTCATCCGGTGGTCTACCAGCGCATGGTGGCCGCGCAGGAGCGTGATCCGAACAAGAAACTGGTAGTCATCGACCCCCGCCGCACCGCCACCGCCGACGGCGCCGATCTGCATCTGCCCGTGGCCCCAGGCGCCGACGTGGCCCTGTTCAACGGCTTGCTGGCGTATCTGGCCGAGCAGGGCGTGACTACCGATCTGCCGGGCGGTGACGAGGCGATCGCCGAAGCCAAGCAGGGCGGCGACGTAGCGGCGGTCGCCGAGGTGTGCGGCGTGGATGCAGCGGATCTGGCCACGTTCTTCAAGTGGTTCGCGGCCACCGAGCGCACGGTCACCGTATTTTCGCAGGGCGTGAACCAGTCCTCGGCCGGCACGGACAAGGTCAACGCGATCATCAACTGTCACCTGTTGACCGATCGCATCGGCAAGCCCGGCGCCTGCCCGTTTTCGATCACCGGCCAGCCCAATGCCATGGGCGGGCGAGAAGTCGGTGGATTGTCCAGCACGCTGGCCGCGCACATGGGCTTCGACCGGGCCGATACCGTCCAGCGCTTCTGGGAGGCGCCCGCGATCGCCACCGAGCCCGGCCTGAAAGCCGTGGAGCTGTTCGAGGCCATCGAGGCCGGGCGCGTGAAAGCCGTCTGGATCATGGCCACGAATCCGCTGGTGAGCCTGCCGGATGCCGACCGCGCCAAGGCTGCACTCGCCAAATGCCCGCTGGTTGTCGTCTCGGACGTGATGCGCCATACCGATACAGCGGATTACGCCGATATCATCCTGCCGGCCGCCGCCTGGGCCGAAAAGAGCGGCACCGTGACCAACTCCGAGCGCATGATCTCGCGCCAGCGCGCCTTTCTGCCCACGCCGGGCCAGGCGCGCGCGGACTGGGCCATCATGTGCGACGTCGCCAAGCGGATGGGCCACGGTGATGCGTTCGCCTGGGACAGCCCGGCGGCGATCTTTCGTGAACATGCCGCGCTCACCGCCTTCGAAAACACCGGCGAGCGGGTACTCAATCTCGGCGGCTTCGCCGATCTGTCGGACGCCGACTACGATGCGCTGGCCCCCACACGCTGGCCCGTGCCGGCCGCCGAGCCGCTGCGCGCGGCCGGTGCCATGCCGGCGACCCAGCCGGTGGATCAATTATTCACCGACGGCGTTTATCCCACGGACGACGGCCGAGCGCATCTCGTCGCCGTCACCCCGCGCGGGCCAGCCAACGCCGTCTCGGCGGATTACCCGCTGGCGCTCAACACCGGGCGCATTCGTGATCACTGGCACACCATGACCCGCACGGCCAAGTCCGAGCGGCTGGCCGCGCATATCCCCGAGCCGTTCGTGGAGATCCATCCCTCGGATGCCGAAGACCACGACATCATCGACGGCGCGCTGGCCACGATCCGCACCGCCTGGGGCACGGCCACGCTGCGCGTCATCGTCACCGATCGCCAGCGGCGGGGCAGCCTGTTCGCACCCATGCACTGGAACGATCAGTTCGCCTCCAGCGCGCGCGTCGGTACGGCAGCCAACCCGGCCGTCTGCCCGATCTCTGGCGAGCCAGAGTTCAAGCACACGCCGGCCACGATCGTCCCGTTCCAAGCCGCCTGGCACGGCTTCATCTATGCCGCCCGCGGCCTGCGCCTGCGCCGCGCGGCCGATATCGACTGGTGGACCAAGGTGCCCGGCACGCGCTTCGTGCGGCATGAAATCGCCGGCTGTGAATCCCTGGACGACATCAAGGCCGCTGCTAAACACTGGCTCGGCGTGGCAGCGCGCGACGTGGACTGGCTGGAAGTCAGCGATGAAGCCATCGGCAGCTATCGCGCCGCGCATGTGGATGCCGGCCATCTGGAAGCGGCTGTATTCATCGCCCCCGAGCCGGCGCGGCTGCCCGAACGCAGCTGGCTGGCCGGGCTGTTCACCGGCCAGCCGATGGCCGAGGCCGAGCGCGCTGCCGTGCTCGCCGGCCGCCCGGCAGACGCCAGCGCCGACACCGGCCCGCACGTCTGTTCCTGCTTCGGCGTGGGCCGCATGACCCTCCTGCGCGCTATCGAAAACGACGGCCTGGACACGGTCGAAGCCGTCGGAAAAGCACTAGAAGCCGGCACCAACTGCGGCTCCTGCAAGCCCGAAATCGCCGAGCTTTTGGCGGCTGCTGACAAGGGCTGAGTATTCAAGAAAAACAAAGGTTCGCAAATGAATGCGAATGAACGCAAATAAGAAATATAAGAATAAATCGCTGTGGTGGACAGCTCGTCGAATGCTTCGTTTTTCTCACTGCCTGTATTCATTTGCGTGTATTTGCCGTCATTTGCGGACAAACGCTTTAAAAAAACGACTCATGATCAAAACGATCGGAGCCTGACATGACCGACCAAACCTTCAACGAAGAACAGGAACGCTATCTCAAGGGCGTAACCGCCGGGCTGCATATCGCCCGCGGCGTGCCGGGGATGACGGGCCTGACCGGCGCCAAAACACTGCGCCCGGACGACTGGCACGCTCAGGCCCGGATCCGCGCCCAGGCCATGGGCGGCGAGCTGTCCAGCCAGGAAGAGGCCAAGTCCGAGCTCAACCCGTTGGATATGTGGGACGAGATGGGCGCCCTGGCCGACAAGGGCGAATACCCGAAGGGCGATGACGTGTTCTTGATGAAGGGCAACGGCCTGTTCTATGTCGCGCCGAATCAGGACAGCTATATGTGCCGGCTGCGCATGCCGGGCGGCATCTGGTCTACCCACCAGATCCACGGCGTGGCTGATCTGGCCGAGTCCTACGGCGGCGGCTATACCCACGTCACCACCCGGGCCAACCTGCAGATCCGCGAGATTGGCCCAAAAGATCCGCTCAATGTCGAAATGGGCCTGGCCGATATCGGCGTGCATAACCGCGGGGCCGGCGGCGACAACATCCGCAACATCACGGGCAGCCCGCTGGCCGGCATCGACCCGGACGAGATCATCGACGTGACGCCCTTTGCGCGGGCCATGCACCACCATATCCTCAACCACCGCGAGCTCTATGGCCTGCCGCGCAAGTTCAATATCGCCTTCGACGGCGGCGGGCGCATCAGTGCTCTGGAAGGCACCAACGACATCGGCTTTTCGGCCGTGCTGCCCAAGGCCGACGGCCCGCTGCCACGCCGCCCGTACTTCCGTATGGGCCTCGGCGGCATCACCGGGCACAAGGATTTCGCCCGCGATACCGGCGTCATGCTGAAGCCCGAGGAATGCGTACCGGTAGCCCATGCCGTGCTCAAAGTGTTCCTGATGAACGGCGACCGCACCGATCGCGACAAGGCACGCCTCAAGTACGTGCTCGATCGTTGGGGCTTCGGCAAATTCATGCGCGAGGTACAGAAAGAGCTGGACTTCACCCTGCGCTGGTACGATCTGGCCCGCTGTGAGCCCCGCGCCGAGGTGCAACGCGCCGGCCATATGGGCGTGCACGATGCCAAGCAGGCCGGCATGCACTATCTCGGCGTCATCTGCCCGGTGGGCCGGCTGAGTGTGGCGCAGATGCACCAGCTGGCCGATATCGCCGATAAATACGGCGACAAGAAAGTGCGGGCCACAGTCTGGCAGAACGTCGTGCTCGGCGGCATCAAAACAACCGATATCGACAAGGTGAAGAAGGCCGTCGAAAAAACCGGCTTGCATGTCGAAGCGACCCCTGCCCGTACCGGCATGGTCGCCTGTACCGGCAGCTGGGGCTGCAAGTTCGGCAACGCCGAAACCAAGGGCAACGCCATGAAGCTGGTCGAGCACATCGAGAAAACACTCGAACTGGACCAGCCCATCAACTTCAATATCACCGGCTGCCCCAACTCCTGCGCCCAGCACTACATCGGCGATATCGGCCTGCTTGGCGCCCGCGTGGACGACCCGGATGCGGCCGACCCGGAAGACGCCGACCAGGTCGATGGCTTCCATGTCTTCATCGGCGGTGGCTATGAAGACGAAGAAGGCATCGCCCAGGAACTGGCCGCCAGCGTGCCCGCCACGCATATCCCGGCCTATATCGAAAACGTGCTTGGCCTGTATATGGACGAGCGCAAGGGCAGCGAGAACTTCGTGACCTACGCCCGCCGCCAGGACATGGCCGAATTGCGCGAGCGCCTGGCCCAACGCTCCGATGCCGCTGCTGCGGCCCAGGCCGCCACCGAAGAAGCCCTGGCCACCGATGCGGACACGCCCGAAGGTGCCAAGACCGCCCTCGAGCCAACCGTCGAATCCGAGGCCGAAGCGACCCAGAACCCGCAAGACGCCGAAGCCAAGCGCGATAATGGCGATGATCAGACCAACGCGGCGTGATCCTTGAAGACGTTTATCCGCAGATTACGCAGATTAGAAGACAGAAGATATTTATCCGCAGATGGACGCAGAGAACGCAGATGGCGGACTAGGACAGCTCCCGTTTTGAAGATACGGGCGCCGCGGCTACTCGCGTCGTCGTGACCTAAAGAAAAAATGAATTTTTATTCATCCAGCGGGCTACAACACATCTGCTGTTGGCGCCCCGTAGCGGCTACGACGCTTTGGCCCATCGCCATCTGCGAAATCTGCGAAATCTGCGGATAGAAAAAGAGAACCCTTCTCGTAATAGAACGAGGCCAAGAACATGCCAACACAAGTCAATCTCATCCCCGAAGACGCCCCGTTCGAGGAAGGCCAGCGGGAATGGCTCAACGGCCTGATCTCGGCACTCGCCGGCTGGGAAGGCTCGCTCGGCGGGGCTGAGCAGGGCGGCGGTGAAGAGAAAGAATCCTTTCCCTGGCACGACCCGGCCATGGAGATCGACGAGCGTATGGAACTGGCCGAAGGCAAGCCACACGAACGCCAGCTCATGGCGGCCATGGCCCAGCTGGACTGTGGCCAGTGCGGTTATCTCTGCAAGACCTACGCCGAGGCCATCGCCTTCGACGGCGAGGCGCTCAATCGCTGCGTGCCGGGTGGCAAGGAAACCGAGCGCAAGTTGAAGGAGCTGGAAGCCGAGCATGAAGCGGCCAATGCCGGCGGCAAGGAAGAGGCCGAAGAGGAAAAACCCAAGCCCAAGCCGAAGAAGACCGCACCGCTCGGCACGCGCGACAACCCGCTAATGGCCAAGCTGAAGTCCAGCACGCCGCTCAACGCCGAAGGCTCGTCGAAAGACACCCGCCACGTTGTCGTGGACTTGGGGGATTCCGCCGTCGAGTACACCGCCGGCGATTCCATGGGCATTTTTCCGGAAAACGACCCGCGCACGGTCGATGCCATCCTGGCTGACCTGGATGTCTCCGGCGGTGAGACCGTGCAGGTCGATGGCGAAGACCTGCTGTTACGCCAGGCGCTGCTCAAGCACCGCGACGTCACCAAGCCATCCGACGAGGTCATTGCCCTGCTGGCCGAGCACGCCGCAGACGCCGACGAGGCCGAAGACCTCAAGATGCTCGCCGGCCGCGGCGCAGAAGAGGGTCAAACGCTGCTAGAACTGGTCCGGGTCTATCCCAGCGCCCGCCCGCCGGTCCAGGCGCTCGTCGACGAACTCGGCCCGCTCCAGCCGCGGCTCTACTCCATCGCATCGTCCTCGAAGCAATACCCGAATGAGATCCATACCACCGTCGCTGTCGTGAAGACCGCCGTCTACGGCCGAGGCTATAAGGGCGTGGCCTCCACGTTTCTGGCCAAGCGCCTGTCCCGCCACGGCGAAGTGCCGGTCTATATCCAGAAATCCGACGAATTCCGTGTCAACGCCGACCCCGACCATCCCGCCATCATGATCGGCCCCGGCACCGGCATCGCCCCCTTCATCGCGTTCCTGCAGGAACGCGAAGCGTTGGGCCACGCCGGCAAGAACTGGCTGTTCTTCGGCAACCCCGAATCCGCCAAGGACCATATCTACCGCGACCAGCTCGAAGCCTGGCGCCGCGAAGGGCTCATCAGCCGCCTGACGCTGGCGTTCTCAAGGGATCAGGAAGAAAAAGTCTATGTCCAGAACCGCATGCTCGAACAGGCGCGGGAGTTCTGGGCCTGGCTACAGGCCGGCGCGGTGATCTATATATGTGGCGATGCGTCGCGCATGGCCAAGGATGTGGACGCGGCGTTGCACCGGATCGTAGGGGAGCAGGGCGGTATGGATGAGAAGGCGGCGGCTCGGTATGTTGCGAAGCTGTCGGGGAACGAGCGGTATTTACGGGATGTCTATTGAGTTACCGAGACAGACCGCATGTGATTACGTTGGCCGGTTCGCGCGCGAATTGAAGCGAGCTCCGCATCGCGTCAGCAATTAAATATACTGTCGATATAGCGAATTAAATATACTGTCCCCGGATATGATATAGCGAATTAAATATACTGTCCCCGGATATAGCGAATAGCTGGGTGGATTCAGGTTCCAATCGCAACACGACCGTTTTGTGTGAGGACCTCGTAAGGCGTTCGATAGCCGAGGCGTTTCCTAGGTCTATGGTTGATCAAATCGACGATGTCGTCGAGATCTGTTTGCGAAACATGGTCTAGTGAGTGG
>MDSW01030456.1_pt1 | contig 26837 bp, 28 predicted proteins | sample 811171 | NCBI WGS metagenome assembly MDSW01 (sample SAMN05326641, study PRJNA326480) | marine metagenome | isolation source: seawater | place: Atlantic Ocean: North West | collected 2012 | reverse complement strand
TGTGGGCCAAGTGTTAACATACTTTGTTTGAGAGTTTTCCTGATAATTTTTTCATCTTCTTTTGAAATCCATGGTTCGTATGCTGGAAATTTAATTTTTGAATCTTTAAAAAAATCTTTTTTCATTATTTCACACTCAATGTCTTGTATTTATTTTAATTATTATCTAAAATATTTTCATATACTTTTAGTACGTTTTTTGCCATAGAGACACAATTACATTCATTTTTAACAAAATTATAACCTTCCATACCTAGATTTTCCCTCAAGTTTGAATTATTCAATAATTTTACAATTGCTATTGCTAATTGTTCTGCATTTTCTGGTTCAACTAAAATTCCATTTTTATTATCCTGAACTGTAAATGGAATCCCGTGTGCGTTAGTTGAAATAACTGGTCTTTTAAATGCAAACGATTCTAATGGAACTAATGGTGACAATTCCCAGAGTGATGGAAGTATTAGAAATTCACTTTCACCATAGGCTGCAATTACATCTTTTCGAGGCGGATTTTTTATTACAATAATCTGTTTGGATAATTCAAACTTATCGATTAACTCCATCATTTCTTTTTCATATCCAAAGTCAACTCCCATAATCACAAGTTGTGTATTGGATTTGTCAAGTTCATCTTTAATTTTCTTTACTGCATTGATTAGATTCTCTATTCCTTTACTCTTAGAAAATCTCCCGACAAAAAGTACAAAGTTAGAATCTATATCGTATTTTGATTTAAAATTTACATTACTAACTAAAGATTTCAAATCAACTCCATTTCTAACTATCTTTACTTTTGCATTTTTGTAAATATCTAAAAAAATATCTTTTTCATATTCATTAGCAGCACACATCATTGTAGAATGTTTTATAATTTTTTTAATATACAAATCTTGAATTTTAAAAATTATTTTAAACAAAAATCCAGTTTCATTTAAAAAAGGATGTGTCGTTAAGCCTCCTTGGTCTGTTGAGATTAATGGAATGTTATATTTTTTTGAAACTAACCATGCTGCTATTGATTGAAAACTCCTTAACCCAATTGTGTGTATTATATCAGGTTTGTCTCTTTTTATCTCAGAATACATTGATGGATTAAAGAAAAATAATCTTATGGAAAACCAAGAATGTGTTCTATTGATTGTATATTTTTCAATTTGCTCATTTCGTGGTAATGATCTATTGAATTTGTTAGGTCCATTAGAAAAATCAAGATCCGTTGTATAGATTGTCACCTTGTGACCTAATTCTGACATTTCCCTTGCAAGATTAACTGCTAAAAATACAATTCCTCCAAATTGAGTTGCTGGTAATGATGCAGGACATACAATTGCAATTTTCATACATTCCTACATTTTGGCTTATTTTTAGAGTATTCTACTAAATTTATGTGATCATTTTTGAAAAAATTTTTCAAATGAAGTGAATTCAAATAATTCAAGAATATTCTGTAGTCTTTCATAACTTTTCTCTATGTTATGAAATGTGATAAAATTCTCCTTTAACGGTAAACTAATTTTTGGCATAAATTCAGGTGTTAATTCCCATGAATGTATGTATAATGTTGCTGGGATATCTTGTTTTTCATATTTTCTTACAGCACTATGAGTCATTTTTGTTGGTAAGAATCTTAAATAAAATCCACCACCTGCTGGTATTTTTTTACCTAAAAAATTTGAAACAAGAATTGGAAACTCTAAAAGTTTCCCATCGTGTGAATCTTTTTCAATATTTTCACTAGAAATTCTATATGGTTTGATCTCTGCATCTGGATTTCCATACAAATTTGTTTTTGCAGGAACAATACTACTATCATAAAGATAATCTGCTTTAACAAGTGAATCTATTATCCATGAACTTTTTTTATTTAATGAAAATGTTGGCGCACGGAATCCCTTAGATCTCTTATTAGTTAATTTTGAAAAATCTGCAATTTCATCTAAAAAATTATTTTTGAATTCTCTACTATCTATTCTATCATGATTCATTGTATGAAATCCAATTTCATGACCATTCTCTATTATCTTATCTAAAATCTCTGGATTAGTTTCAAGAATCTTTCCTACCACAAAAAATGTTGCAGTGGTCTCAGTTTTTCTTAACATTTCAATAATCTTATCAATTCCTTTGAACATCCTCGGCTCATGATCATCTTTTTTTAGATATTTCTGTATTAATTGAGGATGATACCAATCTTCAAAATCTATGCCCAAAAAATTCATTTTTTACCTCCTAATCTAATGTTCAATTCTCTTGACAACCCGTGCAGGATTTCCTGCAACAACTGTATAGTCAGGAACATCTTTGCTAACAATACTTCCTACTGCAACAATGGAATTTTTACCAATTGTTACTCCTGCTGTAATTATTGATCCAGGATTAATTACTGCACCCTCTTTTATTAAAACTGGTTTTGTAGTTCTTGGATAACCATTTTTCTTCAAAAATAAATTTGCTGTTGGATTGTTATGAGCAAAGATCATTGAATATGTACCTATAGAAACATTTTTTTCAATTGTAATAAGATGTGGATACAATAAATCAATTAACACATATGGATTAATATGGCAATTTTTACCAATTTTTACTCCACGTAATCTTTGCATCTTTATGGCCCAACCTGGATATGCTGATGAATATGCTAGTTTGTGAAAAACCCATGTTTTTGTAAATTTTAATCTAAGGGATACTCTTCCTCCACTTCCTCGTAGATTATAATACTCCATCAATTCTTCTTCATTGATCTTAACAGGATTTTCTTCACTCATTTTTCTCACTTAACCTATACCGCTCAATCTTACCAAATTCATTTTGTGGAAAATCATTCACGAATTCAATTTCTCGTGGAACCTTGAATGATTCAAGATTCTTTATGCAATAAGAAAGTATATCTGATTTTGTTATCTTGCTGTTAGGAGATTTTTTTACAAACATCTTGATTATTTCTCCATACATTTCATTTTTTGTTCCAACTGCTACAACATCTTCTACATCAATTAAAACTCTCACTACCTCTTCTACCTCTTCAGGAACCACCTTTTCACCTGCAATATTTATGACATAATCCATCCTTCCATCTAAATACAAATAACCTTCTGCATCCTTGTGTCCCAAATCGCCAGTTCTTAACCATCCATCTACTATATTTTTATCAGCTTCAGAATCATTCCAATAATTCTTAATCACATTTTTTCCTTTAATGAGAATTTCACCAACTTTAAGTTCATCTGAGACTTTATTTTCAATTTTTATTACTATTCCTTCTGGAGGTTTTCCCACCGATGTTTCTTTACCAGGCTTTGCAAAAATCATGAATGTACTTCGTGATGCTTCAGTTAACCCATAATATGTTGCAAGAATTCCCGTTTTTAAAATATCTCTATAACACGTAACAGTTTTTTTTGGTATTGATGTACTATTTGTAATAACTAATCTAAGATCTTGGAGATAATCCGAACAATTTTCGTGTTCTTTTAGAATTTTAGTTAATGTTAGTGGGACTGATGCTAAAGTTGTAGCATTATAATTTTTTATCTGTTCAAGAATTTTCTTGGTATTCGTTGCATTTTCTAAAAGTATCAAAGTTGAACCAACAAATAATGATGAATGTAAACATCCTAAACCAAAGGAGTGAGTTAATGGAAGAGGAAGAATATTAACATCCGCATTGTTATAATTTAAAATATTTATGATATTTTCAGTTGTAAAAATTGTATTAGACTGTGTTACTGATGCTCCTTTTGGTTTACCTGTTGTACCTGAAGTAAAAATTAGATATGCAACATCATCTTCTACATCATATGAACTTGACAACTCACAATCTTGAATATCTAATTCTTGAAAAGGAATTATTTTACATCCAGACTTGATATTTTGCATTCTATCTAAAAGAGAATTAGAGGTAATTACAAATTTAGAATTTGCAATTTCTAATTGTTCTTGAATCTTCTCTTCTGACAGATTGATTGGAATCAAATGTGTAATCATTCCTGAATTTAAAATACCTAGATAAGAAATAACAAAATCTATAGAATTCTCATGGAATATACTGATAGTAGATCCTTTCTTTAGATTGATTAGATTCTCTGAAAATGAATCAACCAATTCTCCTAACTTTCTATATGTAATACTCTGTCCGCCAAAAATTATTGCATTTTTGTCAGGATAATTTTCAACATTTCTTCTAAAATAATCAATAATTTTATTCATCTATTCCTCTCAACAAAATCTAGTAAATCTTTAGCAGAATGAAGATTTATTGCATCATCATCCGTAATCGTGATCTTAAAATTTTCTTCAATCATAGTAATTAAATGAAGATGAGAAAATGAATCCCAATTTTCATATTCGTTTTGTTTTTTTGTCCAATTAAATTGTGATTCATCCAAGTCCGGGAAAACTTGAAAAAAAATTTTTTTAATATTATTTTCAGCAGAATCCAATAATTTCTCAGTTTTTTGATAGTACATTAATTTTATTACCAAATTTAATGTAGATAATTTAATCTAGTTTTAATAATTCATTATATCATGATTGATTCAGTTTCAGTAGGCATAGATATTGTAGATATTAATCGTTTTAGAAATCTAACCCTTAAAAAAAATCCTAAATTTTTTGAAAAAATTTTTTCAAAATCTGAACTTACATATTGTTTAAAATTTAAAAATTCATCTGAACACTTCGCAGGTAAATTTGCAGTGAAAGAATGTGTTAGAAAATGCGTTGGAAAAAATGTTAGATTTATAGATATTATAACTAGTCACAAAAACTCTGGCCCTCAAGTTATGATAAAAAATAAACCTGAATATGATTTCAGAGTTTCTATCAGTCATGAGAAAAATATTGCTATAGCAGTTGTGTTATGTGAAAAGTTAACCTAGCAATTGTTTTCTTGCTCTATTCGAAAGATAATTGAGTATTTTATTGAATATTTTACCGGATATATCCTTTGAAACATCATCTGGAATGAATATTGTATTTGAAAAATTTTTTAACAAATCTAAATCTGAAACCACTTTTCTTTTTTCTAGTTCTTCATATTTTTTATGAATCAATTTCTTATTTTTAAAAATTTCAATATCTGCTTGAATTTTTGATTTTATCATTCCTTTTAGTAGATATGAAAAAAATACTAACACTTCTACAAGAAAAATTTCTTGATTAATTTTCTTTCTTGTAGATTCTGAATAATGTGTTAATAAACAATATTTTCTATTTCTTTCTAACCAGAAAAATTTTTTCGATGACCATTGTAAATTATAACTTGAAACATGTCTTATCTTTACATCTGGAACAAAAAATGATTTAATATTCAAACAAGCTGCTCTCCAACCTAGATCAAGATCATCATGATATAGAAATATGAATGGATCAAAAAACCCAATATTTTTGATTGTTTCCATTTTTGTAAAAAGACATGTTCCTGATGCATAATTAATCTCTTCTATCCCGTCAAATTTCTTATTTTTACTAACTCCTTTATCCCTTGCATAACCAAATCCAAATATGTTGATCCAATTTCCAGTACTTCTTAAAACATCATCGTTGTCCATTGCAACATTTTTTCCTTGAAATAATCCGTCCCCAAATTCACTTATGGCTTTCAAAAATTTTACAATGAAATCTGTTTCAACTATAGTATCTGGATTAAGGATTACTAAATACTCGCCATTTGCATTTCTAATTCCAACATTATTTCCCTCACAATATCCTAAATTTTTAGAATTCTCTATTAGTTTTATCTGATTAAATTTTTTCTTAGATTCTGTATGACTGTTATCTGTTGAACAATTATCAACCACAATTATCTCGAAATTCTTATAATCTGAATCTAAAACGGATTTAATACAATTTTGTAATAGTTTTCCTGAATTGTAGTTTACAATAATAATACTTACTAAACCATTGTCTTTCATATCTCAAAGAAAGATGCTTGGATATTTACTGTTACTAATCAAAAATTTTTTCTTAAAGGGAAATTTTTGAACCTTCGCCAAGAAGAAATACTTTTTCTGAACCATCTTTATCTGTTATTTTTGAATTATTTGCAATAATACTATCTTTAATCTTAGTAGAAGAATTGATCTCACAATTTTCCATTATTATTGAATTCTCTATATTTGATACACAAATAATTGAATCATTACCTATACTTACATTCGGACCTATCTTTGTACTAGAAAGAATTTTACAATTGTCTCCAATAATTACTGGACCTTGAATAATTACATCTGTGTCGAATTCACAATTTTTTCCAAGAATCACATCACCTATTAGATTAAGTTTCTCTGGAATGTTAGGTTTATTCACACTACGTCTTTTGACAAATTCAGGATGTTTCCTAATTATCTCCCCGTTTGCGTGTAAAATATCATCTGGAGTACCAGTATCCTTCCAGTAATCTGTAATCTTCTCATAGCTGATATTATTATTTTCTTTTAACAAATTATCTAATGCATCGGTTATCTCTAATTCATTACGCCATGATGGCTTCAATCTATCTATGATTTCAAAGATAATTGGTGTTAGAAAGTAAATTCCAGTTACTGCCAAGTTAGATTCTGGATTTTTTGGTTTTTCAGTAATTTTTATTATTTTTTCATTTTCTATATCTGCTATTCCAAATCGTGAGGGATTATCAACCTCACATAATAAAACTGTAGCATCATAATCTGAATTCTTGAAATTATCTACAAAATCGGTAATGGTTCTTTGTATTATATTATCTCCCAGAAAAACAAGAAATTTTTCATTATCTACAAAATCCTTACATAATCTTATTGCATGTGCTATTCCTCTAGGCTCATCTTGTACAATATACGTAATATTCACTCCAAATTTTGAACCATCTCCATAATATTCTCTAACTTTATTCGAACCTACCCCTCCAATTATAATTGCAATTTCTTGAATGCCTGTTTCTGCAATTGCATCTAAACAGAATTCCGACATTGGTTTATTTGCAATTGGTAAGAGTTGTTTTGGACCTGTATGTGTTAATGGTCTTAATCGTGTTCCATGTCCACCATGCAAAATTATTCCTTTCATATTTTTCCCTAATTATTTTTCCATGGTGTTTGTTCTAAAACTGTTTGAGATATATTATTCAAAATATCAGGTTCATTCAAATACCATTCAATTGTATTCTCTAATCCTTTATCAAAGTCTGTTTCCACCTTCCAATTCAACTCATTCATAATTTTCTCTGAATTCATACTATATCTAAAATCATGTCCTGGTCTATCTTCCACAAATTCAATCAAATCTTCTGATTTACCCATAATATCAAGAATTTTTTTTACAATTGTTAAATTGTCAATTTCATTATCTGCAGAAATATTATATGATTCTCCAGATTTTCCTTTGAATAATACTTTCTCAACTGCATCACAATGATTGTTAACGTAAATCCAATCTCTAATATTTTTTCCTTCACCATAAATTGGAATTTTAATATTTTTATTTGCTAATATGATTGTTTTAGGAATTAATTTTTCTATGAATTGTCTTGGACCAAAATTATTTGTACATCTAGTAATTATGACATCTGAATTATACGTTGCAATATATGAATTAATTAAAAGTTCTGCAGATGCTTTAGTGGCTGCATATGGACTTGATGGATTGAATTTTGATTCTTCTGTTGCAGTTTCATTGATTAAACTTCCAAAAACTTCGTCGGTAGAGATGTGAATCATACGTTTCTTTTGTTTTGTTATAATATCTAAAATCGTAAATGCACCCCGTATGTTAGATACTAAAAATGGATTGGCATCGTTAATACTTCTATCTACATGGGATTCGGCAGCAAAGTTTACCACCGCATCACATTTTTCAATCTGCTCTTCCATTAACTTCTTATTTGAAATATTTCCTTTTACAAAATTATATCTGCTTGAATCTTTTATTTTAGTTAGATTTCTATGATCTGAACCAAATAATTCTGCATCAATATTCACAATCTCAATGTCATCTTTTTCTAATAGTTTTAAAATGAAATTACTACCAATGAAACCTAATCCTCCCGTGACAAGTAATTTCATACATTCACAAAATTTCTAATCCTAATAAAATATTGTATGATTTACTTAGTACCTTTAAATCCAAACTTTTATTGGCTAAAATTATAATTTTTTTGAAATGGAGAAGCAAAATTTCTCAGTGTTTAACCTAGAAAAACATGAAACCAAAGATGTCAATAATTCACACATTAATGGCGAACTGACGGTTATTTGGAGAGATTGGGATCACGTAATTAAAAACCCAGAAATGATATATGTGAATACTGTTAATCCATGGGAGATAAAAGGACCACATTTACACAAAAATCGAACTAGTTATTTTTACTGTTTAGAAGGAGAAATTATCATTATTGTACAAGAAAATAATGACAAATATCATGAAATTAAAATCAATGCAAATGATTCTACACTTGTTTCTGTTTCAAATGGAGTTGCAGCGGCAATAGTGAATGCATCAAATACTAAATCAAAAATTTTGGTTTTAGCAGACATATCATGGAAACCAAACGATAATGAAATGAAAAATATTGATTTTGAAAAATATGACTGGAACAAATGGAAAAAACCAAACTCCTAAAAAAATAATTCTCATTGATAATTTAACAGAAATTAATGAGATAGTTGATTTTTTAGATAATGAAACATTAGTAATCTCTTTTGATTATGAATCACATAATAAATTACTAGAGCAGAATATTACTCATACAATATCTGAAAATTTCCTTATAGATGTAAATATTGAATCTCTTCAAAAAATTGGTTATGAATTTTTAGAATGGTCTAATCTAATAAGCATTAAAGATAAAGTTAGTTTTTTGGGAATAAATATTCCTCAATTGTACAACGATCAATTAATACATTCAATCATAAAAATTGTAAAAAAATTTTCTGAATTAGAAAATATTTTTAATAATTTCTCTAATGTGCATTACTATGCATCTGGTGATCTTTTTTTAATAATAAAACAATTTACCGAACAAGCTTCTAAAATTCTAAATGAAAAAAATGATGAATTTTACTTTGATAAAATAAAAATTGGAACTAACTTAGGGACAAAAAATATATCATTGTCAATTTCTTCATCGTCATATAATAGTATAAAAAATATTGGCGAAAAAATTATACGTCGTACATTAAATCAAAATGATAATTTTTCAGGTAGTTCAACACTTGTTGTTGAACTTAATACAAAATTATTTGAAAATCTTTTCTTAGAGAGTAGAAATTTTAATAAAAATTTACTATATTATGGACGACGCAGACCTGCTGTATGGGATGTGGAATCATACAGTATAATGAAAAATTCTAATTGCAAAATTTTAACTTCCAACTTGTTATCCAAAAATGAATTTGAAAAATACCATACAAAAATATTATCATTCAAAGAAAATTTTATTAAATCTATAACTGAAAATACTGAATTAGATAAATTTTTTAGAATTAATGAAATTTCACTATCTTCTATAATAATTCCTAAAATAAAACAATTAATTGAATCAAAAATTGAAAAATCTATTTTTGAAATACTTCTAACTGAAAAGGTTTTTAAAAAATATCAACTTGATTCTGTAATTATTATATCTGAAATTGGTATGACAGAACAAATTGTTATCCAATTTGCTAATTCTTTGAAAATCCCAATCTTACATTTACAAGAAGGATTACACATTGATACGTCTGAAGCATTTGAAAATTCAAAATATCAGGGTGCATTTTTAGAAAATGCTGATAGATTTGTTGCGTGGGGTGAATTTTCTAAACAAAATCAAATTATTAATGGAAATGCAAATCCAGAAAAAATTCTTGAATTCGGAAGTCCAAGATTTAGTAATTTATCATATAATGAACAAAATAATACTGAAGAATTTGTGTTATTGGCTACAATGCCACCTCAGATTGAAGAAATTCGTGGATTAGATGTAAGAAATTTAGAAAAATATTTGAATGATATAATAAAAATTTGTGAAATAGTTTTAAAACAAAATAAAAAACTTGTAATTAAATTACATCCTACCGTTGATATTCTTTCTATTCAGAATAAAATATCAAAAAAATTTCCATCTGTTCAAGTGATCTCAAAAGGAGATATTGATCCACTAATTAGAAGATGTAGTAGTTTAATTGTGACTGGTTTCTCAACTGTAATTGTTCAAGCCCAAATTTTACAAAAACCAGTAATTTCTATACCCCTGATAAATTATAATTGGGGAACTCCATCAGTCTTCAAAGAAAATTCTTGTTTATTAATTAAATTAGAAGAATTGGGAGATATACTAGCAAAAATTTTTTCTGATCCATCATACAAATCTAAATTAATTACTAATGGAAATAATTTTCTTATAAGATGTATAAAAAATAAAAAAAACTCTTCTTCTTTAATCTGGGACTATATTGGAAAAAACTTCTAATTTTCCATCATACATTATCATCATTTATTTTATGTAAATTACCTGATTCATCTCTAAGAAGATTCCCATTCTTATCTTTTTTGAATAATTCTTTATTTGTAAATTTATTACAAATATCATAAAACTCTTCTCTACTCATTTCCCATTGATTCAAAAATTCAACAAGAAACTTTTCTGGTAATTTTCCTTCATGCTCTCCTACTAATTTCATTCCTTCTTCTCTGGTAATTTGTTTTAATCTAATCTGAATTGATGCACTATCTGACGCTCTACCATATCCAAATTTTAGCCATTTAAAATAATCATGTATGCCTTGTATCTTATTATCCAAATTTTCATAGTTAGTGAATGTACCTTCTGTAGGACCATCATGCACCGAAAAACCTAACTCACTAATTTTCTTTAATTGTTCTTTGATATTCCATCTAATGAAATATCCAAGAAATATTCCCGTAACTCCAACTTTTTTAATTTCTTCATCACTTGGATAGATGTATGGGTTGAGAAATTTTCTTTCTATTCCATATTGTAACATTGTTTCTGCCCCAAAATATGGATTAGCTTGACCACCAACTCTAGTACCATATTCTTCACACCATTTACGATCTAAGAACCTATTTTCCATGTCTTTTAGTGGTCCACCATAATCTGTTTGTGGGTTTTCACCCCAAACAATTAGTGGAATCTTATAATGAACTGCCACTTGTACTGGAACTGTAAAAATCCCAAAATGTTCTGGCCATTGTGGATCCCCAAATTCTTTTAGAGCAATTTTTTGCATCATTTGACACATCTCTGGATTTGGAGTAAACTCTAAGCAATCCACACCTAATCTTTTTAAATTTTCAAGATTTTTTCTACCTAATTCGGTAAATTCAGGAAGATGATAACTAACACATAATGGATTAAGTCCAAATTCATGTTTAACAACATATGTTTGATACGTTGAATCTTTTCCTCCACTTACTGGTATCACGCAATCATAATTTGTACCATCTTTACTTTTAAAATCATTAAATATTTCTTCTAATTCTTTTCTTCTTGCTTCCCAATCTGTTGTATCTTTAACATTAACATATCTGCATGCCTCACAAATCCCATCTTTATCTAAAGATAAATCAGGTTTTGTTTCAGGATACACACAAGTTCTACAATATTTTATCATATAATGAGAATTACAAATCAGATAATATACTTATTTACATCAAAAATAAGTAATATTTTTAAAATCATATTTTTGAGGCTTCAACAACGAATGCTGAACACAAAAAGTTTCCTTTCCAATTATTTGGCCTCTCCAACTTTCTACTTGTATTCATAAACAGTTTAGGATATTTCTTTTGAAAAATTGGTGGCATTGAATGAAAATGATAAAAATGTATTTTATCTATTTTCATTTTTTCTGGTATGAACAAATCCTCTTCAATTGTTAGCGGATTACGAAATTTTGCTAGAATTTCATCATATGATATACGTCCATCTTTTTGTTTAGTTGGTGGCTTAATAGATAGTTTTTTTGAATAAAAACTAATTATCTCTTTTTTTATTTTTGCTGGGAATTGTTTTAAATCAATTAATTCATTCAAAAAGAAATCTGCAGAATATTTATTCATTGAAAATGTTGCAAATATTTCATTTCTAAATTCGATGTATGTTTTTCCATTTTTATTTAAACAATTTCTAATATTTCTTAACGCAACTCTCTCATTTTTAATATGAGGAAAAACTCCTAATGCTAAAATGGCATCAAATTTTCTCTTTGGCATTGTCCTCTTTTTTTGTAAATCTGCATGAAATACTCTTTCTTCAGAATATTTTGCTGATTTTAATTCATATTTGCCAAAATCAACCATTTGTTTTGAAAAATCAAACCCTCTTACATCAAAGCCTTTTTTTAATAATTTAATCATAGGAATAGCTGAACCACATCCTGCGTCTAGAACTTTTTCTGATTTATTTTCGTTTAATCTCTTAATAATCAGTCTTAATCTGATAAGATTTGCTGGATATTTTTCATATCCTGGTTCATACATTTTTTTATATTGTTTAGCCTCTTGATCGTAATACTCTTCTGCTGATCGTTTCATTTCTCTCTAAATTAAAAAAATATCATACGACTGATAAAAGTTGTTTTTTGAGTAATAGCTCTGACATATCTAAAAGAATATCATAATTCAAACCTGAACGTGCCTGAATATCACGTAAAGAATTTTTCCCGTCTGATAAATTTAAAATCCATTGTATTGCTTTTTTTTGTTCTAGTGAATCTTGTTTTTTTATGCCTCCAATCTCATCATAAATTCTACGTTTTCCTAGTTGTGGTTCACATTTTGGAATCAAATTTTTAAAGACTGGATTATTATTTGCACTATTCTTATTCTCAGGTATTTTTCTCTTTGGTATGTCCACTAGAAAATAATCTTCAAGCTTTTTGATAACTGCTATATATTTCAAAAATGAATCTCTCAAACTTTCTTTATTCATAAAAGAAAGATTATCTTCCGATGTATGATATTCGTCAAACATATCATATGGGGTACGCATTAGAGAACCTACTGGCAAGTTAAATCCTGGAGAACAATATTGTCTTTCATCACTGCCTGAAGGCCAAAAATCCATTATTTTGTAAGGTTTTCCAGATTCAATTAACACTTCTTCTACAATTTTATCTATTATATTATCTCCATCACGTGTTTTTTTGTATGTTAAATTTCCTGAATCTCCTAGACATGTAGCTACCAATCCGTGTTTTATGTTCTTAACATTGTCTTCATTTCTAGCTAACCATGTAATTGCCCCAATAGTCTCTGGAATAAATAAAAATCGAATAGAATAATGTAATTTCTGTTTTGAAAAATATTTTGCCAAAAACAAACTCAATACTGGACCTGATAAATTATCATTACATAATGAAGGATGACAAACATATGTGGAAATTAATATCTCATCTGTACTTTCACCTTTAATTAAAAATTCACCATATGTCAAACTTCCATCTTTATGTTCCGATGAAATATTCACTGCATACTCGTCATCATCTAATTTTAAAAATTCTTTATGTTTCATACAAAAACCCCAATTTTTGTTATAGAATGAAGTTCTATATGGAATGGTATCTGGTTGTTCAGGAAGTGTAAAAATATGTTTTTTTAATTCTTCTAATCCAATCTTTTTCTCTATCTTCTCACTATATTGTAAAATATGTATGTTGGATTTCTTAAAATCAACTATTTTTTCTCCATTCTTATTCATAATATATGCATCATCAATGTTCCATTCTTCAGGTACTGTCCAATCAAAAACTTTTGTTCCTGTTGGTACTTCATGAATTTGCAAATCTATTGAATCTTGAAAAATTTTTAATGTTTTTCGAACTCCTTTTCCTGTTATACTTCTTGTAATGGGGTATAATCTCTCCATTAATTCATACATATCATTTCCAATTGTTCTTAATTCCAAAATATCCGTAGTATCTCTAGAATTTTTGTACATTTTAATTATTCTCTATTTCTAAACACTCCAAAGAAAATTTTTAAGCCGTTTGTTATACTTACTAAGTAATACTTTTTAAAACAAAAATAATGTGTTTAGTGATGTTTAAAGAAAAAACAATTCTTGTAACTGGTGGAACTGGTTCTCTAGGAAATGCTCTAACTGATAGATTGTTGAATGAAGGAGCAAAAACCGTGAGAATATTCAGCAGAAATGAAAGTAAACAAATCGAAATGGAATCAAAATTTAATGATGATAGACTTCGTTTTTTTGTTGGAGATATTCGTGATTCAGAACGCCTATTTTCTGCTCTAGAAGATGTTGATATTGTTTTTCATGCTGCCGCATTAAAACATGTTCCAAAGATTGAATATAATCCATTTGAATCGATAAAAACTAATGTAATTGGCTCTCAAAATGTTATTGATAACAGTTTAAGACAAAATGTAGAAAAAGTAATTTGTATTGGTACTGATAAAGCTGTTTCACCTTTGAATACATATGGTGCAACTAAATTACTAATGGAAAAATTATTTGTTTCAGCTAATAATTATCTAAATCGTGATAAATACCAAACAAAATTTCATGCAGTACGTTATGGTAATGTTCTTGGTAGTAGTGGTTCTGTTATCCCAAAATTTATTGATTTGATTAAAAATGATAAACCGATTACGATTACAGATTCAAATATGACACGATTTACAATAACGATGAATGAAGCATTAGATTTCATTCTAAATGCAGCTAAAACAGGTCAAGGTTCTGAAATATTCATTCCTAAACTAAAGTCTTATGAAATGTCTACTTTGGTTGAAACATTAATTGAATTATTTGGAGAAATTAAACAAGAAATTACTGGAATACGACCAGGAGAAAAATTACATGAAACTTTAATCAATTATGATGAAATTCGTTATACATGGAATGTTAATGGTATGTACATGTTATCTAATCCTCATCATAAATTATTCAATGATAATGAACTCACAGAACTCTATGATGGAATAACTAAAGTAAAAAATTTGGATTCTTACAGTTCTGATGTTGCGGAGAAAATTACAAAAGAAGAATTAAAAAATAAAATTAAAGAATCAAACTTAGTATAATCATTCTAAAACCATTTCATACGTATGCTGAATTAATTTAAAATTATTTTTCTTAAAAAATGTACTAGATTTTTTATTTTTTGGATTAACATTAGCTAGATATCGTTTACGTGGATTTTTTCTGATTAATTCAACTAGTGCCGTATTTCCAATGTTCTTTTTCTGATATTCTTTAGAAAGAAATATTCCGATTTCATCATTCTTAGATAAATATATTGAACCTACCCTTTCTTTTGATTTTAAAATAATATACCATCTTGTATATGGTTTTGATTTGATGAATTTGATATGCTCATCATAAGATGGCATTTTTTTATGTGAAATGTTTGCACGAGGGTCTCTTTCTTTCAATAATTCAAATAAAAACTCACCATCTGAATCTCTTACAGTTCTCAAAGAAATTAAAGATATTTTTTCCTTCATGTCTAATTCCAAATTAATAAACGATTAAATCTTCCTCCAAATTTGTTAGAACGTTGAAAACCTTCATTGTTGCAGAAATTGCATCAAATTGGGAAGGAAGTATTCCTAAAGCAAAAAAATTAATCGTGGAATGTAAAAATGCAGGAGCGGATGCAGTAAAATTTCAGATGTGGAGAGCAAGTGATCTCTATAATAATACGCACCCAAATTGGAAAGAAATAAAAAAATCCGAAATTACTTTTGACAAAATTGATGAACTAAAGAACTTTGCAGATAAACATAAAATTGAATTATTTTGTAGCGCATTTTACCCTGAGGCAGTTGATCATTTAAAAAAAATCGGTGTAAAAAAATTCAAAGTGGCATCTAGAACTTGTCTACTTAAAGATCCCTTCTCAAATGAAACCCTTATGTCAAAAGCAAAAACAAAGAAGCCAATTATAATTAGTATGGGAATGGGAGGAAATAAATCTCAAATAAAAAAAATTTTCAATAATAACAAAATTACTTTTTGTTATTGTGTATCAAAATATCCTACAAAATTCAGTGAAATTGATTGGAAAAAAGCAATTCAATACGATGGATTCTCCGATCATACAATTGGCATTACTGCTCCTATACTATTTGCAAGTTTAAAAAAATTAAACAATTCCAAAAGAATACTCATAGAAAAACATGTTAAATTAAAACAGTCAAAAGGTCCTGATGCGTCATCGTCTTTAGATACAGAAAACTTTGCTGAAATGATTAATGGCATACGTGCAATAGAAAAAATTAAGTTCTAATTATTGAATTTATTAATTATCTTAATTATTTTATCCAAGTCAGTTTGTTTCAAGTTTGGATGTGTGGGCAATGTGATTATTGAGTCTCCAACATATTCTGTATTTGGAAGATGAATTTTTTTATTGTACAATGACATTTTATGGATTGGTTTGTAATGTGTACCAGTTTCAATTCCATTATTAAATAATTCATCTCTTAATTTTTCTCTATTTTTTACTAATATCCAATAGAAATGATAAACTGATTCATGATTATAAGGCATTTTTTCTTCACATGTTAATTCATCTGCATATCTTTTTGCATTATTAACTCTAATCTTATTTAATTTGTTTAATTTCTTAATTTGTTCAATTCCTATAGCCGCAGAAAATTCATTCATGTAGTAATTCCATCCTATTTCTTTAACATCATAATCTGTTTTTACTCTGTCAGTTATACCACACCAACGTTTTGATTTTATTTTTTTCATTATATTTGATGGATCTTTTGCGTTAATTGATATCAGACCTCCTGTAGGCATAGCCAAATTTTTTACTGGATGAAAACTAAAACAAACAAATTTTCCGTGATTTCCAATCTTTACTTTTTCATGACTAGAACCTGTAGCATGTGCTGCGTCTTCTATCAATGTTAAATTTTTCTTTTTACAAATTTTCTGTATTTTCTTTAAATCTGCTGGCGTACCTCCAAAATGAACTGGTAGAACTATCTTTGTTGAGTCAGAAATTTTGTCTTCAATCTCTGAAGGATCAAGACACAGTGTCTCTAGGCTAATATCTCCAAAAATCGGTTTAGCATTATTTTCTAGTACGGAATTAGCTGTAGATACAAAAGACAATGAAGGAAGAATCACTTGCTTTTTTTCTATGTCTTCCATAGACAATGCAATGTTTAATGCTGCGGTTCCACTATTCACTGCCACATTAAATCTTGAACCACTTATTTTCCCAAATTCTTGTTCAAACTGTTTTACTTTATTTAAGCCAGATCCATCTGCCCACAATCCACTTTTTAGAATTTTCCCAATTGCTGATAATTCTTTATCATTTACAATAGGATCAAACAGTTTAATTCTTTTTTTCATTTTCACGTTCTTCTTCTTTAATGGACTTGATATATCCTTCATTAATTTGAATATCTGAATTTAATTTTAAAAGTTCTGGATTTTTTTCTAGTAGACTGATAATATCATTAGTATGTATTGGTCTTTGTTTGATCCTAGATACAATCTCTAAAAGTAATTCAAAATCTTCTTCTTGATCTAAACTGTATCTATATTTTGATTGGTCAATTTTTTGCTTCAAATGAAAAATATTGAATTCTTCTTGGTTATTATAGAAATATGGTGTTACATGTTCTCTTTCAGATGGCTTTTTTGCATTTTTCCATGCCTTCTCTAATGATTTAAAAGAAAATATCTCTACTTCTGTACCGTTTGGAAATGTTCTTTCTAATGAATTTGTTAAGTAATCACACTTGCTTTTTTGATATTCTTTTATCGCATCATCAATAACATCTGGATCGACTAATGGACAATCTGCCGTAATCCTAACAATAGTATTAATTCGAAATTTTTTTGCACACTGGTAATACCTATCTAAAACATCAATATTTGAACCTCTAAAACTTTCAATTCCTAAAATCTTTGCTTTTTCATAAATCACTTTATCTTCTATAAGAGATGTAGTTGCAATAATAATTCGATCTAATTTTGAACATGATAGTTGATTTACTACAAAATCAAGCGTTGTCATATGATTCTCTAATTCCATCAATGTTTTTCCAGGTAATCTTGAAGAGCCCATACGTGCTTGAATTATACATTCGATCATCTCCTTTTTCTCCAGATTTTTAAATATATGAAGAGTATAATACATTGTAAAATTGATGCGATTACAAAACTACTTGCAGCACCATTAATTCCGAAAATGGGTGTTAATACTAAAATTGATGTGATGAAACTTCCTGCAAAACCTATTCTACCAACCAAAATAATTCTTGCATTTTCTTGACCCAAAAATTTTGAGCTAAAAATTAATGATAAAGTTGCTGGTATTACAGCTAAACTAATTACTTGAATAGCAGAAATTGCTTCTTCGTATTCTGGAAAAATTAATGGAATGATGTATGGAGGCATCGAAATTCCTAAAATAGTAATTAGAATTGAAGTAACAATGGCAATGAATTTAATTTTTGTTTTTTGATCTCCAACCGAATCATGAGGTAATGTATATTGATAAACTATTTTTGAAAACATCATAAAAACAGCATACATTTGTAATGCTAATGCATAATTACCTAATAATTCGAACCCAATAATTGGTAAAACAATTATCTTATCAAGTTGATTTTTTCCTATTCCAATTGTACTAATCAAATAATTATTTGTTACAAATCCTAATCGTGTTTTCAGTAATGGGAAATCTATCTTTGAAGTTTTTATTATTTTGTAAATTAATATACTAAAATGAATATATGATAATACTAATCCAAATATTATCCCATCTACGCCAAAAACAAAATATAATCCAATTCCTAAAATAAATGTTAAACCTTTTTGTGTTAAAAAATATCTTGAATAATTCTTAAAGAATTTTTTTCCTAGTAGATAACCTAACCCAATATCATTAATAATAAATACTATAATCAAAAAGCTAACATCTATTTTTGAAAATAAAATCAACACAACTATTCCACTAATGGTTCCTACAATTAATGAAATTGAAATTAATGTTTTTTGTAAATCAATTTTTTTTGCCGTATAAACTGTTATCACTTCTTGAGTTCCAATTAGTGAAATTGTATATGCAATTCCAGCTATACTGATGAAATATTGTATTTGTCCATATTCACTGGGAATTAGTAGTGCTGCAATAATAAACCAAAAAATTGCAGTAATCCCTGAACCCCCTGTTTTGGCAATTGCTAATGAAAAAAAACCATTAATTTTACTCATGTATGATATTGATTTAGATTTTGAATTCATTTATGTAAATTACTGATAATTCTTAACATCTTAGTCACAATTTCTCGGAAATCTATAACTAGGTTAAATTAAAAAAATCAAATATTAAAAAAATGACTGATAAAATAATTTTTTGGCTAGATTCATTTCTATTACCTTTTGGAATAGCAAATTCATTACAAAAAAAATATGATTGTGAACTATATGCTCTAATTGATGTTACTAATAGAACAAAACATTTTTTTGAAAACCAAAATCTTGTAGATTTTAAAAAGATCTGGTTTTTACATGATCATATTCAGAAACAGAATCTAGTAGATTTTGATTATCTTGAAAATTTTGAGAAAAAATATTCAATAAATTTATGGCAACTGGGATTCAATGAGAGATTATTTTATCAATACAATGATTTTTACAAATTTTCTCAAAATGAAATTCTATCTATTCTTGAAAAAGAGTGTAAACTCTATGAATCAATTCTAGATAATACCAAACCTGATTTTTTGATTACTAGTGAAACGGCATTACATCAACAACATCTTTTCTATGAAATTTGTAGGAAAAAAGGAATCAAAGTTCTAATGTTAAATCAATCTAAACTTGCTTACCAATGTATCATATCTGAAGAACTTCATAAGATTGATTTCATGCCAAAACTTTCAGATATACCTTCAAAAAATCGGACTTTTTCAGAATTGCTTGATATTTTAAAGTCAAGTGGCAGTTCAAAACAATTACAATCTTTTAAAGAAAATTTTGGCGGAACTAAATCTAATAAAATTAATGCTGGAATAGAATATTTTCTGAAATCTGATAATTCAAATATTAATACTCATTTTTCTTATTACGGAAGAAAAAAATCAAAAGTTTTTTTTGATTATATTTTTAAATCATTGAAAGCAAAAAATCGAAAATCATTCATTGATAAAAACTTAGAATATAAAATTCATGAGAATGAAAAATTTATTTTATTTCCATTACATCAAGAACCTGAAAGAACACTTTTGATTGAAGCACCTTTCCATACAAATCAATTTGAAGTGATCCGTAATATTGCTAAATCACTACCAACAGGTTTCAAATTATATGTAAAAGAACATTTTTCTCAAGAATTGAGAGAATGGAGAGAAATCTCTTATTACAAAGATATTATAAAAATTCCTAATGTACGATTATTCCATCCTTCATCTAATATAGAAGAATTAATTCAGAATTCGTCATTAATTGTATCAATTGCTGGAACTACTTCTTTCGAAGCTGCATTTTATCAAAAACCATCTATCATACTTACTGATTTAGGATTCTCTATACTTCCATCAGTTCAAAAAATGGAATCATTTCAAGTGTTACCTCAATTAATTAAAAATGGTCTAGAAATGAAAGTTAATGCTGATGATTTAGATAGATACCTTACAATACTAACTGATAATTCTTTTGACTTTGATTTAAAAGGTTATGAAATTGAAGAAACTAATTATTTTAGACATGGAGGAAATTTTCATGACATAGTAATTTCTAATGATAGGATGAAATTATTCCTTGATAATAATGAAAATATTCTTCATCCCTTGATAGAACAATATATCAAAAAATTAAAACAACTTAAAGCATAATTGTTTTATATTGATAAATTGAAAATTTTTTGTGTTTAAATTTAATTTTACAATGAATCTTCCGATGAAAAAAGAAAAACTTTTTGAAGTAATTACAAATTTTACATTATTGAAAGAATTATTACCAGATCAGGTAAAAGAGTGTAAAATAATAGAACAAAATAATAATGAAACAATTACTGAGGAATTATTAAAATTTAATACATATTTTGGAGATAAAAAAATGACTCAACGTACATCACATAAAATCATTAATCCTGATGTAATTGTAAATCAAACTATAGATGGACCATTCAATGATTCAAAACTAACTATAACTCTAGATGAAAATGATGATTCTACGCAAATAACTCTAGACGGTGAATGTAAGATCCCATTAAAATATGCATTATTATCTCCTGTAATAAAAAAAAAGTATAAGGGCTTCTGTATTGCCATGCTATATAAAATTAATAATAAATATAATGTTGAATAAAAAACTGATAATATGACTTCAAAAATGATTAACTGGGAAAATGTGTTTTCAAAATCTGAGGAATTTCAAAATAATCAACCATTTCCTTACGGGTTTATCGAAAACATATTCCACTCAGATTTCTATAATGAGCTATATGGGACGTACCCAAAAATTGATTCTCATTGGTACAAACCAACAGATTATTCTAGATCTGCAACAAAAAGAGGATTTGGAAACCATTTTCCAGCTAAAGGTGATAGATTTCCAGAAGATCAAGAAGATGAAAACTTAAGTTCTGCATGGAATGAATTTTTTCATTATTTACATACTGATGAATTTATGACAAATATGTCAGAATACACTGGAATTAAATTAACAAAGTTATTTCATTTTGGATTTCATTACAATCAGAAAGGTGATTTTAATCTTCCACACACACATCATGAAACAGAAGATCCAAAAAATTATGATTACAAAGTAACAATTCTTGCTTATTTTGCTAAAGGATGGAAAAATGGTGAACCTGGTGGCACATATGTCTCATCTGAAGAAGATGAATCTACAATTATTTTTGAACCATATAACCTTGATAATTCATGGATTTGTTTTGCCGAAACCTCAAAATCATTTCATGGAAGTCGATATCAAACACATGATACACCCAGACCATCAATTCAATTTACTTTATTTTAAGAATATTTTCATATCATTTCTACTTAACTAATATATCATTGTTCAAAACTTGTAAATTATGAATAATTTAGATTCTTTTGATAATTATATCGAACAAATATTTCATGATTCATCTCAATTAATTAATAATTCAAAAAATTTACAATCTGAAATAAAAAATTGCATAGGGATCATTCTTGAATCTCTTAAGAATGATAAAAAAATAGTATTATTCGGAAATGGTGGAAGCGCAGCTGATGCACAACACATTGCTGCCGAATTTGTTGGTAGGTTTTCATTGGAAAGAAAAAGTTATCCTGCAATTGCTCTGACTACAGATTCTTCAATTATCACATCAATTTCAAATGATTATTCTTTTGAACAAATTTTTAGTAGACAATGTGAAAGTATTGTATCAAAAGATGATATAGTTGTTGGAATATCCACTAGCGGTAATTCACTTAACGTAAAAAATGGATTAATTACATCTAAAAAAATTGGTGCTAAAACTATTGCATTATTAGGAAATGAAGGTGGAGAGATAAAATCAATAGTAGATCATTCAATAATAGTGCAATCAAGTTCTACGCCTAGGATTCAAGAAGTGCACCGTGTAATTTCTCATTTAATTTGTGATATTGTTGAAAAAAAAATGGGAGAATAATTGGAAAAAAATATTTTAAAAAATAAAAATTGTTTAATTACTGGTGCTACTGGTGGTATTGGAAAAGAGATTGTTAAAGAATTTGCTAATAATTCATGTAATTTATTTTTAACTTCCACAAATAAAACTAAACTTTCAAGACTAAAAAATAACATTAAAAAAATAAATAAAAATATTAGAATTGAATATTCTGCACTTGATTTAAGCATAGAAAAAAATATTACATCTCTAATTAGTACAGTAAATAAAAAATTTCCTCAAATTGATATTGTAATAAATTCTGCAGGTATTTTTATGATAAAACCAATAGGGAAAAGTACAATTTCTGATTTTGAAAAATCCACCAATCTGAATGTTAAATTGCCATTTATTCTTTCTAAAGAATTCTCAAAAAACATGTCTAAGAAAAAATGGGGTAGAATAGTTTTCATTGGCTCATCATCATCTTATGTTGGATTTTCAAATGGTTCTGTTTATTGTACTTCCAAACATGCAATGTTGGGCTTATCTCGAGCTCTAAATTCAGAATTAAAGAAAAAAAATGTTCGAGTAATGTGTATCTCTCCATCTTCTACACAAACCAATATGGGAAAAATTTCTATTGATCAAGATTTTACAACATTCCTAAATCCAAAAGAGGTTGCACAATACATCACAAATGTCATCTCTTATGATAATGAGATGATAGTTGATGAAAGTAGATTAAACAGAATGATTATGAAATAATTAAAAACCAACTCTTAGTTTTTTCATAACTGGAATTTCTGAATCCCAAACTCGTTTAACACCGTCACCAAGAACCATTTCAACTCTCTTGACATCTCTTACCATCCTATCTAATCCTGGATATTCAAGTGATGCAGCTTGGTCTGAACCATACATAGATCTATTCAAAGTAATATGTCTCTCAATTGACGTTGCACCAAAAACCGCTGCAATTACACAAACAATGTAACTGCTATCTTCATGGCCACTGTAACCTACATTGCAGTTAAACTCATTTCTTAATGTTTCTATACATCTAATATTTGCCTCTTCCAATTTCATTGGATATGTACTGTTAGAGTGTTGTAATTCAAATGGGCAATCATACTTTCTAAAGATATCCACCGCATCTTTAATCTGTTCAACTGTACTCATTCCAGTTGAAATGAAAGTATGTTTTTTTTCTTGTGCTATCATATCTAATAATTTTTTATTAGTTAGCATGGCTGATGCCACTTTATTATATTTTAGATTATAATTTTGTAAAAAGATCTGACTATCAATATCCCATGACGATGCATACCAGTCAATTTTCACTTGTTTACAATGTGCATCAATTTCATCATACTCTTTTTCAGTAAATTCTAATCCTAATTTCTGCTCTCTATTAGTGGTCCCCCATGGACTTTCTCTTGGAGTATCTAAAACATCTTTTGAATAAACTTTCTCTACAGTTCTCTTTTGAAATTTAACCGCATTGCAATCACACTTTTTTGCCATATCAATTAGTTGTTTGGCTATGTCAATATCTCCATTATGATTAATACCTATCTCTGCAGTAATGAAGACCATAAAAAACTAAATATTTATTTTAACTAATATACGTTTAGCATAATTTCTTTTAATGTTTTAATTCAATCAACATTCTTGTAGTAATCATACTTTTTTCAAAATTCTCTATGTCAATAGATTTCTTATTTACAACACAATCAAGAAAATATTTCAAGGAATTTTTTAATGATTCAATGTATTCAACGTCGAAATCAAATGTATCACTTTGAATTGCAGGTGGTTTGATAAAGAATCCTTTCTCATCAAAACAGTCTCTAGGTGAAAAAACCTCTTTTTTATTATCCCTGATTGTCAAATATCCATTAGTGCCTATAACTATTATCTCATTAATTTTTGGATTTGCATATGAACAATAAATCATTGTGGAAGTTTTTTCTGTTTTTAATGTAAGTGTGCATGTATCGTATGAATTACCATTTTTAGAAACTAGACATGGAAAATAATCTGCATTCTTAATACCTCCCAAATTATATAATATTAAATCTAAATAGTGAATTCCTAACGAATCTAAAATATTATTTGGATTTTTATTTGATCTCCAGGAATCTAAATATTCTTTTTTGAACGCTAATCCATGTGTAGAAATAATATTGATATGACTGATCTCTCCTATTTGATTTTCAACAATGCATTTTTTCAGAATTTCACTAATCCTACTATATCTAAAATTAAAATTAAAAAATATTTTCTTTTTCTTGTTTACATCAATTTTACTTAATTCATTTAAATCATTAATCTCAGTAACTATTGGTTTTTCACAAAATATGTAACCGTTATAATTATTCATTAATCTATTGATATACTCAAAATGTGTTTCATCTGGAGATAAAACAAAAATGCAATCACAATCAAACAAATCTTCTAATCTATTTGTCCCAACATCTTCTAAAACTTTTTTTGTTGGATGGAATATTTTACTTATTTCTGTATCTTCAAATTTTTCTAAAATTGAAATAATTCTAGCTGCATGATTGCCGTAACCTATGATTCCTATTTTGTTATTAGCCAATTGGACACCTATCACAGGGAAAACATGCTTTTCTCTGTTTTTTAGTATGTTTATCTCTGATGTCCTTGAATTTCTGACTGTGCCATATCTCTTTTAAAGAATTATTTCTAATTGAACCAACTTCAAGTTCGCTCTTATAATCTGCATCACATGGATTACATTTGCCATCATACCATACATACATTCTTTCCCATAGATATTCACAAGGACTCTCTGCACCAATTTCTAATGGATTGTGGTATGTATCCCATCTATTTTCCATCTCTACCACTACAACATGATCCACATATTCTTCCCAAAATTTTTTGAAAGCTTTCATATCAAAATTCTTATCAACTCTCACGCCACTAATTCTTGTTGCACATTTAGAATCTGGGTAAAACTCATCTCTGATTTTCTTAAATCTTTTTATATTATCTAAAACTGTTTCAAAAATCCCTCTTACTCGAATTTTTTCATAATCATCTTTTCTGTATGAATCTACTGAAAATACCACATCAGTAACCCCCGTTTGTAAAATTTTATGGGATAACTTCTCAGTTAATTTTGTTGCATTTGTATTTACTTTTAGTTCAAAAAATTTACCAGAACAATAATCTAACATATCATCTAATTTTGGATGTAGGGTAGGTTCGCCTCTGGATGCTAATGTAATGGCTTTTGTCCCATTCATCTGAGCCTCATCTACAACTTTTTTGAATAGATCTAGATCCATTCGGCCCATAAAATCTTTATCAGAACTAAACGATTCATCAATCTGAAAACACATTACGCATCTAAGATTGCATGCAGAAATAGGTTCTATCAAAAGATAAATCGGAAAATCCGAAACAATCTTTTTTTTAGGATATGTTTTAAATTTATATCTAAAAATTAAGTAATCAGTCCAAACATTCGTTGAATTGTTATTTAAAAAATAGATCTCTTGTGGTGTGATAGATCCAAAATTATTATTCTTAAATTCAAATAACAAATCTTGAAGAATTATCGAATCCTCCCCATGGTATTTTTTAAAATTTTGTTCTAAAACTGAAACCAAGTTTTTTGTATCAATTTTTTTATCTGTAAGAAATTTCATTAATTCTCCTTTTCAATTATATCACAAAAATATAATTCATAATTTTTAATGACTAATTCATTAAATATGTATTTAGTATAATTTCTTCTTCTTTCCAAATTTTGTAGAAACTATCAAATCACAAACTTCTCTTAGTACTCCTCTTCCACCACTACTCTTGGCAATATGATTGGCAATTTTTTTTACTTCCACATTTCCGTCTTTTGGAGTAATAGACATTCCAATTTTCATCATAATTCCTATATCGTTAACATCGTCTCCAATATATGCAATATTTTCTTCTTTCAAATTGTACAATTTACATAATTTTGGTACAAGAATCTCTTTTTTCTTTACTCCATCAAATAATCTATCCACGCTCATTTTTGAAGCCCATTTTTTAACTATCTGATTTTTCTCTTTAGTGATTATCACGGTTGGGATATTATTTCTTTTTAATATTGATATTCCCATTCCATCTCTTGCATGAAATTTTTTCTGAATATCTCCTCTTGCAGAATAATACATTCCGCCATCAGTTAATACTCCATCTACATCTGAAATAACTAATTTAATTTTTTTTAGAGATTCATTTTTCATCTTCATGATTG